>Ga0209415_10016416_pt1 | contig 11898 bp, 11 predicted proteins | sample PeaSoiSIISIP2007_FD_187696 | JGI IMG/M metagenome (GOLD analysis project Ga0209415, IMG submission 187696) | Peat soil microbial communities from Weissenstadt, Germany - SII-SIP-2007 (SPAdes) (version 2) | ecosystem: Environmental > Terrestrial > Soil > Wetlands > Peat | place: Germany... | reverse complement strand
GCAGAGGGGTCGCTTTGCAGCGGAACACGGGGTTGGATAACTTCGGAATCACGGGTCGATTTCACCGGAATCCCCAAGCCAGTCGTTATAGATGCCAAACTAAGAAATAAAGCCAGTAGCTTAGGAAAACTTGAGCATAAAATAGTTATTGATGAATTTATTAAATTACGCTCTCCAGAGAAATACTCATTGGCAGGTTTAGTCCTATTACTCACCATAATTGGAGTCCTGGCAGTGACAGGGTATTATGGATATAACTATTTCTTTAAACAAGGAAAAACAAAAGAAGGTGTTGTCACTGAGCAGAAATTAAATGACACAAGTGCAATGTCAGATATAAAGAACACCAACGGCAATGAATTTGATATGAAAACTGCTCGTGGCCAGATTTCAATCAATAAAATTAATGTGTCTGGTTTTGGCGCTCCAAAAATAAAGGATGAGATATTAAATCAAAAAGATTCAGCCTGTTACGCTGCTTTGATATCCGCAATAAGAGGTTATGTGGAGGTTGTTGTGGATTTGAGAGACACAGTCGATAGATATGAAAAACGATTAAGTAAGAGTAATAAAACGGCAAGCGATGATATATGGCTAAAGGATAATACAGCATTCTACCGAAGAGCAAAATTGTATAGCTTCCTGTTTGCAGGTATTAATAGATATAATTTAGACGAGCAAAATAATAAAACTGTCCTGGATATGAAATATATATTTAACAAATTTGCTTTATCATCTAAAACAGTAATTGAGAACGACAAAGTGACGGATGATATTGTTGAGGTTAGTGGGTGGAATAGGAAAATTCAATTAACAGACTTTATGTTGGATAAAGAATATAATAATGATGATTTCAGTAAGCTATCAAATTCGTTGCGAGACTCTGGATTTGTGTGGACAAGTAACATGCTAGAAAACGGCTCTTGCAAATGTGATATGACTTACAATATGTCTAGTCAATAGCGAGAATTGACAGTGAAAAAGGTAGGAATGTGGATATAATTTAATTGTATGCTTTACTTGTTTTATTCGCATAATTTCTCTAAGAAATAGCCTCGTAAATCGTTTCTGATGCCGGATTCAGGATTAATTGCTGTAATCAGGACCCGTGCGTACAGGTTCTGTTTACGCCATTAAATATACTATACCGGCCATGACCCTGGCTACTCAATGGTCGTCGCAGTAAATTAATTCGTGGGAAAATTAATCGGAAGTTAAAGGCCTCTGGAATTAGTCATTTACTATACTCATCAGACTGTTTAGGGAATTTAATAAATTGCAAAAAGGTAAGTGATATGAATAGTAAACAACTCGCTCAACAATGGACCTATCCAAAGCACAAGGACTATGTAAAAAAGATGCGGCATTCTGCATATCAATGGTTTATCTTAAAAAAACATCAAACCCATTCAACAATGAAATACTGCCTTTCTTCATGGAATAACTGGCATAGCAATATAATACTTGATGAGGTTGTTCAATACATAGAAAAATATAAGTCAGCATGTGAAGCTGCTGGACGACCATTTCCACTTCATAAGTATTTACATCATGGTCTCAGTAGCCAGGCAATGGCGTTTAACTTAATAGGTCCACAAATTACACGAAACGATTACTCGCCACTCATAACTGTATTATCCAACAAAAATCTGCCAGTTGATTTAAATATAAAGGAGGCTGTCTTTGAATTTGAAGACAGGGATATCTTTAATGAAGATGCAGGGCAGCCTACTTCAATTGATATTGTACTAAAAGACGATGAGGGGAATCCGAAAATATTTATCGAGGCAAAACTTGTAGAACAGGAATTCGGTGGCTGTTCAGTATTCTCAAATGGCGATTGTGATGGTCATAATCCTGTAAGTCGAAAAGACTCATGCTATCTGCATTTTATCGGGCGAAAATATTGGGACTTGATGGCTAAATATGGTTTTGATGAATTGATAGCACAGGAGAAGCAATGCATTTTAATGTCACATTATCAATATTTCAGGGAGGTACTATTCAGCCTTGAAAAGGGTGGTGTCTTCGTGCTGCTGTGTGATGAAAGAAGCCCAGTATTTAATTATTATGCTAATGGAACTTATCATGGTCTGGTGCCTTATCTTATGGATTTTATCCCAATGCAATATCGAAATAGAATAGTTCCAATCAGTATACAAGAATTGGTTTTACAAATCGCGAAGAATACAGTTAACAGTGACTGGATTGGAGATTTCAAAAGTAAATATGGTTTAATATAATAACCTTCATTTAAACTGCTCGATGGTTTGTACTACTCCCCTTTGGGTTGGAGTCCGTAATCTGCTGTCCTGTTGGCTTCTCAGGTACGAGGAAAGAATCAAGGTTGGATGATGATAATCAAAGACATACTAAATCTATATAGCCGGTCACCGAGCATTTAAGAAAATAAATTCATCACCATTGAAAGCATGAAAAAAATATTGGGTGCGTCTGCAGGAGGGCTGGAAGCATTCACAATCCTGCTTGAACATCTTTCGCCTGACACCGGCATGGCTTTCGTGCTTACGAAACTGATAAAGCAAAAACAATCATTTGGGGATTGTAAGTTATAACCAGTATTTCTGACCGTTGTCACAAAATTGACAATGCAACCTCGTAGGTGTATCTCACAGAGATCCTAATTGGATTGAAGTGAAGAATATCGATTGAATCTTGTAGTGCAATGTACTTTCCGAAACATGCGTATGTTTTAAACAGCATAGACATTCTGGTACAATCTTATATTAATCGCATTACATTTACTCGTTCAAGTCCCGCACGGAGATCCATAAAAGACTCGAACAGTCTTTCCATTTTAACGGCTATCGGAGTTTATGAGATGTGCATAAAAGAAAACGTTGATGGACGTTTTATCAGCAGGCGGATTTTCAAAATAACTGAAGATTTATTGCGTGAGATTTGGATAGAGGTTTATGACCAATCCCCTTTCCTGGAGATCAACGATCGTGATAGTAAGATGCAGCACGCTACGCCCGAATTGATCGAGCTTCCATAAGACGAAAACAGCACGACTTTTTTGCAATACAATCTCAATAAAATCAATAACTTAAATGGTGGAGGCGGTGGGAATCGAACCCACGCTACCTATTGAATTATAATGGTTTTTTCCAATGATCGGCACGATTCCGGCACGAATAATTATTCTTAGTAGAAAAAAATATGTGACCATCCCCCTCTCTTCGCCGCTCGTTGAGGCATAAAATTGCCAAAAGTGCAAATCAACTTTCTCTCAAAATGTCTTTAGCTATATTAAGAATAGCAAAATTGCATTACTTGAACGCAGCCTTAAATCGCAACCTCAAAGGTAATCCTGTCAAAGCGGACTAGGGGGACTTTTTTAGCGCCGGTTTCCTCCACGTCTATAATCCCCACTCCACGGAGATATTCCACATCTTGCAGAACATTTTTCAAGTCCCGATGGAGCAATTTCGCAAGTGCATAAACAGACTGCGGTTTTTTATCCTTAACCGCCTTGAGAAGTTCCAATCTTTTTTCCGTAAGCACCCGCCGCATTTCTTTCAGGTTGCCAAAATAGACTGCGGTCTTCTGCTGCAGGGCTTTTCCTTTTGAGGCGCGCTCGTAAACCTCGCCGGCTTCCTTCAAAGCATCATCGAGGCTTTTGATTCCTATGTGGACTTTCTTAATCTTCATCCCAAACCCTCCCGCGTAAACGCTTTAAATCTCTTTTAAAGTCCTTAATGAGCGTCCAGATGTCCGAGAAGCGGTACGGTTCGGTCTGTTCGCCATAATGCCGATGGTACCCCTGGCTTTCCGCATTGTCGTACCCGATCAGCCTCCTGCCGCCTTTGATATATACGATGGAGATTTTCACCCCATGAGGCTTATCGCCTGATTTCGGAACCTGCCACACCTTCATTTCGACGATTTCATCGCCCTTCATCTCCTTAGTGTGGAGAATGAGTTTAGCCTTCATAGTGGGTATTGTATACCTACTACATAGAGTTGTCAAGAATTTCTTACTGCACTATCATTTAAACCTAGATGTTTCAGCCCGTACTTTTGCGACTGGGGCAAAATTTCAGGTTGAAGCATGCACTGATTTAATTCATATTAAAATGCGAGATCCTTCCTGGAGCTATTGAAGTTGCCATTCTTTGAAACACATCAATTATCATCCTGTAACTGTTAACATCAACCCCTAAAACCCATTCGATATCGTTGACAATTCGGGGCACCAATCATATACTTGTCTAAGATACTGTGAGGGGTGTGTTTATTACTAAACAGGTAAAATGATAAATTTGATGTTATCTAGTGGGCCACTCAATAATAAAGTTCTTCCGGCGCTTCGCGATCGCAGGGAGAACTAGTAGCATTTACATTTCTTAAAAACTGTATGTTTCATTTCGTATATATGCTCGTTTACAGATTGACAGAGATAGCCGAACCCGCATAATCATTGGCTAGGTTTTAACTTCATCATCCGAATATCGTGGGGGTGTGATGGCAAACTATCGTGAGCTGATGGGCAGTATCGGGATGGCGGTTGACGCTGTTGGGGTTCTTGTGATAGTCATCGGAGCAATCCTCGCCACTGGCCGATTCCTTGTTCATCGGCATATTGGGCAAGGTCAACCGTACAGACTCTTCCGGCAAGACTTGGGACGGGCTATCCTATTGGGTCTTGAGTTCCTCATCGCAGGCGACATTATTCGGACAGTCGTTGTAGCGCCCACAATTGAAAACGTCCTGATTCTTGGCTTGATCGTTTTGATCCGTACTTTCCTCAGCATAGCCATGCAGTTGGAGGTCGAAGGGCGCTGGCCTTGGCAGCGTGCTGAAGAGGCGCCTCCCTCACTCCCCCGCGACCACAACAATGAGGCCTAACCCGCGGGTTCGGGGGTCATTGCCGCTGATCCTTGATCCATTAATGTATGTTTCAACAGGTGTTTCGCATTATATTCCTAAGAGCTCAAGTGCATAGTAGTAGGTGGAGGCCAGGGGACTAGAATTATTCCGAAGGTAAATAATTCTGTTTGAAGTTGGTATGTATGTGTATCATTTTTCTAGCAACAAAAACTTCCTGAACACTGTATTTCGTCCCTTGCCTTAATGACTTTTTACGAGTTCATCAATATTAGCGAATGCGCAGAATTCATTTTGCATAATTGCATTTTTTAATGAAAACGTAGTCTACTTCCTATGCCGATGCGTGTTTTTTACCCGAGGCATAGCTATTCAACCGGGCTTTTATCTCAATCGTCCGATCTGTTTACGTATAAGTTACGACCAGTATTTGTTGATTGTTTCAAATTCTCAAACTTACAGACTAGTAGGTGAAGGCTGGATTGCCAGAATTGTTAGGAGGATGACTAATTCTGTTTGAGTTATGGATATGATGTATACGGCTTTTCTCGCGACAAGAACTTCCTCTAGTTAAGAGCCATTGCAAATATTGAAGCTTATTGAATTCAACTGCGATTCCTCGAAAAATCGTTGTATTTATCCTGAACATTGCTGTTTGCGATCTCTCTTACCTCATCACTTTCAATCGGTAAGAATCAATATTTCGTTTGACACAAAAAATCAATGCGCCTAAAATCTATCCCGAAATAGCCATATTTGCAGGCCACTGTGTTGCCCGCTTTGGGAGAATAAAGATGGGATCAGAAGTCATTGCGAAGTGCAAATGTGGTGTGGACACACGCATCTTAATCGGCGGAGGAATGGTTAATTTTATGACAACATGTTTCTTCCCTTGCCTTTGTGAATACTGCCATTCTGTTGTGCAGATTAACCTGCTCGCCAAACGAAAGCAGTGCCCGAGGTGCCGAACCACTAAATTAATTCCGTATGATGATCCGCTGCTATCAGAGATCCCGGGAAAGAACGTAGTGACAGACTGGAATGTTCAGGAGCAACTTGGAAGAGTGCTATTGTTGACGGATGGAAAATATAGATGCCCCCAGTGTGGTCAGATGACCTTATCATTCGTGGAAACCGACATGTGCTGGGACTAAAGAAAGACGTTTTGAATCGAAGAATTAAAAGAATTCTTGATCTGCATGGCAAATTTATACGAAATATTTAAGCGCCACTATCATTGAAGCCCAATGTTATATATGAGATCAACTGATATTTTATATTGACCTTAACTGATTGCTCCTGCAAGGTTGTGGCGACAAAATATCAACCACACCGTAGAGAAGGGTCTCGAAAACCGCGTCTCTCATGCGTTTTGATGGAGAATGGAACCAGATGGAAATAGCCAAAGCAGAGTCCCTCATTGCAGAATTTCAATCCATACCGCCAATTAAACAGACGAATCCTACAATAATGGAGGTATCTGGTTATCCGCACTACGAAAATGTGTGCAGCAATATACTTGCTTTCTTTCTCAATCCGAGTATGCCACATGGTTTGGGAGACCTAGTATTAACAGGTCTTCTGAAGGTTGCAGGGACCGATAGCAAATTAGGCAATGTTATAGTTGAACGAGAAGCCAGCACAGATATCGGAAGCCGGATAGATATTCTCATTGATTCTGACTCATGCCTGATAGGAATAGAAAACAAAATCTTTGCTGGAATTGCCAATCCGCTTGAAGATTATTCAACTCATTTGAATAAACTTAGAGCTAATACTGGGAAAACGATTTTGAAAATTGTTCTTACTCTTTCGCCATATCCAGCCACTGAAATGAATTATGGTTTTAATAATATCACCTACGGGCAACTCATAAATGAGGTCCGTTCGCTGTTAGGATTCTATGCTAGGGATGCAGATAGTCGCTATCTAATGCTCCTAATCGACTTCATGAACACAATTGACAATCTACAGAAAGGGCAATCGATGAACCAGGAATGGCTTAAATTCATTCTTAAACGGCAGGAAGATATACAAGGCCTCATTCAACAAATTAACACCTATAGAACTGAACTGCGTAACAAGGTTAGAGATCTTGGTTTACAAGTAAATGTTTCAGACAAACCATATGTTCGTCAATGGTTGTTTCGAAATGTGAATGAACTATATGACGTGCTGGTGCATGACATTAAACTAGCAGGCGATTTGCCTATTGCAATAGATACGGTAGTTTCTGCAACCGGCTGGGAAATTCAAATATTTCTTAGAACTGGTGGAAATCGCGATAAATTAAGATCGCTACTTGAATCGAAGCATATTGAGTGTGAAGAAGGAGAGCGCTTTATCTACAGAAACAAGTTTCCATTTGATGCACCGTTAGAGTCGATTCAGCCACACATTCAGAAAATTGTTGATTCTTTGTCAGAGAAGGAAAACACCTAACCTGTGGCTAAACTGGACGGTGGCTACCGCGTAGGTATCTTTATCCTGCTCTTGAGCCAAAGTGCCCTTGCATGTTAGCCGTACTTTCATTAACAAGTTTTTACAATGTTCATACCGTATTCGGCATTGAAATTTAGTCAACACGTTTGCAGAATTGTAGGTGATGATCAGATAACCAAGGCCGGCAAAAATATGGTTAATACCATTTGAAGTATGCATTCAAACGTCTTTCTGAAATCTGTGACAAACACATTGTCATAAGATGCGAACCCTACGTCGTATTAAAGTACCAACAAAACGATTGTTCCTCGTTTCCCTACAAATCTTCAAAATCAATGGTTGACAAAGTGTGGTATATTAATAACAGGCGTTGCCGGACTGACACTGAGAAGTGTCCAACGTATCTTCAACTTCCGTTGAGGGCGTTAAGCGCCAATCTGGCGCGATCCGAAATCGGCAAACAGCAGTCCATAAGTAAGGGCTGTTAAACCGCTGGTTTGCAGGTCACCAAAGGCTGGAAAGCGGAAAGCCCCTGAGGCCGAAGGAGAATTTGGATAAGTAAACGAACCGCTTCAACGATTTGCGAGAACGAATCACAGAAGCACGATCGTGGATCTTACTGAATATCCCGAGGTTCAACAGAATGATTAAGATACGGGTCAATGCAACGCCGCAGTATTTTATTGTCAAAAACAAAAGCCGGCAGGGGTTGATATCCCTACTGGCTTTTTTGTTCCTCATCGGAGAAATCTCTTAAGTGATTGTGGGCTATCATAGCGTCATATTCTAATCTCCATCGATAAGGAATTCTTATGATCGTTGTTACTGGAGCAACCGGGCAATTGGGACGTTTAGTCATCGCGGCACTGCTCAATAAAATGACTGCATCCGACATCGTTGCTGCCGTGAGAAATGGAGAGAAGGCTAGGGACATTGCAGCATGGGGCGTGCACGTGCGTCTTGCCGATTACAACCAGCCTCAGGTTTGGGACGAGGCGCTAAAAGGTGCGGACAAGGTATTGCTGATATCGTCCAGCGAGGTCGGCCAGCGTACGAGACAACATCGTTCCGTCATCGATGCAGCTAGGCGGACAGACGTGAGACTCCTTGCCTACACCAGCGTCCTACGCGCCGACACATCGCCGTTGGGTCTTGCTGCCGAACATAAAGAGACCGAGGCATTGATCCGTGCATCCGGCATTCCTTATACGCTTCTGCGCAATGGCTGGTACACCGAAAACTATACGGTTGGCATACCAGGCGTCCTAGCGCGTGGCGCAGTGTACGGCTGCGCGAGCAATGGTCGCATTGCCTCTGCAGCACGCGCTGATTACGCGGAAGCCGCGGCTAGCGTGTTGACCGCGGAAAACCAGGCAGGACAGGTTTATGAACTGGCCGGCGATGCTGCTTACACTCTTTCGGAGCTTGCTGCTGAAATTTCGCGCCAGTCCAGTAGGAACATCGGTTACGTGAATCTAGCGGAGGCCGAGTACCGGAATGTTCTCGTGAGAGCGGGATTGCCGGATGCGATCGCCGCATTACTCGCCGATTCTGACACGAGCGTTTCCAAGGGAGCGCTATTCGATGACAGCCATCAACTGAGCAGGCTCATCAACAGGCCGACGACGTCATTGGCAGCGTCAGTTGCGGCAATGATGAAGGCGGGGTAGGGCAGGAAGTGAAATTGCTTTTGATCGGACGTCTTAAGGCCAGATCTTTAGAATTGAATGTCTTCATACATGTTTCAACTTGTAGTCCGCAACGGTTACCATCCAGTGTCGATGCATGATTGTAGGTGGAGCACGGAGAGCATAGGCCACAAAGAATATGTATAATCTCGCTTGAAGTTTACAGTCTCTCCTTCCCGTAGCTTTATCGTTGCATTTCTTTGAAACATATCATGCTGCATTCCGTATTCGTTGAATACCCTTAAAATAACCTCATCAAAACCCCACTGTTATCAAACCCCACTGTTATCGTTGACATCGCAATGAATCGGGCATATATTCCAACATGATACCGTGTATGCTTTGGCAAAATCAATTCGTAAAGCAAAACATTGACATAATTCGTAACTATGATTGAAATTTATATCAGCTCCCGACACAAGACCATTAGATTCCTCCTTGAGTAATGCTTCCATCTTTCTGTTACCTTTCTCTTTCTAATATGATTATTCAATATCCTAATTTTATTTAAATAAATTTATAGTTCTAATAAAAAATACCGATAAGACTATTACTGTATGTTGCAATCTGCTGAAGGATTATACGTTTGATTTGGTGGGATATATAAAATGAAGCTTCGAACAAGTCTAAAGTAGATCTGTCATATTGACTCATTACTCTCTATGATAACTACGTACCCAAAGAGAGGAGGTCCATAATGAACAAAGGCGGTTTCTCATGGAATAGATTTTTGCGCATTTCCGCGGCAAAGTCTAGAATATCACGCGCAATTGGCATTCCCTTAACTAAGAGTGGACGAGAGAGAAAATTTGGCGCATTTATTCTAAATTCAGTGTTTTCTAAGCGCAAAAAATAATTCTCCCAGCATGAGTTGGGGGCTTCTTTAATGTTACAAGCGATAGGCTACTTGAGCCTGTCATGTTGCTATAAGTATGGTCGTTTCTGTGGCTCAATAACCTCACCGACATAGCGTCAAAGACAACAAATGCTATTAGTGTACCAAGGTTGTTCATCAGGATATTGCTTCTATATTTTGAGCCAGATTCACGATATTGAAAACGGTAAAGAAGCGGATACGAGCAACAGACCCACTTAAATTAATAATATATTTATATCTGCGTGAAGAATATATATACCTGCAGGATAGCTGATTCGTAATTGATGAAGAGAGAATGCAAAATGGATGATCTAAATAAGTCTTATGAGATGTTGGGAGTAGTATTTGGTGCTTCAGAAGACGATATTAAACATGCCTATAGGGATTTAGTACAAGTATGGCACCCAGACCGATTTGCTCATAATCCATCCCTGCAAGAAAAAGCCCAGGAAAAGTTGAAAGAAATAAATGTCGCCTACGATAAAATAAAGAGCCACACCTCTGCTTCAAATAACAATCACGAATCATCTAAGCCCTCTTCGTCTTCATCAACAACAAATAATGAACAAAATGCCAGAGGTCCACAAAAAGAACCAAAGCGTGAAGAAGTAAGCATTCTTAAAGACATGACGGCTAGAAGTATATTGAATTCATGGAGTATAACAAATAGTGGTGCGTTAAAATACCTTGGTGCTTTTGCAGATGATTTGGTAATTAAGAACAAGGTAGCGTTTGCGGTGGAGATGCAACATGTCATCATTGAGCGTTCCACAGGTGATGGGCAGAATGCGGGTGAAGAATATAGGATAACAAACGATGAAACCAAATTGTTTGGATATGATTATGATACTCCAGATGGTCCCATTGACAACAAGACATCAACATCAGCAGTACTTCTTTCTACAGTTCAAACACATGTATGCGAACCAACTAGACAGTGTCCATCTTGCGCAGGAAGTGGAAGATGCCACAAATGCAATCGGGTTGGGCATATTACATGCAAGAAGTGCGATGGGAAAGGACAAGCTCAGACAAAGACTAAATATTTGAAGAATGGTAAAACGAGGAAAATTAATGAGACATGTCATAGTTGTGGAGGTAATGGATGGCATAACTGTCCTGTTTGTGGTGGGAACAGAACTTGTCGACAATGTAGTGGTAACGGCAATGTAGTATGCGCTCGATGCGAAGGTACAAGTAAGTACCAAACATTTACAGTGTGTACATCTAATTTTAAAGAAAATATAGTAGGAGAAGTATATACAGATACACGGGAGATTAAAGATCACTTAATTAAACGCAAGGGCGAATTAATATATGATGAAATTGTACTCGATTGGAAAAACGATAAGGTATTATCAACTAATAATGTTGCTGTAATGAGTAAATTTGATAAGGAGAAAAACTCTTCTATTGTTGATTTAATAGAGCGCGAAAATAAGAAACTCATTATTTCGACACAACGCACTGCCCGAGTGCATCTTAAATTATATGCAATACCGGTTGCGGAAGTAGCTTACAAATTCGAAGAAACACCATATAAAATATTCATATTAGGTATTGACAAATATGTATATGCTAATAAAGTACCTAACCATCATTTCATGCCTTCACCAACATGGATTGATGGGTTTGCAAATAAATTTAATTCAGTAAATGTATCCTTAGCATTTACATATCTTACCGCGTATCTGCTAAAATCCGGCAATAATCTATCAGAAGAAAATAAAGAGTTCATTAAATTATTAGTAGGATATTGTTCATTCAATGAAAAAGGCAAAAGTGCTCTTCTGAATAAACTTATCGGGAATGTAATAGAACTAGCTGACGTTAATAATAAAATACGGTTAATTAAGAATGATATTAATGCTCAAATATTTGGGTGGTACGTTATATCGTTTGACGGGAAGATAAGTGATCAACGAATTAGCACTTACAACAATATATTTAATGACAGCAAGCCATGGGTATTCCGGTCCAAGCCGACCCATCGTTCCGGAGTTATCCGACCCCTGATTCCGTTTTAATTCGACCCATCAT
>Ga0209415_10016415_pt1 | contig 11898 bp, 12 predicted proteins | sample PeaSoiSIISIP2007_FD_187696 | JGI IMG/M metagenome (GOLD analysis project Ga0209415, IMG submission 187696) | Peat soil microbial communities from Weissenstadt, Germany - SII-SIP-2007 (SPAdes) (version 2) | ecosystem: Environmental > Terrestrial > Soil > Wetlands > Peat | place: Germany... | reverse complement strand
GCGGAACGCTCGGGTGGATCTGCCACGTGCTGGCGGCATACACGGCGTACTCGTACGCGCGGAAGGTGCAGCGGCCGGCGTAAGGGCGCGGCCTCTCCCTCTCGCGCGCCTCACCTGGAGAACTGGGCGAGGAAGCGCGGGTCGTTCTCGAAGAGCAGGCGGATGTCGGGAATGCCGTGGCGCACGATCGCCACGCGCTCGACGCCCATCCCGAACGCAAACCCCGTCCACCTCTCCGGGTCGATGCCGCAGCTCTCGAAGACGGTGGGATGGATCATGCCGCAGCCGAGGATCTCGACCCAGCCCGTGCGCTTGCACACGCTGCAGCCCGCACGCGTACCGTCCGGCCGTTTGCAGAATGGGCAACCGACGTCGACCTCGGCACCGGGCTCGACGAACGGAAAGTAGCTCGGGCGCAGGCGGATGGGCGTTCCCGCGCCGAAGAATCGCTCTGCGAACTCGGCGAGGACTCCCTTCAGATGCGCCATCGTCACGTGGGTGTCCACGAGGAAGCACTCGATCTGGTGGAACATCGGCGAATGCGTCGCGTCGTCGTCGCGGCGATAGACCACGCCGGGAGCGATGAACGCCATGGGCGGCGGGCGGCTGCTCATCGCACGGATCTGGACGTTGCTCGTGTGTGTGCGAAGAAGCATCCCGCCCGTCGTCCAGAAGCTGTCCTGCATGTCGGTTGCCGGGTGGTCCGGTGGGAAGCCGAGCTTCGCGAAGTTGTTCTCCTCGGTTTCGATCTCCGGCCCGTCGTGCACGGCGAAACCGAGGCTCACGAGCACGTCGACGATCTCGTCGCGAACGAGCGAGATGGGGTGGGGATGCCCGAGCGGGGCCTGCTCCCGCCCCGGAAGCGTCAGATCGAACGGAGCGGCGCTCAGCTCCGCATCACGCCGGGCTCGGGCAAGCGCTTGCAGCCTCTCTTCGAAGGCGAGCTGAACCTCCTGCTTGAGTGAGTTGACGAGCTCACCGATCGTCTTGCGCGCCTCCGCCGGGAGGGTGCCCATCTGCTTGAGGACGGACGTCAGCTCGCCCTTCTTTCCCAGGATCCGCGCGTTCTCGTCGCGAAGCGCCTGTTCGGTCGCCGCCTCTTCGAACCGCGCGCGAAACGTGGCCCGGAGCGTCGAAAGCGAGCGTTCGATGGACGATCGGTCGTCGACGGTCGCGGTCATCGGCTGCAGTCTACTGCGAGACGCGCATCCGAGTGGCTACTTGCCGGTCGCTCGAACGATCTCGCCGAAGCCCTTCGCGTCGCTCACGGCCAAGTCTGCCAGGATCTTGCGGTCCAGCGCGACGCTGGACTTCTTCAGCGCGTGCATGAAGCGCGAGTACGTCGTCCCGTTCAAGCGCGCGCCGGCGTTGATGCGAGCGATCCAGAGGCGCCGAAAGTCGCGCTTTCGGAGCTTGCGGTGGGCATACGAGTACACCCACGCCTTCATCACCACTTCCTTCGCGTATGCGAAGAGTCGGGATCTGGCGCTGTGGTAGCCCTTCGCCTGCTTCAGGATACGGTTACGACGACGACGAGCCTTGAATCCTCGTTTGGCGCGGGGCATGGCGTTTCCTCTAGCCGTAGGGAAGCATCCGCTTCACGTGCTTCTGCATCGTCGAGTCGACCATGTCGTTCTGCCTCAGGCGGCGGAGGCGCTTGCGCGACTTCTCCTGCATGCCGTGATTGCCACCGCCTTTCGGGCGCCTGACACGGCCCTTGCCGGTCACCCGGAACCGCTTGGCTGCGGCCTTCTTGGTCTTCATCTTCGGCATGGCGGGGGCGCGGAACATGATGGGAAAACCCCGTGTTGTCAAGCCGGCAGGATTGTCGCGCAAGGCGAGGCCGGCCGCAGGCGGTCGGCGCGGTCGTCCGACAGCGACCGGCGAGCTTGGGAGAGTGCTCGGAGCCGCTACGACAGTGCGTGGAGCCGCTCCGACGGCTCCGGGACTGTCCCGGATTCCCTCTCGGACGACGGCCTATCGTTCGTGGCCTGCGGTAGACTTCGTCCCGTCCTCGCGCCAGACTCCGGGTGTGGTGGCGAGAGCGAGGACGGCCGCCGCGCGAGCGAAGGCGAGCGAGCAAGCCCGAGTGCTGCGTGTGCTCGCAGAGCGCATCGAGGCGGACGCTACTCCCTTGCCCGCGAACGTCTTCGCTCCCATTCGGAATCGCGTGGCGGCCGACAATGAGCTCAACCCGGACGACTGGGAGTCCGCTTGGACCGTCGAGATCGAGAAGCGTTTGGCCGACGTGCGATCCGGCAAAGTGGAGCGCATCGCCGCGGTGAAGGTCATCGAGGAGGCGCTTGCCCTCACGCGCAGATCTGCTCGCTGACCTTCCCGTCGATTTCTCGCCCCTCGCACGAGACGAGCTTCTACACGAGGTCCGCTACTACGGCGCGCGCGGGCAAGGGCTCCGCTTCATCGCGGCGATCATCGAGGCGCTCGGGCGGATTCGTTCGATGCCTCACGCCTGGCCGAAGGTCCGTGAGGGCTCGTCGCTTCGACGGGTGCTCACCAAGCGCTTTCCGTTTGCTCTCGTCTACCTTCCCGGGGGGAACTCCGACGAAGCCCCGCTCGTCATCGCCGTCGCGCATGGATCCCGGCGCCCGGGCTACTGGCGACGCCGCGCGCGCAAGCGCGAGCGGTGACGCGTTGTTCAGCGACCAGCGTCGCCAGGAGCGAGAGTCGGTGCGTCGAAGCTGGCGTCGACGCAGTACGTTCGCGCAAACGGGCTGCGGCCCCCGCGCGCGAGGGGTAAGCTAACGTTATCTAGTTTTCTGACCGCTTGCCTTGAACATGCGTGGCTTCATCCTTTCCTTCGCAGCGATTGTGTTCGCCCCGTTCGGCTGCGACTCCACCCCGCCACCGCCCCCCGACCCATGCCAGCCGTGGTTGTTGGACCGGCAGGTGACCCAGATGGTCTCCGGTCAAAACAACCCGACTGAGCTCATCGTCGACCACGACAACCTCGACTGGGTGACCGAGAACGACAACGGCACCAGTGACCCAATGTCTGCGCCGCTCGACGGCGGTCCTCCGACGACGCTGGCTGCCGGGCAGATCGGCGCGAGCGAAATCGCGGCCGACGAAACGAGCGTCTACTGGCTCGTAGACAACGTCAAAGACGCGCCGAGCATCTTCGACGGCGGCCTTGACTGGGACGGCGGTCGCACGACCGTCATGAAAGCGGCGCTCACGGGCGGACCCCCGACGATGCTCGCCTCCGAGCCGGGCCTCGCGGGCGACATCGCGATCGACCCGACGCACGTGTACTGGACGACGTTGAGCGGCCGCGTCAACAGCGCAGCCCTCGACGGTTCGCGTGCGACGACGCTGGCATCGGGCCAGGAGCTCCCCTGCGGCTTGGCCGTCGACGCGACGAGCGTGTACTGGGCGGTGTGGAACCAAGGCACGATCATGAAGGTGGGCCTGGACGGGGGCGCCCCGGTAGCGCTCGCGTCAGGACAGGACTCGCCGTGTCGCCTGGCGGTCGACGACGCGAACGTGTACTGGGCGACGTCCGACGACCCTCCGTTGCCTTCGGCCATCATGGGCGTGTCGGTCGGGGGTGGGGCACCGAGGACACTCGCGTCGCTGACCTCGGCGTCGACGGCGGGACCCGTGTCCGATGGCACGAACGTCTACTGGGCGGGCCCCGACGACACTGAGTACGCGTACGCCGTGAAGAAAGTCCCGCTCGACGGAGGGTCGCCGGTCGTCGTGGCGTCGTATCCGACGATTGGCCAGATCCACGGGCTCGCGGTCGACGGGACAAGCGCTTACTGGACCAGCGTCGGAAGCGGGTGCGGGTCGGGGAGCGTGATGAGGGTTTCGCCGAAGTAGACTGCTGCCTCGCACGCAGCGTGGCGATCAAGAGGTCCAACGGGATTGCGGCCTCGAAGACCCCCCGCGCGCGCCCCTAGGGCGGCTCACGCCCCCACCGCAGCCACGAACGAACCGGCGAGAGAGCGCATCGCTCGATCGGCTCGGGCCATCGCCTGAGCGGCCGTCTCGTCGCTCCCCACTTCTTCTCGGACGTCGAAGTAGAACTTCGCCTTCGGCTCGGTGCCGCTGGGTCGCGCGATGATGCGGCTGCCCGAGGCCAGCTCGAAAGCGAGGACATTGCTGCGCGGGAGCGTCAGAGGCGTGGTCAGCCCGGAGCGCCAGTCGACGCGCGTACGAGAGTCGTAGTCGGCGACGGCGACCACCCGGTCCTCGCCGACTTGCCGGGGGGGCGACGAGCGGAGGCGATCCATCAGCGCTCGGATGGCGGCGACGCCGCCAGCGCCCTCGCGCGTCAGGTTCACCTGCATGCTCGCGAAGGCCCCCCAGCGGCGGGCGATGACCTCGAGCTCTTCCAGGAGGCTGCGACCGCGCTCCCGTAGCACCGCCACCATTTCGGCGGCCAGCAACGCCGCCGAGATGCCGTCTTTGTCCCGCACGACGTCGCCAACGCAATAGCCAAGCGCCTCCTCGAAACCGAAGACGAACTCGAAGCCCTCTTTCTCGAGCTCGATGGCGCGGTTCGCGATCCACTTGAAGCCGGTCAGCGTCTCCTCGTAGTGGACGCCCAAGGAGGCCGCGATGCGCCCGAGAACAGGCGACGAAACGATCGAGGCGATCACGGCGCGAGGCTTCGTACCGCGCCGCTCCGTCAGGAGGTAATGCCCCAACAGGACGCCCAGCTGATTGCCCGTCAGCTGCCGAAAGCTCCTTCCGTCGGGAACCGCAACGGCCAGGCGATCGACGTCCGGATCGTTGGCCAGGACGAGGCTCGCGGCGGTCCTTTCGGCGAGTCCGAGCGCCAGGTCCATGGCGCCCGGCTCCTCCGGGTTCGGGAATGCGACGGTCGGGAAGGCCCCATTGGGCTTCTGCTGCTCGGGGACGGTGGTCACGTTGGCGAATCCCGCATCCGAGAGCGCGCGCCTGACCAGCGCGTCGCCGACGCCGTGGAGCGGCGTGTACACGATGCGAAAGGAACGGTCCCCGCCGCGCGCGTGTACCGCGAGAGTGCGGACCGTCTCAAGGTATCGGGCCTCGATGTCCGGAGTCGCGTCGGACAAGATGCCGCGCTCTCGCAGCTGGTCCAAGGGCGGCCGCGCGATCTGCCGAGCTCCGGGCGCGCGAGCGATGGCGGCGGCAATCCGCGCGTCGACCGGCGGGACGATCTGGGCCCCGTTTTCCCAATACACTTTGTACCCGTTGTACTCGGGTGGATTGTGGCTCGCCGTCACCACCACGCCGGCGGCCGCCCCTAGGAGCTTGACCGCGAACCCCACGAGCGGCGTGGGCACGGGGTCACGGAAAAGGAGGGTCTTCAGCCCGACGTCGGAAAGAATGGCCGCGGCGTCCTCCGACAGCTCCCTGCTCATCCGACGAGCATCGCCACCGACCACGACACCGCATTCCGCGGCCCTCGGAAGCGTCAGTAGCTCGCGAGCGAGACCCCACGTCGCGCGCGCCACGACGGCGCGGTTCATTCGGTTCGGCCCTGCTCCGATGATTCCGCGCAGCCCGGCCGTGCCGAACGCCAGCGGCCCGGCGAAGCGATCGGCGAGATCGGCGGAGTCGACCGCGGGATGCTCCAGCAACGCCCTGAGCTCTTCGCGGGTGGCCGCGTCCGGGTCATCCGCGATCCAGCGCTCGGCGAGGAAGCGCAGCTCGCCCAGGTCCATGGGAGTTGGCTCTATAGCATGCGGGTGATCGTCGGTGGCGCCGCGTGCGATAGTTTCGCCGCCGATGATCCGTTACGCGCTCCGCCGCATCCTCTGGGCGATTCCGAGCTTGTTCGCCACGAGCTTCGTGCTGTTCTTCCTGACGACATTGGCCCCCGATCCGGCCAGCCCGCGAAACGAGGAGGAAGCGTACGCTCCAGCGAGCGATCCGCTCGTTCAGGAGGCGCGCCGCTCGCGCTTCTTGGACCTGCCTCGCTTCGTCAACGCTCGACCCCAAGACGTTCGCTCGCGCGCGAGCGCCGCCATCATCCATGTCGCCGCCGCGGACGGAGCCGCAGAGGGCTCGGTTCGCGAGTTGCAGTCCATGGGCGGCGCTGCCCTGCCATACGTCCTGCCGGCGCTGGAAGCGTTGGCTCCCGACGCCCGCGGCCGCGTGGCAGTGGCGCTCGCGCCCATCGCGGAGCGTATGCGTCTCGCGGCGACCGACGAGCTGCGGCGACCCGAGGCGGCGACCTCTTTCTGGACGCGTTTTTGGGATGACCGGGCGCTCGACTTCACGGCGACGGCCGTCGATCGCGCCGTCGCTCGTCTCGTCGAGCACGGCACCGCCTTGCGGGAGGCAGACCTCATCGCCCTCGACACGTTCGCCCTCCCGGAATTGATCGGCGCGATGAGCCCTACCCAAGACCGAGTCTCCCTGGAGCGTCTCGCGCGAATCGCGTGTCACGCGACGGGTCGTGGAGTCTGGATCCCTGCGGACGCCACGCCAGACTCGGTGCGACGCGCCGTCGCCGACTGGCGGGAGTGGTGGTTCGTCCATGCCACCGACTACGTCGCCCTCGAGGGGGCGGATCGAGCCATCGCGGTCATCGCCGAGACGCGGTACGGCAAGTGGCTCAAACGCGCGACGAGCGGTGAGCTGGGAGTCAGCGCGATGGACGGCGAGCCGGTCGCGTCGAAGCTGCGCGAGCACGCCCCGTTGACCATGCTCGTCTGCCTGCTCGCCATTTTCGCGAGCTGGACCGTCGCGGTGCCGCTGGGTGCGCTCGGGGCGTGGCGCCAGGGGCACGCGTTCGACGTGACCAGCTCCGCGGTTCTCTTCCTCTTGTATGCGACTCCGACCTTCGCGGCCGCAGAGCTGCTCCGGAGAGCGACGGCGCATGAAGGCTCGGAAGGCGCCCGCGTCGTGCTGGCCGTGATCGCCTTGTCCATGGGTTCGCTCGCGACCCTGTCGCGCTGGCAGCGCACCGCGATGCTCGAAGTGGTGCGCCAGGACTTCGTGCGGACCGCCGTCTCCAAGGGCATGCCCCCCTGGCGCGTTGCGGTCGTCCACGCCCTGCGCAACGCCCTGCTGCCCACGGTCACGCTGGCGGGGCTGCATCTGCCGGTCCTCTTCGGCGGAGCCTTCGTGGTCGAGGAGGTGTTCGCATTGCCTGGCCTCGGGTTCCAGACGCTCCGCGCCATCGAGGCGCACGACACCGCCTGGCTGATGGCCATCGTCCTCGTGGCCGCAGTGGCGGTCACCGTGGGGCTCGTCGCCAGCGACGTGGGCTACGGCGCCCTCGATCCGCGCGTACGCGAGTTGCTCACACGCCGACACGGAGGGCGCGCGGCATGACCCACGGCCGTTCGGACGAGCCGGAGCAGAGCGCCGCCATCCACCTGTTGCGGAGGAAAGCGCCAGCCGGACAGTTGGTTCGCGCGTCCATCTTCGGGGCAACTCGCGCAGCAACCCCCTACGTCACGATGGCGCGCATCGCCGTCGCTCGGCTCGCGCTCAGCCGGCTGGCGCGCGCGGGGGGGCTCGTCCTCGCCTGCCTGGCGCTGATCGCGGTCTTCGCCGAGCTTCTCGCGAGCGACCTACCCATCGCGTGCCGCTGGCACGGAGCCATCTACGTGCTGCCCAATGTCGTGCGCCCGACGGCCCTCTCCGATCTGGGCTACGAGCAAATGGTCAACGAAAAGGGCGGGGGGGACTGGATGCTGACGCCGCTGGTCGCGCACGGTCCGACGCGAGTGCGCGAGGGCGCACAGGTCCTCGCACCGCCCGCCACCGCTCACCACCCGCTCGGTACCGACGCCGTCGGCCGCGACCTCTTTGCGCGTCTCGTGTACGGAGCGCGCACCGCCCTCGGCCTGGGCCTCGCCGCGTCGGCGGTCCTGGTCGCAATCGGCGTGACCCTGGGCGCTCTCGCCGGGTTCGCGGGCGGTGCGATCGACTCTCTCGTCGCGCGCGCCGTGGAGTCTCTCTCGGCCATCCCCACCCTCGTGTTGGTGCTCGTGGTCGGCGCGCTGGTGCCGCATCCGACTACGGCGACGCTGCTCTGGACGATCGCGCTCACGCGCTGGACCGAGCTCGCTCGCCTTGTGCGTGCCGAGGTGCTCACTTCGCTCGGAACCGACTACGTCACGGCCGCCCGTGCCCTCGGCGCGTCGCCGTTGCGTGTGCTCTGGCGACACGTTCTACCCAACGCGATCGGCCCGGCCATCGTCGCCGCAGCCTTCGGCGTCGCGTCGGTCGTGCTCGTGGAGGCGGCGGTCGATTTCCTTCGGGTGGGGTCGCCCGACACGATGGCCTCATGGGGAGAGGCGATGGGCGAGGCGCGCACGCACGCGAATGCCTGGTGGCTCGTCGCCTTCCCCTGCGCGGCGTTGCTCGCAACGCTGGTCGCGCTGAATCTCGTCGGGGAGGCGGCGCGCGATGCCCTGGATCCGAAGCTGCGCGGCCAGGGAGTGGAGCTGGAAGAGGGCATGCGCGCTGCATAGCTGCGGCTCGAGCGGCGCGCGCCAGTCCAGTTCAGTGCCACTTCACCAGTGTCCGCACTCCGATGCCGAAGGCAATGAGGACGAGCACCACGCCCATCGCGCGAACCGCGCGCTCGAGGGCCGCCGTGTTCGCCTGCCCGCGAACGCGCCCCAGGAGCCCTAGGAGGAGCACGAACCATGCAACGATGCCGACACCTGCGCCCGCCGCGAACGGAAAGGCGTTGCGCGCCGCGACCCCGACGATGCCGGCCGAGTGTGCGACACCTACTGCAGCCGTCCACGACACGATGAGCGTAGGATTGGCGATCGTCATCGTGAAACCGAGCAGCGCGTTGCGCGCCCCGTCGGGGCTGCTTGCCTCGCTCTTCGGGCGCCGAATCTTCGCACGCCCGCTCGCGAAGTAGGCGCCGAGCGCCGCCAGGATCGCGCACGCGAGCAGGCGCGACGCCGGAAGCAGAACGGGAAATCGCCGGAGGACCGAGGTGACCCCCCAGAAGGCCATGAAGGCGTAGATCGTCTCGGCGGTCGCCGAGCCCGCAGCCAAATGAATGCCCGCCCGCTTTCGACCCTCGAGCCCTCTGCTCACGACGATGGCCGCCACCGGCCCTGCGATGGGCATCGACCCGAGAAAGCCGAAGACGATGCCGATGAGCAGTGACGGGACCAATTGGGGCCTGTCGGCCACCCCCGAGCGCCGGTCAGGCCGGCAGGGCGACCACGACGGCCGTCGTGTTGTGCCACCCGTCGAGCTTCCCCTCGTAGCGCGCGATTTCGCCGTACGTCAGGAAGCCCGCGAGGGGCACTCCCCCGAAGATGGATCTCACCGCCTCCACCTCTCGATTGAAGTCGTCCTTCAGGATCATGCCGCGGCAGACGCAGTCGAACAGGAGCACGCCCGCGGCCGTGGCTCCGCCGAGACGGTCCTTCGCCTCCTCCGCCGCGGAGCGCGCAGCCGCCACCATGCTGTCCTTTTCTCCATCGAGGATGCTCACCATCGAGCCTTGTGGGATCTCTGCGGCACACGTGAGCGAGCCGTCGATACCCACCGAGAGGGGCGCGCGGGCGCGCGTGATCTTGTCGAAAAAGTGAATGCCGAGCTCGTTACCGATAAGGTAGGGACCCGCGTTCTCGCGCGTGAGTGTCGTACCCTGGCGAGCCGCATACCGGCGGTACACCTCGAAAGCCGGTTCGCCGTCCAGCTCGAAGATGACGTTGCCTTCTGCCTTGTTGACGCGCATGGGTTTCGTCGTCGAGCGAAGGCCATGGTTGACGCCCACGCCCCACGGCGTCGCACTGGCGACGTGCATCGCAGTCGCCGAGTCCACGCCCGAACGCTCGTGGCTACCGACGCGCGTCTCGACGAAGCGACCTTCGTCCCCGGCGGCGCCTCCGACGATCTGTCCGCGACCGCGCATTCGATCGTACATGTCGAAGACGAGCCGCTCGCCGCTTCCCGACAACCCGTCGGTCAGTAGCACCGTCGTCAGGTGCCGCGGACCGGAAGCCGCGGAACCGCGCTTCGCACCGCCGACTTCTCCGAGGAGAGCACCGGCGACGCGAAGGGGATCGGCCTTCAAGCCAGGCGCGAACGCGGCGCTCGCCGTAGAGGAGTCGGACGCGACGAGCATCACCGTCACGCTGTCGTGGAGCAGGCCCTCCTCGGTAATCTCGCCGGCCGTCGTGCAGCCCACGATCTGCGCGCCCCCGGAGACTCGGCGCGCCGTCTTCAGCGCCGTCTCCAGGTCTTGCTGGGGAGACGCGAAGAGGAACCCGAACGTCGCGGGGGCGGCCCCGAGGCGGGTCGCGGCCTTGCGGGTCGCGTCGGACGCTGCTTCCGCGGTGTCACGCTTGCGAGATGCTCCCGTGCCGACGATCGAGGCCATGAGAGCCCTCCAGCTCCCCCTTACCCTCACTTATAGCGTCAGGAGCCGCCCGCGTCGCGTCTCCTTCTCCGTGTCGGCGCGCGGCGCACCTCAAGGCACCACGGCCAGGGGCGTCATGCCGTTCTGCGTCTTCCTCTCTACCTCGAGCGCGCCGTCGCGAACAACGCACATGGCCTCCGTCGGATCGATCCATTGCGCTTCGTTGAAAGATCGGCCCTCGGCCGACGTGAGTCGCCGTGGCGCCCGCACGCGCCGGTCATCCGCGTCTTCGTACGTGAGACGCACCTCGCTGTCGTCCCTGGCGATCCGGAATCGACGCATCGTGGGGGTGGGGCTGGCCATCGCGGCTTTGAGCCATTTCGCGTCGGTTCGCCCGTCCATCCACACATGCGCTTCGTAGTCTCCCGTCTTGTCGTCCGACCATCCGAGCTCGAGGCTGTCCCGTGAAGGTTCGATCGAATCGTCGGTGATTTCGACGAAGAGGTCCCCCTGCGTCGCCACCGCGCGAAGCGAGGCCGTGGCGCTGCCCGCCGGAACGCCGAACCCGTGGTGCGGCGTGCCGTCGATCAGCATCGCGCAGCCCCCGAGTCGCGTCGTCTTCCACCCGTCTCGGAGAAACGCCTCGTCCTCGACATGCACCTTGGGGAACGAGACCGACGCTTCGCCCGGACATCGAGGACCGATGGGGCGGTCCTCGCCGCGAAACTCCCGCCAGTCCCAGTATCCGTCGTGCCCGTTGCAATCGCCCGGCCGGTCGGGAAACCAGCCTTTGACCTCATGGCGCAGGACGCCGGGAGGAGTCAGCGAGAAGTCGACGGTATGGGCGACCCAGACAAACCCCTCCGGGATTGATGATCCCTCCGAGCTGCTCGCACATCGCAAGGTCCCGGCGCTCAACATGGTCAGGGTGGGCCGGGCCATCCCCTCGGACGTGCAGCCCGTTGCGAGAAGCTGGACCGGTCTCAGGGGCCTTGCGCCGGCGGACAGCAGCCATTGCTCGCGAGGAACGCAGCTCGCGCCGTTCGGGCGGGGGGGCAGCGCGATGCTGGCCACGATCAGGCGCCGGCCCCTGTCCCAGCCGGCGTCGAGCGTCCCCTCCAGCACGCATCCGGCACGATCGGAGCACGCGGCCCGCCCGATGACGGGTAGCGGGGGAAAGAGCGCCTCCTCGTCCGCGTCCGTGTCCGAAGGCTTCCCATCGAGCAATCCGCCGCCAGAAGGCCGCGAGCAGCCCGCGGAACAGACGAGGGCGAGCACCGCGAGCGCCGTCGGGAGCGCATGCCTCGTCATCGGCGAAAGATCCCTTCGAGCGGATGGCCGTCGGGATCCGCGCCGAGTTGAAACTGCCCTCGCCCGTCGATCCACGCCCATTGGTGCGACACGTCGGAGTAGCACCAGGTGCTTCGCTGCACCCCTCCGGTGCTCGGATTCAAATCACAGCCCCACGACGAGTCGACTTCGAGGATGCGCACGCCGCCAGCCTTGACCACCGGCGACCATTCGGCGACTTGCGCTATCGACTTCAAGTCCTCCGTGGTCGCCGCGCGCGCCACGTACACGATCGTCCGGTGGCC
>Ga0209415_10016413_pt1 | contig 11900 bp, 3 predicted proteins | sample PeaSoiSIISIP2007_FD_187696 | JGI IMG/M metagenome (GOLD analysis project Ga0209415, IMG submission 187696) | Peat soil microbial communities from Weissenstadt, Germany - SII-SIP-2007 (SPAdes) (version 2) | ecosystem: Environmental > Terrestrial > Soil > Wetlands > Peat | place: Germany... | reverse complement strand
TCGATGACCCCGGTGCGCGCGGTGTCGGGGCCGCACGGCCGGACAGCCGGAAAACTCAGTCCGACAGGCTGCTAGGACTCCCCCTCCAGGCGTGTTCAGGATCAGCTCCCCGGGGCTGGCCGAGGCCGCGAACGTAAACGACGTCGATTGGTCAACCGAGCTATCGGCCTGGAAGGCCGCGCCGCCGGCGATGGTGATTATGTCGCTGGCGGTGAGGAGGCCGGTGGCCTCCAGCGTGCCGCCGGAAGCCGTAACCTGGCTGGCGAGCAAGAGCGACCCGGCGAGCGTGCCGTAACCGACGATCGAGCCGCCGAAGCCAAGGAAGTTGATTTGCGAGGCAGCTTGCAGCGTGCCGCCCGCCATCGACACCAAACCCTGGACATTGACGACGCTGGCAGTAACCAGCCCGCCAGGGCCGATCGCCAGAGTGCCGTTCGCGCCGCCGAAGATGCTGCCGACCATGACGTCGCCGCCCTCGAGCGTGCCGCCCTGGACTGTGACGGTGCCGCTGCCACCGAACTGATTGCCAATGTCCACCGTGTTGGTGCCGGCATTCACCAACCCGCCGTCGCTGATCGTCAATGATCCGCAGCCGCTGTCGCCGACGACGAACTGCGCACCGGAAGCGTCGAAATCCCAGGACGAGCCGGTGCCGGTGACGGTAACGCTTGCCTGCGCGGAACTGGCGGTGTCGATGTCCGCCCCTGGCCCGCTCCCGATGTACGTGGTGACAACCGTGCCGGCGTTTTCCAGCAGCATCGACGCGTCGCCGCCATTGCCGATGTCCAGCGCCGCGCCCGACGTGGTGAACAGGCCGTCATTGACGGTGACCCCAGCCGTGCCGCCCAGCGAGCCACCGATGTTGATGTCCACGCTGCTGGTCGCGGTGAGGACGCCGCCCGCTTCGACGGTGACAACGGCGGTGCCGCCCTCGCCGATGGCCAGACCGCCGGCGTCGTTCACGCTGCCGCCATTGACCACCAACGTACCATTGCCCGAGCCAGGCAACGGGGCGACAGCGAGAGTGAGAAAGGAGTCGATCTCCAGCCCGGCTGAAGCGACCAGCAGACCCAAGCTGTTGACGGTGATCAGCCCGTTGCCCTCACCGCCGAGGACGAGCGAACCATTGGTCGTGACCGTGCCACCGGAGACGGTGACATTGCCGGAGCTGCCCACGGCCCCGGCCACCGTCATCGCGCTGGTGGTCACATCGCCGCCTGTCACGGTCAGCGCGCCGCCGACCCAGGCGTTATTGGTTACCACCAGCGAGCCGCTGCTGACGCTGATCGTGGCGTTGGCGTTCTCGCTTAACAGCGCCACATCCACGGTGCCGCCCGCGATGCTGAGCGATCCGGTAGCACCGAGACTCGTGTCGTTGTCGAGGATCAGGCTGCCCGCCAGCAGGGTTCCGTCGCTCTCCAGCGAGAGGGTGCCGCGGCCGACGTACGACAAGGCGCCGAAGCCGCCGGACTGGTTACCGACGACCGCCGCGTTGGTGCCGGCGTTGACCAGGCCGCCGTTGTTGATGTCGAGCGACCCGTCACCGCTATCACCGACGACGAACTGCGCGCCGGAGGCATCGAAGTCCCACACCGAGCTGGTGCCGGCGACGGCAACACTCGCCTGCGCGATGCCGAGGGCGTTGATGTCCACTCCCGGCCCGCTACCGGCATAGGTGGTGGTCATCGTGCCGGCGTTCTCCACCAGCATCGAGGCGTTGCCGCCGTTGCCGATGGCCAGCAGCCCGCCCGACGTGGAGAACACGCCGTCGTTGGCGGTAACGGAAGCGGTGCCGCCCTGGAATACGCCGATGTCGAAGGTGCCGGTCGCAGTCGCGGCGAGCGTGCCACCCGCCTCCACAATCACGCCCGCGGTGCCGTAGCTGCCGAGATCCAGCCCCCCGGCGGTCACGTGGCCGCCGTTGACCAACAGCAAGCCGCTGGCCGAGTAGGGAAAACTCGCGAAGGAGTTGATCCCTAGCCCCCCCCGCAACCAGCGAACCGCCGGAGTTGACGGTGAGCAGGCCGTTGCCCTCGCCGCCGATGTTTAATTCCTCGGTGCTGGTCAGCGTGCCGCCGTAGACCGTGACGGTGCCCGTGCTGAACATATCATCGGCGATGATCATGCCGACGGCCGCGAACTCGCCGCCCGTCATGGTCAGTGCCGCGCCGGTCCCGGACGCGCCGATGACGGCACTGTTCACCGATACCGAGCCGTCGCTGCCGACATTGACGACGCCGTTGGCATTCTCGGTCAGCACTACGACTTGCACCGTGCCGTCTGTGACCGTAAGCGTGCCAGAGGCACACAGGCTCGTGTCGTTGTCGATCGAGAGGTCGTCGGCTAGCAGCGTGCCGCCGCTTTCCAGCGACAGGGTGCCGCTCCCGGCAGTCTGGTTGCCGATGTCCACCGAATTCGTGCCGGCGTTCACCCGCCCGAAGTTGTTGATGTCGAGGAATCCGCTGCCGGTGTCGCCGACGATGATCTGGCCGTTCGAGATCCAGGTGCTCCCGCTCACCGCCGCCGCCGCGACATGGCCGCTGCCGGTGGCGTTGATGTCGGCGAATGCGGTCGTGCCGCCAGTGATCAGCGTGCCGCCGCCCTCCACCAGCAGCGTCCCGGAGCCGTTGGCGTTGCCAACGCCGAAATAGCCGATGGTATCGGACAGCGTGCCGCCATTGACAACAACGGTGTCGCTGCCGCCGACACCGAAGTTGCCCGGCCCGGCGAGGGTGCCGGTGATCGTCGCGATGCCGCCATCCACCAGGATGGTGCCCGGATCGAAGACCGTGCCGCCGCTGATCGTCAGTGTGTCGCCCTGATCGACGATGATCTGGCCCTGGTTGATCAGCGATCCGGGTATCGCTCCGTCAGCAGTGATCGGGATGGCCAGGCTGGCCTGCGTGCCGGTGACCTCGATCGTGCCGAGGCTGGTGAACGTCCCGGCGAGGGACAGCGTTGTCGCCGTGCCGGTGGCATCGATCACGCTTAGCGCGTCGATTTCCGACGTGCTGGCGGTGGTGGTGTCGTTGCTGAATGCGAGCGTGCCGTTTCCGACGAGGTCGAACGTGATCCCGCTAAGCAACGCGTCGGAAAAAACGGCGGCAGGGTCGTGCCGCCGGGGATAATCGCGGTGTCACCCGGCTGCGGCTGGCCGTTCGGGCTCCAGTTGGTGGACTGCGTGGGGGAGCTGGTCGTACCGATCCAGGTCCACGTCGAGCCAGCCATGCGAGGTTCTCCTGTCGATTAACGCGGGCATTTTTCGCTCTTTTTTAGATTCCGATGCAAGAAAAAGGCAAACCGTTTCTCCTGCATGGCGGGAGAGGCTGGGTGACAGTGATGCGTGCGGCACGTTGCACCCCCGGCCTACCCTTTCCCGCTTTGCGGCGGAGGGGACAACGGCGGTGGGTTACGCGGCCTTCCCGCGTCGGCGCGCCGCCCGCGCCATCCGCTCGCACGCCCGATCCACCACCGGGCCAGCGAGGATTAGCTTGGCGCGGCCTTCCGCCTCCCAGACCGGCGAACGGAGGCCGGGGTGCGGCGCCGCCGTCCCAACCTGTCATTGCTAGGACCGCAGCGGTGGCCGGGGGCGGGGCGATCAGCCCGCCGTGATGCGGTCGATCTCCGCCAGGTCCTCGTCCGACAGCTTCGACCCGCCGGCCTTCACGTTTTGCTCCAATTGCTCCGGCCTGGTCGCGCCGGCGATGACGCTGGCGACGGGGGGCCGCCTCGCCCCCGCTTTCGCGCTGCTGCAATTCCCACCACGTCCGTGGACCCTACCCGCAAGGGAAGCGATGTCTGGAGAACGCCAGGGGTAGTCTGACGCTGTGGTGGTGAAGTCAGGCGTTCAGTTCGGCAATGCCGCCGCCCACGCGCCGGACACTGGACAAATCTTCGGAGGGGTCGGAAGCGCGGTAGAGCCGCAGATAGCTATCTGCCATCTCCGCGCGTGTGGGCGGCTGCGGCAAAGCGGCGTGGAGGCGCTGCCATAGTCCCTCCTCGGTGCAGGCGCGGCGCATGACGGCAGCCAGCGAGCGAGGATCGCCCATTTCGAAATGCAAGCCGTCCACTTCGTCGGACACTCGTTCAGCCATGCCGCCGACATTGGAGCAGATCACCGGCTTGCCGAACATCCAGGCTTCGGAAATCACCAAGCCAAAAATCTCCCACCAGGTGGAGGGCACGATGCACCAGTCGATGCGAGCCATCCGCGTGTGCAACTGATCGACGTGGTAGGAGCCATTATATAGCACCAGCCGTTCGGTCGGTGACAGGCTGTCCTCGGCGGCGAGGAAGGTTTCGATCTCCTCACGAATCGGCGGAGTTGCAAAACGCAGATTGTCGCCATTGATTTCGACACAAAATTCTGTGAAGCCCTCACTGCGAAGCAGTTGCACGGCACGCAGCAGGATATGTACGCCCTTGACGCCATGCAATTGGCCGAAGAAGCCGAAGCGGTTCTTCGGTCCCGGAAGGGGCTTGTGCACTACTTCGGGCACGTAGGAGCGTTGACCGTTTGTGACGCGGAAGATTTTGTTCCGTGGCAGGCCCCAGTTCACATAGTGTCCGATCATGAACCGGCTGGGGCAGGTGAAGCAGTCAACGTGGTCGAGATGGCGCATGAACCACAGCTTGCGTACCATGAACTTTTCCGGCCCGTGTTCCGGAAAGCATTGATGGCAGCGAACCTGGCTCGCCTGCTCGCAGAGTGACTGGTCGGTGCGCCGCACCATGTGGCCGTCGGCCGCGCAAATCGCCAGAAATTCGTGGAAAGTAAAGATTATGCGACAGTCTGGCAGGGTGCGCCGCGTGACAGTGAGCAGATCGATGCCGAAGGCCATGAAATGGTGGAAATGCACCACGTCCGGGCGGACCGTGTTCAGGAACTCGACGAAACTCTCGATCAGCAATGGCTCGCCCACCTTATGCCACCAATTGTCGTAGGCTCGGCTGAGAAACAGGAATTCGTCTTCCCGGCCGTCGAATCCGGTGATGCGAGCTCCCGCCTTGAACAGACCAGGCACGCTTTGATCGGTGGACGCGAGCAGGCACACTCGGACACCAGGCCGTTGGCGCAATTCCTGGAACAGTTCGTAGCAGACTTGTTGCGCACCGCCACGCACTAACTCTGGATGGTGCAGGCTGACAAGCAGGACCTTTGTCGCCATGAGCGTCGTTAGCGTCTGGAAGATCGCGCGGGCCGACCGGCAGAGCGCTTGGCTGCTGCTGTTGTCGGTAGTGTCCTCGACTTTTGCGGTTCGGCCGGTCCGGCGGGTGTGGGCCGTTCGGCTGCCTGGGCTCGCAGCAACGGGTGGCGCAGCGTCCGGCCGACGAGTTCCGGAATGATAGTTGCCTCCCAGGTGCGCGAGAACAGCCAACGATTCAGCAGAGACCCTCCTTCATGCTGCAGCAGTCCTTGCGATCCCTTCCCCTCGAGATGCCACATTCGCAGATCATGCAGCCAGGCCGGTACGCCGGACTGCAGGCTCTTGAGGCAGAGATCTGCATCCTCATAATGACCGTACACATAGTCTTCAGTAAATCCGCCAAGCCTCTCGAACCAGGCGCGCTCTGCAGAGATGAAGGCGCCCGTGACGGCGGGTACCGGCCGCGATTCCATGAACTGGGTTGCCCAAAGCGGCGCGCCCTTTCCATAGTGCTCCACACGGATAAGGTTTCGACGGGTGATTCCTGCCTGAGAGGTGTGAACACCAGCATCCACATCGAAATACATGCCGCCGTGCATCAGCGAGCCATCGTCATAGCAAAGCGTTGAACCAAACAATCGGATCTGCTGCGCCGGCAGCGAGGCAACCAAATCGGAATGAAGCTGCGCCCAGTTACGCTGTCGGGGAAATACATCCGGGTTCACACAGAGGAGTCGATCGCTTTGCGCGAATTGCACTGCCACGTTATTCGCCGCGCCAAAACCAGCGTTGCCCGACTGGAACACCAGAGTTTGGGCTAGGCCGTAGATCATATCGGCAATCCGTGCCTCTCGTTGCAGTTGGTCGATCAGTTCCGGGCTGTTGACGACGTAGATGAACTCGTAATCCTCAATTCCGGGCCCGTGTGCGTATGCGCAGGCCTGGAGGAACAGGTAATCGGCGATACCGAACAGCGGCACGATGATGGAGCCCTTGAAGCGTTCGCGCTGCGGACCGAAGCGCTCGGCGGTCGCAGCCGCAGTCATCGCGCGTGAGATCGATCGGTTGAACGCGATCAGTGCATCGCCGGCGCCACGATCCAGGTTGTCAAAAGCCTCCATCCACCGGTTACCGAAATAATTGCTCGTCGCGAAATAGGTCATGACTGAATCGCGCAGTTCGGCATCGCCGTGTACGACCGGGGCGCGCAGAATCACTGCCATCGTGCCGTTCGCGAAGCGCAGTTCGATCCGCCATTCCGCGCCAATATCTATCGCGTGCCGGTACGACCGGTCCTGTGGCCCGGCAAACACCCAGAACCCATAGTGATAGGGTGTTGACGATTGCACAGCAGCTTCGACGTCGGACCGGCGCAGGCGGCAGAACTGCGTCCAGTCACGGGACGCAGATTCGGTCGGTCCCGCGCTGATCGCTACCAGTTGGTTGTGACGATCATCGGTCCAGCCGACCAAGAACATGGCGCCGGAATCGGAAACCGCAAAAGCATCTATGCTTGTTGCCGGAGCATGCGGCTCTGTCGCAACGGACGCAGGAGGTTCGACGGTCGCGCAATCCTCTGCCATCTGCCGAGCGTATTCGGGACATTGCAGGCGGCGTTCCGCCCGCCCGGCCAGCAGATAGTGCTGTAGCCCGGACGCCAGATCGCCGCGCTCCACGGCTCTGGCGACGTCCGGGAAGGCACGAATATAAATGTTCTCATCGAAGCTATCGTCTATGCCGGGTTCACTGCCCGGCAGATATGACGCAAGTTTGTCGCGACGAGTCAGCTTGGGCGCGGGGCTGGTATCGTCGGGCATGACGCTGAATCCGCTACAGTGTCAGGGCGGCGCGTGCGCTGGGGCGGCGGCGAAGCACCGGTTTGTCCACACCACGTTCCCGGAGCAAACAGATAAGCCGCCGTGAAGTTCGGCAGATCACGGCGTGCTCTGTCACTTCAGCGATATTGATCAGCGGTCGTTCCATACCGATGTCGCCATATTCCGCGCGCCCGATCTTTCCGCAACGCCTCGGCGAAGGGGCGTCCGGGCGCGATTGGCGCCTCGCAGGCGCTGCCCCCAGGCGCTGAACCGTCCCCAGATTGCAATGTGTCTGGATATATCTTGCGGTGCTGTCGGTCGCAAGCCCGTAATCAACAGCCCGTGAGCGACGGCCCATGAGCCGATGGTGTGGCGCGGCTCCGACGCGCACAGTTTGCATGTTTGCCGCGGTGACGATCTTGCGGCAATGACACCAGGTCAATTACCGACGCCAGGCACGTGCCGACCACCGTGGCCCGGGTCATCGCGGTGGCGGACTTGACCAGCAGGATGCCAGCCAGATCGTCAGCGTGGGAGCTCAGGTTCAGCTATAGGTAATCCCCGTCCCGCCATGCCCGTCCAACCCGATCACGAACCCCGCGGCCGCATACGACCCCACCAACGCAAAGCTGGCGCTCTGCGCGCCCTCGGCCACCGTCAGCGTGCCGCCGCTGAACCCGACCGTCGTCGTCCCCGTCACAAACCCCACCCCCGCCGCATCGATATCGTCCCCCGCCGCGAACCCCGAAACCACCGCCCCGAACCCCCCAAGCGCAGCGGTCTCCAGCGTCCCCCCCGGGTGCAGGAACTGCATCGTGCTGCCCGCGCCGACGACAGGCGCGAAATCCAACGTCGCCGCGCCATCCAGCAGGAACGTGCCCGCCCCGCTGACCGCCTGCTCGAACGTCAGCGTGCCCGCTGTCACATCCACCGTCCCGGTGTTGCTGACCGCGGCGTAGATCGTCGTGTCGCCCAGCCCGCCCGACTTCATGATGCTGCCGGCGTTGCTGATCGCCCCGCTGCCGGTCGCCCCCGCGCTGTTGACGCTGCCATCGCCCTGGATCTCGATCAGCGCGCCGGACCCATTGACGATCGTGCCAGTCTGAGTGACCGCGCTCGGATCCCCGCTGCCCAATGCGAGCGTGCCGCCGCTCCACACCAGCGTGCCGTCGTTCTGCAGCGTCCGCCCGCCATCCAACGCCGCCCCGCCGTCGATCGAGGACGTGCCTTGCAGCACGGTCCACCCGGCCCCGGTCTGCAACCCCGCGTCCAACTGAGCGCCGCCGCTGACCGTCAGCGTGGCGCTGCCCGAGATCGTCCCGCCGCTCTGCACCAGCGTTGCCGCGTTCGCGGTCGCCGCGCCGAGCAGCAGCGCGCCCGCGCCGGATACCGACAGCGTGGTTCTGAACGTGGCACCGCCGGAGGCCGCCACATTCAGCGTGCCGCCATTGACCACGGTGTTGCCGACCAGATACCCGCCTCCGGTGATGCTGAACACGCCGCCGCTGACGGCACCCTCGGTGGCGCCAAACTTCAGCGTTGCGCCGGACGCGACGAAAATCCGGTTGCCGGCCGAACTGCCGCCGCCGTTCAGGCCTAGCGAGCCGCTGATCACCTGGATCACGCCGGGGTTGGCGACGGCGGCGTCGATGTCCACCTCGCCCAGGCCGGCGTAGACCGCCATCACTCCGGCGTTGTTCAGCGTGCCGGACCCGGGTGCGGTCATCCGCGCGCCGGCGGCGGTGACATACAGCACCGCACCGGCGGCATTGGTCAGCGTGCCGCTGTGGGTGGTCAGGCTGGTGTCGCCGCCGCCGAGCACGACGTTGCCGGACGACCAGTTGAGCCAGCCGTCGTTCGCGATGGTGCGGCCGCCATCGACCTCGAAACCGCCGCCGATCACGTTGACCCCGAGCAATTGCGTGGTGCCGCCGCCGGTCTGCAGGCCTCCGGTGAGCCCACCATTGCCATAGACGGACAGCGTGCCGTCGCCGGCGATCGTGCCGCCGGTCTGTACGAGCTGGTTCTGGTCGGTCGCCGCCAGCGCGCCGAGCGACAGCCGGCCGGCCGAGACGTCCAGCACATTGGGGAACACCGCGCCGGCGGCGCCGGAGACATCCAGCGTGCCGCCGGTGATCGACGTGTTGCCGATCGCATAGACGCCACCGGTGATCGCGAAGCTGCCGCCGCTGGTTGATCCCGCGGCAGTGCCGAACTGCAGCACCGCGCCTTGGGCGACGAATATGTGGTTGCCGGCGGAACTGCCGCCGCCGTTCAGGGAGAGTACGCCGCCCAGTACCTGGATCACGCCCGGATTGGCCAGCGCGGCGTCGATATCCAGTTCCCCGGTGGCGGCGTCGGCGACGATCAGGCCGGCGTTGTCGAGCGTGGCGGTCTTCGCGCCCTGGTTGGCGATGCGGCCGTCGGCGGTGGCATACAGCACGGCGCCGGCGACGTTGTTGATGGTCGCGCTCTGGGTGGCGGCGGTGGGGTCTCCGGCGCCGAGGTCGATGTCGCCGGAGGACCAGTTCAGCCAGCCGTCGTTCTCCAGCACGCGGCCGCCGTCGAACTGCACGGCGGGCGCGCCGGCCAGCACGCTGACGCCGAGCAAGCGGGTGGTGCCGGCGCCGGTCTCGACGCCGCCGGAGAGGCTGGCGCCGCCATAGACGGTGAGCGTGCCGGTGCCGGACAGTGTGGGGGCGCTGGAGATGGCGCCCTGGGTGAAGCTGCCCTGGTCGGCGGCGTTCTGCACGCCGAGCAGTAGGCCTCCGGCGTGGAGGCGGAGGGAGTCGACGAACACGATGGGGGAGGCGGCGGACAGGTCGAGCGAGCCGCCGTTCAGCACCGTGTTGTCGGCGGCGTAGAAGCCACCGGTGACGGTGAAGGTGTTGGCGATGCTGGTGGAGGCGGGGATGCCGAACGCCAGCGTGCCCGACGGGCCGGCCTGGAGGTTGTAGGCGTTGGCGGTGCCGCCGCCGTTCAGGCTGAGCGTGCCCTGGTTGACGATGACGTTGCCGGTGTTGGTCAACGGGGCGTCGATGTCGGCCTCGCCGCTGGCGGCGCCGACGATCAGGGTGCCGGCATTGGCGAAGGTGGTGGTGCCGAGGGTCGAGAGACGCTGGCCGTTGGGAGCGATGGTGAGGGTGCCGGTGTTGGTCAGGCTGGCGGTGGCGGCGGTGCCGTTCAGTTGGATCGAACCACCCGACCATTGCATCAGGCTGTCGTTTTCGAGGTCGGTCGTGGTGAGGGTGCCGCCCGCCATCACGAAATCGCCGGCGGTGTTGGTCAGGCTGTTCACCGTGTCGTCGCCGGAGGAGTGCAAGACTTGCGGGTCGTCGGGGAAGTCGATGGTGGCGTTAGTGGCGGCGCCGGGGACCATGTCGCCGGTCCAGCGCGTCGGGTCGTCGAAGTTGCCGGGGGCGTCGATCAGCCAGGTGCTCGCCGCGGTCGGTACGGGTACGGAGGTAAGAAAGCCCTGCGCATTACCCGAGCTATTGGCATAGTATCCAACAACCTGGCCCCTGTCGTTGATGCCGGCGGCGCGAGTAAAGGAACTTGCACCTGGAACGGCAATCGTCGTGATCGTTCCGTTGGTATCGACAAAACCGGAGGTTCCGACGTATCCAACGACCTGTTCGAAGTCGTTTATGCCGGTTACTATGGCACCTGGGGTGGGAAGTGTAATGATGCTTCCCGTGCTGTTCGTCCAAAAGCTATACGTCGTTCCTCCCGAAACATAATACCCGGCGACATTCCCGAGGTTGTTCACTGCGGTTAAGGAGGTTGAACTCGCTCCAGGTACATCGAATGTTGTAAATGTTCCAGCGTTGTCGATAAAGCCGTGGACTGGCGCTCCCAATCCTGTATTGTAGGTTCCGACAATTAGCCCCTCGTCGTTTATACCCTCTGCTGTGGTGCCGGTTCCCCCAGCGGCAAAAGGCGGGTTGAGCGTTGCCACGGCACCGGGTGTGCCGACGTAACCATTTCCCACATAGATCGGCTGTTCATACCCGCCAACGATTCGTCCAGCGTCGTTAATGCCATCAGCGGCGCTTATTTGAACCGTGCTGACATCGAAATTGGTGAAAGTTCCTCCAACATCAAGGAAACTGTGTACTGGCCCGCCCACTCCTGAGCCGAATTCGCTTCCGCTTCCGACGATGTCTCCGTTATTGTTGATTGCGTTCAGGGTTGTCTGAGCCTCGCCCGGGTCGTCGATCGTGGTGAATTCTGACGGGATGGCAGCGACGCTGGTAATGCTGTCGACTGCGGAGGCGCCGGCGGTGTCCGTGTCCCTGATGGTAAAGTCGGTGGTGACGGTCTGCCCGGACGAGACCTCTGACGAGGCGGGGGTGAACACCAGCTCATCAAGCGCCGCGGTGACCGAAGCAGCCGACCCCGTAACGGTGTAGACGCCGGTTGCATTGTTGTAAGCGCCGCCGCCGAGGTCGGTCAGCGTGCCGTTCGCCGCAGCGGACAGCGTGACGGTCACGGTCTCGGTCTGTCCGACATTGAGATCGGCGATCGTGACCCTGGAGAACGGCGCTATGCTCGCCCCGTCGCTCACCATCTGGCCCGCAACGGTGCCGCTGATCGTAGGCAGGAGTGTGCCGGCGGTGGCGATGACAGTCGTGGTGCTGTCGGTGGCGCTGGCCCCTGCGGTGTCCGCGTCGGTGATGCTGAAGCCGGTGGTAACCGTCAGCCCAGGCGCGACCTCATGCGGCGTGGGGGTGAACACCAGCCCGTCGAGCGCAGTGGTTACGGCCAAAGCTGACCCGGTGTCGGTATAGACTCCGGTTATCGCATTGTAGCTGCCGCCACCCAGGTTCGACAGCGTGCCGTTCGCTGTCGCGGACAGCGTGACCGTCACTGTTTCCGTTTGGCCGAAATTCAGGTCCGCGATCGCAACCCGGGAGAACGGCGCGATGGTCGCCTC
>Ga0209415_10016412_pt1 | contig 11900 bp, 9 predicted proteins | sample PeaSoiSIISIP2007_FD_187696 | JGI IMG/M metagenome (GOLD analysis project Ga0209415, IMG submission 187696) | Peat soil microbial communities from Weissenstadt, Germany - SII-SIP-2007 (SPAdes) (version 2) | ecosystem: Environmental > Terrestrial > Soil > Wetlands > Peat | place: Germany... | reverse complement strand
GCCCGGGCCCTGATCGGCACCGTCCTCAGCATCAAGCCGATCCTCGGCTTCATCGACGGCAAGGTTCAGGTCCTCGATCAGGTCCGCACCTACACCCGGGCTCTCGACCGCCTGGTCCAGGAGCTGGCATCCGCGGTGCGCCTCTGGGGGCGGACGGCTGCCACCCTGGCCCACGCCGACAACCGCGAGGGCGCCGAGGCTCTGGCCGAGAAGGTGGCGGACGTCACCGGCGAGCCGCCCCAGATCGTCGAGGTCGGAGCCGTGCTCGGCTGCCACGTGGGGCCGGGAGCGTTCGGCCTCTTCTACCACCCCGCCTCGGCGGTGCAGACGTGACCCGGATGGCGCGGCGGTGGCGCTTCACCAGGGGACGAGGGCGTGGGCGGTTAGGATCTGTGCCTGAGTGAGCCGAATCCACGTCGTGTGCGACAGCACCGCAGATCTCGACACCGCATACGCGACCGCCAACGACGTAGCCGTCGTCCCCCTCCGGGTCATCTTCGGCGAGGAGGAGTTCCTGGACGGGGTCGACATCTCGACGGCGGAGTTCTACCGAAGGATGGAGACCGATCCCCACCTGCCCCGAACCTCCCAGCCGACCCCGGCCGAGTTCGAGAAGGTCTTCCGCCGGGTCGGGGGCGACGGCGCAGCCATCGTCTGCACCACCATCTCGGCGGAGCTGAGCGGGACGTACGGGTCGGCGCTGCAAGCCCGGGCAGCCCTTCCCGAACTGGACATCCGCGTGGTCGACAGCCGGACCGTGGGGCCGACCCACACCGCCGCGGTGGAGGTGGCGGTGGCAATGAGGGATGAGGGCCGTGACGCCGACGCGGTGGTGGCCGCTCTGGCCCGGCTCCGAGAACGGCAGCGGCTGGTCTTCGCCCTCGAGACGCTCGAGTACCTGCACCGCGGTGGACGCATCGGGGGTGGCCGTGCCTTCGTGGGCACCGTCCTCAGCATCAAGCCCATCCTCGGCATGACCGATGGGAAGATCGAAGCGGTCGACCGGGTGCGCACCTACCCGCGGGCGCTCACCCGCCTGGTCGAGGAGGTGGCGGCGGCGAAACGGGAATGGGGTCCGACCAGGGTGATCTGCGCCCACGCCGCCAGGCCCGAGCAGGCTCGGACCGTGGCCGAGCGGGTGGCCGAGATCACCGGGGAGTTGCCGCGGGTGGTCGAGATCGGCGGAGTGCTCGGCTGCCATGCCGGCCCCGGCGGCTTCGGGATCGGCATGCACCCGGCCTCCGTGGTCGAGGGCTGAACCCGCTCACCCCTCCCCGGTGCTAGCATGGCTGGTCGGATGACCAATCAACATGGTTGACGCTGTGATCCCGCACGCGACCGCGGACGCCGAGGTCGAGGGCCCGGGCGGCCGCGCCGCGGTCAGCCGGCGCCGGCGGGGCGAGATCATCCGCGCGGCGGTCACCGTGCTGGGGCGGGCGGGGTGCGCCGACACCTCGATGAAGGAGATCGCCCACCAGGCGGGTGTTGCCCCCGGTCTCCTCCACTACTACTTCGAGTCCAAGGACGAGCTGCTGATGGCCGTGGTCGGCGACCTGCAGGAGCAGATGACGGCGACCTGGACGGCGGCCGTCGCCGGGGGCGACGACCCGCTGGAGCGGCTGATCGCGGGGCTGGATGCGATCGCCGCCCGCTGCGGCCGGGAGCCGCAGCTCTGGCGGGCCGGCCTGGACCTCTCCCTCCTCGGCCTGGCCAGCCCGGTGATCCTGGCCCGCTGCCGGGAGCTCCGGGGGGCGATGGTCCAGGCCATCGAGGTCGAGCTGCGTGGGGCCCTGGGACGGCTGCCCGCGTACACCCTGGTGCCACCCCGCGACCTCGCCGGCGCCGTCGCCTCCGCCGTCGACGGGATGGCGCTGGCGGCCCTGGTCGAGGAACGTGACCCCGCCCCCGCCTTCCGGGCCCTCAAGGTCATGCTCCTCTCCCTGGTGGTGGCCGCCCACGTCACCGCCGGTCAGGAGCCGCCGGTCGCCCGGCTTGCCCATCTGCTCCGGCCACGCTGATGAGCCGCGATCTCCGCTGCCCCCACGGCTGCACCGGCGGCCGGTTCGAAGCCCTCAACGCCCCTCTCTACGTGGACTCGCGGGCCCGCTACCTGGAGCACGACGACAGCCTCGCCACCTTCGTCTGCGCCGAGTGCGCGGCGGTCGCCATCGGCCTCGCCGAGGCCGCGGAGGCGATCCGGCGAGAGGCGGAGGTCGAGCCCCGGGTGCTGGTCTGCCCCCAGTGCGGCACTCAGATGCTCCCTCCCCTGGACGACGAGCTGGCTCCGTACGTGGAGTGCCCGACCTGCGAGACGCGCTTCGCCGTCGAGGAGGGGATCCCACACCTGCACCGCGGTGGGCTGGAGAGCCGGGAGGAGGAGGGGTAGCGGGGACGAAGAGGGGCTCGACCGGGTGCCCGCCCCCGGCTCGGCGGCGGTGGTCTCCGCTCAGCCCTCAGCGCGGCGAGCGCGCTCGCGGCCCAGGGACACGAACGGGTCCAGGCTCTCCGGGTTGGCCACCGCGCTGAGCGCCACCGCGTGGGAGACGTCTCCTCCCATCAGCAGGCGCTTGACCGGGACCTCCAGCTTCTTGCCCGAGAGGGTGCGCGGCAGGGCGGGCACGGAGACCACCCGGTCGGGGACGTAGCGCGGGGAGAGCTCACGGCGGATGGCGTCGCAGACCCGCCGAGTCAGGTCCTCATGACCGCCGGGGCCGCCCTCCCCGGGGCCGCCCTCCGCGGAGCCGCCCTCCACCAGGAAGAGCCAGAGCTCGCCGGGCCCGCCATCGGGGTCCTCGAGATGCACCACCAGGCTGTCGGTCACCTCGGGCATGCGCTCGACCACCGCGTAGAACTCGGCGGTCCCCATGCGGACCCCGCCCCGGTTCAGGGTGCCGTCGGAGCGGCCGGTGATGACCACCGTGCCCCGCTCGGTGAGGGTGGCCCGGTCGCCGTGGGCCCAGATGCCCGGAAACCTCTCGAAGTAGGCGGCGCGGTAACGGGAGCCGTCGTCGTCCCAGAACCCGACCGGCATGGACGGCAGGGGAGCGGTGAGCACCAGCTCGCCCTCCCGACCCACCACCCGCTGCCCGCCCTCGTCGACCACCTCCACCCGCGCGCCCAGGCAGCGGCAGGAGATCTCGCCGGCCCAGACCGGGTGCAGCGGGCTGCCTCCGACGAAGCCGGTGCAGACGTCCGTGCCGCCACTGAACGATGCCAGCAGCAGGTCGGCCTTCACGTCCCGGTACACCCAGCGCGCGGCCAGGGCGGGCAGCGGAGAGCCGGTGGCTCCCAGGGTCCGCAGCGCGCCCAGGGCGTGCAGCGCCGCGGGCCGGATCCCGGCCTTGGCGCAGGCGGCGAGGTAGCTGCTCCCGGTCCCGGCGCAGGTGGCGCCCGTGGAGGCCACCAGATCCCAGAGGGCATCGATCCCGGGGTGCACCGGGTCGCCGTCGAAGAGCACCACGGTTGCCCCCACCGCAAGGCCGGAGACGCAGAGGTTCCACATCATCCAGCCGGTGGTGGAGAACCAGAAGAAGCGGTCGCCCGCCCCCAGGTCGAAGTGGAATCCGAGCGTCTTGAGGTGCTCCAGGAGGATGCCGCCGTGGCTGTGCACGATGGCCTTGGGCCTGCCGGTGGTCCCCGACGAGAAGAGGATGTAGAGGGGATGGTCGAATCCGAGCGAGGCGAACTCGAGCGGTCCTCCGGCGGACGTGAAGCCGGCCCACGCCGTCCATCCCTCGGGGGCGGGGGTCTCCGGCGCGAGGTAGGAAAGCCAGACCGCCCGCCTCACCGTGGGCAGGCCGGCGAGGATGCCCCCTGCCTCGGCTGTCCGATCGACGCTGCGGGCGCCGTAACGGTAGCCGTCGATGCTCAGCAGCACCGCCGGGCGCAGCTGGGAGAGCCGGTCCAGGGCTCCGGTGACGCCCATCTCCGGCGCGCAGCAGGCCCAGATCGCGCCCAGGCTGGCGCAGGCCAGCATCGCCGCCACCGCCTCGGGGATGTTGGGCAGGTAGCCGGCCACCACCTCCCCGGGCCGCACCCCGGCGGCGAGCAACCCCGAGCGCACCCGGGCCACCAGGTCGGTGAGCTCGGCCCAGCTCAGCTCCTGGGGTGGGCGGGTCTGGGAGCGGGCCACGATGGCGGGGGAGGCCCCACCCCCCAACGGCGGCCGCAGGGCCGCCTCGGCGTAGTTGAGCCGGCCGCCTCGGAACCACCGCCAGCCGGTCACCCGGGTGGGATCCGGCTCCAGGTCACCGTCCGGAGGCCGGCGCCACCTGACCTCGAAGCGGTCGGCGATCGCCCGCCAGAAGGCGCCGGCGGTGAGGGGCGCGACCGACCACTCCCAGGCGTCCTGGTAGGTGGTGAAGCCCTGCTCGGCGCACCAGCGACCGAGGCGCGAGGCCGCCGCCCGCTCAGGGGAGGGCTCCCAGAGGGGCGCCGGCAGGTCAGTCACGGAGGGATGCCCCCGGATCGGCATGGGCGGGCAGCCCCAGCTCCCGGGCGATGATCATGCGCTGGATCTCCGAGGTCCCCTCGCCGATCTCCAGGATCTTGGCGTCGCGGTAGAAGCGGCCCACGGGCGTGTCGTTCATGAAGCCATAGCCACCGAAGATCTGCACCGCCTCGCGGGCATTGACCACCGCCGCATCCGAGGCCACCAGCTTGGCGATGGCGGCCTGTTTCTTGAACGGCAGCCCGGAGACCATGCGGATGGCGGCGTCGTACCAGGCCAGCCGGGAGGCGTGGGTCCTCGCCTCCATGTCCGCCAGCTTGAACTGGAGCGCCTGGTGCCCGCCGAGCCTTCGGCCGAAGGCCTCGCGCTCGCCCAGGTAGGCGAGGCACTCGTCGACGCAGCCCTGGGCCAGACCGGTGGAGAGCGCGGCGATGGCCACGCGCCCGCCGTCCAGGACCTCCAGGAACTCCGCGTATCCCCGCCCCTCCTCCCCGAGCAGGTGGTCGAGCGGGACCCGGCAATCCGCGAACGAGACCTCCCGGGTGTCGGAGGCCAGCCAGCCGACCTTCGAGTACTTCTTGGAGACGGACATCCCAGGCGTGCCGGCCGGCACCACGATCGCCGAGATCTCGCGGCGGCGCCCCTCGGGCTCCCCGGTGACCGCGGCGACCGTGACCAGGCTGGTGATGTCGGTCCCCGCGTTGGTGATGAACACCTTAGTCCCGTCGATCACCCAGCTGTCGCCGTCGCGGCGCGCCCGGGTGCGGAGGGCGCCGGCGTCCGAGCCGCCTCCCGGCTCGGTGAGAGCGAAGGCGCCCAGCGCCTCGCCGCGGCAGAGCGGGGGAAGCCATTGGCGCTTCTGGGCTTCGGTGCCGAAGCGATGGATGGGCATCGCCCCCAGGCCCACGGCGGCCTCCAGGGTGAGCGCCAGGGAGGAGTCCACCCGGGCCAGCTCCTCGATGGCCAGGCAGAGGGCCAGATGGTCGCCGCCCATGCCCCCGTGCTCCTCGGGGAAGGGAAGGCCGAAGAGACCCATGGTCCCCATCCTGGCCACCAGCGCGTAGGGGAACTCCTCCCGAACGTAGAGCTCGCCGATCACCGGCGCGACCTCCCGGCGGGCGAATTGCTCGACGGTCGCGCGCAGCAGCTCGTGGTCCTCGGTCAGCGGGAGGCTCGACGCCGCACCCGTGCTCATCTCGTCACCCTCCAGAGCTCCTCATGCGTCCGGGCTCGATGCTTCCAGGCTCGCGGCCAGGGCTCTGACCACCCGGCTGGGGCTGGGACGGCCGAGCCGGCCGGCGAGCCACAGGCTGGTGCGGGCCAGCGCCGCCAGGTCGACTCCGGTGGCCACGCCGAGGCCGTCGAGCAGGAAGACCAGGTCCTCGGTGGCCAGGTTGCCGGTGGCGCTCCGGGCGAAGGGGCAGCCCCCCAGCCCTCCGGCGGCCGCATCGACGGTGGTGACCCCGCAGCGCAGCGCCTCCACGGTGTTGGCCAGCGCCTGGCCGTAGGTGTCGTGGAAGTGCACGGCGAGAGTGCCCATGCCGACCCCGGCACCGGCGAGACGGGAGAGCAGCGCGGCCACCGCTCCCGGGGTGGCCACGCCGATGGTGTCGCCGAGTGAGACCTCGGCGCAGCCCATGGCCAGCAGCTGGGTGGCCACCCCCACCACCTCTCCCGGGTCCACGGCCCCCTCCCAGGGGTCGCCGAAGCACATGGAGACATATCCCCGCACCGGGATCCCCGCCTGACGGGCGTGTCCGGCCACCTCGGCGAGCGAGCGGAGGCTCTCCGACCGGCTGCGGTTGAGATTGTGCCGAGCGAACGACTCCGTGGCGCTGGCGAAGACGGCCACCTCCCGGGCTCCGGCGGCCAGGGCACGCTCCAGCCCTCGGAGGTTGGGGACCAGCGCCGGGTGGCGCACCCCCGGGCTCGCGGGCAGGCGGGCGAGGAGCTCATCGGCATCGGCGAGCTGGGGCACGGCGTCGGGGCGCACCAGGCTGGTCACCTCCACGGCCCGCAGGCCGGCGGCCACCAGCCGGGCGATCAGCTCGAGCTTGACCGCGAGCGGGACGGCCTGCGGCTCGTTCTGCAACCCGTCGCGGGGCCCGACCTCGTACACGTTGACCTCGGCGGGGAGACCGGAGAGCGGAGCCGGAGGCCACCGGGTCATGGCCGGTCCTCGGTGTCGAGGCCGCGGCGGTGGACGCGCGGCCGCAGCGTCACGACGAGCCCTCCGGCACCAGCTCGAAGAGGATGTCGCCGCGGGCCACCTGGCCGCCGGCCGCGAACCCGACGCGCTCCACCCGGGCCGCCACGTCGGCGGTCAGCGTGTATTCCATCTTCATCGACTCCAGGATCCCGAGCACGGCGCCCGCGTCCACCCGGTCGCCGGCGGCCACGCTGACGCTGACCAGGACTCCGGGGAGGGGGGCCATCACGACCTCCCCCCGGCCGGCCGTCGCCGGCGCCGGGCCGAAGCCCGTGGTCAGCCGGAAGACCTCGCCACGGTGCGCGATCAACAGCACCCCCGCCGCGGCGACGAAGACGAAGTGCTCGCGCTCGCCGTCGAGCTCGGCGACCAGGGTGTCGGCGTCCAACCGGACCACGCGGACCCGGGCGGATCGACCGGGCCCCTCCACCTCGAGATCCCCGTCCGCGCCCGCCGCTCCCCCCCGCACCAGAATCCGCCGCAGCTCGCCGTCCAGCGTCAGCTCCACGGCGGCCGGCGCCGGCGGCCCCGCGGATCGCCAGCCGTCCGCTCCCCAGGGGTCGCCGGCATCTCGCCGGCGCGCCGTCTCGGCGAGGATGGCGCCGGCGGCGGCCAGGGCCGGCCAGGGGTCGGCGGCGCCCAGCTCGGCGGCGTGGCCGTCGAGCCACGCCGGGGTGATCTCAGCCCGGGCGAAAGGCTCCGACGCCAGCAGCCGGCGCAGGAAGCCGGTGTTGGTGGTGAGACCGAAGACGGCGGTGCTGTCCAGGGCGTCGATCAGCCGGCTGCGGGCCACCTGACGGGTTTCGCCGTGGGCGATCAGGGTGGCGAGCATGGAGTCGTAATCGGTGGTCACCGCCAGGCCGGCCTCGAGGGTGGCGTCGACCCGCCCCTCCGCGGGCCAGCGGACCAGGGTGGCCCGCCCCGTCTGGGGGAGGAAGCCGTGCTCGGCGTCCTCCGCGCAGACACGAGCCTCGATGGCGTGGCCGCGGATCGCGATCTCGTCCTGGGCGAGGCCGAGCGGCTCGCCGGCGGCGAGGCGGAGCTGCAGCTCCACCAGGTCGACTCCGGTCACCGCCTCGGTCACCCCGTGCTCCACCTGGAGGCGGGTGTTCATCTCCAGGAAGTGGACGCTGGCGCCGGCGGCCAGGAACTCGACCGTTCCCAGGCTGCGGTAGCGGACGCGGGCGGCGATCGCGGTGGCCGCCTGCAGGGCGCGGGCGCGGGCCGCCGGAGAACAGGGCGTTGCGGGCGCCTCCTCGACCACCTTCTGGTGGCGCCGCTGCACCGAGCAGTCGCGGTCCCCCAGGTGCAGGACCCGACCCGTGCCGTCCCCCACCACCTGCACCTCCAGGTGCCGCCCCTCGGGGAGGTAGCGCTCCACGAAGAGGGCGGGGTCGCCGAAGGCCGCCAGCGCCTCCCGCCCGGCGGCCTCCAGCGCCGGCACCAGGTCGGCGGGTCGGGTGACCAGACGCATCCCCCGCCCGCCCCCGCCCGCGACTGCCTTCACCAGGGCGGGGTAGCCGATCTCCGGGCCCACCCGCGCGGCCAGCGCACCCGAGTCCTCCCCCTCGACAGCCGGCACCACAGGGGCTCCGGCCTCCGTGGCCAGGCGTCGCGCTCGGTCCTTGCGGCTCATCAGCTCGATGACCTCGGGCTGGGGACCGACGAAAACCAGTCCGGCGGTCTCGCAGGCCCGGGCGAAGGCGGCGCTCTCGGCGAGGAAGCCGTAGCCGGGATGCACGCCGCCGGCGCCCGCACTCCGGGCCGCCTCCAGGATGGCGCTGATGGAGAGGTAGGAGTCTGCCGCGGCGGCGGGCCCGATCCTCACGGCGCGGTCGGCCTCGGCCACGTGCGGCGCGTCGCAGTCGGCGTCCGAGTAGACGGCGACGGTGCGGAACCCGAGCCGCCGAGCGGTGCGCAGCACGCGACGCGCGACCGCACCCCGATTGGCGACCAGCAGCGTGTCGAAGCCCATGGTGCGCCGCCTACATCCGGAACACGCCGTAGCGCGCCGGCTCCGGGTCGGGAGACGCGGCCGCCAGCGCCAGGCCCATGGCCAGCACCCGGCGCGTGTCCAGCGGATCGATGACGCCGTCGTCCCACAGCCGGGACGTGGAGTAGTAGGCCGATCCCTGGCGGGCGTAGCGCTCGCTGATCCTCGCCTTGCGCTCCGCCTCCGACCCGCCGTCACCGTCCCCCCGCTCGCCGCCCACCAGCGAGAGCACCTCGGCGGCCTGATCGCCACCCATCACGGAGATGCGCGCGTTGGGCCACATGAACAGCAGCCGGGGATCGAAAGCGCGACCGCACATCCCGTAGTTGCCCGCCCCGAAGGAGCCGCCGATGATGACGGTGAGCTTCGCCACCCGCGAGCAGGCCACCGCCGTGACCAGCTTGGCGCCGTCCTTGGCGATCCCCCGGTGCTCGTACTCGCGCCCCACCATGAAGCCGCTGATGTTCTGGAGGAACACGAGCGGCACGCCGCGCTGATTGCAGAGCTGCACGAAGTGGGCCCCCTTGAGCGCGGACTCGCTGAAGAGCACGCCGTTGTTGGCGACCAGGCCGCAGGGGTAGCCGGCGATGCGGGCGAATCCGCAGACCAGCGTCTCCCCGTACACCGTCTTGAACTCGTGGAGCCGGGACCCGTCCACCAGCCGGCGGATCACCTGGCGCACGTCGTAGGGGCGGCGCACGTCCGCGGGGACGACGTCATAGAGCTCGGCCGGGTTCTCGGCGGGCTCCTCGGGCTCGGCCCGATCCTCCCTCCGCTCGGCGTGCCCCGGGGGGGTGGGCGCGGACGGTCCCAGCGTGGCGACCATCGAGCGCAGGATCCGCAGGGCGTGGGCGTCGTCCTCGGCCAGGTGGTCCACCACCCCCGAGCGCCGCGCGTGCACCTCGCCCCCGCCCAGCTCCTCGGCGCTGACCACCTCACCGGTGGCGGCGCGCACCAGCGGCGGCCCGCCCAGGAAGATGGTGCCCTGCTCGCGGACGATGACGGTCTCGTCGCTCATGGCGGGCACGTAGGCGCCCCCCGCCGTGCTCGAGCCCATCACCGCCGCCAGCTGGGGGATGCCGGCCGCCGACATCCGCGCCTGGTTGAAGAAGATGCGGCCGAAGTGGTCCCGGTCCGGGAAGACCTCGTCCTGGAGGGGAAGGTAGGCGCCCCCCGAGTCGACCAGGTAGCAGCACGGCAGGCGGAAGGCGGCGGCGACCTCCTGGGCGCGGAGATGTTTCTTGACCGTCATGGGGAAGTAGGTGCCGCCCTTCACCGTGGCGTCGTTGGCCACGACCATGCAGCAGCGCCCCGAGACCCGTCCGATCCCGGTCACCAGTCCCGCGGCCGGCACGGGCTCGCCGTACAGCTCCCAGGCGGCCAGCGGGGACAGCTCCAGGAAGGACGCGCCGGGGTCCAGCAGCCGGTCGACCCGCTCCCGGACCAGCAGCTTGCCCCGCTCCAGGTGCCGGAGACGCGAGCGCTCGTCCCCACCCTGGCGCACCAGGGCCAGGCGCTCCCTGAGCTCGGCGGCCAGCTCGCCCAGGGTGCGCCCCTCGGCCGCCGCTCGCCGCGGCGCCGGGCCCGCGGGGACGGCACCGGCGGGCAGGCGCTCAGCCTCGGCGCCGCCGCCCCCTCGACCCGTCCGCATGCCAGCCACGGTCCACCACCCCCCGCGGGTCAGCCGCGATGTTAATCCAGAGTAACATGCGCGGTGAATGGCGGCTAACATCAGTGCCCGGGCGGCAGGTGGCGTGGGGGGGGAGCGCCATGGACCCCAGGCCGGCGCGCCCGGGGCCACCGGCGCACCCAGGGCCACCGGCGCGCCCAGGGCCCGAGGAACGGGCTCCGGAGCGTCACCCCGCAGCCGCCGGGAGCGGCTGCTGTCCGCCGCGGCCGGGCTCTTCGCCCAGCGCGGCTACAGCTCGGTGACCCTGGCCGACATCGGGGGAGCGGCGGGCATCTCCGGGCCCGGCGTTTACCGCCACTTTGCGAGCAAGGAGGGACTGCTCGGCGAGCTGCTGGTCGACGTCAGCGAGCGGCTGCTCTCGAGCGCCGAGGAGCGGGTCGCCGCCGCCGCCGGACCGGAGGCCGCGCTGGTGGCGCTGGTCGACTTCCATGCCGGCTTCGCGGTGGACAACCCGGCGCTCATCACCATCCAGTCGCGCGAGATGCCCGCCCTCAGCGCCGAGGACCAGCGCCGGGTGCGCCGGCTGCAGAGCACCTACGTGGAGCTGTGGGCAGAGACCGTCATCCGCGCCGGACGGTTCGAGCGGCACGAGGAGGCGATCGCCGCCGCCCATGCCATCTTCGGCCTGCTCAACTCCACGCCCCACAGCCGCCGTCTGGCCGGCGACGAGACACGGACCCTGCTGCGCTCGCTGGCCCTCGCCGCCCTGCTCCCGGCAGGACCGTCTGCCCGGCCAGGGCCATGACGGCGTCGGGCTCCGAACCCCTGATCAGGCTGACCCAGCACGGGCCGGTGGCCGAGCTGGCGCTCGATCGTCCGGCGGCTCTCAACGCCATCTCGACGGCGCTCGCGACCGAGCTGGTGGCAGCTTGCGCCGAGCTCGGACGGCTGGTCCATTCGGCGCCGCTCCGGGCTGCGGTCCTCACCTCGACGAGCGAGCGCGCCTTCTGCGTTGGCGCCGACCTCAAGGAGAGGGCTCGCTTCGCAGACGCCGACCTGCTGGCGCAGCGCCCGCTGATGCGCGCCACCTTCGAGGCGGTACGCGCCCTCGCGGTGCCGACCGTCGCCGCGGTGAGCGGCCATGCACTCGGCGGCGGATTCGAGCTGGCCCTCTCCTGCGACCTGATCGTGGTCGACGAGACGGCCGACCTGGCGCTCCCCGAGACGAGCGTCGGTCTGGTCCCCGGGGGCGGCGGGACCCAGCTGCTGGTCCGCCGCGCCGGGCCGGGCGTGGCCGCCGACCTGATCCTGACCGCCCGGCACGTGACCGGCCCGGAGGCGGTGCGGCTGGGGCTGGCTGACCGTCTGGTGCCCCGAGGCGAGGCCCGATCCGCGGCCCTGGAGCTGGCCCGGGCCATCGCCGCCAACTCCCCGACCGCGGTGCAAGCCGCCCGGCTGGCCCTCCGCCTCGGCGCCGACCGCGACCTCGATGCCGCCCTCGAGCTCGAGGACGCCGCCTGGCGCGAGGCGGCCACCTCACCCGACCGCGCCGAGGGCATCGCCGCGTTCGTGGAGAAGCGGCCACCGCGCTGGTCCTCCGGGCCGGCGGATCTCACCT
>Ga0209415_10016411_pt1 | contig 11900 bp, 13 predicted proteins | sample PeaSoiSIISIP2007_FD_187696 | JGI IMG/M metagenome (GOLD analysis project Ga0209415, IMG submission 187696) | Peat soil microbial communities from Weissenstadt, Germany - SII-SIP-2007 (SPAdes) (version 2) | ecosystem: Environmental > Terrestrial > Soil > Wetlands > Peat | place: Germany... | reverse complement strand
TTTGGCGTAGTCGCGGATTTCCTGGGTGATCTGCATCGAGCAGAATTTGGGGCCGCACATCGAGCAGAAATGCGCCAGTTTCGCACCGTCGGCCGGCAGCGTCTGGTCGTGGAACTTTTCGGCGGTCTCGGGGTCCAACGAGAGGTTGAACTGGTCGCGCCAGCGGAATTCGAAGCGGGCCCGCGACAAGGCATCGTCGCGCTCGCGCGCGCCCGGGTGGCCCTTGGCGAGGTCGGCGGCGTGGGCGGCGATCTTGTAGGTGATGACGCCCACCTTGACGTCGTCGCGGTCGGGCAGCCCCAGATGCTCCTTCGGCGTCACATAGCAGAGGAGTGCGGTCCCGAACCAGCCGATCATCGCCGCGCCGATGCCGCTCGTAATGTGATCGTAGCCCGGCGCAACATCGGTGACGAGCGGCCCCAGCGTATAGAACGGGGCTTCGCCGCATTCCTCGAGCTGCTTATCCACATTGATCTTGATCTTGTGCATCGGCACGTGGCCGGGGCCTTCGATCATCACCTGGACATCGTCCTCCCAGGCGATCTTGGTCAATTCGCCCAGGGTTTCGAGTTCGGCGAACTGGGCGCGGTCGTTGGCGTCGGCGTTGGAGCCCGGGCGCAAGCCGTCGCCCAGGGAGTAACTCACGTCATAGGCCCGCATGATCTCGTTGATCTCGCGGAAATGAGTGTAGAGGAAGCTCTCCTGGTGATGCGCCAGGCACCATTTCGCCATGATCGAGCCGCCGCGCGAGACAATGCCGGTGACCCGCGGCGCGGTCAGGTGGATGTAGCCGAGGCGGACGCCGGCATGGATCGTGAAATAATCGACCCCCTGCTCGGCCTGCTCGATCAGGGTGTCGCGGAACAGTTCCCAGGTCAGCTCCTCGGCCTTGCCGCCGACCTTTTCCAACGCCTGGTAGATCGGCACGGTGCCGATCGGCACTGGCGAATTCCTGATGATCCACTCGCGGATCGTATGGATGTTGCGCCCGGTCGACAAATCCATGACCGTGTCGGCGCCCCACCGCGTCGCCCACACCAGCTTGTCGACTTCCTCGGCGACTGACGAGGTAACGATCGAGTTGCCGATATTGGCGTTGACCTTCACCAGGAAGTTGCGGCCGATGATCATCGGCTCGGATTCCGGGTGGTTGACGTTGTTGGGGATGATGGCGCGGCCGCGCGCGATCTCGTCGCGGACGAATTCCGGGGTGACGTAATCGGGGATGCTGGCGCCGAACGACTCGCCGTCGCGGGCACTCGCCCGGATCTGCTCGCGGCCGAGGTTCTCGCGGATCGCGACGTATTCCATCTCGGCGGTGATGATGCCGGCTCGGGCATACGCGAGCTGCGTCACCGCCTTCCCGGGCTTGGCGCGCAGGACCCGTCTCGTCGCGCGGTCGAAAATCGGCACGTTGCTGTCTTCGCCGCGTCTGAGGCCGTTATCCTCGGGCTTGACGTCGCGGCCTTGGGTTTCCTCGACGTCGCCCCGCGCAAGAATCCACGAGCGGCGCAACTCCTTCAGGCCCTTGTGGATGTCGGTTGTCTCGGCGGGGTCGGAATAGGCGCCCGACGTGTCGTAGACGCGGATCGGAGGTTCGTTCGCGCTCGGCTCCAGATCGATCTCGCGCAGCGCGACGCGGATATCCTGGTAGCGGCTGCCCGCGACATGGATCTTGCGCGAGGCGGGAAACGGGCCGGTGGTGACGCTCGGCTCGGCGCCCTTCGCGCTCAAGGCGGCGGTGGGTAGAGGAGCGGAATCGGGCATAAGGGCCTCCGTTGCGCGCGTGGAGCAAAAACCCGGGCCGATTGCGATGGGGAAACGGCGTTCGCCCGATAGTTCGCCAGACGGGCGTTCCTGTCCCTACGCCGGCACGACCCGGATCAGGTTCAAAGGGTTGCCCGCGGTCCAGCGGTCTCTCAGCCCCTTCGGCGGGGCACCCCTTGGACACCAGGATTATCGTCAGGTTGCCGCAGCGCCGTCAAGCGCCGCGCCGGCACTCTGTTGTATGACCTATGCGCTTCCTTCGAGACGGTGCTTCGCACCCTCTCAGGATGACGAAAACTTGTGATGGCAATAAGAAACGCCGTCATCCTGAGGAGCGCGCGCCAGCGGGCGTCTCGAAGGACGCACGACGCTGATCCAGCCGTGGTCTCAGGCGTATTCGCCGTCGCCGCCGGCGCGGCGGTGGGCGAAGTTTAGGGTGAGGAGGCGCTCGGTGAAGTCGCCGTAGGTGAGGGGCTCGTATCTGGCCGGGTTGTCGGGACCGACGCAGGTCGGCACCGGCGCGACGACGACATCGTGGTTCGGCCCGAGAAAGAACGGGATCGCGTAGCGCGAGCGGTCGTTCCGGTTGATGACGCGATGCGGGGTCGCGCGGAAGCGGTCGTTGGAATAGCGCGCCAGCATCGCGCCCGTGTTGACGACAAAGGTGCCGGGCACCGCCGGCGGGCGGATCCACTCGCCTTCTTGGGTGCGCACCTCCAGCCCCGGCAGCGCCGACTGCGCCAGAAACGTGATGAAGTTGTTGTCGGTGTGCGGGGCGAAACCGAATTCGTTGTCACCCGGGTCGGGCTGCGGCGGATAGTGGATGAGGCGGATCGCGCAGTTGGGCTCGGCGAACGCTTCGGCGAAATAGTCCGAGGGCAGGCCGAGGGCCAGCGCAAAAACCGGCACCAGCCGCGTCGTCATCTGTTCCATCGCCGCGTAATATTCGACCGCCGCGGTGCGGAATCCCGGCATGTCGGGGGGCCATCTGTTGAGCCCGATCAGCCGCTTCTTGTTGACGATGTCGGGGTGGTCGGGGGCGCGGTCGCGGGCGATGTAGAAGCTCTCGCTGAAATTGGGCTTGGTGTTCTTGTTGACCGGCGAATGGCGCACGGTCTGGCCGCCGAACGGCAGGTAGCCGATATTCAGTTCGCCAATCTTGAGGGCGAGCTTGTCGGCGTCCGGCCGGGCGAAGAACTGCGCCGCGGCGGCGAACACCTGGTCGGGGAGAATTTGCGGCACGCCGTGACCCGCGACGACGAGAAACCCGGTGTCTTCGCAGGTGCCGGCGATCGCGCGGGCCAGCGGCGCCGCCGCGCCCGGAACGCCCGCGAGATAGGGTCCGATGTCGAGGACCGGGATCCGGCCCTCGCTCAAACCCGCATCGCCGCGTGCCTCGGCGAGCGCACTCATCGCTCGCCCAATCCTTGTCCCTCCCCCTCGGCGAGCGCCGCGGCCCGCTCGGCTTGCGCTGCGGCACGGGCCCGCTCTTCCTCTTCGTCCCGCTCGCGCAGGGGATCGATCCCGGCCGCCTGCATCCGCGCGCCATCCTGCGACTGGGCGACATTGGCGGTGACCGTGACGCCGACCTCGGGATGCAGCATGACCCTGACCGGGTGCAGGCCCAAGGTCTTGATCGGGCGGGCGAGCACGATCTGGCGCTTGTCGACGGTGAACCCGGCCGCCGTCACCGCGTCGGCCACATCGCGCACGGCGACCGAGCCATAGAGCTGGCCGCTTTCGCCGGCCTGGCGGATCAGCACGACAGAAAGGCCTTCGAGCTTTGCCGCAACGTCGCCCGCGTCGGCCTTTCGGTGCAGATTGTTGGCTTCGAGTTGCGCCCGCTGCGTCTCGAAATAGGCGAGGTTTTCCTTGGTCGCGCGCATCGCCTTTTTCTGCGGCAACAGGAAATTGCGCGCAAAGCCAGGCTTGACTTTGACGATCTGGCCCATCTGGCCGAGCTTGTCGACCCGTTCCAACAGAATGAGATCAACCATCTGTGCTAACTCCCTGGAGACGCGAGGCGGCGGCGCAGCCCCAGCCCGCTCTCCAACAATCCGAGAATGGCCACCGCCAGAAACGGCCAGCCGAAGAACGCAGCCAGCATATAGAACCCTATCAGCGTCGCCTGCGGGTGCGACATCCGCCGCGCCGCCGCGTGGAGCACGGCCAGCCCTGCCAGACAGAACGGCACGCTGAGCGCGATCAGCATGTTGAGGCCGACAAAGCGCAGCGATCCGCCAACCACCACCGCGAGGGCCGCGACCCCGAGCGCCATCGGTACCCAGAGCGGCAGGCCGAGCCCCGCGAGATCGGGCGAGGGGCGCCAGTTCGCACCAAAGCGGGCGAGCAGCCCCTGCGCCAGGACCGCATTGGCGATCAGCATGATCATCCACGAGGCAACCAGAACCCCGGGAAGCACCATGACGATGAGCCCGGCGGCAAGATCGCGGTCGGGCAGCGGATGACGGGCGAGACGGTCGAGCACCTCGGCGACCACGCCGCGCAGCGCCGACTGCAACCCCTCGGGCCCGCCAACCAGAAGAAACGCCGCCGCGATCCCGGCCAAGGCGAGCGCCGTCAGCCACGCCGTCAGCAATCCCGGCGGGTACCATACAACGGTGCCGTCCGTGCCCCGGCGCGCCAACAGCGCCTGGCGAACGAGGAGCACGACCGGTACGGCGTTGACCGCGGCGAAGACCGCGGCGCCGACCAGATCGCTCGCCACCACCAGCAGCAGCACCGCGGTCACGCCGGCGAGCGCCGCCGCACCGGTGCCGAGCCACAGCCCCGCGATTAACAGCGGCAACTGGGCCATGTAGACGAGGACCAGCCCGCCCGGAGTGCCGAGCATCACCGCGAGATAGAGGCACGCGCCGAGGCTGCCGCAAGCGACCGCGACCGAAGCGGTTCCCACTCGGCGCATGTCAGCCTCTTCGGTTGCGCTCGGTGCCCCTATTTCACCATGTAGGGCAGGAGGCCGAGAAAGCGTGCCTGCTTGATCGCCCGCGCCAGCTCGCGCTGCTTTTGGGTCGATACCGCGGTGATGCGGCTCGGCACGATCTTGCCGCGCTCCGAGACGAAACGCTGCAGCAGCCGCACGTCCTTGTAGTCGATCTTGGGCGCATTCGGGCCCGAGAACGGGCAGGATTTGCGCCGCCGAAAAAACGGCCGGCGCGCCGCTGCCGCAGCGCGGCCGCCCCCTGCTTCATGCTGGCTTTCCATTTTACGCGTCCACCTTTTCGGCCGGCTCGGCCGGCGCTATCGCGGGCGCGTCGGTTACCGTCCGCTCGCCGCCGTCGCGGCCTTCGCCATAGCGGTCGCGGTCACTGCGGCGCGGCCGGTCCTCACGGCCGCCGCGGTTCTGCATGATCGGCGAGGGACCCTCTTCGAGCTGGTCGACCCGGAGCGTCAGATAGCGGATCACATCTTCGTTGATGCGCATGGTGCGCTCGAGTTCGGCGATCGCGGCCGCCGGAGCCTCGATATTGAACAGCACGTAATGGCCCTTGCGGTTCTTGTTCATGCGGTAGGCGAGATTGCGCAGGCCCCAGTTCTCGCGCTTCTTAACCTCGCCCCCCTGCTCGGCAATCAGTTGGGTGAAGCTGTCGGCCAGCGCCTCGGCCTGCGCGCCGGAAATGTCCTGGCGGGCGATGAACACATTCTCGTAAAGCGGCATGCAGCAGAGTCCCTTTTGGATGTGGTACCCAGAGTATCGGGTCCGAGCCGGCCGGGGCCAATCGACCCGGTGCCGGCAAGGGGAAGGGCGCACTATAGCGAACGGCGCCGTCGGCGCAATGATTGCACCAGCTCGGAGGGTGGGTCACGCTGCGTAACCCCCCAAGTCCTGTGGAGATGACCCGTGGTGGGTTACGCTTTGCTCACCCACCCTGCGTTTTGGTCAGCGGGGTTACACCCGGATCGACACGCCCTTTTCTTCGAGCACCTGCTGCAATTCGCCGGTTTCGAACATCTCGCGGACGATGTCGCAGCCGCCGATGAACTCGCCATTGACGTAGAGCTGAGGCACCGTCGGCCAGTTCGAGTATTCCTTGATGCCCTGGCGCACCGCGGGATCGGACAACACGTCAATGCCTTTGAACTTGACCCCGAGATGACTGAGGATCTGCACGACCGCCGCCGAGAACCCGCATTGCGGGAAGACCGGCGTCCCCTTCATGAAGAGTACGACCGGGGCCTCGCTGATCTGGGTGCGGATGCGGTCCTGTAGGGTGATGTCCATAGTCTCGGTCCTCGTTTCAATGGCGCCGCAGCGGAGGCTGGAGCGCGGTCGTTGACTGGGGGTCTTTCAATCCTCCGGTGCGCTCGTCTGCAGCGCGAGCGCGTGCAATTCGGTGCCCATCCGGCCGCGCAACGCCTGATACACCAGCTGGTGTTGCTGAACCCGGCTTTTGCCGCGGAACGCGGCAGAGACGATCTGCGCGGCGTAATGGTCGCCGTCGCCCCGCAGATCCTCGATCGAGATCTGCGCGTCGGGCAGGCTCTCCCGGATCAGCCGCTCGATCGTTGCCGCGTCCATCGCCATCGCCGGATCCCCAAGAAGCCGAACAGCCTCAGCTTTGTGCCATATAGGCCGGCAGCCAAGCCTCGTTCGCGGCCCTAAGTTCCGCGATCGATATGGCACCGGCGCCGGGGAGTGTCAACGCGGCGCCGGCCCCATCGCCGATAACGATGCCGATGCGCCGGGCCGGAACGCCGACAGCGGCGGCCGCCGCCAGGATCTGATCGGCCGCGGCGGCCTCGATCAGGTAGCGCGCCTGGTCCTCGCCGAACCACCACGCATGCGGCGCCAAGGTGCACGGCTGCGGATCGAGGGCCACACCCCGCCCGCCGGCCATCGCCATCTCGGCGAGGGCGACGAGGAGGCCGCCATCGCCGAGGTCGTGGCAGGCGGTGATTTGGCCGCCGGCGATCTGGCCGCGCACGAAATCGCCGTTGCGCCGCTCGGCCGCGAGATCGACCGGCGGCGGCGGTCCCGCTTCACGCCCCTCGATCTCGCCCAGATATAAGGAGGCGCCGAGGTGGCCGGAGGTGTCGCCGATCAGGATCACCGCATCGCCGTCGCGCTTCAAGGCGAGGTCGACCGCGCGGCGCACATCGTCGAGGAGCCCGACCCCGCCGATGACCGGGGTGGGGAGAACGGCGCTGCCGCTGGTTTCGTTGTAGAGCGACACATTGCCCGAGACGACCGGATAGTCGAGCGCGCGGCAGGCTGCGCGCATGCCCTCGATCGCGCCGACGAACTCGCCCATGATCTCGGGTCGTTCGGGGTTGCCGAAATTCATGCAGTCGGTCAACGCCAGCGGCAACGCGCCGACCGCGGTCAGGTTGCGCCAGCTTTCCGCCACCGCCTGCATGCCGCCGCGAACCGGGTCGGGGCGGCAATAGCGCGGCGTCGAATCGGTCGTGAGCGCGAGCGCTTTGCCGGTCTGGCCGATGCGGATGACTGCGGCGTCGCCGCCCGGCCGTTTCACCGTGTTGCCCTGGACGAGATGATCGTACTGCTCCCAGATCCAGCGCTTGGAGGCGAGGTCGGGAGCGGCAAGGAGGCGCTTCAGACAAGCGAACGGGTCGCGCGCCGGGAGGCTCCGGGGATCGATCTCCGGGTCGCTCGCGCGCCGCACCCAGGGCCGCTCATAAAGCGGGGCCTCGCCGACCAAGGGGCCGACCGGAATGTCGGCGGCGATCTCGCCATGGATGCGCAACACCAGGCGGCCGGTCTCGGTAACCTCGCCGATCACCGCGAAATCGAGCTCCCATTTGTCGAAGACGCGGCGCGCCTCGGCCTCGCTCCCCGGCGCCAGGATCATCAGCATCCGCTCCTGGCTTTCGCTGAGCATGATCTCATAGGCGCTCATGCCGGTTTCGCGCACCGGCACGCGGTCGAGGTCGAGGGCGATGCCGAGGCTGTCTTTGCCTTTGCCGGCCATCTCGACCGAGGACGAGGTGAGCCCGGCGGCGCCCATGTCCTGGATTGCGACGATCGCATCGCCTTCCATCAATTCGAGGCAGGCCTCGATCAATAGCTTCTCGGTGAACGGGTCGCCGACCTGCACGGTCGGGCGCTTGTCGCCGGCATTGCCGCCGAACTCGGCCGAGGCCATCGTCGCGCCGTGGATGCCGTCGCGCCCGGTCTTGGCGCCGACATAGATGACGAGGTTCCCCGGCCCCGCCGCGGTCGAATAGAAGATGCGGTCGGCGCGCGCGAGGCCGACGCACATCGCGTTGACGAGGATGTTGCCGTTATAGGCGGGGTGGAACTGACACTCGCCGCCGACCGTCGGCACCCCGACGCAATTGCCGTAGCCGCCGATCCCGCCGACGACCCCAGATACGAGGTGGCGGGTCAGCGGATGGTCGGGGCTGCCGAAGCGCAGCGAATCGAGCATCGCAATCGGGCGCGCGCCCATCGTAAAGACGTCGCGCAAGATCCCGCCGACCCCGGTCGCCGCGCCCTGATGGGGTTCGATAAACGAGGGATGGTTGTGCGATTCGATCTTGAAGACGACGGCGTCGCCATCGCCGATATCGACAACGCCGGCATTCTCGCCGGGCCCGCAGATGACGCGCGGCCCCGTGGTCGGCAGCGTCTTCAGCCAGATTTTCGATGATTTGTACGAGCAATGCTCGCTCCACATCGCCGCGAAGATGCCGGTCTCGGTCAGGTTCGGGGTGCGCCCGAGGATCGCCGAGGCGCGCGCGAATTCCTCCGCGCTCAGCCCCATCTCGGCCGCCAGTTCCTTCATCGCTGCAGCGCGCCAACCAGGCCGTCGAAAAACGCCCTGCCATCGGTCCCGCCGAGGAGAGGGTCGGTGGCGTCCTCCGGGTGCGGCATCAGCCCGAGGATCGTGCGGGTGTCGTTGAAGATGCCGGCGATGGCGCGGGCCGAGCCGTTGAAATTATCGTCGTCGGTCAGCGCGCCCGCGGGGCTGCAATAGCGGAAGGCGATGCGGCCCTCGCCCTCCAGCCGGTCGAGCGTACCCTCGTCGGCGGTATACCCGCCGTCGTGATGGGCGACCGGCACGCGGATCGTCTGCCCGGCCGAATAGCCGCAGGTGAAGATCGTCTGCGAGTTTTCGACGCGCAGATGGATGTCCTTGCAGGTGAAGGCGAGCGAGCGATTCGGCAACAGCGCCCCCGGCAGCATGCCGGCTTCGGTCAGGATCTGGAACCCGTTGCAGATGCCGAGGACCGGGGTGCCGCGGGCGGCGCGGGCCTTTACCTCGCGCATGATCGGCGCCTGCGCGGCTATCGCGCCGCAGCGCAGGTAGTCGCCGTGGGCAAAACCGCCGGGTAGGATGATGAGGTCGGTCTCGGGCAGGCTCGTGTCCTTGTGCCAGATGCGCAGCGGCTCATGGCCGGTCGCCAGCTTCCAGGCCTGGCACACATCCTGCTCGCGGTTGGAGCCCGGGAAGATGATGATCGCGGCTTGCATAAGCGCCCGGTGGAGAGCCCGCTGGCGGTGGCGCGGATCACCGTCACATACGCCGCGCCGGCAAGGTGATCAAGCGGGCGCGATCAACCCGGGGCGATCAAGCCGGGCCACCGTCACCCCGCGACATCAACTATCGGTCGTCATCCAGGCGATTGCGGCCGCGGTTCCGAGAAATACCAGCGCATGTGCCGCCAGGGCCGGCTGGCAATGGCTGAAATAGGTGCAAAACACGCCGAGGCTCCCGAACAGCGTCGAGGCGGTCGAGAGCGCGACTTGCAGCATCATGGCGTCGAACATGGCGTCGTGCCTCTCGTCTCAATGGCGGGCGTCTCAATGGCGGGATGCCACTTGGCCACCGATGACCCGAGCGGCGCCAGAAAATTGTTGGTTAACCGTCCCAAAGAAAAGCTGAACCCGGCCGCCTCACGAGGTGGCGCAGCTCGCCTGGTCGTCGGAGCGCGCGGGAGCGGCGTCGGGGGCGTCGAACGGAACCCCCTCGCCGGGGTCGCCGCCCGAGATGCTGACCCCGGTGACGATCGGGGGGTTCGCGGGATCGCTGCCCGACACGATCGAGCCGCCGGAGACGATTTCGCCGCGCTGCGGCCACAGCATGCGAAACTCGTCGAGCCGCCGCCCGGTTCCGCCGCGGACGTAAACCGGTGCTGACAAGCGAAAGCTGTGCCCGGCGATCGCCTTGCCGACGGGCCCCCCGCTGTCGGCCCAAATCGCCGCGCTGCCGGCGAACCACGCGTTCAAGGCGGCGCTGTCGTCATGCCGGCCGTCGCCCCACAGCACGATGTCGACCGGCACGCAGCGTTGCGGCTCTGCCGCGCGGGCCGGCGATGAAATGATCAAAAGGCAGGTCATCGCGAGGAGTGCCGCGACGCAGCAATCTCGACGAACGAGCACATTCCCGCCGAGATTGCTTCGCCGCGCTCGCCATGACATCGCCGGAGCCTACTCGATCTCGATCGCGTAATCCTCGATCACCGGGTTGGCGAGCAAACGCCGGCACATCTCTTCAACCCGCGCCCGCGCCGCCACGGGGTCAGGGTCGGTAAGGTCGAGTTCGATGAGCTTGCCCTGACGAACTTCGCCGACGCCCTCGAACCCCAGGCCTTTCAGCGCGTTGCCGATCGCCTGGCCCTGCGGGTCGAGCACCCCGGGCTTGAGGCTGATATGGATTCGCGCCTTCACCGCGGACGCCCTTATTGCATCATCTTCGGCGCCGCGAAATCGATCGCTCCGGCCTCCGGCAGGATGCCGAGCCGACGCGCCACCTCCTGATAGCCCTCCTCGACCCGGCCGAGATCCTCGCGGAAGCGGTCCATGTCCAGCTTTTCGTTGGTGCGCGCATCCCACAACCGGCAACTATCCGGGCTGATCTCGTCGGCGATCACGATGCGCATCTCGTCATCGCTATACAAGCGGCCGAATTCCAGCCGAAAATCCACCAGCCTGATGTTTACCCCGAGAAATAGCCCGGTCAGGAAATCGTTGACCCTGAGGGCGATGTGCCCGATCTCGTCGAGATCACGGGTGCTCGCCCAGCCGAAGGCGGTGATGTGCTCTTCGGAGACCGGCGGATCGCCGAGTTCCTCCTTCTTGTAAAAGTATTCGATGATCGAGCGCGGTAATGCCGTGCCCTCCGGAATGCCGAGGCGTCGCGTCAGTGACCCGGCCGCGACGTTGCGCACGACGACCCCGATCGGGATGATCTCGACCTCGCGCACCAGCTGCTCGCGCATATTGAGCCGCCGCACCAGATGCGTCGGGATACCGATCTCGGCGAGCTTCAGCATCAGGAATTCGCTGATGCGGTTGTTGAGGACGCCCTTGCCGGTGATGACTCCGCGCTTCTGTCTGTTGAACGTGATCGCCTCGTCTTTGAAATGCTGGACGAGGGTGCCGGGCTCCGGGCCCTCGAACAGGACCTTGGCCTTGCCTTCATAAATCGGCCGGCGTCGCGATCGCAACATTTTGTGTTCTACTAAAATCGTGAAGTGCTTGTGAGATATGGTATCGCGGCAACGGTAATAACATCCCCGGTACTACTCGGCGATATTACGCCACGGCGAGGGCTCGGGGAGCCAACCGGCAAAGCGAAATATGGCCCGCCGCTCGGGCGAAGGCACCGCCGGCAGCGCGACAAGCGCGCTCGACACGGTGGCAAAGCCGCGCGCCGTCTTGAACCGCAAGGCCGCCTCCGCTGGAGCGCCGGGAGGCGCGGTGTCGTCGCTCAGCAGATCCTCCCAGGCGGTCCATTCGCCGCACTCGGGATCGGGCGGGGGGGCAGCCTCAAAGCGCGGGCGCGCAAGGGCTAGACGCGGCGTCGCAATCTCGTTGAGGTCGCCGGCTGCAATCAGCGACAGCCCATCGGCGAGTGGCCGCACCGCGATCGGGCTCGGCCCGGTATGGCGCAACCAGAACGCATCGCGGTTGTCGGCGATGATCAGGTTGAAGGTGCGGTAGGCGGCGGGATCGAGATGCGCCAGCGCCGCCGCCGCGGCGACCGCATCGGCGTGGTCGAGCGCCTCGAGCACAAGTTCGCCGCGCGAGCGCAAACCGGCCGCCGCGCCGAGCGAGCCATGGCGGTTGAGGATGGCGGCGGCGACGCCCCAATCGTTGACGCCGAGCCAGGAGCCTCCGGCCTCGAGGTCGAGACCGGCGACGACCT
>Ga0209415_10016410_pt1 | contig 11901 bp, 9 predicted proteins | sample PeaSoiSIISIP2007_FD_187696 | JGI IMG/M metagenome (GOLD analysis project Ga0209415, IMG submission 187696) | Peat soil microbial communities from Weissenstadt, Germany - SII-SIP-2007 (SPAdes) (version 2) | ecosystem: Environmental > Terrestrial > Soil > Wetlands > Peat | place: Germany... | reverse complement strand
GAGGTTCTCGACGAGGGCCGAGAGCAAGTTCTTCCGGTCCCAAGGCTGGGACATCATCAACATGACCCAGTACCCCGAGGCGATCCTCGCCAGGGAGATGGAGATGTGCTACGTGAACATATCGCTGGTCACCGACTACGACGTGGGGCTCGAGGGCGACCCGGAGGTCAAGCCCGTCAGCAATGACGAGGTGATGCGCGTGTTCAACGCCAACCTCGAGAAGCTCAGGACGCTCCTCCTCAAGGCGATCGAGCTCACGCCGTCCAAACGCTCCTGCTCCTGCGGCTCGGCGATGCGAAACGCGAGGATAAGCGCATGACCAAGGCAGCCGGCAAGCAGACCAAGGCGCAGTCAGAGTTCAAAGCGGCCATCAGGCGAATCCCGAACTTCCCCAAGAAGGGCATCATCTTCAGGGACATCACGACGCTGTGGAAGGACGGGCGCCTCCTGAGGAAATGCACGGACGTGCTTTACGACCACTACAAGACCAAGAAGATCGACGCCGTCCTCGGAATCGAGGCGAGGGGGTTCGTCGTCGGGGCGCCCCTCGCGGAGCGGCTCGGCGTGGGGTTCATCCCCCTGCGTAAGCTGGGGAAGCTCCCAGGGGCAAAGATCTCGGAGAGCTACGACCTCGAATATGGGACCGCGACCCTGGAGATGCACAGGGATGCGGTCCAGAAGGGCCAGAGAATCCTGATCGTGGATGACCTCATCGCCACTGGGGGGACGGCGCTCGCAGCTGCGAAGCTCGTCGAGGTGCTGAGAGGGGAGGTGGTGGGCTTCGCATTCGTCGTCGAGCTCTCTGCGCTGCAGGGACGGGATGCCCTGAAGGGCTACGACGTCTTCTCAATCGTGAAATACGAATCCGAAGACGAGTGAGCGGGCCGCTCGACGCGACGATTTTAAGGTTCTGATGCGATCATTGTGCATGGACGATCTTCCAGCCATCGACTGTGCGGATTAGAGTCGTCTTCCTCTGTTCCCGTTCTGCTACTGTCGCTTCACCCGGCGGGCCGTTGGTGCCGAACCTTAGCACTCCCTTTGTCACGATGTTCCTCGCGGCGTTCGCATCGGGGTCTACATCTGTCCTGCATTCAGGGCAGCGGACGGTGCGGTCCTCATTCGGGTGCGTTCTTGTCCCACATTTCGAGCACTTCGCACTCGTCCCTGCCATTTCGGCCCGCATGCGCAACTGACCCGACAACATTGAATTTAATAATCCAATCCAGAACGGAGGCCCGAATATCATGGGAAAGATAGCAAATCCTGACCTCGCTAAGGAGGGCGAGAAGAATTTTCTCTGGGCCAAGGGGCACATGACGGCTCTCTCGAGCATCGCGACGAAGTACGCGAAGGAGAAGCCTCTCAAGGGTGTCACCGTAGGGGTGTGCTTGCACGTCACGAAGGAGACCTCAGTCCTTGTCGACTCGCTCCTTCTCGCCGGGGCTGAGGTGAAGCTCGCGGACGCCAACCCGCTCTCGACGCAGGACGACATCGCGGCCTACCTCGCGACCCGCGCCGAGGTGTGGGCCTGGCGAGACCAGAGCGGTAAGGAGTACGACTGGTGCATCAACCAGGTGCTCGCCTCGAACCCAGACGCGATCATAGACGACGGCGCCGACCTCCACGTGGCGGCCAACCTGAAGCACGTGAAGTCGGTCAAGGGCGGCTGCGAGGAGACCACCACCGGCGTCATGAGGGTGAAGGCCCTCGAGAAGGACGGGAAGCTAGGCTATCCGATCATCGCCATCAACAACGCGAAGACGAAGTTCCTCTTCGACAACCGGTTCGGGACGGGGCAGAGCACGTTCGACGGCATCCTGAGGGCGACCTCGCTCCTCATCGCTGGGAAGAAGGTGGTCGTCGTGGGCTACGGGTGGGTCGGGAAGGGCGTCGCGAAGAGGGCCAGGGGGCTCGACGCCAACGTCACCGTGGTCGAGATCGACCCGATCAAGGCACTCGAGGCGTACCTCGACGGCTTCCTCGTCGCCAACGTCGCCGAGGCCGCCCGATACGGAGAGATCTTCATCACTTGCACCGGGCAGAAGCACGTAGTCTCGTATTCGGCGGTCAAGTCGATGAAGGACGGGGCGATCCTCTCCAACGCTGGGCACTTTGACGTCGAGATCGACGTGAAGTCGATCATGGACGAAGCCAAGTCCGTGAAGCAGGTGCGGCCCAACACCGACGAGATAGTCCTCCCCGGTGGAAAGAAGATCTACCTGCTGGGGAAGGGGCGCATCGTTAACCTGGTCGCCGCCGAGGGCCATCCCCCCGAGGTGATGCAGATGTCGTTCGCAAACCAGTTCATGTCGGCGCTCTACGTCTACAAGAACCACGCGAAGCTGAAAAACAAAGTACTCGACGTGCCGCTTGAGATAGAGGAGGAGGTGGCCATGTCGACCCTGCACTCTCTCGGCATCACGATAGACAGGGCCACCAAGGAGCAGCTGAAGTACGCCGAGAGCTGGGCTCTTGAGTAACAAGTCGAGGTTAGCAGAAGCGAGGCAGGGAGGGGCCGGGGAACCCTCCACGAAGAAGAGGAGGGTGCTCGTCTGTTGCGCGCTCCCGTACACCAACGCCGTCCCGCACGTGGGGAACATCGTCGGGTCTCATCTTCCCGCGGACATCTTCGCGAGATACTGCAGGCTGAAGGGGTACGAGACTCTCTTCGTCGGGGGTGCGGACGAGAACGGGACTCCGACCGAGGTGGCAGCCATCGAGCTGAAGGTGACGCCGAGGCGGCTGACCGACGTCTTCTACGGGGTCCACAAGATGATCTACGACTGGTTCGAGATATCTTACGACAACTTCTCCAGGACCTCCCTCGCAGTCCACCACAAGACGACCCAGGACCTCTTCCTGAAGATCTACGAGAACGGCTACGTCACGAAGGGGGTGATGCGGCTGCCCTACTGCGAGACGGACAAGCTCTTCCTCGCCGACAGGTACGTGGTCGGGAAGTGCCCCGTCTGCGGCTACGAGTTCGCCAGAGGCGACCAGTGCGAGAGCTGCGCAACCCTCCTGGAGCCTGAGCAGCTCATCGACCCGAGATGCAAGATAGACGGCAGCGTCCCCGTCTTCAAGGACAGCGACAACCTATTCCTCGAGCTCGAGAAGCTCCAGCCAGACCTCGAGGCCTGGATAACCAGTCAGACTCACTGGAGGAAGCAGGTCTCGTCCCTCGCCCTCGCCTGGATTAAGGAGGGCCTGAGGAGGCGCAGCATCACGCGCGACCTGAAGTGGGGCGTCCCGGTCCCGCTCGAGGGCTTCGAGAACAAGATCTTCTACGTCTGGTTCGACGCCCCCATCGGGTACATCTCCTCCACCAAGGAGTGGGCAGAGAGGTCCGGCGACCCACGGAGATGGGAGGACTATTGGCTGGACCCCGAGACCAGGATCTACAACTTCCTGGGCAAGGACAACATCCCCTTCCACACGATATTCTGGCCTGGGATGCTGATGGCGAACGGGGGCCTTAACCTCCCCTACGACGTCGTCGGTCTCCAGTACTGCAACTACGAGGGGGACAAGATATCAAAGTCGAGGAACTGGGGGATCTTCTGCGAGAAGGTCGTCCAGAGCGGGCTCGACCCCGACATCTGGCGGTATTACCTCTCGTACTTAATCCCCGAGACGAAGGACTCTGAGTTCAAGTGGGACGACTTCCAGACGAGGATCAACAACGAGCTGGTCGCCGCAATAGGGAACTTCGTCCACAGGACGCTCACCTTCGCCTCCAACTTTCTGGGCGGGGTCGTTGAGAAGAAGGAGCTCGGGGACGTGGAGAGGCAGGTCGAGGCCAGGGTACTAGAGCAGGTCGAAGAGGCGGACGGGGCCCTCCAGGAAGCCAGGCTCAAGGACGCCCTCAGGAACGTCCTCCAGATAGCGATCATCGGGAACGAGTACTTCCAGAAGAGCCAGCCCTGGGCCCTCATCAAGGACGACCCCGAGGCCTGCAGGCGCGCCATCTACTGCTGCGTGAACATCTGCAAGGTCCTCGCCGTGACGATGTCGCCCTTCCTGCCAGCGTCATCCAAGAGGATTGCAAGCCTGCTCGATATCGAGGGCGGGCTCTCCTGGGAAGGGAAGCTCAGCTTCTCGCTTGGGACTGTCAAGATGCCTGCCAAGCCCGAGATCCTCTTCAAGAAAATAGACGACAAGGAGGTCGCGCGGCTGAAATCTATTGTGACAAAGAGCTCCGACGCTGCGGAGTTCTTCAAGAGCTGACCAGGCTCACTGGTCGCACGAGACGATGCTCTCTAGGCCCTCGACGAGGGCGCATTCCAGGGAGTCGTCGATGTTGTTCTTCGCCCCGAGGATCGCGTCCATCGGGTCGTAGGTGTCGTACTTGGTCTGCGTGAACCCTGAAGCGAGGACGCTCACCTGGAGCTGGGAGCCCGCGCCGCCGCGGTAGCTCACGGCATACTCCACATCGAGGGAAGGGTTCCCGAACATCGAGCCCAGCCTCCTCACCGCAGTGGCCGTGTCGCCAGCCGAGAGGCTTGCGTCCCCAGTCAATACCACGACCGCGTGGCTGGCCTCCTTCATCTGGGCCTTCTTCCCGATGCCTATGATGGCGCGAGACAGGGCCTCTTCGGCCTTGTCCACGGACCCGGACGAGGCGCTTGTCAGGAACGAGTAGCCGCTCTGCGTGACAGTCCCGAGGACCTTGTTGAGCCCGACTGGGATGGAATCTTGAGACTGCCTCGCGAGGAGCGAGCCGAGGGCCTTCACCGCCTCCTTGTTCGCCACCTCGTGGAGCTCCTTGAGGGTCGCCTCGCTACCGATGTTGAACAGCGCCCCGTTGTCCACCACCACGACGCCGTTGGAGACGGCCCTGAGCTTCTTGAGCGCGAGCCCTGCGTAGAACCTTAGCCTCTCCTCAAAATCGAACGGCATGACTGCAATCGTGACCGCGTCGGCGCCTGCTTCCCTCGCGAGCCCCGCCATTATCGGCGCGAGCCCTGACCCCGTCGCACGGCCCAGGCCTGCCACCACGAAGACGACCTTCGCGTCCTTCACGAGCCTCTTCATCTCGCCGTGGTGAGGCATCGCGAAGCCCCTGACCATCGAGGGGCTCGGCTTTTGCACCATCGGAGAATCGATCACCATCTGCTCGCCCTCCCCAGCGGCTTCGAGGTCGGCCGGGTCGCACGTCAGGTACGCGAACCGGTTCACGAGCGTTGTCTCCCTGCTAAGGGCGGACACGATTCTGATTCCTGCACTTCCTATTCCGAGAGCGACTACTTCAGACGAGGAGTTGGGGCCAGACATTGACTTTTGACAAGGTCCATTGGCGGATTAGATTAATGAACCCACGCATCAAAATAGTGGACTATTGGTTCATGAAAGTTAACCAGCGCCATTTCGGCGCCGGAATCAGGGTCACCACCTTACTTTGAGGGTCAGCGGATGCGAGGCCTTGACCTCGTCGATCCTCCCTACGCTCGTGTTCTTGGGCTCGTCGTCCAGCTCCCCTGCCTTCAGCTTCTCGAAGAGTGAGTTCAGGATCTCTGCATAGTCGTCGAGGGACTCGACGGTCTCGGTCTCCGTGGGCTCGATCATGAGCGCCTCCTCCACCGTCAGCGGGAAGTAGACCGTGGGGGAGTGGACGCCGTAGTCGAGGAGGGCCTTCGCTATCTTTCCCGCCCCTCCGTGCCCTCCCTTCACAGAGACGACTGCCTCGTGCTTCCTCCTTATCCCCCCGCCGACCGGAATTGAGTATCCCTGGGTGTCCAACTTCGAGAGGATGTAGTTCGCTCCGAGGACCGCGAGGCTCGATACGTTGTCGAGCCCGTCCGCCCCGAGCAGCCTGATGTAGCAGTAGGCCCTGAGAAGGATCGCCGAGTTCGCGTAGAAGCCCTTGAGCCTCCCGATGCTCTTCGGGCGCTCATAGTCGAGCCGGTACTCGTCGCCCGCCTTCTCGACCATCGGCACGGGCAGGTAGTCCTCGAGTTCCACGGTGGCGCCCACTGGTCCTGCGCCAGGCCCACCGCCCCCGTGGGGCGTCGCGAATGTCTTGTGGAGGTTCAGGTGGACGACGTCGAAGCCCATGTCGCCAGGCCTCGCCTTTCCGAGGAGCGCGTTCATGTTCGCCCCGTCGTAGTACATCAGGCCGCCCGCCTCATGGACCGCTTTGGAGATCTCCGCGACGTCCGGCTCGAAGAGCCCGAGCGTGTTGGGGACGGTTAGCATCATCCCGGCCGTCCGGGGCGTCAGCTTCGCTTTCACCGACTCGATCGTGACCAGGCCGCTCTCGTTAGAGGGGACCTTCACAACCTCGAACCCGGCCATGGCCGCGCTCGCGGGGTTGGTGCCGTGTGCGGAGTCAGGGACGAGGATCTCAGTCCTTTCTCCCCTGCCCTTGTCGCGGAGGTACTTCCTGATCATCAAGACGCCGGCGAACTCCCCTTGGGCGCCCGCTGCGGTGTTGAGCGCGAACTTCTTCATCCCGGCGATCTCGCAGAGCATACCCGAGAGCTCGTAGAAGACCTGAAGGAGCCCCTGCACCGTCGAGTCGTGCTGCAGGGGGTGCGCCTCCCGCATCTTCGGCGACGACGCTATCGCCTCGGAGACCTTCGGGTTGTACTTCATCGTGCAGCTCCCGAGCGGGTACATCCCCGTCTCGACCGAGAAGTTCATCTGAGACAGCCTGTTGAAGTGCCTTAGCACCTGCAGTTCTGAGAGCTCGGGCAGGGGCGTGTCCCCTCCCCTCCTGAGCGTCTGTGGGACCAGAGGCGCGCCGCCCTTCGCCCTCGCCCAGTCCTTGATCTTCGGGTCCTCGGGGACAAGGAAACCCAGCCTTCCTTTCCTGCCGATCTCGGAGAGCAGCGGCTCGTCCCAGAAGGCCTGCCGGTACCTCCTCCCAGGGGCTCGCGGAGTTGCGCCATCCAAGGCCTAGAGCGCCTCCCCAACCGCGTCCACTAGGCGCCCGATGTCCTCGCTCGAGTGGACCTCGGTCACGCAGTAGGCGCCCGCTTCGCCGATCTGGGCGGAGTGCTGGCTCATCGGGTATCCACCCATCACGCCCCTCTTCGCAAGCTCTGCAAAGACCTCGGAGGCCTTGCGCCTCTCGTAGCCAAGGGTGAACTCGTTGAAGAAAGGCCCGCTGAAGAGCGGCGCCTTGACCCGCTTCAGCTCCCCCAGCCTCTCCGCAGCGTAGTGCGAGTTGGCGAGGTTCACTTCGCCCAGCTTCTTGAAGCCGTTCTTCCCCAAAAGCGACATGTACGCGGCGCCCGCCAGTGCCAGCAACGCCTGGTTCGTGCAGATGTTCGACGTCGCAGCCTCCCTCCTGATGTGCTGCTCCCTCGTCTGGAGGACCATGCAGAACGCCTTCTGGGTCCCGTCCTTGGTCGTGGTCATCCCGATCAGCCTTCCGGGCATGCTCCTCGCCAGGCCGATGTCTTTGACCGCGAATATCCCCATGTGAGGCCCCCCGAAGTTCATGGGGACGCCCAAGGGCTGGCCCTCCCCAACAACGATGTCCGCGCCGTAGCTGCCAGGATCGCGGAGAACCGAGAGCGAGATGGGGTTCACGCCTACGACCGCGAGGCCGCCGGCAGCATGGACCATCTCGATGGCGCTCTCGGCGTTCTCCTCGATGACACCGAAGACGTTGGGGTTCTCCAGGTAAAGGGCTGCCACGTCACCCCCGCCACCAGACAGTATTGATCTCAAAGACGCCAGGTCCAGCTCTCCGGTCTTGGAGTCGAACTCCACGGGCTGGAGCTTGACGTCCATCGGCTCGGCGTAGGTCTTGATGACCTCGAGCCTGCCCAGCCCGATGCCCTTCGAGACGAGTACTGTGCTCCTCTTCTTCACCCTTGCGGCCATCCTCATAGCCTCCCCAGCCGCCGAGGCCCAGTCATACATCGAGCTGTTGCAGACCTGCATACCGAGGAGGTCGCACATCATGCTCTGGTACTCAAAGAGCGCCTGGAGCATCCCCTGGCTTATCTCCGGCTGATATGGGGTGTAAGCAGTGTAGAACTCCTGCCGCGAGAGTATCGAGTCCACGGCCGCCGGTATGTAGTGCGGCCAAACGCCGCCCCCTAGGAAGCAGAGCGAATCGGGTGGCGTGCTGTTCCGGCCGAGGCGCCCGTGGAGCTCCCTCCTCACCATGGCCTCGCCTTGGCCTTCCGGGATCGACAGCCTCCTCCTCAGCCGGAGCCCCTCCGGGATGTCTGAGAATAGGTCCGCCACGGAGGCTGCTTTCACTTGTTTCAGCATCCTCTCGATCGTCTCGTCCTCGAGATTTGGGAGGAAGGGGTGAGCGTCGACCATTTCCTGGAACGACCCATCCACCCCCGCGAACGGTTAAAATACGTATCAGCGATGGCTATGCAATCCTTTGAACTGGAAAGCTCTGGTGGCTGTAGCCCTATCGGTGGGCCTGGCGCTCGGATTCGCGCCCGCATACTCTCAGCCCTCGAGCAGTTCCACCTCGGGCGTCGCGAGCGTGTCGGTCAACCATTTCTACATCATCACCTCATACGGATACGGGGTCCTGAACGACAGTTTCATCTTCAGCAACAACGGGACCTCTTCAGTGCAGATTCCAACAATCCAAGTGGGGCTGCCAGGCAACGTCGCCTCCAGGACAGTCGGGGTCGTGGTGAGCCCGAGCGACCAGTTCTCGGTCGCCCTGTCGCAGCAGAACGGCAGCACGACTTTGACAATCACCCCGAGCCAGCCGACCCTCGGCGCCGGCTCGAGCTCCACGGTCGCGCTGAAGGCGGTCCTGAACAACATCATGAACTACACGAACGGGGCTTACACGAACTCTGCGAAGATGCTCGTGCTCGTGAGTCCGTCATTGAACGTGAACGTAACATCAATGAAGTCCACAATCATCCTCCCGACGGGCGGCGCCCTCCAGCAGGCCCCGTCCGGGTTCGCGTCCCCAGCGGCGAACTCGACCGCGCCCTCGTACACCTTGACGCAGACCGCTCTGCAGCCCCATGCATCGGCGGCCTACCTGAACTTCACCGACACCAACCAGTCGGCGTTCACCCCGATAATCGTCAACAGCCTGGTCAGGACGATCGTCCCCTCCGCGAACGGGTCACCGATGGTAGAGGACACTTTTTCGATATACAACGTCGCGTCGTACAACATCGCGCAGATCCACCTTTACCTGCTGTACCCAGGCCTGAATGTGGTGACCGTGCTCCCCAACACCGTGCCTCCGCTCCTGAACCCCCAGATAATCCAGTTGGGCTCAGGAGAGATGGCGTTCGCGAGCACGAGCATAGCGAGCCCCCTGCTTCGCAACAGCAACGTCTCGATGACGCTCTCGTACCCTCTCCCCTCGACCCTGGTGAAGGTCACAGGGAACAGCGTGCAAGTCACCATCTCGCTCTCGCCCCTCATCGCGGCGCCGGTGACCAACTATAGCATCATCCTTGCCCCTGCCAAGGGTATAGTCCCGAGCGGGTCGACCTCGGTACTGGGCAGGACGGTAACGCCCTTCACACCAGGCAACGTGCAGTTCACCTACACCGTCAGCGTCGGCTGGGCTGCGGACCAGGCCATCCCCGCTGGCGCCCTGATCTTCGCGGTCGCGTTCGCGATGTTCGCAATCCAAAGACCGTCGGTCAAGGAGAAGAAGAAGGAAGAGGAAGAGGAGACCCTCGAGACCGGCGACGTCCTGAAAGCGTTCGAAGACAAGACCGGGCTTGAGACTCAGTACATGGAGGAGCTCTCCTCTGCATCCAAGGGGTCGGTAAGCAAGACGGACTTCGACCGCATGAGGAACGACGTGAGCGATTTGAGGGGTCGAGCCATCCAGAGGCTCACCGAGCTGAAGCAGGTCCTCGGCTCAGGCAAGCAATTCGACCTGCTCACGCGCGTCGGAGACGCAGAGAAGGAGGAGGACAGGGCCTTCAGGGACGTGCTCAACCTGTACCTACAGTATCACGGCAGCAGGATGAACGACGCGACCTTCAAGAGGCTCCAGCCCACCTACAGGAAGAGGCTAGAGTCCGCGGTCAACCGCCTATCCGACCTGCTCCACGAAGTCCAGACAGAAGAGAAGTAGTCTCGGAAGGCCTTCGGACCTCGCCTTAGTGCTTGGGCTAGCCGCTCGTGGTTACGAATATCGGGCTGCTCGTCTTGCTCGACGCCAGCACGGCCTCGGCTATCTTCGTCACCATTAGGCCGTCCCTCCCGGTCACCAGCGGCTGCCTCTTCTCGGAGATGGCGGTCACGAACTCCCTGAGCTCGAGCATGAGCGGCTCCTGGACGGTGTGCTTGGGCACCTTCGTCCCCGACTCCTCGTGCACCTGTATCTCCTGGGAGATGAAGTCGAGGGTCACCACCGCCTTCTCGAAGACCGCGCTCAGCTGCCTCACCCTGCTCGGCGTCACCCAGTTCGTCGTGATGAACGCGGTCCTCTCGTCGCCGAACCCGAGCAAGATAGAGGCGAAGTCCTCGTTCTTGCCCATGACGCTCCCGACCCTCGCATAGACGGTCCTGGGCTCCTCCCCGAAGAGCCATCGAGCGGTGTCGATGTCGTGGACCGAGGCGTCCTTCACGACCCCGACGTCGACGATGTTCTCCCCCCTCCGGTTCTCTCGGTGATACTCGAATAGAATCGGCCTTCCCAGGGTTCCCTGTGTAATCATCTTCTTCAGCTCCGTGATCGCAGGGTTGAACCTCTCGATGAAGCCCACGGTAAGGATCTTGCCGGCCTTTTCTGCCTCTTTGATCAGGTCCTGCGCCTCCTTGACAGTGCTGGTCATCGGCTTCTCCACGAAGGTGTTGACCCCGGCTTTCAGGGTCTTGCAAGCTACGTCGAAGTGCGTCGAGGCGGGTGTGCAGACAGTGACACCATCAGGCCTCTCCTTCCCTAGCATCACATCAACGTCGGAATAGCCGTTCACGCGGTACTTCTCGGCGTACTCGGCGGCCCTCGAGGCGTCCAGGTCGCAGACCGCGACAAGGTTCCCGAGCTCGCTGAGGACCCTCACGTGATTCTTCCCCCAGCCGCCCGTGCCTACCACAGCGATTCTAACCATGAGGTTTCGCTTACAGTTGCCTTCAGGGCGGTTTTAACGGTTTATGGCGCCGTCACGCCCTGCTCATCCCTGTCGTCGCCTTGAGTATCGTGACCTCGGAGCTCCTGAAGCTCTTCTTGAGGCCCTTGAACCACTCGAAGTCCGCAGGCGTGCAGACTATCGCCACGCTGTGCTTGTAGCTGTCGATCAGGTCGTCCGTCCTGACCCTGGAGTCGACCTGCCTCACGTCGGAGACGTAGTCCCTCAACTTCTCGGTCAGTGACTGCGCCGTCGCGAGCCTGTCCGCGCGCATCTCGTACTTGTCTGCCGACCATGCGACCAAGACCCTGGTCCTGCTCGCCTTGAGCTGCAGCTCCCTCAGGAGGTCTCGGGTCTCCTCAACCACGTACCGCTCGTAGTTCGCGAGACTCTTCACAGCAGCGCCCGCCAGATACGTGATGGGCTCCCCGACGTCCTCGCTCGACTGGATCGCCGTCAGGTCGTAGACGAGGGAGGCCAGCTGGTCGACGTATCTTTCGGTCTCCGGACCGCGCAGCACCTTCAGCTCGCGAGCCTTGCGCATCAGCTCGACCTCCGCGGCTATGGAGGTGCAGATAGCCAGGACCCGGGAGATGTAATCGAGCTCTAGGCCGGCTACGCCCTCGTAGGTGGGCTTGAAGCCGAGGTCCTCCAGTGAAGCGAAGCTCTTGGAGGCCGCCTTCGGGCCCAGGACGGCTACCGCGCTCGCTGGGGCCGCGGTCTCGACGCCCGCCCCCGGCGGAGGACCGGTTGGACAGTAGGCGTAATTGAGCCTCTCGCCGACCTTCATGCCAGTCTGCTTTTCGAGCAGCGCTACGTTGTCCGCGTTCCCGCCCACGCCCGTCGGGAGAAGGTTCAGGAC
>Ga0209415_10016409_pt1 | contig 11901 bp, 12 predicted proteins | sample PeaSoiSIISIP2007_FD_187696 | JGI IMG/M metagenome (GOLD analysis project Ga0209415, IMG submission 187696) | Peat soil microbial communities from Weissenstadt, Germany - SII-SIP-2007 (SPAdes) (version 2) | ecosystem: Environmental > Terrestrial > Soil > Wetlands > Peat | place: Germany... | reverse complement strand
GGGAACATGGGATTCGGCAAGCGCGCTGTATTTGCTTTCCGATAGCCTCTTTTCCTTTTCCTGGAAAAAGAGGCCTTTGCTTTTTAGGCCGCTTTTTCGAGGGCTCGTCCTCAGCTATTCGCTCGGATTTCGAGTTTACGGAATAAGAAAGCGAGTAGCCCGATGTCACACTACGAACTGCGGTGCCGCGAATGCGGACGGACCTGGGGAAACCAGCCCCGCTCCATCTGCGACGATTGTTTCTCCCCCCTGGAAGTTGCCTACGACTACGACGCGCTGCGCGCCTCCATTAGCCGTGAGCAGATCGCCCAGCGGCCGCCGAACATGTGGCGCTACTCCGAACTTTTACCCCTCCCCCAGGGCTTTGAACCGCGGCTCCCGGTCGGCTTCACTCCACTGTTTCAGGCTCCACGGCTGGCTGCGCAGTTAACTGGGTCCAAAACTGGAAAGACCACCGCCGCGAGGAATGTCTACATCAAGAACGACGCCGTCTGCCTGCCCACTTTGAGTTTCAAAGATCGCGTGGTCGCCGTGGCCATCTCACAGGCGAAAGCCTTCGGCTTCGACACCGTGTCGTGCTCCTCCACCGGAAACCTGGCTAACGCCGTCGCCGCGCAAGCCGCCCGCGAAGGACTCAAGGCGTGGATCTTCATTCCGTCGGATCTGGAGCCTGCGAAGATTCTGGGCACCAACGTCTTCGGCGCGAAAGTCGTGCGCATCGCCGGCAACTACGATCAAGTCAACCGGTTGTGCTCGCAGATTGCCGACGAGCATCGCTGGGGCTTCGTCAATGTGAACCTGCGGCCTTACTACGCCGAAGGATCGAAGACCGTCGGCTTCGAAATCGCCGAGCAACTTGGCTGGCGCCTGCCCGATAACGTGGTCTGCCCCATGGCTGGCGGTTCGCTGATCGTCAAGATCAAGAAGGCGTTCGACGAACTCATTAAACTCGGCCTGGTCGAGGGCAAGGAAGTGAAGTTCTTCGGAGCGCAGGCCACGGGATGCTCTCCGATCTCGACGGCAGTCAAAACTGGCAGTTCCGAAATCGAGCCGCAGAAGCCGGCGACCATCGCTCGCTCACTCGCCATCGGCAATCCCGCCGACGGACACTATGCCGTCAAGGTGATCAAAGGCAGTGGTGGATGGAGCGAAGACGTCAGCGATCCGGAAGTAATCAATTCGATCAAGCTGCTGGCAGAAACCGAAGGCGTGTTTACGGAAACTGCAGGCGGCGTGACCGTTGGCACAGCCGGCAAACTGTATCGTCAAGACCGAATCCTTCCGGAAGAGACGACCGTGCTGTGCATTACCGGCAACGGCTTGAAGACCACCGACGTGCTGGCCGGCGTCTACCAGACTGAGCGTCCGATCGCGCCGAAGTTGACGGAATTCGAACACTACCTGCAGCAGGCGCTGCGCCCTGCCGATATCCCCGGAGTCATTGCCGAAGCCGAGGCCGCGAGTGTGGGAGCGTAACATGCCGATCACTGTCCAAATTCCTACCGCACTCCGACGCCACACCGAAGGCGTCGGATCGATCACCTGCGCTGCGTCCAATCTCGGAGAACTGTTCTCCGTCCTCGACGAAAAGTTTCCCGACCTGAAGCCGCATCTGCGCGACGACAAGGGCCAGATCCGCCGTTTCCTGAATATTTATGTGAATGAAGAAGACATCCGCTTCCTCGGTGGACAAACCTACGCCTTCCAGGAGGGCGACGAAGTCCTGCTCGTGCCCTCGATCGCGGGCGGCACGAGATAGTCTCGATCTCGCACGAAACATCTCCTGACAATTTGTTGCTTGTCTACCGTGTCGCGTCAAATCGCGGCGCGCACGAATACTTCGCTACCGGTTTCTGTGCATGCACGTCTTACGTCGCAAGTTGTCACGTAGCCGTCGGTGCCTTCCGGTGAGAGGCGACGACCAGGTTCCTGACAGCGACTCAGGAGCGTGTCATGAAGAGTCGCATGTGCAGTGTGTTCCTTCTGCTTGCAGGCTCAGTTCTGGCCCAGGTGGATGCCGACTCAATCCGGCATCGGCGAGTCCAAGACGACATCGTCAATCTCTCCACCGGCTCTACTGAGCTAGAGGTAAGGATGAGGTGGGCCACCGGGCACGGGGCAACGGCGGCCGTGCCTGCGAGCCCGTCCGTCTCGGCGTCGGATCTCAGGATTCCGGCCAAGGCCCAAAAGGAATTCGACAAGGCGAACGAGCTCACGGCCAAGGGGGATTTTGCGAAAGCGATCGAGAGACTCAACAAAGCGATCGCGATTCATCCGGCCTACGCTCGCGCATACAACACCTTGGGAGTCATCTATGCCCGTCTCGGCGACCGCGCGCGGGAACGGGAAGCCCTGCAGAAGGCGATCAGCATCAACGATCACTTTGCGCCGGCATACGTCAACCTGGGGCGAATGAATATTTTAGCCGGCGATTTTTCTGGCGCCGAGTCTGCGCTGAACAAGGCTTCTACGTTTGCTCCCACGGACGCGATGACGCTGGTGCTGCTCACGTATGCGGAATTCATGAACCGGCACATCGATCAAGCCATCGCGACCAGCCGGCAAGCCCATGGGCTGCCCGGGCTTCACGCCTTGGCGCATCAGGTGGCGGCGTACGCGTATGAGCAGCAGCGCGACGCGGCGAATGCAATCGCGGAGTTGGGGCAATTCCTCAAGGAAGAGCCAGTCGGAAAGCGAGCCGATAGCGCACGTAAGGAACTGGAGGCTCTGCAGGCCCTGCGGACGGCTTCTGCCGCCAAGCGCGAGGTTCAGTGAGGTTCAGTAGGGATCGGTCGGAGCCGTGACCGTGCCGGTCGACAGATGCAACTCCTTCGTCCGGTCCATCACCCACTGCGGAAACACCGGAGCGCCCTGCGGAATCTTGCCCTGCGTGATCGCCCAGTGGTCGATCCAGCCCGTGCCTTCCTCGCCGACGTAGGTGTCGGGCAGGCTATAGGCCGTGTCGCCGAGCGCGTCTTCCAGCGGGATGAAGCGATATCCTCGCTTGCGCAGAACGTCGAGCAACTCGCCGATGTGGTCAGCTTCCAGATTGCTTGCATGCAGCAGCAGAATCTGCTTTGGTTCGTAGCCGACAATCCTGGCGGAGAGCTGCTCTGTGTACGCGAACACTGCATCGTGATACCCAAGATACTCTTTCACGATCTGCTGCTGCAGCGCCGTGTCGTTGCGCTTCTTGGCGTCTTCGTAGAGTCCGGCGAACATCCAGTCCCATCCATCGAGCGTGATCGGAGCGATACGGTATCCACGCTCTACCAGAAACGCTTCCGCCTGGCGCCGCGTGAGCAGGTCGCGTCCGGTATCCAGATACGGATGGCGGAAATAGCGCAGCTTCATCTTGCGTGGCGCGAGCAGCAAGCGGATCACGCTCTCGCCCTGAATCACGTCGTCTTCCCACGCCTTCAACCCAACCTGATTCAGCGACGCATGACTGAACGTGTGGTTGCCCAGTTCAAAGCCGTAGTCGAGCCACATCTGCAGAGCTTTAATGCGCTCGTCGACCTCGCCTGTCTTGTAGAGCTTTTTCTCATTGACGAAGCCGACCACGGGGATCTTCTGATCGCGCAACGTGCCCAGCAGCTTCGCGGTCATCGCCGTGATATCAGCGGCAGGTAATCGGTCGGCCATGCCGGCGGGAAGATCGTCAATCGTGATGGAGACCTGGCGGTCCGGTTTCGGCGGCGCCTGGGCGTTTACGGAAGTGGACAGGAACCAGGCCGCACAGATGGCAGCGATTAAGATCGGCAGCGGTTTCATGAGAGATATCCTTTCATAGGGAAGCGCAAGGGGCATTCGAGCGTATATTTCAGAGCGAACCGCGATCTCCCGAACTCGTAAAAGTTTTGTAGCGAGATTCATTCGCAAGCGATACGCTGCATTGGGGCCGGCATCGAAGGAGTTATTCAGGTTCAGGTGTGGTTTTAGAATCGACCAATTCCATTTGCCCATTCCGGAGTTCATAGGTTCGAAGAGTGACGGTGTGTCCATTCCTATCCCAGGTCGATACCTGTTTTTGGATCAGCGTGTATCGACCACCATCCTGGTATTGAAAGGTTTCGCCTTCAGAATCGTAAGCGCTGAGGTTCGAGCCAGTCATCACTTGCTCCTTTTCCTGATCAAACGAAGGGGTCATGAGGGCGCTCAGAAAATCGTTGTGAACAAACTGCTTCGTCTTCGGGTCATATAGATAGAAATTGTACGAACAATTTCCCGTCCCGCCACAAGTACCCAATAGTTGCAGATCCTGATAGCCATCGAAATTGGCATCAACCGCGGTCAGTACACTCGTGGCAGTCGCCGGTTCGATTGCACCGGGATCAGTCGAATTTTCGATGGTTTGAATAACCTGGCTGCTGCTTCCGGCGGTGATGTCGAGGTCGCCAAAAGTATTGTCCTCCCGGCCGGCAAAATGAAAGGTAAACGGTGGAAGCTTGGAATGGATGCGAAAGGCGCAAGTCATGCCGCCCCGGAGGTCTTCCTCGCCAGCAACATAATACGGCAAGTGGCTCAGCGGAGTTGTGCCCGTATAGGTACCAAGCTTGCATCCTTCGGTTGGCTGCGAGGCGGCTGAGTCGGAGGCCACTGGCGTTGGCCCCGATGTTCCAGAGTCCTGGTGGATTGCTGAACGGAACCGATGCTGGGCTAATGACAAAAAGAGAGCCAGGAGCAGTAACGTAACGATTACCACCATGGCCCGTCGCCGCATGCGCCAGTGTAACAAGGTCAGTCGGACTTGGAACGGCCCGGCCGAAAGTCTCGGGGTAAGGAAAGTCCATCCTGTGAAATCTTCGCCGGCGGCGGAAGCTGTTTCCGCGAGAAACGTTGCGTATCTTCTGGGGCTGTGTATAATCTAACTAACTGGTTAATTAAGATATGGCCCGGCTTCTTCAGCACCGTCACGTCCTGCACCGCCGCATGGGCTCCCGCGGCCAGCCTGAGGAGAGTCGCGCCGCCATCCTGCAGGCCGCCGCGCAGGAGTTCGCCGAGCACGGTATTGCCGGGGCCCGCACCGACGCCATCGCCCGCGAGGCCCGGGTCAACAAGGCTCTGCTGTACTACTACTTCAAGGACAAAGAAACGCTGTACGGCGCCGTGCTCGACGACGCGTTTTCCGGCCTGAAGACGACCGTCTTCCGAGTGCTCGACGGCGACCTGCCGCCACGCGAGAAGATGATGGCGTACGTCGGCGCCTATTTCGATTTCATTGCCTCCAACCAACTCTATCCCCGATTGATGCAAAGCGAGATGATGCGGGCGCGCGAGGGCCAGTCGCCGCACATCGATAAGGTGATCAAGAACTATATCCAGCCAATTTTCGGCCGAGTCAGCGAACTGATCCGCAAAGGGACCGCGGACGGTGAGTTTCGTCCCGTCAATCCCGCGCACTTCGTGCCCTCGATGGTCGCCATGATCGTTTTCTATTTCAGCAGTGCCCCCATGATGCAAAAGATCGTCGGCTTCAATCCGCTGACCCCGGAGCGGATCGCGGAGCGGCGCGCCGCCGTGCTGGATTTCATTTCCGCCGCCCTGTTCAATCCAGAACGCACCCGCCAAGAACGTAACCGTCCCGAACGCACCCGGCCGGAACGTAACGCCACGCAAGGAGCACGCTCATGAGCGCGCGGAACCGCTTCTTTATTCTTCTTGGAATCATCTTCGTGATTGCCGCGACCTACTACTTTTTTTCCGCCGACCACTCGCGCGATCTGGTGCTGATCGGTACGGTCGATGCCAACCAGGTGATCGTGAGTGCGCAGGTCGAGGGCCGCATCCAGAAATTACTCGTCGATGAAGGCACGCCCGTGAAAGCCGGGGATCTGATTGCCGTGCTCGATCCTTCCGAGTTGGCGGCGCAGGAGGCCGCGGCCACTGCGACCATCTCCAGTCTGCAACATAAGGTCGCGGAGATGCAGCACACCGAAAAATCTACCGCAGGCTCCACTTCGAGCGACGTGGCCAACGCGCAGGCCAAGTTGTCGTCGGCCAAGGCGCAGCTTCTTCAGGCAAAGGCTGCCCTGGACCGCACCGCGAGCGACAGCCGCCGCGCTATCGAACTGGCCAAGGCGGGAATCGCATCGGACCAGGAGCGCGTGCAGGCCGAGACGAATCTGCAAGCGGCACAGGCCGTCGTTCAGGCGCAGCAGGAACTGGTGCGGGCCGCGGAGGCTGATCTCAACGCCGCCATTGCGCGCACCCAGCAGGCGAATGCGGCGAAGAGCACCGTGGCCTCGACCGAGGCGGATGTCAAGAGCGCAATCGCGCAGAAGAATCAGGCCGCGGTCCGCCTGGGTTATACCAACGTGTATGCGCCCGTGAGCGGGACGGTCTCGGTGCGCGCGGCGCGTCAGGGAGAAGTGGTGAACATCGGTGCGCCCATCGTCACCATCGTCGATCTCAGCGACATCTGGGCGCGTGCTGCTATTCCGGAAACCTACGCCGACCACATCGGATACGGCGACGTGCTGCGGGTGCGCCTACCCGGCGGAACGGTCATGAACGGTAAAGTCTTCTTCAAAAGCGTGGAAGGCGATTTCGCCACCCAGCGCGATGTGAGCCGACGCAAGCGCGACATCAAGACCATTGTGCTGAAAGTTCGCATGGAGAATCCCAAAGGCGCGTTCGTGCCCGGCATGACCGCCGAGGTGCTGATTTCGCCCGAGCAACTGAAGGGCAGCAGCAGCCAAAGCACGGCAGCCGCGGAGCAACGATGATGGCTGACATCAACGCCAAGACGAATGACGCGAACGCCACGCCCGCGAGTTCCACGCTGGAGAAGCCGGTCTACGATCCCACCGCTCCATCGGCCATCGAGGTCGAGCACATCGTGAAGAAGTACGGAGACTTTACCGCGGTCGACGACGTTTCCTTCAGCGTGAAAGAGGGCGAAATTTTCGGCCTGCTTGGCCCGAACGGGGCAGGGAAGTCGACGCTGATCCGCATGATGACCACGCTGATCCCGATTACTTCGGGAAAGGCGCGCATTGCCGGCCATGATGTCGCCAAGGAGCCCAACGCGGCGCGGCGCCTGATCGGTGTGATTCCGCAGGCTCTGACCAGCGATCTCGACCTGACGATCGAAGAGAACATGAGCATTTACGCCAAGCTGTATGACGTTCCGGCGAAAGAGCGCAAGAAGTCGATTGAGGAACTCCTGGAGCTGGTGGACCTTACAAAGTGGCGCGACGCGGCGACGAAAACGCTTTCCGGCGGCATGCGCCGGCGCCTCGAGATTGCCCGCGGACTGGTCCACCATCCCAGCATATTTTTTCTCGATGAGCCCACGACCGGGCTGGATCCGGTTTCGCGTGTGGCCGTGTGGGAAATGCTGGGCAACATCAAGGAGCACCGGAAACTGACGATCCTGATCACGACGCACTACATGGATGAAGCCGATCGCCTGTGCGACCGCATCGCCATTGTCGATCACGGCAAGCTGGTTGCGCTCGACGCACCCATGGCGCTCAAGGCCAGCGTGCCGGGATCGAACGTGATCGAAGCGCAGTTCGAAAATCCGCCCGCCGACTGGGAACAGCGGTTGCACACGCTCCATGATGTCACGTCGGTGCAACACGAAGGCGCCGGCATGTTTCGCGTCTTGACGGGCAACGGTTCACGCACAACGACCGAGCTGGTCGAGATGGCGGTTACCTCGGGAGTGCCGGTGAAGTCGCTCTCGGTGCAGAATACGACGCTCGACGACGTCTTTGTGCATTACACCGGAAGACAGCTGCGGGACGAGCTGCAGAAAGCGTATGCCTTCGTCATGCCGCAGCGGCCGGGGTTGCAGCCATGAAGCGGCTTCCGGCTTTCGGCTCCCGGAACGGCAGCAGTTCGAAGCCGAAAGCCGGAAGCCGGAAGCCGGTCGAACACCTAGTGGAGCTTGTCCTTTATGAACAGAATGATGGCGATTGTCGAGCGCGAGATGCGCAAATTCTTCCGCTCGCCGGCGCTGATGTTGGCGTCCATGATTTTTCCGCTGGTGCAGCTGATCATTCTGGGCAACGCCTTCGGGGGGAAGATTCATGATGCTCGCGTCGCCATCGTCGACCAGGATGGCGGCACGCAGGCATTGCGGGTCCGCGAGGCCTTCGACTCCGTCCGCGCCAATATTCGCACTTTCGTTCCCATCTATTACGACAGCGACAAGCAGGCCATGGACGATGTGCGTAACGGAAAGCTGGAAGGCGCGGTCATTATCCCGCCGCAGTTTTCGCGCCGCGTGTACGAAGAGAATCATCCCCGCATCGCCCTGGTCGTCGACAACAGCGACAACTTCATGAGCTCGGCCGTGGAGGCGGAACTCACCGACCTCACCAACTCGCTCAACCAGCCCACGGTCTCGCCCCGTATTCTGCAGCAAACCGCGCTCGACATCGTCGAACTCTACCCCTACATCGAATACATGAAATATCTGCTGCCCGGATCGCTGGCGCTGGCCATGTTTGTGTCGGTCATGATTGGCGGCGGCATGCTCTACATCGACGACAAGGCGCGCGGCGTGCACGAAGGCTATCTGGTTACACCGATCACCAAGCTGGAACTGGTGCTGGGGTTGAACCTCGCCGGCGCGATCAAGGCCGTGATGACGGGCGTGATCATCGTGATCATCGGTTCTCTGATGGCGGGGATCGGCACGATTTTCAACCCCGTAACCATGTTCGGGCTGCTGATCATGATCGTGCTGACCTCGCTGGCCTTCAACACGATGATGTTCTTGCTCATGGTGCGCATCGAAGATCCGCTGGTGCCGCGGGCCATGTTCGGCATTCTCAACACGCTGCTATTTTTTCCCAGCGGCTCGGTCTATCCCATCCAGGCATTTCCGCCATGGCTGCGTTTCATTGCGAAGTGCGATCCGTTCACCTATGCGGTGGATGGTTTCAAGTGCCTGCTGCTGAAGGAAACGACGCTGTCTGCTGTCTGGGGAGATATGCTCTTCCTCTCCATCTTTGCCGCCGTCACGCTGGGCATCGCAATCCCGTTGTTCAAAAGAACGCTCTAAAAGAGCGGTTGTGTTCTTAAAGGCGTCATCCCGAACCCGGCGCAGTTCAGCCGGGTGAGGGATCCCGTGCGGAGCTTGGCACGACGCACTGCCGGTCTGCACGCTAGATCCTTCCCTCCGCCTGAGGAACGGCTCCGGTCAGGATGACGCCGGAGAATGAGAGAGTCTCGAATGTCAATCCCTCCGGGAACTTTTGCTTTGTCCGCCGTGTCCGTTATGCTAGAGAGGTATGACACTTCTGGATGCCCAAGAGTACGACCCGTCAAAAGCGCGGAAACGCAAGAAGCGAATCATTTTGACCGTCGCGATCGTGTTGATTGTGGCCGGCGTGGTCTGGTGGAATCGCTATTGGCCCGAAGAGCATCTCGTCGGGAAGTTCTTCGCCGCCCTGCAGGTGCAGGATTACAAGACGGCCTACGGCATCTGGATGCGCGATCCACAATGGCAGCAGCATCCCCAGGAGCATCCGAAATATCCGTTCAACGAGTTTTATCGCGACTGGGGCCCGGGCGGGGAATGGGGCCTGATCAAGACTCAAAAAATCTACGGCGCGAGTACCTGCCCCGGCGGCGGCAGCGGCGTGGTGGTCGATGTCATCGTGAACGACCGCACCGAACATGCGCAGGTGTGGGTGGAGAAATCGGACCACACGCTCAGCTACCCGCCCTGCGAACTGATCTTCCGCTGACGGATGTGCGCTGCCGGCGCGAACGTGACACGTGTGCGCTGCCCCGGGATGTTTTCAGTGCCGTGGAAGAGCGGCCCTTCAAGGGCCGCGTGAGGGTGTTAGATTTGACTAAGGGCTTTAGCCCCAGTGGTCTTCTAACCTCTATTACGTGTGCTGTGAAATGGCGTCCAAAGTCTTCGTCAGCGTCGCATCATCCCCGACACTCAGGCACGTCCGCGAGCGGTCAATCTGCCGCATCAGCCCGCACAGAACCTTTCCCGGCCCCACTTCGATGAACGTCTGCACGCCTTTCCCAATCAGCAGATGCATGCATTGCTCCCACTTCACCGATCCCGTAACTTGCCGGACGAGCGTGTCGCGGGCGCGCAGATCGTCGGTCACCAGTTCGGCCTCGACGTTGCAGACCACGGGATAGACAGGCTTTTGCAGCTTCAGGGCGTCGAGATCACCTTGTAAGCGATCTTGTGCAGGTTTCATCAACGAACAATGGAAGGGTGCGCTCACGGGCAGCAGCTTGGCGCGCTTGGCGCCGCGTTCGTCCGCCAACTTGGCCGCGCGCTCAACGGCGGCGGTATTGCCGGAGATGACAATCTGCTCCGGAGAATTGATGTTAGCCGGTTCACAGACTTCTCCCTGCGCCGCGTCGTGGCAGACGGCGCTGACTTTCGCGGCGTCCATGCCCAGGATGGCGGCCATCGCCCCCACGCCCACGGGCACGGCTTCCTGCATGTACTTGCCGCGATTGCGCACGGTGCGGACGGCGTCGGCAAAACGGAACGTCCCCGAAGCAACGTGCGCGGAGTATTCACCCAGACTGTGCCCCGCGACGTAGCTCGGCTTTGGAATGCGCGCCTCCAACACCCGCAGCGCCGCGATCGATACGGTTAGAATCGCCGGCTGCGTGATCTCGGTCAGGCGAAGCTGGTCCTCCGGCCCTTCGAAGCACACGGTGGAAAGCTTGTAGCCGAGGGCCTCGTCGGCTTCTTCAAAAGTGTGACGGGCGACCGGATACTTCTCGGCCAAATCTTTGCCCATTCCAACGGCTTGCGAGCCTTGGCCGGGGAACAGGAACGCGAGTGTGTTCGTTTTGGTCATGAAGTCAATGAGAATGCCTTGTCATCCTGAGGCGCGTTTTTTGCGCCGAAGGATCTATGCAGTCTGCGGAAGATTGCATAGGTCCTTCGCTTCGCTCAGGATGACAGTACTGTTAGTCACTTGGCTCTTCATCAGACCCTTCCGGTGGACCAGGTGGGTAAAGATCCACCGAGAGACGTACCCCGAGCTTCGAAATCCGAGCTAGGGTGTCGCTATCCAGGGTGAAGCCGCCTTGTCCACTCACTGAGGAGAAGCCACACTGCAGGAGAATCGGATGACACTGCGCTGAAAGGGCTCTGAGAACCATGAGCTTGGGCTCGATCGAATCGAGCAACGATTTTATGTGGTCAGCCAGATTGGCGTCGTATCCGAGGGGACTCCCTAGGTGCCAGGCTGAGTGAGGCCACACAATCGATTGCCTGCGGGCGCTGCGTGGCTCACCCTTCGTGCGCGTACGAGTTGCCTTAATCCCAAGCCTCTCCCCGATCTGTTCATGCGTAAGCGTATCGCTGAACACGCTGAACGTTGCGCACGACCATTTCTTGCCTTTCTCAAGAACCCGCGAATTCATGGCATCCCAGTGAGCATTTCAGGAATATGAATGTTAGTCGGTCGATTGTGCCACTTCAGCAGCGACCGGCGCCGGCCGCAGCGCCGCCAGGCCGTGCTCAATCGATCCGTTAATCCCGCGCTCGGAAAATTCCGCCGCCACGCGTACCGCATTCTTGATCGCGTTGGCGTTCGACGAGCCATGTGTGATGATGCACGCACCCTTTACGCCCAGCAGCGGCGCGCCGCCGTATTCGGTATGGTCGAGCCGCTTCTTAAAATCGGTGAAGGCGCTGCGCGAAAGCAGCGCTCCGACCTGCCGCGTGATGGTTGCCTTGAGCGATTCCTTCAGCGCCGTGCGCACCAGGTTCGCCACGCCCTCGGAAATCTTCAGCGCCACGTTGCCTACAAATCCGTCGGCCACAATCACGTCGACCTTGCCGTTATAAAGATCGCGGCCTTCCACGTTGCCCACAAAATTCAGCGGAAGCTGTTTGAGCAACTGGAAGGATTGGAGCGTCAGATCGTTCCCCTTGGTTTCCTCTTCGCC
>Ga0209415_10016408_pt1 | contig 11901 bp, 12 predicted proteins | sample PeaSoiSIISIP2007_FD_187696 | JGI IMG/M metagenome (GOLD analysis project Ga0209415, IMG submission 187696) | Peat soil microbial communities from Weissenstadt, Germany - SII-SIP-2007 (SPAdes) (version 2) | ecosystem: Environmental > Terrestrial > Soil > Wetlands > Peat | place: Germany... | reverse complement strand
TGGGCGGTTATGTCGCCGCGATCGCGTTGCGCGCGATCGGGCTCGAGACTCCGCTGCGCAAGCCCGCGAGTATCAGTTGCCAGTTCCTCGCGATGGCGGCGTTCGAGGAAGCCCAAGTCGAAGTCACCACGCTGCGGCGCGGCAAAAAATCGCACGCGTTGCACGTCCGTATCAGCCAGAAAGGAAATCCGGTTCTCGCCGCCACCGGATGGGTGGTTGACGAAGGCATGAGCGGCCTCGTTCACGATCACGCCGTGATGCCCGACGTGCCGCAGCCCGAGGCGCTCAAGAGCTACGCGCAGCTCGCCGACAACTATAAAGATTGGTACCCGGTCTGGAGCAAGGCGATCGACGCCAAGCCCACCCAATGGCAAAGCTGGGACGACGAGGTCACTCCCGGCCCGCCGATCTGGCGCACCTGGATGCGCCTGCTCGAGCCGGTCTCGTTCGATGATCCCTTCCTTGATGCGGCGCGCGCGCTGATGTGGATGGACCTGATGATGTGGAACGGCGCGACGCCGCCGCATTGGACCAAGGGTCCGATTTCCCATCTGGCGCCCAACCTCGACGTCACCGCGATTTTCGTCGGCCGCTCCGCCGGCGACGAATGGCTGCTCTGCGATTGCTGGGCGCCGGTCGCGAGCGACGGTCTGGTCGGCTGCAGCGGTCAGGTCTGGTCGCCGTCGGGACGGCTGATCGCGTCGGGAAGCTCCTGCCTGTTCTGCCGCCAAAATCCGGAATTCTCGAAGCCGGCGGGGTGATGAATTGACCGGACCGGCGCGTAGTGTCTCAGTTTGAGGAGTCTAGGAGTGGCGGGTCATTTTGGTGTGGTCGGAGAAGTGGCCTTGATTGTCATTCCCGGGCGCGTGGCATGCGCCGCGGGCGATGCCGCGCGCGAGGAATCCCGGGATTCGTAGTCCGGGATTCTTCGCGCGCCAGGCAAAAGGACGCGCGAGAATGACAACAGCCGGGCTTCGCACGCCCAGCCTTCCGCCACCCCGAATTGATCTAATTGGGCGATCTCCCCGCGCGAAGGATTGGCGAACCAAGGTTTCGCACAGGCGGGCTTTCGCGCTAGAGTCGCCGCGAAGTCCCGATTTCGGGGGAAAAAATCGTTTGCTGGCCAGCGCACTCTCGAGCGCGCTCTTCGGAGTCGACGCGTACCTGGTTGAGATCGAAGTTGACATCAGCCATGGCGTGCCGAAGCCGACGATCGTCGGGCTGGCGGAAGGCGCGGTGCGCGAGGCGCTCGACCGGGTGCGCTCGGCGATCAAGAACTCGGGCTACGAATTCCCGCGTCACAAGATCACGATCAATCTCGCCCCCGCCGACACCCGCAAGGAGGGCTCGGCGTTCGACCTTCCGATCGCGCTCGCGCTGCTGGCCGCCGGAGGCGCGCTCAAGCCCGACCTGCTCCGCCAATATCTGGTGCTCGGCGAGCTGGCGCTCGACGGCCGGATCAAGGGCATCAAGGGTGCGCTGGCGACCGCGATCCTCGCGCGCCATCGCAAACTCCCGGGCGTCATACTGCCGCGCGAGAACGCCGCCGAGGCTGCGGTGGTGGGCGAAGGCGTCGCGATTCTGCCGGTCGACAGCCTGCGCGAGGCGTTCGAGTTCTTCGAGGGCTTGCGCGAGATCGAGCCGACCGCGGCGAACATCGGCGATGTGTTCGGCTCGGCCAGCCGCTACGACGTGGACTTCGCCGAGGTCAGAGGACAGGAGCAGGCCAAGCGTGCGCTGGAGGTCGCAGCCTCGGGCGGCCATAACGTGCTGATGATCGGGCCGCCCGGCTCCGGCAAGACGATGCTCGCCAAGCGGCTGCCGACGATCCTGCCCGCGATGACTTTCGAGGAGGCGATCGAGACCACCAAGGTGCACAGCGTGGTCGGCCTGATGGACGGGCGGGCGCTGATCGCCACGCGGCCGTTCCGCTCGCCCCATCATACGATCTCCGACGCCGGCCTGATCGGCGGCGGTACGCTGCCGAGGCCGGGCGAAGTCAGCCTGGCGCATCACGGCGTCCTGTTCCTCGACGAGCTGCCCGAGTTCCGCAAGAACGTGCTCGAAGTTCTGCGCCAGCCGCTCGAAGACGCGCGGATTACGATCTCGCGCGTGATGGGCACCCTCACGTTTCCGGCCAGCGTGATGCTGGTGGCGGCGATGAATCCCTGTCCATGCGGCTTCTTCACCGACACGCAGCACGAATGCACCTGCACGCCGATGATGATCCAGCGCTATCGGTCGCGAATCTCGGGACCGCTGCTCGATCGGATCGACATCCATATCGAGGTGCCGGGCGTAAAGTACGCCGAGCTGACCGAGAAGCGGCCGGGCGAGGGTTCCGACTCGATCCGGGAGCGGGTGAACCGCGCGCGCGATATCCAGCTCAAGCGCTTCGCGGGCAAGCCGTTTTTCGCCAACGCCCAGATGACGCCGCGTGACTTGCAGGAGTATTGCCAGGTGGACGGGCCGGGCGAGAAACTGCTCGAGCTGGCGATCAATCGGCTGGGACTGAGCGCACGCGCCTACACGCGAATCTTAAAGGTCGCGCGCACGATCGCCGACCTGGACGAAGGCGGCCCAATCCGCGCCCATCACGTGGGCGAAGCGGTGCAATACCGCTCGCTCGATCGCCAGCCGCTGTGAGCGAAGCGGGCGAAAGACTAAGACCTGCGCCCGCAGCCATGATTGCTTGAACGGAACTCAGCCGGTCGCTTGGCGGGATTGTTGCTGTTGTTGCCAACCTCTCGGGCGCAGCACATAAACGTTTTCGCGCCTGGCACGCGCTTTGGGCGATTTCGGAAGCGCAAGATCGTTCGCAATGCTCAAGAGCCTGTTGCGCGCCTCTGGGCCACCCTGTTTCGCGGTCAACGTCAAAGCCCGAATGAGCATGTCCGTTGGTTTGCCCAAATTGTCGGTATGCCCATTTTCAATCCGCGACAGATGCTCCGGCGAAATCCTGATCAGGCGCGCAAAGTTCTGCGCTGGCAAACCGGCATACTTGCGCAAGAAACGAATCTCATCGCCTTTCAAAAGCCCGGACTTCCGGACCAGTCTATCCGCGATACAAGCCTGAAGTTCCGCCGCCCTTGGGATGATGGGCATTTCAACGTGACACTTCGGGCAAGTGTACACGTCGATCCCTGTCAGCATCTCGCTTTTCAGGCCGCTCAGCTTGTAGGAATAGGGACAGTCAGGCGTTGCATGGCGCCTCTGCATCTCAACTTTGCAATAACTGCACTTCATTTTCTTCATCATGGGGAACCGCCTCCAAGGGCGAACATCCGCGCGGTTAGCGGTCGTGGACCGTCACTAACGTCATGAAATGGCCCTGGAACTCAAAGATTGCGGCCATGCGTTTATCATCAACCGACTTCCCTGAAACTTTATACCTCCATAGGCCATCGACTTTCCGATGGCTGGCAACGTGTCCAGTAATCATGATCAAATGTTCAACGTCTCCATCGCTGAAACCTCGCTGCAACATGCGATTCTCCGCGTATGGACAGGGGACATAATTGCCTTCCGCCCACATTTGGCGGATTCGGTCCATCGCGGTTTCATGGCTAAACGGGCGCGTGGCGTCGAAAGGGATTAACTTGCCCATAGCCTCCAACCCTGCACTTCCCCCCCTCCTCCTTCAGGATACCCCTCAGCGCCGCACTTGATGTTTTATCAAGAAGTAGCGCAACGGTCAACGATCGCCAGCCGCTGTGAGCATGCCTCGCGCGCACCCGGTTAGAAGGCCTTCGGCAGCCCCGCCTGTTTCAGGACACCGTTAGCCGTATGACGCGATTTGATCTTGCTGTCGACCGGGAATTTGCGATTGGAAATCGGACTGTACCAGATGTAGTGATCGCCCTTTCCGGGACGATCTCTCTTGCAGCCGTTGCCCGTCAGAACTGAATTACGCGGGGCGCATAGTCGGCCATTTATGCGGCGGCGGGCAGACTCAGGCGCTCCTCGCGCTCGTACCTGATGGTGACCTCGCTGGACTTTTCCAGGCGCAGCCCATTCGCTTCAAGCAGCTCGGGAATTAATACCATCAGCTTCTCGGCAAGCTTTTCGGGACTCTCGGCTTCCGTGATGAGGCCGGGAACGTCGTCGCTCTCCGCCACCCATACCTTTGCCTCGCCGTCCCATTGAGCGCGCACTCTGTAAAGATGTTTGTCTGCCATGGCGTTTCTATATTTACGCCGCTCCCGCATCAATTCAAATCGGCTTGATATGGGCGCCGGTAAACTTGTCCTACGCCAGGCGTCAGAGGGTTCGTCTGGCGACCCTGATCATCGCTTCCAGGCTCCGTTCCACGTCGTCGTCGGTCGTCGCCCACGACGAGACGCTGATCCGCATCGCGGTGTGGCCCTGCCATTCAGTGCCGCCGCACCAACAGGTTCCGTCCTCCTGAAGCGCCTTGATCACGCGCCGGGTCCGGTCAGCGGTCCCGAATGAGACCAGGACCTGATTCAGAACCACCTCGTTCAGAATCGAGAAGCCCGCGTGCGCCAGGCCTTGGGCGAATCGTCTCGCGTAGCGGCAAGTTCGCTCGATCATGTCGGCCAGGCCACGGCGTCCGAGCGAACGCATCGCGGCCCATACCTCGACGCCCCGCGCCCGCCGCGAGCACTCGGGGGTGAATTGTCCCGGATCGCGACCCGTAGCGGGTGCGAAGTACGCGGCGCTGGTCGCCATCGCGGCGCGAAGGTAATCAGGCTCGCGTACGAAGGCCAGCCCGCTGTCGTACGGGACGTTCAGCCATTTGTGCGCGTCGGTTGCCCACGAGTCTCCCTCGGCGATTCCCGCAGCCAGATGCGCGAGGCTGGGTGCGGCAGCCGCCCACAGGCCGAACGCGCCATCGACATGCACCCAGGCGCCCGCATCATGGGCACGCGCGCAAACTTCGCGCACGGGATCGAACGCGCCCGTATTCACGTTGCCGGCTTGCACGCAAACGATCGTTGCGGGAGTCAGGCGAGGCAACGAATCGACGCGCATCCTGCCCTGATCGTCGGCCGGCACCCGCACGATGCGCCGCCGGCCGAGCCCCAACATGCTCAATGCCTTCAAGACCGAGACGTGGACTTCTTCCCCGACGACTACCTGGATCGCTGGCGCGCCGAACAGCCCGTCTTCCTCGACGTTCCAGCCTGCTCGGCCGAGCAGCGCGTGGCGGGCGGCGGCGATGCAGGTGAAACTCGCCATCGTCGCGCCGGTCACGAAACCGCCGACACATCCGGCCGGCAGTCCCAGCAACTCGACCAGCCAGCGAAGGGTGATTTCCTCGATTGCCGCTGCCACCGGCGAGGTCGCGACCGCGAAGGCATTCTGATCCCATGCGGCGGCCAGCCATTGAGCCGCCAGCGCGGCAGGGAGTGAGCCTCCGATGACGTAGCCGAAGTACCTGCCGCCAGCGGTTGCCACGGTTGCGGGAGAGCCTACCCGGCACAGCAAGTCCAGGAGCTGGGCAGGGTCGATCGGACCGTCGGCCAACTCGCCGCCCAGCGCAGACATCGCGGCGAGTGCCTCCGGCGAAGGAAAGACGCGGCGCTCCCTCAGTCCGAGCAGGTATTGCGATGCACGCCGGGCGGTGTTGATCAGCAAGTCATCCATTTCGGTTTCTTCCTCCCGGGAGTCCTCACAACTCGCGGGTATTGACATACGTCATATGCTATAGCATATACAACACGATGGCTTGGAAACTCAGACTGAAACCCAACGGCGGCACGCCGCTCTACAAGCAGATCGAAGGCTCGATCCGCGATGCGATCGGCAGCGGCCGGCTCAAGGCCGGCGAGCGTATCCCTTCGGTCGCCGATCTCGCGACCGAGCTCAAAATCAACCGGATCACCGTCCACAAGGTCTTCCAGCGGCTCGAAAAGGCGGGACTGCTCCGCTCGGAAGTCGGCCGCGGAACGTTCGTCGCCGCCAATGGCGACGGGACGGCCCAATCGGCGAATGCCGGCGCCGGTGGCGGCTTCAATGGCGAGCCGGTCAAACCCGAAGTGGCGCGCTCCGTGCGCCGCCTGCGTGAAGGCTATGCGGGTGGGCTCAGGCAACTGCTCGCGATCGAGCGGCGCCCGGGCACGATCAATCTGTCGGGCGGCGTGCCCAGCCCGGCGAATATCCCGGCCGGACTGATCGAGCGGCTCACGCGCGACGTGTTCAGAAAAAATCCCGCGCGCATCTACGAGTACTGCGGGCCCGCGGGGATGCTGGAGCTGCGTGAGGCGCTGCGCGAACGGCTGGCGCGGCGCGGCGTCAGCGTCACCTCCGACGAGATAATCATCACCAACGGCTCTCAGCAGGCGATCTCGCTGGCGGCGGCGTGGGCGCGCGACGAGGGCCGCGCCGCGCTGTGCGAAACGCCCACCTACACCGGCGTGCCCGGATGCATGATGCTGTTCGGTCATGCCGTCCAGAGCGTGCCGTGGGAAAATGGCGCGCCGAATCTCGACACCTTGCGCGGCCTCTCGGCCGGCCGCCGGGTGGTATTCTACCTCTGCCCCGACTTTCACAATCCGACCGGCCAGAGCCTCAGCACCGCCGCGCGCCAGGAGCTTGCCGGATGGGCGCGCCAGACCGACGCGCTGGTTATCGACGACGAGATCTTCCGCGAGATGCGCTTTGAAGGCGAAGAGCCGCCGAGCCTGTATTCGCTTCTGCCGCCGGGCCGCCGCGTGATGGTGGGCTCGATCTCGAAAACCTTCATGCCGGGTCTGCGGGTGGGATTCCTGGTCGCCGATCGCCCGCTGGCCGGCGAGTTGGTCCCCTACAAGCGCTACATGGATGTCGGCGGACCGTCGCTGACCCAGGCGATCGCGGCGGAATTCCTGCGCGACGGCTACGATCAGCATCTCGAAACCATCCGGGCGATCTATCGCGAGCGCCGCGACGTTGCGCTCGCCGCGCTGAAGGAGCAGATGCCCGCCGGGGTGACCTGGACGCGCCCGCAGGGCGGCTTCCAGCTCTGGGTCACGCTCCCGCGCCAGGTCTCGTCGGTCCAGCTTTTCCTGGACGCGATCGAGCACGGCGTCTCGATCAACCCCGGGCCAGTCTCCGATATCGACGGCCGTTACTTGAACTGCTTCCGCCTCGGCTACGGCCATGCCACGCCCGCCGAGATTCGCGTCGCGATCGCGCGGCTGGCGGAAATTGTCGGGAAGCTTGCTGCCCGCGGCGCCGACGACAGCAGCGGGCTCGGAATAAACCTGTAAGGAGTATACAAAATGGCTGAAACAGGAACACTCAGGCTCAAAACCGGACTGGCCGAGATGCTCAAGGGCGGCGTGATCATGGACGTGGTCACGGCCGACCAGGCCAAAATCGCCGAGGATGCGGGCGCGGTCGCCGTGATGGCGTTGGAGCGCGTGCCCGCCGATATCCGCGCGCAGGGCGGCGTCGCGCGAATGGCCGCCGTCGCCAAGATCCGCGAAATCCAGGAGGCCGTGACAATCCCGGTGATGGCCAAGGTGCGAATCGGCCACTTCGTCGAGGCGCAGATTCTTCAATCGCTCGGCGTCGACTTTATCGACGAGAGCGAAGTGCTGACGCCCGCCGACGAGTCGTTTCATATCGACAAGCACGCCTTCAAAGTCCCGTTCGTGTGCGGCGCGCGCGATCTCGGCGAAGCGCTGCGCAGAATCGGCGAAGGCGCGGCGCTGATCCGCACCAAGGGCGAGGCTGGCAGCGGCAATATCGTCGAGGCCGTGCGCCACGTGCGCGCGGTGACGTCCGCGATTCGCCGCCTGACCACCCTGGGGCCCGACGAGATGATGACCGCGGCCAAGGAGCTGGGCGCGCCCTACGAGCTGGTGCGGATGGTCTCGCAGAGCGGCCGGCTGCCGGTGCCGAACTTCGCCGCCGGCGGAGTCGCCACGCCCGCCGACGCCGCGCTGATGATGCAGCTCGGAGCGGAGAGCGTGTTCGTCGGCTCGGGAATCTTCAAGTCGGCCGACCCGGCCGCGCGCGCCCGCGCGATCGTGATGGCGACCACGCACTACAAAGACGCCGCGATTCTCGCCAAAGTGTCGGACGGACTCGGCGAAGCGATGCCGGGCCTGGAGATCTCACGGCTCAAGCCGGAGGAATTGCTCCAGACGCGAGGCTGGTGAAGTGAACCTCTCCCCCGACCCCTCACGTTCGGAAGCCTCAGTTCAGGCTCCGAAACGGAGAGGGGCGATCAGTTGGTGGTGAATCCGGTTCCCCTTCCCGTGTCGGGAAGGGGTTAGGGGTTAGGTTCTGAAAAGGACACGGTCATGAAAATCGGAGTGCTGGCGCTGCAGGGCGATTTCGCCGCCCATATCGCGGCGATGCCCGGCGCGATCGAAGTGCGCACCGCCGCGGCGATCGATCGGCTCGACTTGCTGGTGATTCCGGGCGGCGAGTCGACCGCGATGCTGAAGCTGCTCGAGGGCTCGGGAATCGAAGCTGCGGTGCGCCGGATGGCCGCGCGCGGCGGCACGATCTTCGGCACCTGTGCCGGCGCGATCCTGCTGGCGAAGAACGTCTTCGCGCCCCGGCAGCCGTCGTGGGGAATGATCGATATCGATATCGAACGCAACGCCTTCGGGCGCCAGATCGATTCGTTCGAGGCGACGCTCGACCCGCCCCTTAAGGGCGTGTTTATCCGCGCGCCGCGGATTCGCCGCACCGGCGCCGGCGTCGAGGTGCTGGCGCGCTTCGAGGGCGAGCCGGTGCTGGTCCGCCAGGGCCGGATCTTCGCCGCGACGTTCCATCCCGAGATGACCGATGATCGCCGCGTTTACGCGATGATCCTCGATCGCGGCGCCGACGCTGATACCCCCACCCGCACTCGCGGTGCTCGCGCGACCTCTCCCTGATCCGGGAGAGGTGCGGCAAAACAGGCGTGAAAGGCGTGAAACGGATGAAACTTCCGCTCTTCCAAATCGATGCGTTCAGCAGCCGGCAGTTCCGCGGGAACCCGGCCGCAGTCGTGGTGCTCGACGAGTGGCTTGAAGATCGCGTCCTTGCGGCTGTGGCCGCGGAGAACAACCTCGCGGAGACCGCCTTTGTGATTCCGCGATCTTCTGATGTCCTGCCGCTGCGGTGGTTCACTCCGACCGTCGAAGTTGACTTGTGCGGTCACGCCACCCTGGCTACCGCGCATGTTCTCTTCAACTACTATTTTCCCAATCTGGACACGCTCCGGTTCGGCACCCGCAGCGGCCAGGTCGCCGTCGCCCGCCGGGGAGACCTGCTGTGCCTGGATTTCCCCGCCCGGCCGGCCAAGCCTATCGAGATCACGGACGCACTGGTTTCTGCGCTCGGCGCCAGACCGCGCGAGGCCTTGATGGCGCGCGACATCCTGGCGATCTTCGACTCCGAGCAGGAAGTCCTCGCCTTGCGGCCCGACTTCCCTCGAATCGCGGCGCTCGATTGTTTCGCCGTAATCGTGTCGGCGCGCGGTGATTCGCAGACTGATTCGGCCGACTTTGTCTCCCGCTTCTTCGCCCCAGGTCAGGGCGTTCCCGAAGATCCGGTGACTGGTTCGGCGCACTGCACGCTCACGCCCTACTGGTCCGCGAAGCTCGGCAAGACCAACCTGGTCGCCCGGCAAGTCTCTGCTCGCGGCGGTGATTTGCGCTGCGAAATGAATGGCGACCGCGTCGTCATCGCCGGCAATACGGCCGAATACCTGCGCGGCGAGATCACGATCGACCTTTAGCAACCCGGGTGTAAACTTTTTTTCCGGCCCGCGGAACTGTCGCGGGCCGAGATGTGTTTCACGTTCATATGCACGTGATGCCGAATCGCGCCCCAGCCTCGATCCGCGCTAACCCAAAGGCGGATTGACAAACTTTCTACGGTGACTTAGTTTCTCGCCTTTGCTACTATTCAAACACTTGAAAAGCTGGAACCGGCCCACCGCCCCTTCCGCGACTTGAATCTATGTTCGACACCCTCAGCGATCGTCTCGAAGGCGTATTCAAAAAGCTCAAGGGGCAAGGGCGGATTACCGAGCGCAATATCGACGATGCGCTGCGCGAAGTGCGCCTGGCGCTGCTCGAAGCCGACGTTAGTATCAAGGTCGTCCGCGATTTTATCGAGCACGTCAGGAAGAAGGCGATCGGCCAGGAAGTGCTGCGCTCGCTGACCCCCGAGCAGCATCTGATTCGCTTCGTCGCGCAAGAACTGCAGGAGGTGATGGGCGGCAGCGCCCGCGAAATCAACCTCAAGGTCAAGCCGCCGGTCAAGATCATGCTGGTCGGCCTGCAGGGCTCGGGAAAAACGACTTCGCTCGCCAAGCTTGCGCGATGGCTCAAGGCGGAACGCGGACGCCATCCGATGATGGTCTCGACCGACGTGCGGCGCCCGGCCGCGATGGAACAATTGCGGGTGCTGGGCGCCCAGATCAATGTGCCGGTCGCCGAGAGCACCGCCGAAGAGGACCCGGTCGAAATCGTCAGCCGCGCGGTAACCAGGGCCGACGTCGGCGGCTACGACGCGCTCCTGATCGATACCGCCGGCCGCCTTCAGATCGACGACGACCTGATGGAGGAGTTGACGCGGCTCAAAGCCACCGCGCAACCGCATCATACGATCCTGGTGGCCGACGCGATGACCGGCCAGGAAGCGGTCAACGTCGCGCAGGGCTTCCACGAGCGAATCGCGATTACCGGGCTCATCCTCACCAAGCTCGACAGCGACGCGCGTGGCGGCGCGGCGCTTTCCGCGCGGGCCGCCACCGGCGCGCCGATCCTGTTCGCCGGGATGGGCGAGAAGCTCGACGCGTTCGAGGTCTTCCATCCGGATCGCCTCGCCTCGCGGATTCTCGGGATGGGCGACATGTTGAGCCTGATCGAGAAGGCCCAGCAGAACTACGATCACGACAAGGCCAAGGCGCTCGAGCGCAAGTTCCGGAAAAACGAGTTCACGATCGCCGACTTCGCCGAGCAGCTCAAAACGATCAAGAAGATGGGCTCGCTGGGCGACTTGATGAAAATGATCCCGGGCTTCAAGAAAATCGCGGGGCAGGCCGATTCCGAAGAGACCCGCCGCGAGCTGATCGGAATCCAGGCGATAATCGACTCGATGACGATGCAGGAGCGTCACAACCATCTGATCCTCAACGGCCGGCGCCGGATACGGATCGCCTCGGGCAGCGGGACCTCCGTTCAGGAGGTCAATCGGTTCGTCAAACAGTTCGAGCAGACCCGCAAGATGATGAAGAAGATCACCCGGATGGGCGCCGGCGGCGCGATGATGAGCGGACTCGGGATGGGCCGATAAATTAGCTGGTCAGACCAGACCAATCAGATAAGATTAATTCAGAGCAGGAGATGACATGCCACTGGTGATTCGACTGCGCCGTCACGGCGCCAAAAAGAAGCCCTTCTACCGGATCGTGGTCGCCGATTCGCGTTCGCCGCGCGACGGCCGATTCGTCGCCCAGATCGGAACCTACGATCCTTCCACCGATCCGCCCAAGGTCACGCTCGTCAAGGATGAGGCCGCGCGCTGGCTCAAGGTGGGTGCGCAACCGAGCGAGACGGTGGAGAAGCTGATAAAGCGCGCGTCATGAAATAGCTGTCTCGGGCCCGCCTGTGGGCCGCTGCATCGGAGCCCACCATCATGAAAGAACTAGTCGTGTTCCTGGCAAAGCAGTTGGTCAACGATCCCGACTCCGTCGAGGTCAAGGAGACCCAGGGTGATACCGCCTCGGTGCTGGAACTGCACGTCGCGAAAGAAGACCTGGGCCGCGTGATCGGCAAGCAGGGCCGCACCGCAAAATCGATCCGGACGATCCTGAACGCCGTGGCCTCGCGCAATAATCGCAAGGTCGTCCTCGAGATCGTCGAAGAGAAGTAGCCCCTGACATCGCCGAAGGCACACGCGCCGGGCGTGCCGGATCTGATCCGTGTCGGCGTAATCACGGGAGCG
>Ga0209415_10016407_pt1 | contig 11903 bp, 11 predicted proteins | sample PeaSoiSIISIP2007_FD_187696 | JGI IMG/M metagenome (GOLD analysis project Ga0209415, IMG submission 187696) | Peat soil microbial communities from Weissenstadt, Germany - SII-SIP-2007 (SPAdes) (version 2) | ecosystem: Environmental > Terrestrial > Soil > Wetlands > Peat | place: Germany... | reverse complement strand
TGGCCACCTCGGCCGCGGTCGGGTCGGGGGTCACGCTCTGGAGGGCCATCAGCTTGGACATGTCGCCCTCGACCCGGATCCGACCGGCCATGAACGCCTGCATCCCGGCCTGGGGGTTCCCCTCCACCAGGATGGCCTTGGCCGTGGCGTAGTCCACGGTGATGGTGAGGTCGACCTCCTCGATGTGCTCGAGCTCGAGTTTCACGGCGCCTCCGCTCGTGTCGAGATGGGCATCGATCCCACCGGTGCCGAAGGGCACTTCGGTGACGATGAGGTTCATCCGCATCTGGTGGGGGACGACGGCGCCCCTCCCCTCGTATTCCTCGCGGATCTTGCGGGCCTCGTCCACCCACTCGTCACTGAGGAAGAGGAATGTTGCCATCGTCGACGCGCTCCTTGTCTCGACCCGTCCGTCGTCCCGACCCGTCGGCCCCGCTCGGCGGGGCCCGGGCCGGTCTCACCCTATCGTCGGGTTCCGGCCGAGGGCACCGCCGGTAGCATGCCCCCGATGACCGCCCCCATCATCCCCGGCGCCGAGCCCTTCTCGCTGGACGGCGGTCCCGCCGGCGTGCTCGTCCTGCACGGTTTCACCGGGAACCCGCAGTCCATGCGCCCTCTGGCCGAGGCGCTCGGCGCCGCCGGCTACGCCGTCGACCTCCCGTTGCTCCCCGGGCACGGCACCTCCGTCGAGGACATGATCCCCACCCGGTGGGAGGACTGGTCGGAGGCGGCCGAGTCGGCCTACGCCAAGCTGGCCGCCGGCTGCGACGCGGTGGCCGTCGCCGCCCTGTCGGTGGGGGGGACTCTCGCCTGCTGGTTGGCCGAGCACCATCCCGAGATCCGGGGGCTGGCGGTGGTGAACCCGTTCATCGATCCCCCGGCGGAGAGCTTCCGCGAGGTGATGCGTGGGTTTCTGGCGGCGGGCACCGAGGTGGCCCCCGGCGTCGGGTCCGACATCAAGAAGGAGGGGATGGCCGAGCTCGCCTACCCGGGCACGCCCGTCGCCGCCGCGCTGAGCCTTTTCGAGGGGATCGACGCCACGGCGGCAAAGCTGTCGCAGGTCGCGTGTCCGGTGCTGCTGTTGTCGAGCCGCAACGACCACGTGGTGCCGTCCTCGTCCGGTGACGTCCTCGAGGCGGGGGTGGCCGGCCCCGTCGAGCGGGTGTGGCTGGAGGAGAGCTACCACGTGGCCACCCTGGACAACGACGCCGACGAGCTCACGGCACGGGTGGTCGCCTTCGTGGCCCGGGTCCTCTCGTGACGGGTGAGAAGCTCACGCGCGACGACGCCGCCTACGTGGCCCGGTTGGCCCGGATCGACCTGACCGACGAGGAGCTCGACCTCTACGCCGGTCAGCTGGCGGTCGTCCTCGACCATGCCGCCCAGGTGGCCGCCCTCGACACCACGGGTGTCGGGCCCACCGCCCACCCGCTGCCGCTCAAGAACGTGCTGCGGCCCGACGAGCCCCGCCCCTGCCTCGACCGCGACGTCGTGCTGGGCCAGGCGCCGGCGGTGGAGGACGGTCGCTTCCTGGTGCCGAGGATCCTCGGAGAGCCAGAGTGACGACGGCGCTGGCGCTGGCCGGGCAGGTGCGCAGGGGCGAGGTGTCGGCCGCCGAGGTCGTCGACCGCCATCTGGCCGCCATCGACGAGGCCGACGGCGCCGTGCACGCCTTCCTCACCGTTCTCCACGACGGGGCGCGGCGCCGAGCGGCGGAGATCGACCGTCGGATCGCCGCCGGCGAGGACCCCGGCCCCCTGGCCGGCGTCCCCGTGGCCGTGAAGGACAACCTGTGCACGGCCGGCGTGCGGACGACGTGCTCGTCGCGGATCCTCGACGGGTGGTGTCCCCCCTACGACGCCACCGTGGTGGAGCGGCTCCAGGGTGCCGGCGCGGTGGTGGTGGGAAAGACCAACCTCGACGAATTCGCCATGGGGTCGTCGACGGAGAACTCGGCCTTCGGACCCACCCGGAACCCCTACGCGGCCGACCGGGTCCCCGGCGGCTCGAGCGGGGGGTCGGCCGCGGCGGTGGCCGCCGGCCTGGTGCCGCTGGCTCTCGGGTCGGACACCGGCGGATCGATCCGCCAGCCGGCGGCGCTGTGCGGCGTGGTGGGGATGAAGCCCACCTACGGGATGGTGTCGCGCTACGGGCTGGTGGCCTTCGCCAGCTCCCTCGACCAGGTGGGCCCGTTCGGCACCACCGTGGCCGACGCCGCCGGACTGTTCGAGGTGATCGCCGGGCACGACCCCCTCGACTCGACGTCGCTCGAGCGGCCCGCCCCCCGGGCCGTGGAGACCCTCGACGAAGGGGTGGAGGGGCTCCGGGTGGGACTGCCCCGGGAGCTCGTCGAGGGGGTCGCCCCCGACGTCGGGGCCCGGGTGCAGCGGGCGGCGGAGGTGCTGGCGTCCGCCGGCGCCACCGTGACCGAGTGCTCCATCCCGGAGCTGGCCTACGGGTTGCCCGCCTACTACCTGCTGGCCCCGGCCGAGGCCTCGTCCAACCTGTCGCGCTACGACGGGGTCCGGTACGGGCTCAGAGTGGAGGGAGACGACGTCGAGGCCATGATGCGCGCCACCCGGGCGGCGGGCTTCGGCGCCGAGGTGAAGCGTCGGATCATGCTCGGGACCTACGCCCTGTCGGCCGGGTACTACGACGCGTACTACGGACAGGCCCAGAAGGTCCGGACCCTCATCATCAACGCCTTCGACGAGGCCTACCGGCACGCGGACGTGCTTCTGGGGGCCACCACCCCCACGACGGCGTTCCCCCTCGGCGCCAAGGTCGACGATCCGATGGCCATGTACCTGTCCGACGTCTGCACGGTGCCGTCCAACCTGGCCGGGCACCCGGCCATCTCCGTCCCCTTCGGAGCCGACGGCGACGGTCTGCCCATCGGGGTGCAGGTGCTCGCCCCGGCGCTGTGCGAGCCGCTCGTCTTCCGCGTGGCCGCCGTTCTCGAGGAGGCGGCGCCGGCGCCGGTGGCACCGGCGCTCGCCGGCGCCACCTGGTCGGGCCGATGACAGCGGCGGAGACGACGGGGTGGGAGCCGGTCATCGGGCTCGAGGTGCACTGCGAACTGCGGACCGAGACGAAGCTCTTCTGCGGGTGTCGCAACGCCTTCGGCGACGAGCCCAACACCAACATCTGTCCCGTCTGCCTGGGGCTCCCCGGGTCGCTGCCGGTGCTGAACGCCACCGCGGTCGAGTTCGCCATGCGGATCGGGACGGCCCTGCACTGCGAGATCCGGCCGTCGCTGTTCCACCGGAAGAACTACTTCTACCCCGACATGCCCAAGGACTACCAGATCAGCCAGTACGACGAACCCATCAACACGAACGGCTGGCTCGAGCTCCCCGACGGGTCCCGGGTCGGCGTCGAGCGGGCCCACATGGAGGAGGACACGGGGAAGACCACCCACCGGGGCGGCGGCGGTCGGATCCACGAGGCCGAGCATTCCCTGGTCGACTACAACCGGGCCGGGGTCCCTCTGGTGGAGATCGTCTCGCGGCCCGACATCCGCTCGGCCACCCAGGCGCGCCTCTACGCGGCCGAGCTGCGGGGGGTCCTCATCGCCACCGGGGCGTCGGACGGGCGGATGGAGGAGGGGTCGATGCGGGTGGACGCCAACGTCTCGGTCCGCCGGGCCGGTGAGGCGTTCGGGACGCGCTGCGAGATCAAGAACCTGAACTCGCTGCGCTCGCTGGTGCGGGCCATCGAGTACGAGATCACCCGTCAGGTCGAGGTCCTCGAGTCGGGCGGGACCGTCGCCCAGCAGACGAGGCACTGGGACGAGGATCAGGGGAGGACGGGAGCACTGCGGTCGAAGGAGGAGGCCTTCGACTACCGGTACTTCCCGGAGCCGGACCTCGTCCGGGTCGACCCCGATGCCCGCTGGCAGGCGGAGGTGGCCGCCGCGGTGGGTGCCATGCCGGCCGACCGGCGGGCCGCGTTGGCCGCACTGCTCGGTCCCGACGGGACCTCTCAGGCGCGCACCGATCAGATCGCCACCGTGGTCGAGCACGGCCTCGACGGGCTGATGACGACGGCGGTCGAGGCCGGCATCGGCGCCACGCTGGCCCTGGCCCGGACGGCGAACGAAGCGTCGGCCGAGCCCGAGCGCGCCCGGGCCCTCGATCCCGCCGGCTACACGGCCCTGCTGCGGTTGGAGCAGGAGGGCACCCTCTCCGCCACCCAGGCCAAGGTGGTCCTCGGCGATCTGCTCGAGCGCGGCGGTGATCCCGCCGCCCTGGCCCGCCTGCGGGGATTCGAGGCCCTCGAAGCCGACTCCCTGGCCGCGGTGATGGACGAGCTGATCGCCGACCATCCCGACGAGTGGGCGCGGTTCGTCGGTGGCGACGACAAGCTGACCGGGTTCTTCACCGGTCTGGCCATGCAGGCGACGGACAAGAAGGCCAACGGCAAAGCGGTGGCGGCCGAGCTCCGCCGCCGGCGGGGCTGAGGGCACGACCGTCCGGTGTCCGAGATCGCCGAGGTGGACGTGGGCGACGTCACCGCCATCCTCGACGGGGGCGGGATCCTGCTCGACGTCCGCGAGCCCGAGGAATGGGAGGCGGGGCACGCGCCTGCGGCGCGCCACGTCCCCCTCGGTCAGCTCCCCGACCGGATCGGCGACCTGTCCGGCGACCGGCGGATCGTCGTGGTCTGCCGCTCGGGAGGGCGGTCGGCCCTGGCCACCGAATGGCTCACCACCGCCGGTCTCGACGCCGCCAACCTGGTGGGGGGCATGCGGGAGTGGGCCCTGCGGGGGATGGTCGTCGAGACCGACGACGGGACCCCGGGCCGGGTGGCCTAGAGCACCACGTAACCTTGGCCCGATGACCGACGCCCTCGACCCGCCCACCGGCACACCGGGACCGCACGGCACCAAGATCCGTTCCTACGAGGTGACCGACGGTCCCACCCGGGCGCCGGCGCGGGCCATGTTGCGGGCCGTCGGGATGACCGACGACGACTGGGACAAGCCCCAGATCGCCGTGGCCTCCTCGTGGAACGAGGTGACACCGTGCAACCTGACCCTCGACCGGCTGGCCAAGCGGGCCAAGGAAGGGGTCCGGTCGGCGGGGGGATTCCCCATCGAGTTCATGACCATCGCCGTCTCCGACGGGATCTCCATGGGTCACGAGGGCATGCGGGCGTCCCTCGTCTCTCGCGAGGTCATCGCCGACTCGGTGGAGATCATGATGCACGCCGAGCGCTTCGACGCCATGGTCACATTCGCCGGCTGCGACAAGTCGCTCCCGGGCATGCTGATGGCCGCGGCGCGCCTCAACCTGCCCTCCGTCTTCGTCTACGGCGGGTCCATCCTCCCCGGCCACGCCGGTGGTGAGACGCTCGACATCGTGAGCGTCTTCGAAGCCGTCGGCGCCCACGCCACCGGCGCGCTGAGCGACGCCGAGCTGTCGCTCATCGAGCACAACGCCTGTCCCACGGCCGGGTCGTGCGCCGGGATGTTCACCGCCAACACGATGGCGTCGGTGGCCGAGGCCATCGGCATGTCGTTGCCCGGATCGGCGTCACCCCCCGCCGTCGACCGCCGTCGCGACGACGGCTCCTTCGACGCCGGGCGGGCCGTGGTCGGCCTCCTCGAGCGCAACATCCGGCCCCGCCAGATCATGACCAAGGAGGCCTTCGAGAACGCCATCGCCGTCGTCATGGCCCTGGGGGGCTCGACCAACGCCGTGCTCCACCTGCTGGCCATGGCCCACGAGGCACGGGTCGATCTCCACCTCGACGACTTCAACCGGGTGGGGGCCCGGGTCCCCCACATCGCCGACACCAAGCCCCACGGCCGCTACCACATGGCCGACGTCGACCGGATCGGTGGCCTTCCCGTCGTCATGCGGGAACTGCTCGAGGCCGGACTGCTCCACGGGGAGTGCCTCACGGTGACGGGCCGGACGGTGGCCGAGAACCTGGCCGTCCTCGATCCGCCCGCCCCCGACGGCGAGGTCATCCACCGCCTGTCGCACCCCATCCACGCCGACGGCGGGATCGCCGTCCTGAGCGGATCGCTCGCACCCGAGGGCTCGGTGGTGAAGGTGGCCGGCATCGACACCCCCGTCTTCTCGGGCACGGCCCGTGTCTTCGACGGGGAGCAGGGTGCGCTCGAGGCCATCCTGGCCGGGAGCATCGAGCCCGGGACGGTGGTCGTCATCCGCTACGAGGGCCCCAAGGGCGGTCCCGGGATGCGCGAGATGCTGGCCGTCACCGGGGCCATGAAGGGGGCGGGGCGCGGAGCCGACTGCGCCCTCGTCACCGACGGCCGTTTCTCGGGCGGGACCCACGGCTTCTGCGTCGGCCACATCGCACCCGAAGCCGTCGACGGCGGGCCCATCGCCTTCGTGGCCGACGGGGACCGCATCCTGATCGACGTCCCCGCCAAGCGGATCGACGTGGACGTCGACGCCACCGCGATGGCCGAGCGGCGGTCAGAGTGGAAGGTCCCCGAACCGCGCTACCGCACCGGCGTCCTGGCCAAGTACGCCCGGCTCGTCACCGGAGCCGAGCGGGGCGCGGTCACCGAGCCCTGACCGCCGTCCCCACGGCTCAGGCCGTGTCACCGCCGTCGGTGAGCAGCCGGCGCAGCTCGACGTAGACGGCCGTCCCGACGATCGCCTCCAGCTCGGCGCCCAGCGAGTCGACCACCGGACGGTCGCCCACGTAGGCCAGGGAACCCTCGGTGCAGCACCACGCCATCGTCTCGCCCTCCGCGCCCCAGTCGCGGCGCGTCCACCGGCGGACGGTCGCCACCTCGGTGTCGCCGGGACCCTCCTCCCAGTCCACCTTGACCGGCAGCTGCCAGCACACCGACGGTTTCCACTCCACCGGGGACTCGCCCGCGTCGACGGCCGCCAGATGCAGTGCGCAGCCGGGGCCGCCGTCGAAACCGGGACGGTTCAAGAAGATGCAGGCGCCGTCGACCACGCGGGTGTGGGTGCGGGCCTCGTCGGAGAAGATCCCGTCGGCCCCGGCCTCGGCGTGGCGCTCGAAGCGCTCCGGGTCGAGGGTGGCCGCCAGCGCCGAGATCATCCGGGCCTCGTCGGGGTCGCCCAGGTCGGCGCCGATGGAACAGCACCCGAGGCCGAGATCCTCCGCCGGTTCGGGGCCGATACCCCGGCAGCCCCGACCCCAGAGGCACACCCACCGAGATGTGAGGAACGCCCGGTCGAAGCGCCAGACGGTGCCGCCGTCGGGGATCTCCTCCCACGCCTCCGACACCCCGTCCACGCCGACGACCTTACGGACGTCGGCGTCCTCGTGTGGCGGCGGCCGGTTCCTCGGGCCGACGACGCCGCTCGGCCGCACCCCTGGTACCGTCGCGCCGTCCCCGCAACGGGCGGCGAGCATGGACGAGCCGCCCGCCGGTCCGCCTCCACGAAGAGGTCGGGTGGTGTCAATGACAGACGCGCCGAACCCGTCGGTGGCGATCGCCGAGGTCCTCGGCGTGGACCGCCCGCTGCTCGTCTCCGACCTCGACACCATGGCGGTCGTGAGCGCCAACGACGCCGCCTACGAGCTTCTGGGCGAGACCCCCGAGGCGCTGGAGGGCGCCGCCGTCACGAGCATCGTCCGCACTGACGACCGCCCGGCGGCGGAGGCGTCTCTCCAACTCCTCGGCTCGGGCGCCATCGACGGCTACCGCGCCGTGCGTCATCTCCGGAAGGCGGACGGCTCCGACTTCACGGCCCAGGTCTGGGCCCGGGCCCGACGTCTCGACGGGAGGAGACTGGCGCTCTTCGCCATCGAGACGGAGAGGGCGGGAGTGCCCTGGCCCCTGGTCGACGGCGACGTCAGGATCGCCCTGGTCGTGACCGACCACGACTGGGTGATCGAGCACGTGAGCAACGACGTGGAGGGGATCCTCGGGCTCGATCCCGACAGCTACAAGGGCTCGTCGCTGCTGGCCCTGCTCCGGCCGTCCGACGTCCCGAGCTTCATGGTCGTCGTCGGACGCGTGGCCGCCGGGGGAGGGGCGGCCACCCTGCGCCTGCACCTGCGGACGGCGAAGGGTCACTGGCAGGACCTCTACGGCCTGGTGCTGGCCATGTGCCGGCACACCCCTCCCCGTCTCGGTCTGGCCTTCGCCGCCATCGTCGACAGCGACGGTGCGACGACGGCGGAGAGGGACCGACAAGTGGCCCAACGCTGCGTCGACGCGCTGGACGGTATGGACCGGTTGCGGTCGCATCTCTCCGTCGGGACCTTCTCGACCCGGCAGTGGGAGATCCTCTCCCGCCTCGTGCGCGGCGAGCGGGTGGGCGACATCGCCAACGCCCTGTACCTGAGTCCGAGCACCGTCCGGAACCACCTCACCGCCATCTACCGGAAGTTCGGTGTCCACTCCCAGGCGGAGCTGGTGGCGAAGGTCCTCGCCCCACCGACTGCGCAGTGACATCCGCCTAGGCGGTCGGGACCTCTGCCCAGGGGGGAGAGCCGGTGGGGCTCGGTACGGTGGCAGGAGATGTCGGTCACAGCCCGGGGCGCGCAGTCATGAGAGCCCGATCCGTGAGCTTCTTCGCCCAGTCGGACCAGATCCCGGAACTGAAGCGCCGCGTCACCGAGGAGGTGTTGCCCCGCTTCTCGGCGATCCCCGCGTTCCTGGGCTTCGTCATCATGCAGTCCGACGGACAGCGGTCGGAGATCGTGGCCATGTCCTTCTGGGACGAGGGACTCGAGGTGTCGGAGGCGATCTCGGAGGAGTTCCGCGACGAGATCGAGCGGGTGACGGGGACGGCGCCGGCGCAGAAGGAGTTCACCATCCTCACCCTGACGATGCTGGCGCCGACCGGCGAGCCGGCCTCGGACCTGCCGCCGGGCGACGAGCACGCCGACAGATGTCCCCGGGGCCATCGACTGGCCGACCCCGGCTCTCCGGGGGAGCGGCCACCGTCCGCCGTGTTCTGCCCGACCTGCAACACCGACTACCGCCGCCAGCCCGACGAACACTCCTGACGGGCCCGGACCCCGCCGACCCCCGGTGCACCGGTGCACCGGTAGGGCCGCCGGCGGGGCCGTGCCGTCACAGGCCCGAGGACATGCTCCCCAGGTGGTCGAGGCAGGCGTTCAGGTTCCGCCAGGATTCCTCTGCGTCCGCCGTGGCCGCGTGGGGGGCCCGGAACAGCGCCACGTAGAGACACAGGTCGGCCAGGTCCCACCGGAGCCGGTAGAGATCGAGCACCGACGGGACCACGGCCCGTCCCGTGGCCTCCTCGTAGGCGGCGATGGCCCGGCCGTCACCGGCGTCGACCATCCAGAGGTCGCGCTCGGGCGGGGCCATCATGGCCGTGTCCCAGTCCACGAGCACCCAGCCGGTGGCGGTGAGGATCAGGTTGCCGGGATGCGGCTCACCGTGGGTCAGCACCATCGGCTCCGCCCGCGCCCGCGCCTCGTCCGCCCGTCGGTCGTAGTCGACCAGCATCCGCTCCACCGCACCCCGGTGGGTGGACAGCAGGGCCCGGGCCGGTTCGGAGAAGGCACCCTCGTCCCACGGCCGACCCAGCTCCCCGAGCGCGCGCGTCAGCGCGTCGCGCTGCGGGAGGACGAACCCGTCGGTGGTGGCGCTGCGGGTGACGTCCGCTGACGACCCGTGCAACGTCGCCATCAGCTCCGCGACGGCGAGGCGGTCGGAGGCCGACAGGTCGTCGCCCCACCGGTGGGTCCGGCCGTCGATGGAGGGGTAGAGCGCCAGTGCGTACCGCCCGGTCACCCGGGCCACGACGGCGCCGTCGCCATCCACCACCGGGCCGACGACGAACCGGGCCCCGGCGTCGCCGGCGGCCCGTGCCGTCGCCAAGGCGGCCTCCAGCCGCCCGAAGGCGATCTCCACCGACTCACCGGGGGACCAGAGCCTGGACTCGAGGTCGTCCACCGTGACGAACCACCGCCGGCCGCGTCGGTCGGCGGCGTCCCAGTGGTGGCTCCCGAACCCGACGGCCCGGTAGCCGAGCGACACCACCTCCAGGGCCCAGCGCGTGGAGATCGCCTCGATGAGGACCGCGTCGGGGAGATCGTCGGGCCGGGTGAACACCGGGTCCGGATTCTACGGACCGCCGGGAACGGGCGACCCGTCAGCGTTGGAGTCGGTTCCCGAGCGCCCCGGGTCACCGGTCCCGTGCGGTCACGGGACCGGCGCCGCCGCCAGGCCGACCACCTGGTCGACCGATACCGGGCCGAGTGCGACGGCGTTACCGGCCGTATCCGTCGTCAGGTCGACGGGAACGACGACGGCGCCGCCGAGCGTCCCTCCGAGGACGAAGGCGGTGCGTCCGTCCGGTGCCATGGCGATCTGGGACGAATACGGCGCCACCGGCACCGGAGCCGAGGCGCTCAGAGTGGCGGTCCTGATCGGTGTGACCGCGTTCGGTCCCGGGTAATTCTGGCCGGAGTCGACGACATAGGCCTCGTGCCCGCTCGGGTCGACGGCCACCGCCTTCGGAACATGACCGACACCGATGGTCGCCACCGCCGCATCGGTGGCGGTGCTGACGGCGGTGACGGTGTCCGAGACGGAGTTGCTCACGAAGACGAGCCTTCCGTCCGGCGACGTGGCCACGCCCTCGGGGCCCACACCCACCGTCACATGCGCCGTGACGGTGTCGGTGGCCAGATCGATGACCGCCACCTGCCCGGGCACAGGGCTTCCGCCACGGGCCGAGATCCAACTCGAGACGTAGGCGGTCGATCCGTCCGGCGAGAGGGCGATCGCCGAGGGCAGCGGGCCCACGGAGATGCTGTCGGTCACCGCCCGACGCTGCAGGTCGACGACGAGCACGGTGTCGTCGAGGCCGCCGGTGAGCACGTACGCCGTCCGCCCATCGGGCGAGATGGCCAGAGGACCGGGAGCGTGGGCCCCGAGGCCGATCGGACGACCCACCGTGGCGTCGTTCAGGTCGACGGGGGTGAGCGTGTCGTGGTCGCCATGGCGTGATGCCACATAGGCGGTGTCGGTGGCCCGGGAGACGGCGATCGCCCCCGCACCCGGGAGCCCCCCGATGAGAGCCTTCTGGAGCACCGGTGGTGTGCTTCTCGATGTCGTCGCGTCCGTCGGGGAGGCACCGAAGGCGATGCGTTCGATCGAACCCCCCGCCGTCGTCACCAGCACGCAGTAGGCCGTGCCCGTCGGGACCGGCACCGTTCCCGCACCACGGGCGGGCTCGTGTCCGGAGCCCCTGAACGGGACGAGCGCGACGACGAGCAGCGGGACGACGACGGCCAGGACTCCCAGGGTCCCCCCCGTCCGGCGCCGGCGACGGTTCCTTCTCGCCAGCCTCTCCTTCAGTTGTTCGACGGACGACACCGTCGCAGCCGTCCCCGGTGGCAATGCCTCGAGCAGCACGGCCCTGAAGTCGATGGTGCGTCCGCCCTTCTCATCCATGGGTGACCCTCCGTGGCATCCGAGGTTCGCGGGTGTCGTTGTCGATGAGCTCCGCCAGCCGGCGCCGGGCCGCCGACAGGCTGGCCGAGGCGGCGCCGGCGGAGATGCCCATCAGGTGCGCGACCTGCAGCTCCGAGAAGTCGCCGAGATAACGCAGAACGATGGCTGTCCTCTGGCGCCGAGGAAGGCCGGCCACGATCGCCCACAGGTCGGCGTCGCGCCCATGGGTGCCCTCCTGTGGGGTCGACGTCTCCCGCGTCTGGCGCAGGAGCAGTGTCCGCTCGACCTGTCGCCGGAGAAGGCGGCGCTTTCCGTGGTTCAGAGCGACCCTGTAGGTCCATCCGGTGGGGGACTGCATGACCGACACCCGTGGCCACCGCTCATAGGCCCGGGCGAAGGCCTCGTCCGCTGAGTCCTTGGCCACCTCGGGATCGGCCAACGCCAGGGTCAGCACCTGGACGAGCCGAGGTCCCTCCTCGCGGTACCAGGACTCGAAGTCTGCTGT
>Ga0209415_10016406_pt1 | contig 11903 bp, 11 predicted proteins | sample PeaSoiSIISIP2007_FD_187696 | JGI IMG/M metagenome (GOLD analysis project Ga0209415, IMG submission 187696) | Peat soil microbial communities from Weissenstadt, Germany - SII-SIP-2007 (SPAdes) (version 2) | ecosystem: Environmental > Terrestrial > Soil > Wetlands > Peat | place: Germany... | reverse complement strand
GTGTCGCGGTCGGTCCGGTGCAGGGCAGGGCACGTCTTGCCGTCTGAGCAGCTGCCGCGGAGCAGTTCGACTAACATTGCAGTCCTCCTGGCTGAGAATAGGTTGCTGGATTCTTCTATAACAGGAATACCTCAGATGCTGCAACACGTCTGGCCAGGCGGTACGAGCGGCGGACGCGCTGCTGGAAGCATGGCCAGAGGAGGAACCGCAGCCGTGGCTGGCAGCGAGCCTGCGGTCCTGCGGTCAGCCTCCAGCACGCCGCCGGAGACCGCCCGTGGGCGGCAGATGGCTGCCATCCGCTGCTGCCGCGGGCCGGCCGCAGCATGGACGACGCTGGGCTGACCGGCCCCGCCGTCGGCTGCTGGACCGAGCTGGCGGCAGCCAGCGACCGGATCCTGGGCTCTGGCCACCCGGGCACTCTGGCTGCGGGCGGCCACGCGGCACGGGCGCTCGGGACATCATCGCGGCTCGCGGCAACCTCGCCTCCGCCTGCCACCTGGCCGGCCAGATGGCCGCCGCGATGCGGCTGTACGAGCAAGTGCTGGAGGACTGCGAACGGGTCCTGGGCGCCGATCACCCGGACACTCTCGGGCGCCGCGCCCACCTGGCCCGCGTGTACTCAGCCGTCGGCCGGCTGACCGATGCGGCAACCTTGCTGCGCTATACCACGTCCCGCTGCGAAGAGGCTCTGCCGACCGGGAGCTGCTGACGCACGCCCCGCGAGCCAGCATGACGAATGTCGTAGGGCGATAACAATGTGCGCCGCGACCTTGACGTACAGTGCGGCAAGCAGGGTGTCCAAGGCAGCGCCCACGAGAGCCTCCGGGCTCGGCTTCGGGTTAGCAACGCCGATCTTGGACACCCTCTCTACGTCCTGGCAGCAGGGCACGCTGTAACACCACCAACATGATCAATAAGGAATCACTCGTCCCTGGGGGCCGCGCTCCTACGGCCCGAGCCGATCGGCACCGGCCGCTCCGGCTTGCCCGCCGGAGATCGCCGGGCGTGGCGGGGTCAGCTGTACCTGATGGCGTCCCCGGGGCGGAGATGGGTGGCGCGCCTGAGCGGAGCGGTGACGAGCGAGGCGAGCACGAGGGTGCCGATCAGGGCCAGCCCGAGGTCGAGGAGGCTGTAGGGCGCCGGGAGGCTGATGTTGACGAGGTGCAGGACGAGCCACTGGAGGGCGTGCGCGAGCAGCCAGCCGAGGGGATGGCGAGCACGAGGCCGATGACGGCCAGGGTGAGCGTCTCGGTGCGGAAGATGCGCCGCAGGTCGCCGGCCCGGGCGCCGAGAGCGCGAAGGACGCCGATCTCGCGGGCGCGCTCGATGATGTTCATGGTGATGGCGTTGAGCAGGCCGAGCATGCTGATGGCGACGATAAGCAGGCCGATGCCCTGGACGATCAGGACCATCGTCTGGTTCTGCGCCTTGTTGCCGGCCCGGCCCGCGTACATGAGCTGGGCGCGGCTGGGGTAGCCGACCCGGGCGAGCGTGTCCTCAAGGCGCGCCGCAAGGGCGTCGATCGCCGGATGGCTGTGGTTCGCGGCCAGGATCAGCAGGGTGTTCGCCACACCGGGATGACCGGTGGCGGCCTGAAGGGCCGGGAGAGTTGTGTAAATGTTGAACCCGTTGTCAGCGTCACTGCCGCCGACGCCGATGACAGTGAACGTCGCCGGTCCGCCCGCCGTGGTGAGCGTGATACGGGACCCTGGCCGCAGATGCCACATGCGGGCGGCGGCGGAGCCGGCCACGATGACGCGGGTGCCGCTGCGCCCGTCGCGGGCCGTCAGCCAGCGGCCGGCGGTGAGCGGGTCGTAGATGAACGAGGGGCGGCCACGCCGAACGCGTACAGGGTCTGGCCCCGGTAGGTCATCTGCGACGTGTCGGTCGCGTCTACGCCCGTGACGCCGGGCTGGGCACGGACCGCGCTGACGACAGCGGGGCCGTACCCGTGGCCGCCGGGCTGGGCGCCCAGCGTGATGTCGTAGGCCAGGACGTTCCAGTTGCGGTCGGTGATCCCGGAGACCGCCTGGGCGAGGGAGACCAGGCCGAGCGTGGTGGCCACGGCGAGAGCGATCTGCACGATGGTGGTGGCGCTGCGTCCCTTCTGGCGGGCGACGTTGCGTACCCCGACGCGCACCGGCGGTGGCAGGCCGCCGGAGCGCAGCAGCGCGCGGTCGAGCCGGCTGCCGCCGAACCCGGATACCAGGCCCTTGCTGTCGAGCGCCTCCCGAACGGGCGTGCGCAGCGGTCGCCGGACCGTGGGCCACGCGGTGAGCACCGCGCCGGCGATGCCGGCCAGTGCGCTGGCGGCGGCGATCGGCCAGTCGATCGCGAAGCCCGGGCTGACCCCGAAGAACAGCCGCGCGAACAGCCCCACGAGCAGGTAGGCGAGCCCGATCCCGAGGACTACCCCGATGACCGCTCCCAGCAGGCCGAGGAGAGCTGCCGAGCGCAGGTAGATGCGCCGGATATCATGGCCGCTGGCGCCGACCGCTCGCATCACGCCGATCTCGGCGGCCTGCTCGGCGATCATGGTACGGATCATGTTGGCGAGCAGGAACGCGGCGGACAGCGCGGCGAGCACGATCAGGATGACCAGCACCTTGCTTTCCTGGTCGAAGGTTCCCTTGCCCGGCCAGTCACCCGGCGTCCGGATCACGGGCAGTCCGGCGAACGCGGTCCGGTTCTGATGCGCGGCCAGGAAGGAGCGGCCAGCCGCGGCCGTCGCGTGCGCCGCCGGCTGGCTGGCGTCGCGGAGCCGGAACTCGAGGAAGTTCACGCCGTGAAACCCGCCAAGCTCCTGCACGGTTGCCTGGGTGGCGTACAGGATCAGATGGCCGGTCCGGGTGTCCTGGCCGAGTGCCATCGACCGGCCCGAGCCTGAGACCGTCAGCGTGCGGACCGTGCCGTTGCCCGCCTGGAGCCGCACGGTGTCCCCGATCGTGCCACGGTAGATTCCGCGCCCGGCGTCCTGCACGTCGACCAGCACCTGACCGGGACCTGGCCGGCTGGTCGTGATGACCCGGTCGACCGGCTGGTCGCCGAAGCTGGGCACGCCCCACACCCGGCGGGCACCCGGCGGCCGTCGATGAGCGACTTTCGCCCGGTCGCGGACTCAGGGCCGTCGGGTGAGTCCGGGGATCGGAGTCGTTGGTCAGCACCGTCAGGGACGTGCGTCCCTGTGCGGCGCGGGCGGTGGTCGGCGAGTCTGAGGTAGTGCTAACGGGCACACGCGGCGATGGGCCGGGTCACGATGTGATGCCGGGGCGCGTCGCCGTGCGGCGCCAGGCCGGGCCAGCCGGCCCTGGGTCTACGCCGCAGCCCGGGTCGAGAGCTGTTCCAGGAGTGTGAGGGGGCGAGAGGCCATGGGCGGAATGATTGGCGGGTCAGGCGCGATGGGCGGCTGGATAGTCCTGTGGAGCCTGCTGGGTCTTGCCCTGGCGGCGCTGGTGGTCACCGGCGGGGTCTGGGCAGCACGAGTTCTGAGCCGGCGGCACGGTGGCTCGCGCCAGGTCACCAGCGTCGCGTCCGCTGGCCTTCAGGAGGCCAGGGATGCCCTGCGGCTGCGTTATGCGCACGGCGACATCAGCCGGGAGGATTACCTGCAGGGCAAGGTCGAGCTGGAGGACTGACCGGCGGGTCAGCTCAGCCCAGCCTGACGGCACTGAGGCCGGGTCAGCAACGACAGCCGGTCATCGTGGCGGAACGCGTGCCTGCAGAGGACCTGCGCCCTGGCGCCGCACTCGTGCACCAGCGCGCCGCCCGTGCTGCTCGGGAACGTTACCGTCACGCATCCGGCATGGGAGCGCCACGAGTCACTCGCTGACCAGGCGCCGACGCCGGCGAACAGGGCCACGATCGCGACTCCGATGGCAGCCAGCGCGCGCTTTTCGCGGCGTGCGATCGGCGGTCCAGGTGGCGGGGCGATGAGCGGCATCAGTCGGAGTATAGGAAGCGCTCCGCCTGCGTGGGTTTCGGGCAGATTAAGAACGCGGCGTCTGCCCGGCCGTCTGCCCGGCCGTCTGCCCGTCGCAAGTTTGCCTTTGAGTGTGCGGACTGTCACTATCAGTCGGCAGGCGATGCCCGGCACCGCCTGAGGTTGTTCCGCCGCTGCCAGCGGGCCGCCGGTCCGGACTACGGGACCGGCTGAGCCCGGGGCCACTGTAGGAGGGGGGTGGCAGCCCGGTGCGCACGCCCAAGCTCGCCACGCGTTCCGTCATCGTCCTGGCCGTCACGCCGCTCCTGGCGGGGGCGCTTGCCGGGATCGTTCCCGTTGTTCCGGCGGCGGCCGCCGCGGCCAGGACCGGGCCGTCGGCATCGCCGAGCATCAGCGGCCAGCTCAACGGCGTGGCCGCGACGTCCGCCGGCAATGCCTGGGCGGTCGGGGCCGCCGGCAGCTTCTCCAGCCCTCAGACGCTGATCCTGCACTGGAACGGCACCGCCTGGCAGCGGGCGCTCAGCCTGAGCCCTGCCTCCGGCATCCTCAACGCCGTGGCTGCCGTCTCCGCCCGGATGGCGTGGGCGGTCGGCTGCACCGGCACCTGCGGCAGCAGTTCCAGGACGCTGATCGAGCGGTGGAACGGCACCGCGTGGAAGCAGGTGCCCAGCCCGAGCCCGGTCGGCGGCATGCTTCGCGGCGTGGCCGCGTTCTCGGCTAGCAACGCCTGGGCGGTCGGCGCAGCCATCAACGGCACCGGCACGGTCAGCAAGACGCTGATCCTGCACTGGAACGGCACCGTATGGAAGCGGGTGAAGAGCCCGAGCCCGGCACAGAGCGGCCTGTCCGGGGTGGCCGCGGTATCCGCCAGCGGCGCCTGGGCGGTCGGCGACACCTTCAGCGCCCGCAGCCAGGGCCAGGCCCTGATCGAGCGGTGGAACGGCACGACGTGGAAGCAGGTGCGCAGTCCCGCCCCCGGCAACGGGCTGCGCAGCGTGTCCGCGACCTCCGCCCGCAACGTCTGGGCGGCTGGCTTCGGCGGCAGCGGCGGCGGGTACCTGATCCTGCGCTGGAACGGCGCCTCATGGAAGCAGGTGCCGAGCCCGAAGATCCGCGGCTTCCTTCCCTACCCGTTCGCCGTGACCACCACGTCAGCGCGCAACGCCTGGGTCGTCGGCTCCAGCAGCACCGGCCAGACGCTGATCGAGCGCTGGAACGGCAAGTCGTGGAAGCGGGCAGCCAGCCCAAGCGGCACGCTGTTCGGCGCGACCGCCACGTCCGCCCGCAACGCCTGGGCGGTCGGCGCCACCAGCTCCGGCAAGACGCTGATCCTGCGCTGGAACGGCACCAGCTGGAAGTAACCCGCCGAACGCCGCCGGCCAAGATTGACAGATGACCGCTGACGCCGCGGTCGGCGGGCGGGACCGGTTGCCTGCCGGGTCGCAGTGGACAGCCGAGGTGGAGATCACCCCGCGGCTCGCGGCCGGCCTGATCAGGGAGCAGTTCCCCGCTCTGGGCGCCCGGCGGGTCAGGCTGCTCGCTACCGGCTGGGACAACGCGGCATACGTGGTGGACGGCCGGTGGCTGTTCAGGTTTCCCCGCCGCGAGATCGCGGTGCCGGGCGTGCGGCGCGAGATCGCGGTCCTGCCCCGGCTGGCAGCCGTGCTGCCGCTGCCGATCCCGGATCCGCGATTCGTCGGCCGGCCGTCGTCGCGCTACCCCTGGCCATTCTTCGGCGCCAGGCTGCTGCCGGGCAGAGAACTGGCCGACTCGGGGCTGACCGACCCCGAGCGCGCCCGGGCGGCGGCCTCGGTCGGCCGTTTCCTGCGAGTGCTGCACGATCCGGGCCTGGTCGCCCTGGTGGACGGTGCCAGCCTGCCGGTGGACCCGATGCGGCGGGCCAGCCCCCCGGTGCGGGCGCGCCGCGCCCGCGAGGTCCTGGACAGGCTCGCGGAGAACGGGAGCTGGGCGGCCGACAGCGACGTGAGCCGCCTGCTTGACCAGGCCATTGACCAGGCCGATGGCGGCGGACAGGCGGCGGATTCCGCGGCGATGGTCGCCGACGCGGCGGAACCCGGCGGAGCCCCGCCTGGCAAAGACGGCATGTCAGGCAGCGGTTCTCTGGTGGTCTCGCACGGCGACCTGCACGTGCGGCATCTGCTCGTCGACCGTGACGGCGCCGCGACCGGAGTCATCGACTGGGGCGACCTCTGCCTGGCCGACCCGGCCGCGGACCTGTCGATCGCCTACTTCGGCTTCGCCGGAGAAGCGCGAGCCGAGCTGCTGTCCGCCTATGGCAGGCCGGTGACTGCCGAGCGAGAGCTGGCGGCCCGCGCCTGCGCGGTCTCCCTGGCGGCTTCCCTCGCCGAATACGCGGCCGACGACGGGCGAGCCGCGCTCCTGCGGGAGTGCGTCGCCGGCCTGAGCCGGGCAGCGGCAGCCTGAGCAGGGCGGATTCCCCTGGTCCTGGCGCGTGGTCGCTCAGCTCGTCAGCCTCTGCCAGAGGAATTCCAGCACGAGCGCCCACCTGAAGGCCAGTTGCTCATTGTCGGCGGCAGCACCGTGTCCGCCCTCGATGCTCTCGTAGTAGCTGACGTCATAGCCATGCTCCCGCAGCAGCGCCGCCATCTTGCGGGCGTGCCCGGGGTGCACGCGGTCATCCCTGGTGGACGTGACGAGCAGCACGGGCGGATACGGCTGGCCGGCGGACACGTTGTGGTATGGCGAGAACGGCCGCAGGTAGTCCCACTCGGCCGGCACCCGCGGGTCGCCGTACTCGGCCATCCACGACGCCCCGGCCAGCAGCTCGTGGTAACGCCGCATGTCCAGCAGCGGCACCTGGCTGACGATCGCGCCGAACAGCCGCGGATACCGGGTCAGCATCACGCCAGTCAGCAGGCCGCCGTTGCTCGTGCCCTCGATGCCCAGCCGGTCGGGCGTGGTGACGCCCCTGGTCACCAGGTCCGCCGCCACGGCGGCGAAGTCCTCGTACACCCGGTGCCGGTGCTCCTTGGTCGCGGACGAGTGCCAGTCCGGCCCGTACTCGCCACCTCCCCGGAGGTTGGCCATCACGTAGGTTCCGCCGCGAGCGAGCCAGCCCCGGCCGATCACGCCGTCGTAGCCCGGGGTGAGCGACATCTCGAAGCCGCCGTACCCGGTGAGCAGCGTGGGGCCGCGGACCGCGTGATCCGGCCGCACGACGAAGTAGGGCACCGACGTGCCGTCCGCCGAGGTCGCGAAGTACTGGCGCACCGACAGCCCGGTGGCGTCGAAGAAAGCCGGCGCCTGCTTGAGCACCTCCATCGCCCCGCCGATGTGCCCGTAGCGCAGCGTGTCAGGCTCGGTGAACCCGCCGGATGCCAGCATGTACTCGTCGCTGTCGTACGGATCGGTGTCCGCGATGTCGGTGTCGGCGAACTCTCCCGGGCCGGCCAGGGCGCTGCGCCGCCACCGGCCGTCGGCCGGCGTGAGCACCGCCAGCTGACTGCGCACGTCGCGCAGGACGCTCAGGATCAGGTGGCCGCGCGTCCAGGCGTAGTCATGCAGGCAGGAGTGCGGGTCCGGCTCGAACAGCACGGTCAGCTCCCGGTCGCCGGCCAGGAACGCCTCGAACCGGATGGCCAGCAGCACGCCGGCCGGGTAGCTGACGCCGCCGGCTGTCCAGGGCGACCTGGTATCGATCAGCAGCCACTCACGATGAACGCCGACCATGGCGTCGTCGGGCGTCTCCAGCCGGACCAGCCCGCCGTCGGCGGAGCGCAGCCACCGCTGGCTGTGGTAGTTGTCGATGGCGCGCACCACGAAGTCACGTTCGAACCCCTCGGTCGGATCGTGGTCCGCGCCGACCGACACGTCCTCCGGCTGCCCCTCGTACACCACCGTCGCCTCGGAGAGCGGAGCGCCGCGGCGCCACTCCTTCACCACCCGCGGATAGCCCGATGAGGTAAGCGATCCGGGGCCGAAGTCGGTCGCCACGTAGATCCGGTCGGCATCGATCCAGCCGACATCGCTCTTGGCCTCGGGCAGCCGGAACCCGTCATCGACGAAGCGCCGCTCCTGGACGTCGAACTCGCGGACGACGCACGCGTCCGCCCCGCCACGGGACAGCCGCACCAGCGCCAGGCGGTAGCTGCCGGGCCGCAGCAAGGTCACGCCATCCCAGACCCAGCTCTCGTTCTCCTGGCTGGCCAGCGCGTCAACGTCGAGCAGGACGTCCCACTCGGGCGTGGCCAGCCGGTACTGCTCCAGCGTGGTGCGCCGCCACAGCCCCCGCGGATGGTCCGCGTCCTGCCAGAAGTTGTACAGGTAACCGCCGAGCCGCCCGGCGAACGGGATCCGGTCGCTGGCGTCGAGCACCTGGCGGATCTCGGTGCGCAGCTCCGCGAACCTGGCGCCGCCGGCCAGCCGGCCGGCCGTCTCGGCGTTGCGCTCCCTGACCCAGTCGAGCGCCGTCGGCCCGGTCACTTCCTCAAGCCACAGGTACGGATCCCGACCGGGTGTCTCCTGCTCCTGGCTCACCGGTCCAGTTTCGCTGGCCGCCGCTGGCCTTGCTACCGCTCGCCCCATTCACGAATCCGGAAGAGCGCGTGCACCTCGGCCGCTGCCAGCCCGATGTCCGACGCCCAGCCGATGCCGCGCCGCATCAGCAGCTCGGCGGCCGCGGTGTCCGGCCGGTATTCGCAGCGGGTCCGCCGGTGATCCCGCCAGGCGAAGTTCGCGGCGCAGCCCGCCGGGGTGGGATGGTATTCAGGTGCGGTGCCCGGTGGTCGTCGGTCGCGATAGCGAGTTCTCGGCACTAACCGCGCTGGTTGACGCATCGCGGGCAGGCGCGGGCGGCTGGGTCACGGTGTCAGGCGAGGCCGGGGTCGGCAAGTCACGCCTGGTCGCGGAAGTGGCCGATTTCGCCGGGTCCGCCGGAGTGGCTGTGCACGCCGGCCGCTGCTCCGCGGCGGACACGCTGACCCCGTACCGGCCGATCGCCGAGGCACTGCTGTCCGCGGCAGGCGAGACCGGCCCGCCGGCCACCGCGGCTCTGCGCGCGTTCAAGCCGGCGGTCGCCAGGTTCGTGCCGCACTGGAGAACCGGGGACGAGGTCGTGCTGAGCGAGTCCCCCGCGGTGATCGGCGAGTCGGTGATCCGGGTCCTATCCTGGCTCACGGGCGGCAGGGGGCTGCTGCTGGTGCTCGAGGACATGCACTGGGCGGACGCCGAGACGCTGGCCGTGTGCGACTACCTGGCCGACCATGCGGCCGGCACCGCGATCGGCGTCGTCGCGACCGCTCGCACCGGCGAAGGCCCCGGTCAGCTCGCCGAGCTGATCGGCCGGACCGGCAGCATCGTGCTGCGGCCGCTGAGTCAGGAACAGGTCGCCGAGATGGCCGTGGCGTGCCTTGATGCGTTGCCGTCGGCCTCCGTCATGTCGCTGCTGGACCGCGCGGCCAGCGGGCTGCCGCTGCTGGTCGAGGATCTGCTGGAATACGGACAAGGCGGATCGGAACGGTTCGACCGGCTCGTGCGCCAGCGCCTGGAGGGACTGCCCGCCGCCAGCCGCCGGGTCGTCGTCGCGGCGGCCATGCTCGGCGAGGACGTCGACGCCGCGCAGCTTGCCGTGGTATGCGGCGCATCCGGCGCCGAGGTGAGCGAGGCCATCGCTGCCGCGCTCGGGGCGCAGCTTCTGATCCAGGGGGCGCCGGGCGCCGTCGCCTTCCGCCATGCCCTCACCCGCGACGCGGTCCTCGCGTGCAGCGCGGCCGATCGTGCCGCGGTGGCCGCCCGCGCGGCGGCGGTGATCGACGAGGCAGGAAGCCCGGACGCCGCGACCCGGGCGGCCGAATTGTGGGCCGAGGCAGGTGACCGGCGGCGAGCGGCCCTGGCCTGGCAACGCGCCGCCGTCGCGGCGGACGCGGCCGGCGCCCCGGCGACCGCGCTGCGCTCATGGCGCAACGCGGTCGCCGCCGCGCCCAGCCGCGGACCGCGCCTGGAGATGGAACTCGGACTGCTCGCGCACCTGAGCGCGAGCGGCCCGCTTGATGAGGCGATCGACCTCGGCGGGCGGCTGCTCGACGATGTCGCTCACCGGCCGGACCTCGAACGGGAGGTCCGCAAGCAGCTCGCCAGGTCATGCCTGGCCGCCGGGCGGCCGGACGAGGCCGCGGATCAGCTCGCCCAGCTGCCGGCCGGATCCGCCGGTGCCGCGCCCGGCGCCGATCAGCTGGTGCTGGCCGCGCGGCTGGCCCTCCAGCGGGGCGGCGGTGAACGGCGGCTCGAGGCCGAGCATCTGGCTCATCAGGCGGTGGCCGAGGCGGGCCAGGCCGATCAGCCCGAGCTCGTCTGCGAGGCGCTGGACATCGTGGCCAGGTGCGCGCGCAGCCGTCGGCTCGAGGACGCCTCGGCGGCCCTGCGCCGGGCTCTGGCGGTCGCCGACTCCCGCGGGCTGGCCGGCTGGCGCCTGCGGGCGCTCAACGAGCTCGGCACTGTCGAGATGCTGGCGGCTGCCGATGGCACCGCCTGGAGCGCGCCCTGGACGCGGCCCTGAGCGCCGGTGCGCTCGACGTGTCAGTCGGTGTCTCGGTCAATATCGCCAGCCTGCACGCGATGCGCGGCGAGCTGGACGCCGCCGCCGAGACCGCTCGCGGCGCCCAGGAGACGGCTACGCGCCTCGGCCTGGCTCCGCTCGCCGCCGCGGCGCTCGCCGTGGAGGCTGCCGCGGCCGGGCTGCGAGGGCGCTCCGGCCAGCTTGAGACGCTGCTGCGCCGATCCGAAGCGCTCGCACCGGACGATCCGGACCTGGCGGCCTTCAGGTGGGGGGTCGGGCGGGGGATGTGCGCCCTGGTGCGCGAGGAGCGTGCCGCGGCGCTCGCCGCCTTCCGCCGGGCGATCCGTGCGCAGGCGCCTGCCGCGGTGCTCGACACGGCGCGCGGCCCGCTCCTGCTGACCCTCGCGGCCGAGGGCACGGCAACCGGCGCCGATCTGGCCGCCGCGCGGGCCACCGCCACGCCAGGCGCGGTCTGGTCGGATCTGTGGCTCGGCTACGGGGAGGCCGCGCTGGCCGGGGCACGATCTGACGAGCACGCCGCCGTGACCGCGCTGGCGTCGGCTGACCCGGCGGCACGCCGTCATCCGCTGTTCCGTGCCATCGGGCTGCGCCTGCTGGCCGAGGCCGCGCTCCGGGATCAGTGGGGCGATCCGGTCAGCTGGCTCCGCGACGCCGAGGCGGTGCTCGTCTCCGGCGGTCAGGATCGCATCGCCGCCGCGTGCCGCGGACTGCTCAGGCAGGCCGGCGCCAGCGTGCCACGCCGGCGAGGCGCCGACCGGGACCTGCCCGGCCACCTCCTGCGGAGGGGCGTCACCGCACGGGAAGCCGAGGTCCTTGAGCTCGTCGCGGAGCGCCTGTCCAATAAGGACATCGCCGCGCGCCTGTACTTGTCGCCACGGACGGTCGAGAAGCACGTCGCCAGCCTCCTTGTGAAGCTTGACCTCGCCGACCGGGCCGCCCTGATCGGGCAGGCCCGGCAGCTGTGATTTCCCGCGCTCACCCAGGATGGGGGCGCAGCACCCATGTGCGCGGCGCGGCAGTGGCCAATGATCGAGACATCGCCCGGTCGCGGGTGATCCCACCGAGAGGAGCAGCCATGCCAATCGTCGCCGTCTTCGACTTCCCAGGACAGGACATCGCCAGGTACCGCAAGGTTTTCGACGCCGGACCCGCGATCCTCGAGCAGCCCAAGCGGCTCAGCCATCTCTGCTACCGCACCGACGGAGGCTTCACCGTCATCGACGTCTGGGAGGACGAGGCCAGTTTCGCCGCGTTCGGTGAGGTCATCGGCCCGGCCACCCAGCGCGCCGGCCTGGACGCCAGGCCGGTCGTGCACCCGCTCGCGGGGTCGATCTCCCAGGACGGGACCCTTACCACCTACTGAGCCCGACGACGGCCGAAGCGGAGATCTGCCTGGCCGGCCGCCCC
>Ga0209415_10016405_pt1 | contig 11905 bp, 10 predicted proteins | sample PeaSoiSIISIP2007_FD_187696 | JGI IMG/M metagenome (GOLD analysis project Ga0209415, IMG submission 187696) | Peat soil microbial communities from Weissenstadt, Germany - SII-SIP-2007 (SPAdes) (version 2) | ecosystem: Environmental > Terrestrial > Soil > Wetlands > Peat | place: Germany... | reverse complement strand
CTCCCGAAGATCGCAAGCTGTTCTCGTGACGCGGCGCTCCGCCGCCGCTTTCCAATCCCATCCGAACCCGGTAGCGTTTGGCCGAGAGTCGGGCTGGACCGGTGCCGGGCGTGATGCCGGACGATGGCCGCCGTCCCTGCCTTGAGTGTTTGGGGGTGCCAGCATGCGGGCCGTTCATTTTGCCCGGCCATTCGAGTACCGCCTGGACATTCCCCAGGAGCGCATGGCGCAGGGCCAGCCCCTCGCCGGGACACTGGCAGCGGTCAACCGGGATAGCGAGGCCCACACAGGACTGGCTCTGCAACTGGCCCTCGGCTACGGCACGTTCCGCCAGGTCAAGGACAAGGGCGGGGCTGCACTGACCCTGCTGGACCATCAGACCCTCGCGAGCGATCTGACGCTGGCGCCTGACCAGGAGCACAAAGTCTCTTGGACGATCCAGATCAAGCCTGACTGTCCGGCGAAAACCCAGGAGAGCGGGCCGTTCATCCTGTATGGCTCCGACCTGGAGAACCCCGCCGGCCGGGGCATGATCGATCTGCCCGTCGAGCTGGCACCCTCGCTTGAAGTGTTGATCGCGACGGTGGAGAACCACTTCGCTTTCGAAGCGCGCAGCCGCAAGAACCAGGACGGCTTCGTGGAGGTGCAGTTCAAGCCGCCGGGCACGTATCCCACGCTGCAGGAATTCTCCATTGCCATGCGCATCAGCGGCGCGGACCTGAACCTGCGCTTCCGTTGCAAGCTGAAGGGATTCCAGCGCGGACCCAAGCCGGGCGTGACGGCGCGCAAGACCGAAGTCGAACGGACTCTGGCGGGAAAGGAGTTCATGCTCTCGCCAAGCACGCCGAACCGGGACAGCTACCGCCTGGCAGTGCAAGAGACGCTGCGGGAGATGACTCCGGCCATTCTCGCGCCCACCTAACGCGCGCGCCTTGGCTTGGCGCACGGATGCCCAGGCAACCAGGCCGCCCGTTTCGATGCCTTGGAGACGGGCAAGCGCGCGCGGCGGTTCACAGCCTCCTTAAAACGTGGAGAGCGGACGGGGGTGGGGCCCGCAGCCGGCAGGAGCGAATGGCTGAACCGCCACGGACGAGGACACTGCTCTTGCCCTGATCGTCAACCCTGGTCTCGCCTCACAGGATCGCGATGGCCACGCCCACGCCGCAGGATCCCCATCACCGCCGCGCGGAACGGATTCCTTTTCTCGAGCCGGTGCAGATCCGCAAGCCCTCGCCGCTGCTTGCGCAGGGCGTGGACCTGGGCCAGGGTGGAATCGGGCTGAGCATGACGGAGCCGATCTCCGTCGGGACGGCCGTCGAGCTCGAGCTGTTCGGGGGCCGCGTCATTTTCCTGGGGAAGGTCCGCTGGTGCCAGCCGTTGGCGGGCGGCTTCCGCATCGGCGTGGAGTTCAGCGCCGTGGATAACTCCCTCATCTCACGCGTGCAGGCGCTGCGGGCCGCGGAGAAGGGAAAGACGGGAACGTAGGTTGGGCGCGGGGTGGACCACGCGAGGGGTCGCGGGAGACGTAGCCCCACGCGCGGGATATCAGCGGCTTTGGGCCAGATCGCGCTCGTTGTTGAAAGCGATCCACTCGTCGGCCTTGTCTTCGTCGGTAAGGGCTACCACCTTCGGTACCTCGCCGGGCCGGATGATCACCTTCTGGTCCCGCCCGACGAGCACCTGCCAGGCCGCCTGGGAGATCTCCTGCGGCGGGGCAATCTCGCGCGGACCCTCGATCTCCCTCACGCCCCCCGCCGCCTCTGGCGGCACGGCGGAGACAACCCCGTCGAGCACGCTGACCCGCGACGCGTTCTCCGTCTTGTCGTAGTCCACGCCGAAGCGCGTGCCCTTCACCCCGATCGTCGCCGTCCTGGTTGCGACGCGGAACCGCTCGCCAGCCGCTTCCTTCAGTGGAGTCCCGATATTGGCCCACATCCGGCCGAGCAGGACGTTCACGAGGGTCTTCATGCCGCCTTTCTGAGTGAAGCTGGGAAGCTCGATCTCGGTGGCCTGGCCGATGCGGAACACGCGCTTCGCTTCGATCTGGACCTCGACCCGTCCGCCCATCCCGGTGCGGATGGCATCGCCCTCGGCGATCTTATCGCCCATGTTCAGACGCACCCACTCTACCGCTCCTTTGCGCTTGATCTGGGCCGGCTGATCCAGATACGTCACTTCCGACGCGCGTGCCGGCTGTGCGCCCGCTAGAGATCCCAGCAGCGCGGCGAGCAGCACCGGCACGGCGATGACCCAGCGCCACCCGCTCCGCTGCGGCGGCATGCCCGTGGGAAATGAGGCCGGATCCTTTAAGGTGCGGAGCGCTGCCGATGCTTGCATGGTTACCTTGGGCATCTAGGGAGGTATCCGTGGCTGCCGGCGGCGAACAGCCAACGCAGCGTGCGGATTGTAGGACGATGGGCCCGCCGCAAGGCTCTCCGGCGTGATTGGCCGACACTATAATCCGTCCCAATTCCCTCGGCTAGGCCGAGTCTTTTCCCACCGGCACAAAAGAACTAACCTTACTGGGCATCGCAGACGCCTCGCGCTGGACAGGTCTGGCGCGCGGACATGCTACGAGCGATGAATCCTCGGAGTGCAGCCTAGCCCCATTGAGACGCCGCATCATGTCCACCGCCCCCCGGCCCCTGACCCGCTGGCATTGGCTCGTTCCCGCGCTCCTGCTGGCGGCGGGCACGGCGGTGCTTTGGAACGGCGAGGCGGACCGCGACGTGGCACGCCAATACTATTCTCTCGGCGATCCCACGCACTGGCCGCAGGGCTATGAGCAGCCTTGGGCTTCTCTCTATCGCTGGGGCGTGGCCCCGGCGATTGGGCTTGCCGCCGCCGGACTGCTGCTGCTGGCCTGGGGCTTTGGACGGAACGCCGGAAAGGCCGGGGCTCTGCGCCGGGCCGGGCTGACGATCGTCCTCGGTCTCGCCCTCGGGCCGCTGCTCATCGTCAACGGAGTGCTTCACGAGGCCTGGGGCAGGCCGCGTCCGCGGCAGGTGATCGAGTTCTCCGGTAGCAGGGCCTTCCGCCCGGTGCTGCGGCCCATCCGGGATTCAGGCGCGCAAAGCTTCCCGACGGGGCACGCCGCGGCGGGCTACGGATTCGTCGTGCTGTACTTCGTCTGGCGCGAGACCCGGCCGCGCCTGGCGTGGCTTGGCCTCGCCGGCGCGCTCGGGCTGGGCAGCCTGACGGCCTGGGCGCGCATCGCCCAGGGCGGGCACTGGCTCTCCGATGGCCTGTGGAGCGCGGGAGTCGTCTGGTTCGCCGCTTGGGCGGTCGCCCTCGCCCTGGAGCGGCGCGGTGCGGGAAATCGTCCGCGGATTCCCGGAGCGTCTCGGTCCGGAGCGCCTCGTCCCTGGGCCGCGGCCTTGTGCGGCGGCGCGGCACTTGCGCTATGCGCGGGATACCTCGCCTTCCATCCGCTCATTGAGCGCGTGGATCGCGAGCTTCCGATTCCGCCGGGCCTCAGCGAAGTGGAAATCGAGTGGACAGGCACTCCGGCGGACGCGCACGTGCTGTCCACGCCGGGCACAGCCGTCCGGCTCACGGCCACCCTGTCCGGACGCGGCGTGCCCTGGGCGGGTCTGGTGGATCGTTGGGAGACCCAACCCTGGCCGGCCGGCTCCTTCCACGGGCGCTACACCATCGCCGTGAGCGGCTACCGGCGCAGCCAAACCGTGGAATTGTGGGTGGCCGCGCCGCCGGACGTACGAGTCACGCTCGTGCGCCACGGCGAAGGATGAAGCAGGCAATCCAGTAGCAAGCACATGGCTAGAAACTCAAGGTGACCGCGGCCAATTGCACCGGGGGGGATCCGGCCTGGGCCTTGCGTTGCTGGAGCGTGGCCAGCGCCACCAGGAAATCCCACCAGAAGTGGATCGCCACGCCTTGGCGGATATCGTAGTCGTTGCGCTGTTGCAGCCAGCCCAGGTACAGCCCGAACGCGCCGGCCTGGAGGCCGCTGGCCTGGGTGCCCTGGCCCATATGGGCGAGCCCGAAGGCCGTGGTGGATGTAATGAGGCCCCAGGTCTCGCCGAAGGCGTTGCTGAATCCATTGTTCAATACGCCGCGGAAGAACCCCTCTTCGCCCACCGCCACCATTTCATACTGAAGCGCAAATCCGGTGCCTAGCTCGTCGCGGGTCAGTCCGCGATAGGAAGTATAGACATAGCTCGACGAATCGGGCGGCGTGACCGCACCATAGAGCACAAACAGCAGCGGCACCCAAGTGGTGAGGCGCGACAGGTACTCCCACTGGAAGGGCGCGTAGGCCGCCTCGGCGAGGCTCTCGTGGGGCGCGGGAGTCGCGTAGCCGCGGTTGTCCATGGCCAGCCGCGCGTCGCGGTACGCGCCAAACGCGGAGTAGAAGGACAGGTCGGTCAGGGCGGTGCCGTACAGGTCTGCCTCGAAGCTCGTGCGATTGATGGTGATGTTGCGGCGATCGTCAATCCGGTCCGCGGGCGCAATATAATCGGGCTGATCGATCAGGATCGTGTATTGCCTGGCGGCCACGAGGTACAGGCCAAGATGCACGCCGCCTTCGAGATCATCCCCGTTGGCAACCTGCCCCAGCCCCGGAATGAGCAAGCTGGCTCCCGCGCGCAATTCGGGCTGCTGTGTCCACGCAGTCGGGGGCGCCAGCAGAAGCCCCGCGGCGAGCGCCGCCAAGGTCAGAAAGGCGCGGACCGCCGCGCGAGCGCGCCCGCGCGGAATGGCCCGGTCGCGCTCGGCGCGCTGTGCTGGAGCCATCACGTGCCGGAGGCCGGCCAGCCATAGCTTTCGGCCAGCAGCTCGATGGGGTGAACGACACGCAGCGGGAGACGTTGCTCGCGCACCCCCAGGCGGAGCTGGAGAAGGCAGCCGGGATTGCCCGTGGCCACCACGTCCGCGCCGCTGGTGCCGATGTGCGCCAGCTTCCGCTTCAGCAGGCGGCGCGACATCTCGGGCTGCTGGGCGCTGTAGCTGCCCGCGCTGCCGCAGCACATCTCTGCCTCGCGCAAGGGCACGAGGCGCAGGCCGGGGATGCGGCCCAGCAACTCGCGCGGCTCATCGCCGATCCTTTGCGCGTGCACCAGGTGGCATGGATCGTCGTAGGCGACTGCGCACGGAACGGCAATGTGCGGCGGAGCGAGGGGCAGCCCCGCCAGGTACTCCGTCACGTCGCGGACGCGGGCGGCGAAGCGCCGGGCGCGTGTGGCCCATGCCGGGTCCGCCGCGAGCAAACGTCCGTATTCCTTAGTGGCGGCGCCGCACCCGGCGGAATTCACGACGACCGGGGCGTCCCCCGCCGCCTCGAAGGCCGCGATGTTGCGTCGCGCCAATTGCCGCGCCCGCTCGGCATCCCCCGCGTGCAGGTGCAACGCGCCGCAGCAGGCCTGGCCGGGCGCCTCCGCCAGGACAATGCCGTTCGCCCGCAGCACGTACGCCGTGGCTGCGTGCACCTCGCCGAAAGCGGCGTCCATGATGCAGCCGGTGAGCAGGGCCGCGCGGCCCCGCTCCTGCACGGCCGGCTTGCTCAAGCCGCGCCGCCAGCGGAGCGGCCGCCGCAGCGGCGGCATGCGGCGCTCCAGCCGCCCCAGCGGGGGCGCCAGCCCATCGAGCACGCGCGCGGCGCGCAGCAGCGTCTGCACGCCCGAGCGCTGGTACGCCCACAGCCCCCACACCGTCGCGCGCAGCAGCCGCGGCGAGAGCAGCAGCCGGTCCAGCAGAAGCCGCCCCACGCGCCGGCCAAGCGCGCCCCGGCCGCCCCGCCGGAGTGCCGCCACGTCGTTGCGCCCGGCTTCGAGCATGTCATGGAAGCGGATTCCCGACGGACACGCGGTCTCGCAGGCCTGGCAGCCCAGGCACAAGGCCAATTGCGGCTCGATCGCCGCCAGCGCCACGCGCCCCCGCGCGGCGGCATACATCAGGTCGAGCCGCCCGCGCGGGGAGGCGGCTTCGATGCCCGTCTCCCGGTACGTGGGGCAGGCCGGCAGGCAGAAGCCGCACTTGATGCAAAGCGATTCGGCCTGGCTGAAGGCTGCCGCCAGATGCGGGGCCGCGGCGCGGGCATCGGGGCCGGATGGGTCCGCCCCGTGCGCCGGAACCGGGAGCGCCGGATCGGGGAGTGCGGAGGCGTGCGAGGCCGTGGCAGGCAGAGCCGAAGCCGAGTGCGCCGTCATGGGATGATCACGCCGCGGATTCAGGTTATGGAAAGCGCCGAGCCCGTCTTCGATTCGGCCACGGGGTCACGGCGCGGCCGCCGGCCCACGCCGGGCTGGGCGCGGCGATGCGCGTGCCAAGTCCACGCGGCGCCGAGAATGAGCGCCAGCCCAAGCGCGGCGAGCGCGCCGATTCCCCAACGTGCGAGTCGCCTGCGATTCATGGCGCATCTTCGGAAATGGTGTGCGTGCGAGAGGAAGTCACAGGAAGCGGCCGGGCACGAGGATGTTGCGCGGATCCATCTGCCTCCGCAACACGCGCATCAGGGCGGCTTCGCCGCCGAGCTCGCCCCAGGCACCGATGCGCTCGGCAAGGGCGGCGGGGGCGCGTTCCAAGACGAGATAGCCGCGCTCGGATTCCAACGCCGCACGCAGCGGCTCGAAGCCGGCGGCGAGCCGCAGGGGATCGGCCCCCGCGAGAGCAAACCGCAAGAGCCCGCCGCCGTAGTCGGCCGCCAGCGACAGCGCGATCCGCCGGCCCGCGCCCGGCTCCGTGGCCAGCCGCTGCACTTCGCCGGCCAGCCAGCCGAGCCGGGCCGGCGCGACACCCGCCCGTGCGACGGTGACATCGCCTGCGGCAACCTCCGGAACGTTGGGTGCTTGCAACCAGCGCCGTCCCGCGGGAGGTAAGCCCGGCAGCACCGCGCCGTCCGCGCCGCCATGATTGGCCATCAAGGCGTATGCATCGGCCGTCTGCCGTCTTATACCGGCGGACCGCCCCTCGAAGCCCGTACAGAGCCAGGTCAGCCCCGGGCTGCCCAGGAGGTTCGCACTCGCTGCGGCGGGCGTCCCGAAGCAGGCGCGCGCACCGGCGCCATCCAGCAGGATGAGGAACGCGGGTGCGAGTGCGGAGCCGTAAAGCTCGCCTGCCGCGGCGAGGGCGGGCTGCGTCCCGGCGAAGCGGGCCAGCACGACCGCGCTCTCGTCCGGAAGGGCGAACAGCTTGAGCGTCACTTCGACGATCACGCCGAGCATGCCGGCCGAGCCGGTATAAAGCTTGCCCATGTCGTAGCCCGCCACGTTCTTGACGACCTTGCGCCCGTAGCGCACCAGCCGGCCGTCGGGTGTGGCCACGGTCAGACCCAGCAGCTGGTCGCGGACATCCCCGTAGAGCAGGCGGCGCGGCACGGGCCGGTTGACCGCGACCAAGCCGCCCAGGGACTGCGGCTCGTCGTCGAAGCCCAGCGCGAGGAATTGGTGCCGGGCCCGTAGCTGACGATTGGTCTCGGCGAGGGACAAGCCGGCAAGCGCCGTGACCGTTAGGTTATCGGCATCGTGATCCAGGATGCCCGCCAGGCGCGACAGGGACAGCGCCAGGTCGTAGCGGCACGGGGGCCGTCCGGCGCCCATGTCCCGCCCCGCTCCCCAGGGCACGACGCCCCATCCTTCGGCATGGGCGAGTGCGAGCGCCTGGGCGGCCTGCTCGGGGGACCGCGGATAGGCGATGGCTTGCGGGAGGCGGCTGCCGATCCGGAAGGCCTCCAGCGTAGCCGGGGCCGCCTGCACGGCAAGGCCCGGCGCGGCCCGCTCGAGCGCCCGGGCGACGGACGATGCGGCGGAATGGGCAACCGAATTCATGCGGGTTGGGCGCGTTGCGCGGGTAGGCTGGGAGCAAACAGGCGCAGGGGAAAGACCTTGCGCGGATTGCACAGGTCCTGCGCATCGAGAGCCTGCTTGACCCGGAACATGAATTCCAGCTCGTCCGCGTTGTACATGAGCGCCAGCTCCTCCTGCTTCTCCACGCCGACGCCATGCTCGCCGGTAATCGAGCCGCCCATCCCGACGCACAGGGCCATGATCTCGTGGTGAGCCTTGAGCGCCCGCTCGCGGCTTTGGGGATCGTTCCGGTCGAATGGGATGAGGGGATGCAGGTTTCCGTCCCCCGCATGGGCGACGGTGACGGCCTCCAGGCCCATGCCGCCGCAGATGGCCGCCACGCCCGCAATCGCCTCGGCAAGCAGGTTGCGCGGCACGGTGCAGTCGATGACGTACACCGTGGAGGACAGGCGGGCCATCGCGCCATAGGCGGCGCGCCGGGACAGCCACAGCTTCTGCGCTTCCTGGGCGGTGCGCGCGGTCTGCAGGTCCACGGCGCGGTTGGCCTGGCAGACCTCCTGCACCCGCCGCAGCTCGATGTCCATCCCGTCCTTCAGGCCATCCATCTCGATGATCAGCGAGGCGCCGGCATGGTCGGGGAAGCCGACATGGACATGCCGGTCCACCATTTCCATCGCCTTCCGGTCCAACAGCTCCAGCGCGGCGGGCAGGATTCCCGCGGCCATGATTCCGGACACGGCGCGGGCGGCGTCCGCGACCGTGGGGAACAGGGCGAGCTGGGTCACGACGGCCTCGGGCAGCGGCAAGATCTTCAGCGTGGCGCGGGTCATGATGCCGAGCGTGCCCTCCGAGCCCACCAGCAGGCCGGTCAGGTCCATGCCCGGCCGCCCCGCGGGCGGACCGCCCAGTTCCACGATCTCGCCGTCGGGGAGGACGAGCTCGAGCCCCAGCACGTGGTTGGCGGTGACCCCGTACTTCAAGCAATGCATGCCGCCGGCATTGTTGCCCACATTGCCGCCGACTGTGGAGACGACCTGGCTGCCCGGGTCGGGAACATAGGTGAAGCCGAAGCCCAGCCGCGCCAATTGTTCCTTCAGGTCCTGATTGACCACGCCCGGCTCCACCACGCAGAGGCGGTTGTCCGGGTCCACTTTCAGCACTCGGTTCATGCGTGCCAACGCGATGACTACAGCGGGTCCCTGGGGCAGCGCGCCGCCGTTGATGCCCGTGCCCGCGCCGCGCGCCACGACAGGCACCGCGAGGCTCCGCGTCAGCCGCAGAATACCGGCCACCTGCTGCGCGCTGTCCGGCAGGGCGACCGCCAGCACGTCCGTGCCGCGGTACACTGAGGCGTCGTAGCCATAGACATAGCGGTCCGCTTCGGCGTCCAGGACGTTTGCGCCGCCCACGATCTCCCGCAGCAGGGGCACGATCAGGGCGCGGGTGGGGAGCGCGATCATGAGGAATCCGTGAAGTCGAGCGCGGTGCGAGATTCGTGGACTCGCGCCCGCGGCGGACGCTAGAGGACGCCGGCCGGAAGCTTGACCGCCTCATCCACAGGCATTCCATCCCCGGGATTTGCGTCCGCCGGTTTCCCCGCAGGGAGCTGCAGGACGGGGTGGTCCCGCCGGGGACGGTAGAGCAGGATCGTGCGTCCCAGCGTCTGGGCCACGGCGGCTTGCACTGTGGCGGCCAAGGATTCGGCGCAGTCGGCGACGGAAAGTGGGCAATTTTCCAGCAGCTTAACCTTGACCAACTCGTGGGTCGTCAGGCATCCGTCGAGCTGGTCGGCCAGGTTGCCCGCAATGCCCTGCTTCCCTATCCAGACCAGGGGCTTGAGGCTATGGCCTTGGGCGCGCAGATAGCGCCGCTGCTTGCCGGTGAGGTCCATGCGTTTCCCGCTGTTGTTGTCCGCCAGTGGCGCGTTCCGCGCTTGGCGCCTTGCGCCGCCGTTGCGCACCTGTCGCCGACTGAGCCTAGCCCAAGCGGCGTGCCGGGTAAAATGGCACCCCCTCAGAGGGCCCGTAGGCCGCCGCACTCCGTCTGTTTTCAGGCAATGGCAGACAGGCCATTGATTTTCCGGTAAGTTTACGAGGGAACTCTGGCTCCGCCAATCGTTACATAGTCTAAGGAGCGCCCTGGGATTGGACACTGTCTTCATCGGCGGCGGGAACATGGGGTACGCCCTGGCAGCCGCGCTGATCGGCCGGGATGTTTCCCCAGCCGACCGGGTTCTGGTCGTGGATCCGGCGCCGGAAGCCCGCGCGCGGGCGGCGGCGCTGGGATGCCGAACGGCGGCCGTCGTGGACGAGCGGGTATCCCAGGGCCGCGTGCTGGTCCTGGCCGTGAAGCCGCAGGGGATGGCGGAAGCGCTTGCGCCGCTGCGGGGAAGGCTGCGGCCGGAACACGTGGTCGTGTCGATCATGGCCGGCGTGCGCATCGGGACGATCCAGACGGCGCTGGGACACTCCGCCGTCGTGCGGGTCATGCCCAACACGCCGGCCCAGGTGGGGCTGGGCATGAACGTGTTCCACGCGCACGTTTCCGTCCAGGCCGGGCAGCTTGCCGCGGTGGATGCGCTGCTGAAGGCCAGCGGCGAGGTGCTGAGCGTGGACTCGGAAGACCTGATCGATGCGGCGACGGCGGTCTCCGCCAGCGGTCCCGCCTATGTCTACTATGTCGCCGAGCACTGGATTCGCGCGGCCCAACAGTTGGGGTTTACCGAGGCCCAGGCGGTCCTGCTCGTGCGGCAGACTGTCAGGGGCGCGGCGGCGCTCTGGCAGAGCCTGGGCACGGCTCCCGGCCGGTTGCGGGAACAGGTGACCTCGAAAGGCGGAACCACGGCGGCAGCCCTGGACGCCTTCGCGGCGGCGGGCGTCGGCGCGGGCATCGAGACCGGTGTTCGAAGCGCCTACGAGCGGGCGAAAGAGCTGGGCGGCTAGCGGCCGCCGGCGATGCCGGAGCGAACCCGGCGGCGGCTCCCGCACGGCACGCCCCCAGGGCCGGCCGGCGCGCCGGACGCGTTCCGGTTTGCGCAACTTCACGGGATCGAGCGCATGCTGCCGACGACAGCGGGTCTTCAGGATCGGGAGCGGCCGCGGATCGTCATCGTGGACGACGATCCGGCTCATCTCCAGGTGGTCAAGATCATCCTGACCCGGGAGGCGCTCGCGGCGGAGCTGCACCTGTTTGAGGAACCCATCAAGGCCCTGGCGTACCTGGACACGGGGCGGGTCAACCTGATCCTGCTCGACATCGGCATGAGCCAGATGAACGGGTTCGCCGTATTCGAGCGCCTCCGCAAGTCGGGCCCCAATCAGGCGACGCCGGTGATCTTTCTCACGGCGTCCAAGGAAACCGAAACGATCCTGCAGGCGTTCGAAATGGGGGCGGCGGACGTGCTGGGCAAGCCGCTGATCTCGCCGATCCTGATCGCCCGCATTCGCGCGATCCTGGAAACGCAGGACCTGGAGGGACAGCTCCGGCACCGCAACGAGGAGCTGGAGGCGAGCAACCGGCTGAAGGACGAGATGCTGTCGATCTGCTCCCATGACCTGCGCTCCCCCCTCTCGGCGATCGACCTGATCTGTCAATTCCTGCAGGAGGAGCGCAGCAACAACTCGAAGGCCGTGCTCGTCAACCGCATCCTGAACCAGTCGCGCCTCGCCCGGCGGCTGGTGGACAACCTGCTCGACCTGAACCGGATCGAGGAGGGCATGCTCGTGCCGACGCCCTCGTTCTTCCGCATGCGGGACCTGATCGCCTCCTGCGCGGACGACGAGGCGCCGATGATGCAGGCGCGGGGCCTGAAGCTGGAGCAGTCGCCGCCGGAGGACAACCTGCTGTGCTTCGCGGACCGGGAGATGATCGCCCAGGTCTTGCGCAATCTGCTCGGCAACGCCATCAAATTCGCGCGCAGCTCGGTCAGCCTCGCCGCGCGCTGGCTCGAAGCCGGAGACCCCACCGGCGGGGCGATAGAGATCGCGATCGCGGATGACGGGCCAGGCATCTCCCCCGAGGAGCTGCCCAATATCTTCGACAAGTACCGCAAGGGAGACGAGCGCAACCTGGGCAGCGGACTGGGCCTGTTCATCTCGCGCAAGATGCTCGAGCTGCACGGCGGCCATATCGAGGTCAGC
>Ga0209415_10016404_pt1 | contig 11906 bp, 11 predicted proteins | sample PeaSoiSIISIP2007_FD_187696 | JGI IMG/M metagenome (GOLD analysis project Ga0209415, IMG submission 187696) | Peat soil microbial communities from Weissenstadt, Germany - SII-SIP-2007 (SPAdes) (version 2) | ecosystem: Environmental > Terrestrial > Soil > Wetlands > Peat | place: Germany... | reverse complement strand
AAGCCCTCGCTGAAGACCGGGCCCAGCTCACAAGCCGTCGGCCGCCCGTCGCTGCTGCCGTCACTGAAGCCTTCACTGAAGCCGTCGCTCAAGCGTCTCTGAGGCCGTCGCTCAACAGGTTGCGCGGCCGCTCCGGTTGCGGCTGCGCGCCGCTCAGGCTGTCAGTCAAATGACCTGGCTGCGCGCCGATCAGGCTGTCAGTCAAGTGACCTCCGGCCTGAGCGCGTTCGCGGCGACGCCGAGCGCCGAGTCCTTTGCGGCGGCGTAGCGGGTCTCACGCCGCCCCCGGCTCGAGCTCCCTAACCCAGCCGCGCGGAGTCAATCCTCCAGCGACGACGCCCGCCCGGGCCTTGCACCGGGCGCGGGGATGCTCAGATCCGCTCCACCAGCATCGCCTGGCCCATCCCGCCGGCCACGCACATCGCCTCGATCCCAAACCGCCCACCGGTCGTCTCGAGGCCGTTCAGAAGCGTCGCCATGATCCGCGCCCCGGTCATCCCGAACGGGTGCCCAAGGGCGATTGCGCCGCCGAACGGGTTCAGCTGCTCCTCGGCGATGGAAAGCTTGCGCATGCACGCCACGACCTGGGCCGTGAACGCCTCATTCAGCTCGACGATGTCGATGTCGTCGATCGACAGAGCGGCGCGCTCGAGCAGCATCCGGATCGCCGGGATCGGGCCGACCCCCATGTACTCCGGCTCGAGCGCCGCCACCGTCGAGGCGATGATGCGGGCGCGCGGGCGCAGGCCGAGCCGCTCGGCGCGCTCGGCGCTCATCACCAGCATGGCGGCCGCGCCGTCGTTGAGCGGGCAGGAGTTACCGGCGGTGACGGTGCCGCCCGGCAGGAACGCGGGCTCGAGCGCCGCGAGCACGTCCATCGTGGTACCCGGCCGCGGGCTGTCGTCGGTGCTGACGATCGCCGGCGCGACCTCGATCGTGCCGCTCGCGCCGTCGTCGGCGAGGTGTGCGGGCACCGCCACCGGCACGATCTCTGAGTCGAAATGGCCCGAGCTCGCCGCCGCCACGGCGCGGTCCTGCGAGATCACGGCCCAGCGGTCCTGGTCGACCCGCGAGACGTCGTAGCGCTCGGCGACGTTCTCGGCCGTGAGCCCCATCGGAATGTAGACGTCGCAGAGCGATCCGCGCGAGCCGTCCAGGCGCGGGTTGAGGCTCGCCGGATCCGGTCGGGCGCCGGCGCCTGCACGCGAGATCGATTCGACGCCGGCGGCGATGAACTGCTCGCCCTCGCCCGCGCGAATCGCATGGAAGGCCATCCGCAGCGCCTGCAGCGAAGAGGCGCAGAAGCGATTGACCGTGGCGCCGGGCACGCGGTCGTCGATGCCGGCGAGCAGCAACGCGTTACGCGCCACGTTGGCGCTCTGCTCGCCGCTGCTCGACGCGGCCCCCATCAGCACGTCGTCGGTCTGGGAAAAGTCAACGCGCGGGTTGCGCGCGATCAGCGCCCGCAGCGGCAGCGCCGCCAGCTCATCTGCGCGCAGCGCAGCAAGCGACCCCTTGAACGCCCGCCCGATGGGCGTGCGCACGGCGTCGACGATCACTGCCTCGATCATCGTCTCTCTCCTCCACGCCTGTTCCCCCTGCGGATGTATCGATCATAGGAGCCGCAACGGCGGCGCGGCTCACAAACCCAGCTCGCCGACCCCCAGCTCGTCGAAGCCGACGTGGTGCGCCAGCTCGTGGCGGACGACGCGCACGACCTGCTCGCGCAGGCGGTCGGGATCGGCGCCGAAGTCACGGCGCAGCGTGTCGCGGAAGATCACGATCCGCCCCGGGTTGCCGCCGTGGCGGCCGCCGCCCTGGTAAAGCCCGTAGGCGTGGACGCGCCGACCACCGTCGGAGATCACCACCGCGGTGTGCATGAGCGCGTTCTGGAGCAGGTCGGGCAGCTCGTCGAGCGCGTCGCGGACGAGCTCCTCGAAGTCCTCGTCGTTGTGAGGATCCAGCTCCATGAACTCGACCTCGTCAGGCTCCACGGCGAGGCCCTCGCGCGCGAGGCTCTCGGCACGACGGACAACGAGCTCGAACTCGTCCTCGCCCTGCTGCCAACCCGCGAGCCAGCCCGTGACGAGCGCCACCACGGCTCCCAGCATCAGCACGCCGAGCGCGATCACAGCCAGCAGCTCGAGCAGTCGCACGAGCGGGGAGCTGCTCGCTGGCGCCAGCACGAAGACGACCGAAAGCGCCACCATCAACGCGACCCCGGCCGCGCGCAGCACCAGCCTCAGCGGCGGGGGCGTCGCTGACACGGCGGGCTTTTCGGATCGACTGCCACCACCTCATGCTACCCGGGCCCGCTCGGCGGGCGGACGGGTGGCGTATGCTCAGCCGCGGTGTGAAGGTCGGCCAGGAGATCGAGATCGGACCCCGGCGCACAGCCGAGCTCGCCGCCGAAGGCGCGACCGTGGTCGACGTGCGAGAGGCCTACGAGCGCGAGGCCGGACACATCGCCGGCAGCGCGCACATCGAGCTCGCGCGCGTGGCCGCGAGCGCCGCGGCGATCGACCGCGAGCTCCCGGTCGTCTTCTACTGCCGCGTCGGTGCGCGCTCGACGATGGCGGCGAGCGCGTTCCGCGCCGCCGGCTACGACGCCTACACGCTGGCCGGCGGGATCCTCGCCTGGGTCCAGGCCGGGCTCCCGATCGCTCCCGACGACGGCTACGTCGCCGACCACTGAGCGGCGTGCCGCGGGTGGCGACCCTGCGCGGCGGCCGCTGCCGCCGCGATCTCGCAGACCTCGCGCGGGTCATCGACGATTGTCAGTAGCGCGATGTCGGCCGCAGCGATGTTCCCGCGCCCCAGCACAGCCTCGCGGATCCACGCGACCAGGCCGCTCCAGTAGTCGCTGCCGTAGAGGATCACGGGGAAGTGGCGGATCTTGCCGGTCTGGATCAGCGTCAGCGCCTCGAACAGCTCATCGAGCGTGCCGATGCCGCCCGGCAGCACCAGGAACGCGCAGGCGTAGCGGACGAACATCAGCTTGCGCACGAAGAAGTAGCGAAACTGCAGGCCGAGGTCGACGTAGGGGTTGAGCTGCTGCCTGTTCGGCAGCTCGATGTTCAGCCCGACCGAGAGCCCGCCGCCTTCCTGGGCGCCGCGGTTGGCCGCCTCCATGCTGCCCGCACCGCCGCCGGTGATGATCGCGAAGCCCTCCCCGGCGAGGCTGCGCGCGACCGCGCGCGAGCGCTCGTAGGCGCGATCGGCCGGTTGCGTCAGGCTGGAGCCGAAGACCGAGACGGCCGTGCCGATCCGCCCGAGCGCCAGGAAGCCGAGCGCCAGTTCCTCGCTGATCCGCGCGATCCGCTCGGCGTCCGAGCGTACCGCCGCGACGGTCTCGAACTCGGCCGCGAGCAGCTCCTCGTCGGCACTCGTCGGCTGGCGGGGCTCGCTCGCCACAGGCTCAGAACAGCAGCGAGTTCATGTAGGCCTGCTCCTGCTGGCCGAGGTTGGTCTTCGCCGGGTTCGCGTGCAGGAAGCCGAGGACCTCGGAGGAGTAGGGCATGAACACCAGGTAGGTGTAGACGGCTATCACCGCGACCACGACGCGCAGCGCGCGCGGGCGCGCGAGCGCCGCGAACGGCAACAGCCAGACGATGTACCAGGGCAGCGTCCACGTCAGCGCGAGCACCAGCGCGAGCGTCACCCAGCCGCAGCCGGAGCGCCAGCGGCGGGTCCGCCATGCCCATATCGTCGAGCCGACGATCACCGCCGCCAGCAGCAGCTGAAGCAGCAGGCGCATCTCGTGGGTGGCGCCGCCGAAGCCGAGCGCCAGGCCAGTCAGGTTGGGGATGCCGTCGGGGACGACGAGCTGGCCCTGCTGGCTGACATTGGGCAGGTTGACGCCGAACGCGACGTAGGTGGCCGCCGCCGTCGCCGCGAGACCGATGAGCATCCCCGCGGCGACGCGCGCGCGGCGCGGCGCGCCGGCGAGCAGGACCGGGATCAGGACCGCACAGGAGGCCTTGATCGCGACCGCCCCGATCAGCGCGACGCCGGCGCCGATCTCCATCCATGCGGACGGCTCGCCGGCGACGAGCGGGCGGGGCATGCCGTCGAGCCACGCCCACGCACGCCTTAGCACGGCGAGGACACCACGTTGGCCCGGCGGCGCCGGGCGCGCGTACTTGCCGACGCGCATCGCGTCGGCGCGCAGGAGCAGCCAGAAGCCGAGGACGAGCAGGAAGATCATCAGGAAGTCGTTGTGGTCGCCGCCGAGCCCCCAGACCAGCACGATCGGGTTGATGCCGACGATCACGGCAGCCGTCAGCGGATTGCGGCCCAGCAGCTCCGCGCAGCGGTAGACCAGAAAGACCGAACCGAGGCTCGCGAGCATCAACGCCACCTTCATCGCCCAGAACGAGCCGGCGACGCCGAGCGGCACCAGCGCCATCGTGAACAGCGTGAACAGCGGCCCGTACGGGCTCAGCAGGCCATGCCAGTTGCTGAGCGCGAAGGTCGGGTCGGCGTGGGACTCGAGCGCCGGGATCGTGACGTAGGGGTTGAGGTGGTGCACCACCTCCATGCGCCCGTAATTGAGGTAGTTGAAGACGTCGGTGAGCGTGAACGGGGGCGCCAGCAGGAAGATCACATGGACCGCGACGATCGCCGCGAACACCCAAGACCGCCGCAGCCGAGGAGCCGAGTAGATGACGACCAGGTACGCCACGAGCATCGTTGCGACCGCGGCCGTGAAGATGACCCTCTCGGTGTGATTGCTGGCGGCGAACCAGCTCGTCAACGCGCCGGTCGGGCCGGCGATCCAGCGCGGGTAGGGGGCGCGCGAGATCGTCGAGGGCACGAGGATGCCGGGGTGCGCGGAGGCGAGCGAAACGAGCAGCAGGCTCGCCACCACGATCAGCGTCAGCGAGGTGGCGGACGCGGCGGCAGCGAGCTTCGAGCGCGACATGTCGGCCAAGCTCGGGTCCCGCCAGCCTGGCGCGCGCTGGGCGTGCAGTCGGTGGCCGTAGAAGAGGTGGCGGTGGCCGTGGCGTGATTCGTGGCCATTGCCCAGGTGACCCGCCGCGTGCGGCGGCGCCGTCGCCGGGACGGCAAGCAGGCTGCGGGGGCCCTCGGTGGCGTCGGTCGACATCGCTTATCGGAGCACGATCCGCCGCGGCGCGCCGGACTGCGCGGAGGATAGCGGCAGCGCTCGCGCGTCCCCAACGCTCGGTCCCCGGAAAGGGCGGAGCCCGCTCATGCGGCGGGCTCCGAGCACTTCAAAGGCTGTCCAGCTGGCGCGCGCTCTAGAGCGCGACGACGTTGACCGCCTTGGGCCCCTTGTCACCGGCCTCGGCGTCGAAGGACACCTTGGCGCCCTCCTGCAGCGAGCGATAACCCTCGCCCACGATGCCGGTGTGATGGACGAAGAGATCCTTGTCCCCGTCGTCGGGGGTGATGAAGCCGAAGCCCTTGTCGTCGCTAAACCACTTAACGGTGCCCGTGGGCATTGCGTTCCTCCACTGTCTGTGTGCTTGCTGCGACGCGGAGGACGCTTGAAAAGCTTCGACCTGCGAGCGCTCGCACTGCTTTCGCCGGTAATACCGACGTCTTTCCCGCGTGACGGTAGCACGTCCGCCCGTTCCTGCAACCGAAATACGCGAGGCGCTAGGCTGACGCCATGAGCGAGAAGACGCACAAGACAGACGAGCAGTGGCGCGCTGAGCTGACTCCTGAACAGTATGAGGTCCTGCGGCGGAAAGGAACCGAGCGCCCGTTCACCGGCGAGCTCAACGAAAACAAGGCCGCCGGGGCCTATCGCTGCGCCGGCTGCGGCGCGCTGCTCTTCCAGTCCGACGCTAAGTTCGATTCCGGGACCGGCTGGCCGAGCTTCTTCGAGCCTGGCGCCGCCAACGCCGTCGCCACCGAGCAGGATCGCAGCCTGTTGATGGCGCGCACCGAGGTCCTCTGCGCGAGCTGTGAGGGCCACCTCGGCCACGTCTTCGAGGACGGGCCGCTGCCGACAGGCCTGCGCTACTGCATCAACTCGGCAGCGCTCACGTTCGAGCCGCGGCAGCCCGAGTGAGCGAGGACGCGGCGGCGGCACCGCCGCGCTTGCGCAGCCTGATCCCGCCGCCGCGCACGCGTGATGAGACGCTCAGCGCCGATCAGGTGCTCGCCGGCTGGCGCGAGCAGGAGGGACCGAAGCCGCGCGTCGCCCTGAACATGGTCGCGAGCGTGGATGGGCGGATCGCCGTCGACGGCCGCTCGGCGCCGCTCTCGAACGCAGTCGACCGCGCCCTCTTCCACGCGCTGCGGGCGCAGGCCGACGCGGTGATGGCGGGGGCGCGGACCGTGAGCCTCGAGCGCTACGGGCCGATCATCGCCAACCCGGCGACGCGCGCGAGCCGCGCGCAGCAGGGGCTCGCCGAGCAGCCACTCGCGGTGATCGCAAGCCACAGCCTCGACCTCGACCCGCAACTGCCGCTGCTCGCGGACCCCCAGTCGCGGGTCGTGATCCTGACGAGCTCCGCGCGCGACATTCCCGCCTGCGCCGCCGAGCTCGATTACGTGCGCGCACCGACGCTGCGGGCAGGGCTCGTCAAGCTCTCCGAGCGCTACGGCGTCGGCACCGTCGTTTGCGAGGGCGGCCCGACGCTCAACGGCTCGCTCGCCGCCGAGGGGCTGATCGACGAGCTCTTCCTGGCGCGCGCGCCGGTTCTGGTCGGCGACGTGCCGGGCGGCGCGGGCCTGCTGCGTGGCCACGCCCTGCGCGAGCCCCAGGCGCTCGAGCTGCGCACGCTGCTCGAATGCGACGGAACGCTCTACGCGCGCTACGTCAGGCGCTCGGAGGCTCCGCCCTCGCCGCCGCTCTGACCGATCTCGCGCGTGACCACCTCGAGCAGTTCGCTGGCGAGCGTGCCCCCGTCGGAGGCGACTCGCGGCGTGGCGCTGATCGTGACGACCACCTCCGCGCCGTCGAGCGCTTCGAGCATGACGCTCGGCGGGCGGCGGATCGGCACGGTCAATGCCTGCTCGATCAGCCGCTGCAGTTCGGTGGGCGTCGTGCCCGGGCGCAGCCGCGCGCGTAGGTTCACCGCCTCGGGCTCGCGCAACGGGCTGACAGAGACCGCGAGCACGAGACTGTTCGGCACGAGCACCTGGTCCCCGCCGACGTTGAAGGTCGTGTAGAGCAGGCCGAGCGCCGCGACGACGCCCTCGATCCTCCCTGCGAGTCCCCCTCCCTGCAGGCGCACCCGCTCGCCGACGACGAACGGTCGCGCGCTGAGCAGGACGATGCCGGCGATCAGGTTGCCGAGCGTCTGCTGCGCCGCGAGGCCGAACACCACCGCCGAGAACGACGCGCCGATCGCGATCGCCGCGATCGGGACACCGGCGATGCGAAGCGCCACGACGATCGCCGCAAGGACGGTGAGCAGGCGGATCACGAACCCTGCCGTGCCGGCCGTGGCCTTGTCCATGCGCCGGAACATGACCGGCTCGAGCCCGCGGACGAAGTCGCGGGCCAGCGCCCAGCCGACGATGATCAGCGCGAGCACGACGAAGACCTGCAGCGTGGTCGTGCCGGCGTCCGACGAAACCTTGCACGGATGAGACTCCGTGCCCGTTCCAAACGCGCAGGTCCTCAGGCCGAACACGGCGTGACGGTAGTCCCAGAGCAGGATTGTGCCCGCGAACAGCGGCAAGAGGACCAGCAGGTGCAGCCGCGCGCGCCGCACGGCCTGCGGCGAGAGGCCGAGCGTCAGGCCGACTTCGCGCAGGCTCTGGGCGCGCCGCGCGCGGTCCCAGCGCTTGGGTGGCTGCTCGCTATCTGCTTGTGACAAAGCCGTGAAACCCGCGCCGGGATGCAAGAAGAGGCTGCTACCGTGGGGAATGCGACCATAGCAACGAGAGGGGCGGGCACCGAGGATCCGCCCACAGAAAGGAACCACATGTCATACGTCGATCTGCACCTCCACCTGCTACCTGGGGTGGACGACGGCGCAGCCGATGATTCCGCCGCGCTCGCTCATGCGCGGCGACTCGCCGCCGAAGGGGTCCGCGACGTCACCGTCACCCCCCACATCAGCGACTACTGGCCACTCGAGATCAGCTCGATTCCCGACCGCGTCGCGGCGCTCGCCGCGCTGCTCGAGCGCAACGGCGTCGGCGTGCGCGTCCGCGCCGGAGGCGAGCTCGACGCGCGCCACGCTCACAGCCTTGACGACGCCGAGCTCGAGCTGATCGCCCAGGGGCCCCCCGGCAGCCGCTGGCTGCTGGTGGAGGCACCGTTCCGGGGTCTGGACGAGGCGTTTCTCGCCGACTGCACGGCGCTCAGCGCGCGCGGTTTCGGGATCGTGCTCGCCCACCCCGAGCGCGCCCGGGCCGTCACCACGCCCGACGGCGACGCGGCTCTGCGGCAATTGCTCGCCGGCGGCGCCCTCGCGCAGGTGAACGTCTGCTCGCTGCTCGGCAACAACGGGCTCGACGTGCAGGAGACGGCGGTCGGGCTGCTGCGCAGCGGCCTCGCCTACGTGATCGCCTCCGACGGCCACCCCGGAACCCGTGACCACACCCTGGCGCTCGGGTTCGTTCTCGCGCAGCGCGCCGGCGCCTCGTCGGTGCAGGCCTGGCGGTTGACGCAGGACAACCCGCGCTTCCTGTTGATCCACGGCATCCCCAAGGCGCCCTCGCCGGTCACGGCCGCCGCACTCGAGCTTTCGCTCGACTAGCACCCTCCGCGCGCCCGAGGCCAGCTACGCCCCGGGCTCACCAGGGGAGCCCAGGGCGCTGGCTGAGAGAGGCCCTCGTGCACGACCCGCGGGGTCAACTTCTTCGAGAGCTCGCTGCGAGCTGGTCAGACTCGCACGGGCATCACAGCAGCGGCGCAGCCAGGCGGGGTGAAGATCCTGATAGCGCGGCGGCTCGTTCACCGACTGGTCACAGAAAGTCGGGTTTTGCAGCCGAATCTTACGTGCATGACAAATGCGAAAGGTGAGGAGGGAGCACCTGTGGTGACCCGCGTCGATCTCCACTGCCACTCGAGCGCCTCGGCAGTGTCGCGACTTGGCGTCCAGCGAGCACTCGGCTTGCCCGAATGTGCGACGCCTCCCGAGGAGGTCTACGAGCTGGCGAAGCGTCGCGGCATGGACTTCGTCACGATCACCGACCACGACACGATCGAGGGGGCGCTCGCGATCGCCGGGCGGCCCGACACGTTCATCTCGGAGGAGCTGACGGCCAGCTTCCACGGCGAGCCGCAGACGGTGCACGTGCTCTGCCTCGGGATCACGCCTGATGACCACGAGTGGTTGCAGGCCCACGCCGGCGATGTCGAGGCGTGCGCCGAGTACCTCGCCGCCAACCGCATCGTGAGCGCGCTGGCGCACCCGTTCTACGCCGTCGGCGCGCCCCTGACGAGTCGCCACCGCCGACGGCTCGCGGAGCTGTTCCCGATCTGGGAGACGCGCAACGGCTCGCGCGCCAAGGAGCTGAACATGCCCGCCGCGATCTACGTCGAGACCCAGGGCGGCATCGCCGTGGGCGGCAGCGACGATCACGCGGGCATCGACATCGGGCGGACCTTCACGCTCGCGCCCGAGGCAGCGAGTCCGACGGAGTTCATCGAGCACGTGCGGGCGGGCCGCGTCGAGCCGGGCGGCGAGCAGGGAAGCGCCGAGAAGTGGGCGCATGCGGCGATGGCGCTGACCGTCCGCGCGCTCGGGCACGACGGCGACCGCGCCGAGCTCGAGGCCGCGCGCGTGCTCGAGATCGTCGAGCGGGTGCTGCACGACGGCGACCGCCGCGAGGGCCCCGTCGCCGGCAACCTCGCCCCTGCAGACGCCCGCGCGCTGCTGCGCGCCTGGCTCGTGTCGGTTGGCCTCGATGACCTCTCCGAGGCCGGGCTGGTCGCCTACATGCAGGACGAGCGCTTCACCCACGCCGATCTCCATCGCCGCGCGACGCGCGCGCACGAGCGTCGGCTCCGCGACGCCGTCGCGACCGCGATCGACGCCGCCGGGCGCGGCGAGATCGAGGAGATCGGCGCCGTGCTGTTCACGGCCTGTGTGCCGGCGATCCCCTACGCGCCTGCCGCGGCGTTCATCGCGCGCGAGCGCGCCAAGCTCGCACCCCGCGACGGCGAGCGCCCGCGGGTCGCGATCGTGGCCGACGGCATCGGTGCGATGCATGGCGTCACCCGCACGATCGAGGAGATCCGCGAGCGCGGCGTCGAAGGCTTCGAGATCGAGGTAATCGGCACCGACCGCAACGTCGACCGGCGACTGACCGCCGTCGCCGACGTCGAGATTCCCCACTACCCCGGAATGGAGATCGGCGTGCCGAGCCTGCCGGCGGCGGTCGACGCGATCGCCCACGGCCGCTACGACCTGATCCACGTGTGCGCGCCCGGCCCGAGCGGCGTCGCGGCGGCGCTGCTCGCGCGCGCGATGGAGACACCGCTCGTCGGCAGCTATCACACCGAGCTTGCGGCTTACGCGGGGCTTCGCAGCGGCGACCCCGCGCTCGAGATGACCGCGGCGCTCGTCGTCGCCGCCTTCTACGCGCAGTGCCGGGTGGTGCTCTCACCGAGCCGCGCCGCCGACGACGCGCTCGCGCAGCTTGGGATTGCGGCCGAGCGAGTCGTCCGCTGGGATCGTGGCGTCGACACCACGCGCTTCGATCCTGCGCTGCGCGACGAAACCCTGCTTCCGGGCGCGCTGCGGGTCCTCTACGCCGGCCGCGTCAGCAAGGAGAAGAACATCGACCTGCTCGCAGATGCGTTCACGCTCGCGCACGAGCGGGACCCGCGTCTGCACCTCGTTATCGCCGGCGGCGGCCCCGAGCAGCCGCGCCTCAAGGAGCACCTCGGCGACCGCGCGACCTTCGTCGGCTGGCTCGAGGGCTCCGCCCTTGCCGCGGCCTACGCGAGCGCCGACGTCTTCTGCTTCCCGAGCGAGACCGACACCTTCGGCCAGGTGGTGCTGGAGGCGCAGGCGAGCGGGCTGCCGGTGCTCGCCGTCGACGCCGGCGGTCCGCGCGAGCTGATCAGCGATGGCGTTGACGGCCTGCTGCGCCCGCCACGCGCAGAGGAGTTGGCCGAGGCGCTCGTGCGGCTCGCCGGCTCGGCCCAGCTGCGCGCCCGGCTCGGCGCCGCCGCGCGCCGGAGCGTCGAGCGCAGGACCTGGGAGCACGCGCTCGAGCGGCTGGCCGCTGGCTATCGCGGCGCCCTCGAGGGCGCTCGCACGGAGGCGCGTGATGCGGCCTGAGCGCACGCTCGCAGTCGCCGTCCACGACATCGAGCCGGCGACCTTCGAGCGCGCGGCGCTGATCCGCGAGTGGCTCGACGACCTCGGCGTCGACCGCGTCACACTGCTCGTGATCCCGGCCGCCGACCTGCATCCACTGTCTGACCGTCGACCTGAGGTTGCGAGTTGGCTGATCGACCGCGCCCGCCGCGGCGACGCGATCGCGCAGCACGGCTTTCGCCACCTGCAGTCGCCGCCGGCGCGCTGGCCGCCGCACCCGTTCAGCGCGATCGCCAGCGAGTCCCCGGAGTTCGTCGGCCTCGGCGCCCACCAGACCGACCGCGCGCTCGACGCCGGCCGACGCATCCTCAAGCTCGCCGGCCTTGAACCGCACGGTTTCGTCGCCCCCGCCTACGCATACACGCGCCAGTTGCGCGAGTCGCTGCAGACGCGCTTCGTCTGGTGGGCCGGCGCCTGGTGCCTGCACGCGACTGAGCATGGGGCGCCGCATCGCCACTGCGCGCCGCCGATCGGCCTCGCCGCCGCGGGACCGCTGCGCCGGCGGATCTCGCCGCCGCTGCTGCGCCTGGCCGGACGCCTGGCGGGCAGCACCCTGCGGATCGACCTGCATCCGCTCGACCTCGCCTCCCCCAGCCACATGCTGGCGCTCGAGGACGTCATCCGCCGCGCGACGCCGAGTCGCGC
>Ga0209415_10016402_pt1 | contig 11906 bp, 8 predicted proteins | sample PeaSoiSIISIP2007_FD_187696 | JGI IMG/M metagenome (GOLD analysis project Ga0209415, IMG submission 187696) | Peat soil microbial communities from Weissenstadt, Germany - SII-SIP-2007 (SPAdes) (version 2) | ecosystem: Environmental > Terrestrial > Soil > Wetlands > Peat | place: Germany... | reverse complement strand
GCCTGCCCCGTAGCGCCGCGGGTCGGGGCGCGTTGGCATCAATCGACGCGCGCGCCCGAATCCCTGACGACTTTTGCCCACCTGGCGAACTCGCGCCTGATAAGCGCGGCGAATTCCTCCGGCGTCCCGCCCGCGGGATCGGCGCCCTGCGCGCTGAGCAGCTCCTTCAGTTCCTTCGTTCCGAGCGCTTTGTTGAGCTCGGTATTGAGGCGGGTTATGACTGGCCTGGGCGTGCCGCGCGGCGCAATGATGCCGAACCAGTTCGTCACATCGTAACCCGGCACCGTTTCGCCGATTGTCGGCAACTCCGGCAGCGCACCCGACCGCTTGGCGCCGGTCACCGCAATCCCGCGCAACTTGCCCGCCCTGACCTGAGGGATCAGCGGCACAGCGCTCGCAATTGTCACGCTGACCTGCCCCGCGATGAGGTCGGTGATGAGCGGCCCGGTGCCTTTGTACGGGATGTGCGCGAGGTCGATGCCGGCCATCGATTTGAACAGCTCCATCGCCAGATGGCTCGATGATCCCGCGCCCGCGGACGCATAGTTGATCTGGCCGGGCTTTGCTTTCGCCAGCGCGATCAGCTCCTTGACAGATCGCGCCGGGAAATTCATGTTGGACGCCAGCAGCAGCGGCGCCGCGACGAACTGGATTACCGCATCGAAATCCCCTATCGCGTTGTAGCCGACATTTTTGTAGAGATGCGGATTGATCACGTGCGGAATCGACGCGAAGAACAGCGTATAGCCGTCCGGCGGCGAGTGCGCCACGATTTCAGCCGCGATCACGCCGCCCGCGCCGCCGCGATTGTCGACGACCACCTGCTCGCGCAGCGCTGTCGCGAGCGGCTGCGCCGCAATCCGGCTCAGGATGTCGCCCGCGCCGCCCGGGGGGAATCCGACCACCAGCCGCACCGGCTTGTCCGGATATTTTTGACCGACGGCATTGCCTGCAATCACCATCACGGTTAACGCCGCGGTTATGATCGGCAGCATCCGGCGCCAAGTTTCATCCTTCATCCTTCCGCCTTCATCCTTCGTTGTTCGCCTCTCGCCTCTCGAGTTCTATTCAGGCCTCGCGCCTGAAACCTTGACGGCTTTGCCCCATTTCACGATTTCAGCCTTGAAAAACGCGGTGAATTGCTCCGGCGTATCGCCGACGAAATCCGCGCCTTCCGACGCGATGCGTTCGTAAACCTCGGGCAGCTTGATGATACGCACGACCTCGGCGTGCAGCTTGGTGACTATCTCGCGCGGTGTCGCGGCAGGCACGGCGACGCCGAACCACGAGCCGGTTTCGAAACCCTTGAGTCCCTGCTCGTCGATGGTCGCGACCTCGGGCAGAACCGACACCCGCTTCAGGCTGGTGACCCCGAGCGCGCGCAACCGCCCGCTTCTGACGTGCGGCAGCACCGAAACGAACGCGCCGAAATAAACTTCGATGTGGCCGGCCACGACGTCGACGAGCGCAGGCGACGCGCCCTTGTACGGCACGTGGATCATCTTGATCCCGGCCATGGTCTTGAACAATTCGCCGGCGAGATGGTGCGGACTGCCGATGCCGGTCGAACCGTAGCGCAACTCGTTCGGGTGCGCCTTCGCGAGCGCGATCAGCTCCTTCACGTTTTTCGCCGGCACCGACGGATGCACGACCACGATGCCCGGCACCTTGGCGATGTCGGTCACATAAACGAAATCCCTGACCGGGTCATATGCAAGTTTCGGGTAGAGCGTGACATTGATCGCATTGGCGACCGTCGGCATGAACAGCGTGTAACCGTCGGGCGGCGACTTGGCCGCGATCTCGGAGCCGATATTGGTGCCCGCACCGGGGCGGTTCTCGACCACCACCGACTGCCCCCACGCTTCATTGAGCCTCGCGCCGACCGCGCGCGCGAGAATATCCGCGGCGCCGCCCGGCGTATAACCGACGATAAAACGTATAGGCTTGGTCGGATAGTTCTGCGCAAACACGCTGGGACAACCAAGCGCCAACGCAATCGCGATCACCCTACCAAGGATGAAGGATGAAGGATGAAGGATGAAAAAGCCCTGATTGCGATTATTCGACATATGCATTTCCGTTTTTCCCGTTGATTTTCCCTTCATCCTTCTGCCTTCCGCCTTCATCCTTCTTCAGGCACGCCTCGACGCCGTCCGCAACGCTTGCGGCAATCCGTTGTTGCACGTGCTGGTCACTCATTTTGACTTCCTCCTCGCGATTGACGACGACCCCGGCCTCGAACAACAACGCCGGCATCGTGGCGGTGCGCAATACCGCCAGATGGTCGAAATAATGCACGCCGTTGTCCTTGTCGGCAAACGGCCGGTTTTCGCCCACCACCGGATCGGCGTGATACAACGACGGCTTGAAGCCCGCGCCCCGCAACGCCGCGCCGATTGCCGACGCACAACGCAGCGCTTTCCCCCGCTCCGCGCTCTCGCGCGACACGAACAGCGAGAACCCGGAGAACATGTCGCTGTAGCGGCGCTCGACGCCGTCGTGCTGCCACGGCAGCAGATATTTTTCCCGCATCGAATCGTGATGCACCGAGATAAACAGATCGTAGCCTTTCGCTGCGCGCGGCCGGCGCCACAGCTCCTTCATTTTGCCGTCGGCGCCGATCAGCTTGGTCGTGTAGCCGCGCGCTTTCAATGCTCCCTCGATTTCATGCGCGAGCGCGAGATTGAATTCGAATTCGGGACGGCCGCGCGCGCTGATTACACCCGGCTCCTCGAAATAATGTCCGACATCGATCGCGATGCCAGCCGCGCCGGCCGCTTGCGCCAGCGCAACGACCAGCAGCGCAACACAGCGCATTACCAGCCGAGCGCGTACGCCGGCCGCCGCGGATCGGCGCCGCCGTGCATGACGCCGGTCTTGTGATCGACGACGATCGCGCACGGCGCGCCGGCGCGCCACGTCCATTCGTCCCACCAGTAAACCTTGTGGCCGAGCCGCCCCAGTTCGTCGCCGGTGGCTTTCGGAATGCGCGCCTCGAGATACAGCCGACCCGGGAAATAATCGTGCGGCTCGAACGAGCCCGGATAGCTGTAATTGGCGAAGCGCGGCGCTTCGATCGCGCTTTGCGCATCCATGCCGAACACGTTGACGTTCAGGAACACCTGGAGCATCGACTGCGGCTGCACGTCGCCGCCGGGCGTGCCGAATGGCATCAGTACTTTGCCGTTCTTGAACGCAAGCGCGGGGTTCGGCGTCAGCCGCGGGCGCTTGCCCGGCGCGACCGAGCACGGATGAGTCGGATCGGCCCATGACTGCGTGCCGCGCCCCGAGCAGAGAATGCCGAGGCCGGGCACGAGCGGCGAATTTTCCGAGCCGTCCGACGGTGTCGCCGAAATCGCGTTGCCGTGGCGGTCGATGCAGCACACATAAGTGGTGTCGCCGGGCCCGGGCGCTTCAGCGGGCTGCGGCGGAGTCATCCACCGGTGCGGCAGATCGGCGAGCGTCGCCGGATCGCCGGCGGGCGGCATCTCGGGCCACGCCCGGTCGGCGCGGATCATGCCGCGCCGGTGCGCGGCATAAGCGTCCGACAACAAGCCTTTGATCGGCACCTTGATGAAATCGGGATCGCCGAAATGCTGATGGCGGTCGGCGAACGCGAGCTTGAGCGCCTCGGTCACGACGTGGATGTATTCAGGCGAGTTGTGCCCCATCGCCCGCAGGTCGTAGCCTTTGAGGATGTTGAGCGCCATCGGCAGCACCGGCCCCTGCGACCACGGCCCGCAGGCGTGGACTTCGATACCGTTGAATTTCGTTTTCACCGTCGGCTCGAACTTGATGCTGAACCCGGCAAAGTCCTCCATGCGTATCAGACCGCCCGACTGCTGGTGGAACTTGACGATTGCCGCCGCGATGTCGCCTTTGTAGAACGCATCGCGTGCGGCACGCAGCGCCGCCCTGCGTCCTTTGCGCCGATTCGCCTTTTCGACGTCGGCCAGATACTGCAACGTTTTCCCGAGTTCCGCCTGCACGAAGACTTCGCCCGGCTCGGGCGCGCGGCCTTTGGGAAGAAATACTTTGCTGCTCGACGGCCAGCGCTCGTACGAGGAACGGTTGTCCTTGATGAAATCCGACATCAGCGGATACATCGGGAAGCCGTCGCGCGCGAAGCGGATCGCCGCCGCGGCAACTTCGCCGAAAGTCATGGTGCCGAAGCGCGCGAGCGCGGTGATCCACGCATCCGGCGCCGCCGGCACGACGCTGCGCAACACGCCCGCCGGAATTTTGCCGCCGTGGTGTTTCTGGAAATAATCCGGCGTCACCGCTTGCGGCCACACGCCGAGCCCGTCGATGCAATGGATTGCGCGTTGCTTAGCGAGATAGACGATCAGCGGCGCAACGCCGCCGAAATTCACCTTGTCGGTCTGCAGCACGCCGCACGCGATGCCCGCCGCGACGCCTGCGTCGACCGCGTTGCCGCCGGCTTCCAGAATCTCGAACCCCGCGTGCGCGGCCAGGTAATGTCCCGCGGCAATCACGTGCTTCGTCCCCATGATGGTGGGACGGATGGAGGGCGCGGCGGGCTTCAGGATCGGCGCTTCGAGTTTCATGGCTGCACTCCGTGGATTGCGGTTGCGCGCAATGGCGCTGGTCGTCATTTTAGCCGCGAACGCGGCAGTGCGCTGCCGGGTTGCGCGATCCGGTTGTAAGTGAGATGCTGGCGCGGCATCCCGCCGATTCATTTAATCCCAGTCACGTGTCCGCATGGCCGACCAACAAAAGCCGCCATTTCTCGGGTTGTCGGAAAAAGACCTGAGCGCCCTGTCGCAGCGCGCGGTGTCGCGCGCCTATCCCAAGGGCTCTGTCATCATCAACGAAGGCGACACCACCGACTCGCTCTACATCGTGCTCTCCGGCAAGGTGAAAGTGTTCCTCGCGAACGAAGACGGCCGGGAGGTCATCCTCGACACCCACGGGCCGGGCGAATACTTCGGCGAAATGGTGCTTGACGAAGGCCCGCGCTCGGCCTCGGTGATCACGCTCGAGCCGTCGCGGTTCCAGATCGTCCCCAAGAGCGACATCCAGGCGCTGCTCAAGAGCCACCCCGACTTTGCCGCTCACCTCATCAACAAGCTGATCTATCGCATCCGCGTGTTGACCGACCACGTCAAGAGCCTCGCGCTGCAGAACGTCTATGGCCGCTTTGCCAAGCTGGTGCAGGACCTTGCAGTGCAGCAAGACGGCGTGCTGGTGATTCCCGGCAAGCCGTCGCAGCAGGAAATGGCGAACCGCATCGGCGCCTCGCGCGAGATGGTCAACCGCATCCTCAAGGACCTCACCACGGGCGGCTACCTCGCGATCGAGGACCGCCGCATCGTCATCCGCAAGCCGCTCCCGGCGGACTGGTAGCCCCTCTCCGCCCCTCCGGCTCACGGGAGCCGACAGACGAAGAGGCAGGAGAGACGATAGACGGGTCTCCGGCTTTCGTCTCTCGCCTGGCGTCTCTCGGCGAAGCACGTCTCTCGTCTCTCGCCTGGCGTCTCTCCCCCAGCCCCCGGCTGGGCCGGGGGTGTCAATAAGTCACAACTTTCCTGTGCCGCACGTCGCGGCACCCTCTCCCGGCCCGCCATAGAGTGGAATGTTATTTGCGGCTTCGCCGCTACGCGTCCGCAGATTGGGGAGCGTAGCAATGGAATGTTAGTATCGGCTACGCAGCAAGCGACTGCGTCAGGGGGAGAGGTAATGGACGGGTCTATCGAACGAAATCGCGTCCGGCGAGGCGCCATGGCGACATTGCGCTGGACGTTCGCTGTCGTCATCGCTACCGCCGCGCTGCCAGTCCTCGCGCAGCAAGCAACGATATTCCGCATCGGCTGGCTCTCCAACGACAAGCCCGCAAATTCGCCGTTTTTTGACGCCTTCCGCGGCGGCATGCGCGACCTCGGCTACGTCGAAGGTCGCAATCTGGTCATCGAGGCGCGGTTCGGCGAAGGATCGGCCGAGCGTCTCGATCAGTTGGCCGCCGAACTGGTCAAGTTGAAACCGCAGATCATCGTGACACAGGGCGGTCCGGCGACTTACCCCATCGTCCGCGCCGGCGCGACCATGCCCGTCGTGTTTGGATTCAGCGGCGATCCCGTCGAAGGGAAAGTGGTGGAAAGTTTCGCCCGACCCGGGCGAAATTTCACCGGCGTGTCGTTTCTCTCATTCGATCTCGTCGGCAAACGCATGGAGTTGCTCAAGGAAGTGATACCGGGACTGAAGCGCATCGCCATCATCGCCAATCCGCAGCACCCCGGCGAACAGGGTGAACTGCGCGCCTCGCAAGCCGCGGCGAAAGCGCTCGGTCTTATGCTTGAATATTTTCAGGTGCGGGGCTCGCCGGAACTGGAAGATGCGCTCGCCGCGATCCTGAAGTCGCGCAGCGAAGCTATCGTCGTGTTTCCCGATGCGTTCACCATGCGATACAGCGAGCGGATTGCCGCGTTTGCGGTGAAAAACCGCATACCGGCAATATCCGGCTGGGCGCGGTTCACGGATAGCGGCAACCTCATGTCGTACGGACCCAATTTGCGGGATGTGTACCGACGACTCGCGACCTACGTGGACAAGATTCTGAAAGGCGCCAAACCTGCCGATCTTCCGGTTGAGCTGCCGACGAGTGTGGAAATGGTGGTAAATCTCAAGACCGCCAAAGTGCTTGGCATCAAGATTCCGCAGTCAATTCTCGTCCGTGCGGACCGGGTGATCGAGTGAACCGTCGCCGCAAACTGATCGTCGCGCTTGGCGCGGGCCTGCTCGCCGCTCCGCTCGCATCCCTTGCCCAACAGCAACCGGGGAAGATTTCCCGCATCGGCTTCCTTCAGAACCTGGGCGGCGACAAGATGTTCGATGCTTTCCGCAGCGGCCTTGCCGATCTTGGATACGTAGAAGGGAAAAACATCATCATCGAGCGCCGCTCCCCGGAGGGCAAGTCGCAGCGCCTCGATGCGTTCGCCGCGGAGCTGGTCGGACTCAACGTCGGTGTACTGGTCGCGCTGACCCCGCCGGCATTCCGCGCGGCAATCAAAGCAACGCAGACTATACCCATCGTCATGCGGACAAGCATCGATCCGGTCGAAGCGGGCATCGTCACGAGCCTCGCGCATCCGGGAGGAAACGTCACGGGCATTTTCAGCCTGTACGACGAGCTGAACGGCAAGCGGCTGGAACTGCTCAAGGAGGCGATCCCGACCGTGTCGCGCGTGATGCTGCTCTGGAACCCCGTTTCGCGCGGCGAAGAGGGACGCCTCAAGGTTGCGATGGACGCGGCGCGCAGGCTTGGATTGCATCCGCTCCCCGCAGCAGTCAACAATGCCAGTGAATTCGGCAATGCGTTCACGTCAGTGCGGCGCGAGCACGCAAACGGGCTCCTCGTGCTCAGAACACCGCTGATCGTTGCGAACATGGCACCGATCGCGAAACTGGCCAATGCGGCCAGACTGCCCGCGATTTACGACGAGGCTGCGTACACCGAGGCCGGCGGTCTCATGTCGTATGGGGCCAGTCTGACGGACCTGTACCGTCACGCGGCCGTATTCGTCGACAAGATATTGAAAGGCGCGAAACCGGGCGACCTGCCAATCGAGCAGCCGACAAAATTCGAACTCGTGATCAACATGAAAACCGCCAAAACGCTCGGCATCAAGATCCCGCAGTCGATTCTCGTGCGCGCCGATAAGGTGATCGAATGAAACGCGATGCCGGACACCGAGTTGCCGGATCGCGTCGCCGCGTTCGATCGGATGCGACGCACCGTTCAACGCGGCGGAGATTGCTGGTAGCGCTTGGCGCAGGCCTGCTGACTGCGCGCGGAACGTACGCGCAGCAAGCGCGCAAGGTGCCGCAGATCGGCTACGTCGGCAACTCGACGCCGGCCCTGGAATCCGCACTGGTCGAGGGATTCCGCCAGGGACTGCGCGAGCGCGGTTACGTCGAAGGCAAGACCGTCGTCATTCAGTACCGCTGGGCCGAGGGGAAAATAGACGCGCTCCCTACTCTCATTGCCGAACTGATCGCGCTCAAGGTCGATGTACTCGTCACCGCAGGGACGCCCGCTGCCCTCGCCGCGAAGAAAGCGACCTCCACGGTGCCCATCGTGATGGCGGCGGTGGGGGATGCGGTTGACAGCGGCATCGTGCCAAGCCTCGCGCGGCCTGGCGGCAATATCACCGGGCTGTCCACCCTGTACACCCAACTGGAAGGAAGGCGGATCCAGATTCTTCACGAGCTCGTGCCGAGGATGAAGCGCATCGCGTTGCTTACCAATCCGGCCAACCCGTTTACCGTCCTGATCCTGAAATCAGCGCGCGCCGCGACCGACACGTTGAAGCTGACGGCACAGGTGTACGAAGTGAGCGCCGCGGGCGAATTCGAGCGGGTATTCGCGGCAATCGCGAAAGCCAGGCCCGATGCCATGGCGGTGCTCGCGGACCGCCCGTTCCTGGTGTCCAACCGGACGCAGATCGTGCAATTCGCCGCGAAAAATCGCCTGCCGGCGATTTACCCGTTCTCGGAATTCATGGATGATGGCGGCCTTGTGTTCTACGGGCCGAATTTTCCCGATATGTTCCGGCGGTCGGCAACCTACGTGGACAAGATACTCAAGGGCGCGAAGCCCGCCGATCTTCCCCTCGAGCAACCGACTAAATTTGAACTCATTATCAACGCCAAGACCGCCAAGGTGCTGGGTCTCACTATCCCGCAGTCGCTCCTGATCAGCGCCGACAAGGTGATCGCGTGATTCTGCGCCGCTCGTTGTTCCGCAAGTACGCGGTCTATTTCGTGACATTGGTGACGCTCGCGTTGGTGGCGAGCGGCGGCATCGGCATCTACGTCACGTACCGCGAGAACAAGGCCGCCCTGCTCGATCTTCAGCGCGAGAAAGCCGCCGCCGCCGCGTCGCGCATCGAAGCGTACGTGTCGGAGATCGAGCACCAGATCGGCTGGATGCGCCTGCCGCAGGCGGGCGCGAGCAACCCTGAGCAGCGCCGCTTCGATTACCTGAAGCTGCTGCGCCAAGTGCCGGCGATTACCGATGTGGTCCAGCTCGACAGCACCGGCAAGGAACGGCTGCGCGTGTCGCGTCTGGGCATGGACGTGGCGGGCAGCGAGGAAGATCTCTCCAAGGATCCCAAGTTTACCGTTGCGAAGTCGGGCAAGACCTATTTCAGCCCGGTCTACTTTCGCAAGGAAACCGAGCCGTACATGACGATTTCGATGGCGGGCATCAGCGACGAGGCCGGCATCACCGTTGCCGAAGTGAATTTGAAATTCATCTGGGATGTGATCTCGCGCATCAAGATCGGCGACAAGGGCCTCGCCTATGCGATCGATTCGCGCGGGCGGCTGATCGCGCATCCCGACATCAGCCAGGTGCTGCAGAAATCCGATCTCTCGTCGCTGCCGCAGGTGAAGGCTGCGCTCGAAACAAAGAGCGGCGATCAAGGCGAGCGTGTCAGCATCGCGCGCAACCTGCAGGGCCACGAAGTGCTGTCGGCGTACGCGAGCATCCCGTCGCTCGGCTGGCACGTATTCGTCGAGCAGCCGCTCGGGGAAGCGTTCGCGCCGCTCTATGAATCACTCAAGCGCACCGGCGTGCTGCTGCTCGGCGGTCTCGTGCTCTCGATTTTCGCGGGCCTGTTCCTCGCGCGCCGCATGGTCGACCCGATCCGCGCGGTGCAGGCCGGCGCGGAACGGATCGGCGCCGGCAATCTCGACCAGGCGATCGAAGTACACACCGGCGACGAACTCGAAACGCTCGCCGACCAGTTCAACACCATGGCTGAACGGCTGAAGGATTCTTACGCGGGACTGGAGCGCAAGGTTGAGGAGCGCACGCGCGAACTCACCGTGGCGCTCGAGCAACAGACGGCGACCAGCGAGATCCTGCGGGTAATCAGCGGCTCGCAGACTGACGTGCAGCCGGTTTTCGAGGCAATCGTCCGGAGCGCCGTTCGATTGTGCGGGGCGCACCATAGTATCGTCGCCCGGTTCGACGGCGAGCTGCTTCATCCTGTCGCCCACCACGGTTTTACTCCCGAAGCGCTGGACATCGTAATGCGAAGATTTCCGATGCAGCCGAGTTCGGAAACATTAATGGGCCGGGCAGCATTGATCCGAGCTGTTGTAAACGTGCCCGACTTGCTGGCCGACCCGGAGTATTCGCGCGAATTCGCGATCGCGGGGGGATGGCGAAGCGGGCTCGCAGTTCCGATGGTTCGCGACGGGCATCTCATCGGGACCATCGCGGTCTCCCGCGTTGAGCCTGGGGCGTTCCAGGACCAGTTCGTAGATCTCATGAAGACCTTCGCCGACCAGGCCGTGATCGCAATCGAAAACGTGCGGCTGTTCAACGAGACCAAGGAAGCACTCGAGCGGCAGACCGCGACCAGCGAAATCCTCCGCGTCATCAGCAGCTCGCCCAATGACCTGCAGCCGGTGTTCGAAACGATCGTGCGCAACGCAGCCAATCTTTGTGACGGCTTGTTCGCCAACGTGTTCCGGTTCGACGGCGAACTGCTGCATTTCCTCGCCAGCAGCAGCTCCAGCCCGGAGATGGTGGAATTGCTGCGGACCCAGTATCCGATGCGTCCAAACGTCTTGCAGATGTCGGGAAGAGCCATTCTGGGCAAGACCGTCGTTCGTTTGGACGACGCGCTTGCCGATCCGGACTACGACGGCCGTCATGCGATTGCCGGAGGCTGGCGGCGGATGTTGGGCGTGCCGATGATGCGCGAAGGCAAACCGCTCGGCGTGATTGTAGTCGGCTGGACCGAGCCGGGGCCCGTACCGAGCCGGCACGAGGAACTGTTAAAGACCTTTGCCGACCAAGCCGTGATCGCGATCGAGAACGTGCGGCTGTTCAATGAAACGAAGGACGCGCTCGAGCAGCAGACCGCGATCAGCGAAATCCTGCGGGTGATCTCGAGCTCGCCGACCGACGTGCAGCCCGTATTGAATGCCATCGTGAACAGCGGGGTACATCTGTTTGAAGGCACACGCGTGACGCTGCGGCTCCTTGCTGAAGATCGTCTGGAGAAAGCGGCGGTCGCCGTGAGCCCGGAATGGCAGGGAACGGGCGATGCTATTGCAGGAGACGTCCTTTCTCTCGACGACCGGAATGTTTCCGGACGGGCTGTGTTGCGCAGAGAGGTCGTTCACATTACGGATGTCCTCGCGGAAGACTGGGTAGTAGAGGAAGCCAAAGAGATTGCCAGACAGGCAGGCTATCGCGCGATAGCGGTTGCGCCGATGCTCAGAGAGAACAAGGCGATCGGCACGATTATCGTCGTTCGCGCCGCACCACGGCCATTCAGCGACAAGCAAATCGCGCTGCTGAAAACCTTCGCCGACCAAGCCGTGATCGCAATCGAGAACGTGCGGCTGTTCAATGAGACCAAGGAAGCGCTCGAGCGCCAGACTGCAACGAGCGAAATCCTGCGCGTTATAAGCGGCTCATTGAATGACACGCAACCGGTGTTTGAAGCGATCGTGAAGAGTTGCCTGACTCTTTTTCAAGGTAGCCGCGTTGGGCTGTCATTGGTTCAGGACGGCCGAATTCAACCAAAAGCCGTCGCGAACGCATCTACCTTTAAGGGTCCGTTGGGGTCTCCGATGGAGCTTACCCGGGGCATCCCGGTTGGTGCGTGCATTCTGGATGCGAAGCCCATTCATGTACCGGATTTCGAAAAGGCCATCGCGGAATTTCCCGGTGTCGTGGAACGCTCGCTCAAGTTAGGTTTGCGATCAGCTCTCTGCATGCCCCTAGTTCGCGAGGGCAAGGCATTTGGTGCGATCAGCGTTAGGCGGTCGGTTGCGGGTGCATTCACTGACAAGGAGATCGCTCTTCTGCGCACTTTTGCCGACCAAGCCGTGATCGCGATCGAGAACGTGCGGCTGTTCAA
>Ga0209415_10016401_pt1 | contig 11906 bp, 10 predicted proteins | sample PeaSoiSIISIP2007_FD_187696 | JGI IMG/M metagenome (GOLD analysis project Ga0209415, IMG submission 187696) | Peat soil microbial communities from Weissenstadt, Germany - SII-SIP-2007 (SPAdes) (version 2) | ecosystem: Environmental > Terrestrial > Soil > Wetlands > Peat | place: Germany... | reverse complement strand
TCACATGGCCTGATTTGATCAATCCGCGGGTCCGAACAGCCATCGGCGAGCTCCACGACCATGTCTTCGGGGAGTCCCGGGACGGAGCAACTGTCAGGTGCCGTCGTGTTCCGCAGGACGGCTCGAGACAGATCCAGCGCCGGCTCCCACCCGAGGAGGTTGAGGAGGTCGTCGCCGCCTACCTGGCCGGAGCGACCGCGCTCACCTTGGCCGACAAGCACTCGATTCACCGGACCACCGTCTTGGCTCTTCTCGAACGCCGCCACGTGTCCAGGCGAGGGCGGGTGCTGACCCCTGACCACATCGAACGAGCGGTTTCTTCTTACGCCTCGGGACGCTCCTGTGCTTCGATCGCCAAGGAGCTCCAGGTCAATCCCGAGACGGTCCGCCAAGCCCTGTTGAAGGCCGATGTGGCCATGCGCAGGCCCGGGCGACCATCAGCCACAAAGGAGTCTTGATCCACCTCGATTGGCGATACTGGACGGCATCGGGGCACTGAAGACACTCCCCTTACCCGCCCTCCTCCCGGCAGCGATGGCCTGAGGTCGCGAGAACGGGGCTCGGTAGCCGGGTGATATCGAGTGGGGCTTTACCCGGATGAATTTGGCAGCGAAGCCATCCTTGGTAGGGATCAGTCCGGGGATTCTCAGGTGGAGGGAATCAGGCTGGCACAGTGACTGCACTTTGTCGCTGCCAGCGGTAGGCCATCCGAGAGGCACTCCGGGCAGGTCTTAGTGTCCGCGGGAGGACCGAAGACGCTTGTCCCTCGCTTCGCCATATATGAACGGTAAGGAACAACGAGGGCGAAGTAGATCACGGCCATGAAGATGATGAAGTAGACGATGGCCGAGATGAAAGAGCCCAGGTCGATGCGCTGACCATTGATGGTCCATCCCAGACCCTGGGACGTCTTTCCCCCACCCTGTGCGGCGTTGACCAACGGCGTGATGATCGAATCAGTGAAGGCCTTGATCAGTGTGCTGAAGGCCAGTGCCACGACCAGGCCGACGGCAATGACAATCAACTCTCCTTGCATCAGAAAGTTCTTGAAGCCCTTAAGCACTGGACAACCCCCTTATTATTCTCATCGTCTCGCATGCACGATAGCTTGCTCTGACCTGAGGGGCCGCTCTGTCAGAGGCGCCAGCAGCCGGCGGAGATCTGAGCGCTTCAATAGGCGCCCCGCACTCGGGATCCCGGTCACATTTGTGCATCTGTCTGGCCCGGACGGGACGTGCATCGGACGCGCCTTGAAGTGTCGGCGGGGTTGGTCACCCTAACCGTGCCGGAAGCATCGTGGCGAACCGCATCCAGAGGATTCATACAGCAAGTCCGCGTGCACCTTCTCCTAGACACGCAGCCATGGTCCAATGCTGATGGGATTTACTGCTAAATTCTTTCGTATCGACAGGCTCTTTCAGATCGTGGAAGGACGAACATGGCAATCCAGCCGCTAACGCTGCCGGAAGCCGCCGACGAGCTCGGGGTGCATTACATGACCGCCTACCGATACGTCCGAACGGGCCGGCTCCCCGCCAAACGTGTCGGGGGCACATGGCAAATCGCCCCCGCGGACCTTGAGCTCGTGCGACGCGTGCGGCCCGGCGCCCGGCGCCCTCGACCAACCGGCCCGACGCAGTCTCGGTCCCGGCTGCAGGCGCGCCTCATCGCCGGCGACGAGACAGGCGCGTGGGGCCTCCTGGAGGCGGCGCTCGCCTCCGACATGACCCCGGAGGATGTCCTCCTCGAGCTGGTCGCACCGACGTTGCGCTCCATCGGGGCGCGATGGGAGCGCGGCCAGTTGTCGATCGCCGACGAGCACCGGGCCAGCGCTGTCGCGGCGCGACTGATCAGCAGGCTGGGGGCCCGCTTCACCCGCCGAGGCGTCAAGCGGGGGACCGTCATCCTCGCCGCTCCCTCCGGTGAGCTGCATGCCGCGCCCGTCGCCATTGCCGCCAATCTGCTTCGCTGGCGGGGCTTCGACGTGGTGGAGCTGGGGGCGAACACTCCAGCAGAAGCGCTTGCCGAGACCGTGGTCAGCGAACCGGACCTCGTGGCGATGGGCATGGCATGCACCACCGATGGCACCAGCCGCGCCGCGCGGCGGGCCATCGCCATGGTGCGTCAGTCTGCGCCAGACATACCCATACTCCTCGGTGGGGCCGCGATCTCCGACGCGGCACACGCCCGGAAGCTCGGCGCCGACGTGTTCACGGGCGGTCGGGCCGACGAGGTCGTGCGGGCCGTCGAAGACCTCGTCAAGATCAAATGACCATCCCTCGGTGAGAATCGGACCATCAGGCGGGCCGGGCATGCAGCCCACCGTGCCAGGCCGGCTTGGCCAACAGGAGTTGCACGTCGCTCACATGGCGTTCGAGGAACGACGCCTCACAGTACGCGAGGTACAGAGCCCAGAGCCGCCGGAACTCGGTTCTCGCCCCCAGGCGCTCGACGTCCTCCGCGTGGGCCTTCAAGTTCTCCGACCAACGCCTCAAGGTTTCGGCGTAGTGGCGGCCAATGTCCTCGAGGTCGATGATTCGCAAATCCGTCGCCCGTGCCAGCGAAGCGGTGATCGACGCCACCGACGGGATGCAGCCACCAGGGAACACCATGCGCCGGACGAAGTCCTGGTGCCGCTTGGCGCGCTCGAAACTGCGATCGTCGATGACGATTGCCTGAACGGCCGCCAGCCCGTCTTCAGCGAGCAAGGCGGCACACCTCGTGAAGAACTGATCGTGGTGCCGCCAGTCGACGGCCTCGATCATCTCGACAGAAACGAGCTTGTCGAACTCTCCGCGCAGATTGCGCCAATCGTCGCCCAGGATCGTGATGCGATCGGCCAGGCCGGCCTCCGCCACGCGCTTGGCGGCATAGGCGCGCTGGGCCTCGGAGATGGTGGTGGTCGTCACCCGGCACCCGTAGCGCTGGGCCGCGTGGAGGGCGAACCCGCCCCAGCCCGTCCCGATCTCGACCACTCGGTCGTCGGGTCGCAGCTCGAGCTTGGCGCAGAGCCGATCGATCTTCGCCATCTGGGCGTCGCTCAGAGAGGTGTGCGGGTGCTCGAACACAGCACATGAGTAGGACATGGTCTCGTCGAGCATGTGCTCGAAGAAGTCGTTGGAAAGGTCGTAGTGCGCCTGCACGTTGCGTCGGTCGGCGGCGCGTCCGGGCGCGACAAACCGCGCCGGAAGGTCCAGCACGACTGCGGCGGCGTTGCCGAGTTCGTCCAACCGGGCGCGCAGGGGCCGCGTCCGACGGAACAGTACCTGTACCAGGGCGGTCAAGTCGTCGGCATCCCACCAGCCGGCGACGTAGGACGCACCGAGTCCGACCGAGCCAGAGCGCAGTAACGTTCCGTAGACTCGAGGGTCGTGGACCGTGACCCGGGTCACAGGCTCCCCCGCACCCAGTTGACGCGTCCGCCCGGCCTCGGTGACCTCGATAGCCCCACCGTGGCCGCGCTCCCCAGCAGCGAGCACAACGCCACGAGCGACTGACACGAGACTGGCCCAGTTCCGGCGCGGTGCCGCATGGCGCAGAAGCCCGCCGTCAGATAAGGCGTTCACCCCTGGCTCCATCACGGTCGGTCGTTTGTCTCCCGCCGGCGTGTCGGCGACGTTTCCCGTCAACATCACGCCCTCCCGCCTGGCGCCGGGCAGTCCACGTGCCGCGCCGGATGTCTGTGGAATGGCGCCCCCCGCAGGCGCAGGCGGGCCGCCTGAGCGTAGATGCCCGCCGAGACCCGGTGCGTCAACGCGGGATTCGCCCACAGCAGTCGTCCGAGGCCTCGGCGGTCAAGCGCCGAGCGGCGGAGGGACAACGTGGCGCCGAGCAGGCGCTCGTCGCCGCGCATCACGTCGAATTGAACCACGAAGCGCTCCGTGGGCACCGTGTAACGCAGTTCGTAGTCGACGTTCATCGGCAAGAAGGGCGACACGTGCATGGTCTTGGCAAACCGATGACGTCCCGGGGGGCCGACCACGTAAGAACACCGCTCGTGCCAGGGAGTGTTCTTGACCTCGGCGACCAGCGTTTCGACACCGGCACCGTCGACGTCGGCGCAGAAGTACAGGCTGATGGGGTTGAAGAGCCAGCCCCACGTGCGCACGTTCGCCAACAACGCGATCGGACCCGCCGGCCGGCGCCCGGAGTGCTCCTCGACGAGGTCACGCACCACCTCATCCAACGGCACCGCTGGGTCGCCGAGAAAGTCCGCTCTCCGGAACCATACCGGCGCCGGGCGGCGATTGGACCACAGCGGGTGCAACCGGGTCACCGAATCGATCTCCGCCAAGTCGAGCAAGGGCATGGCCACGTCGTAGGAGAACTCGTGGGTGGTACCCGGCCCGAACCGGCGGTGGAGCAGCGTCCCTTCATATATGGCACTCCGCAGTCCCGGGCCACCGGTCGCTACCGCTTCACCAACTGCAGGCAGGAGCGCCGTCACAGCGTGACCCCCAGCGCCCGACATGTCTCGACCGCGCTGCGCACCCCGTCCTCGTGGAACCCGTTTCCCCAGTAGGCGCCGCAGTACCAAGTGCGCCGGGCCCCGTTGATCTCTCGGTGACGCCCCTGGGCGATGACGGCGCCGGGGTCGAGCACGGGATGGGCATAGTCCATGCGGGCGAGCACCAACTCGGGGTCAACGGCGTCGTCTTGGTTCAGAGTCAACAGTACCGGCGTCCTCGAAGGAATGGCTTGGAGCTGGTTGAGATGGTATGTGAGCGTCGCCTGATCCGTGTCGGCATGGAGCCGGTGGTAGTTCCAGCTGGCCCACGCCCGCCGGTTGCGGGGCAGCAGGCGGACGTCGGTGTGAAGCGTGGCCCGATTGGGCTGGTAGCGGATGGCGCCGAGTGTCTCGCTCTCCAACCGGTCCGGGTCCGACAGCAAACGCAGGGCTTGGTCGCTGTGGGTTGCCACCACGACATGGTCGAAGGACTCCGCCCCGCCCGGGCCCACCAGTTCGACACCCCCCACCTCCCTGCGGATCTTGTCGATTGGGGTCCCTAGTCGTAGCCGGCCCTCGGCCTGCAGGGGGCGAAGGATGGCCTGCACGTAGGTCTGCGATCCGCCGGTGACGGTGCGCCAGCTCGGCTGGTCGCGCAACTGCAACAACCCGTGGCGCTCGAAGAATCGTGCGAAGGTGGCCGCCGGGATCCGGGTGAACCTCGTCGGGTCCGCTGACCAGATCGACGAGCCCAACGGGACGAGGTACCAGTCCCGGAATCCCGCCGACCAGCGGTGGGGGGCGAGCACGTCCTCCAGCGTGACGTGGTCGGGCGGCGGGTCCTCGAGCAGCCCCCGGGCGAGCCGGTTGAACCGGGCGATGTCGACGAGCATCCGCCCGAACGCCGGTCGGGCCACGTTGCGCCGCTGGGCGAAGACCGTCGACGGCGAGGTGCCTCGCCACTCGATCCCGGTGCGCTGATCGGTGACGCTGAAACTCATGTCGCTGGGCTGGGTCGCCACGCCGAGGCGATCGAGAAGCTGGCAGAACAGCGGATAGGTGCGCTCGTTGTAGACGAGGAACCCGGTGTCGACGTGCGCAGTGGCGTCGGGGAGTTCCACCCGGTGGGTATGGGAGTGGCCTCCCGGGCGGTCGCCGGCCTCGTAGAGGACTACGTCGTGGCGCTCGTGCAACAAGTGGGCACACACCAGCCCCGACACCCCACTCCCGATGATGGCGATCCGCATGGAGCTCCTTCGTCTCGAGCCGGCGGCCCGTGTCGACAAGGGCTTAATTTAGCACTAAACTCCTCCCATGGCCACCTACCGCACCTCTGTCTCCTCCCCGAAGTCCCCGGCGGACGTCTTCTCCTACCTGGCGCGCTTCTCCAACGCCGCCCACTGGGACCCGGGAGTCTCGGCCGCCGAGGACATCACGCCCGGTCCCCCCGCCTTCGGCAGCACATACCGTCTGATGGTGAGATTCCTCGGGCTCACCGTGCCCCTCGAGTACCGCATCGAGGAGATCGACGCGCCCACGCGCGTGGTTCTGCAGGCGGAGAACTCCCAGTTCCGCTCAACCGACAGGATCGAGGTGGCCGAGGCCTCTGACGGGGGCTCGACCGTGACCTACGAGGCCACGCTGACGCCGAAGGGGATTGCCGCGGCGTTCAGCCCGCTCATGGGCGTGGTCTTCCGGCGCATCGGCGACCGGGCCGCCGTCGGGCTGCGCGCCGCCCTGGCGACATGAGCCCAACCCGATCCGCCGCTCGCCGGTCGCTGGCGCACGCCGTCGACGCCGTCGCCGAGGCCACCGTCGCCCCGAGCTTCAGCCGGGCGGGGATTGCGCTGCGCAACCGGCTCGAGGCTTGGGACCAACCGCCCACCATGGACGGCCGCGTCGTGGTGGTGACCGGCGCCACCTCCGGGATCGGGCTGGCAGCGGCAACGGCCCTGGCCGCGCTGGGCGCCACCGTGCACCTGGTAGGCCGCGACGCCAACCGGGCGCGCCAGGCGCGCCGCGCGGTCGAGGCAGCGGGACCGGGGCCCGTCCACGTCGACCTCCTCGACATGGCCGACCCCGGAGCCGTGGCCGCTTTCGCGACACGCTTGTCGGAGCGCTATGAGCACCTCGACGCCCTCATTCACAACGCCGGAGCGCTGACCCGCTCCTACCAGACGACGTCCACCGGCGTGGAGGTGACCGTCGCCACCCAGGTGCTCGGGCCGTACGTGCTGACGGCGAAGTTGGCGCCGCTGCTGTGGCGGAACCCGGGGGCCACCATCGTGACCGTCAGCTCCGGAGGGATGTATACCCAGCGCTTCGACCTCGACGTCTTGGAGATGGGGCAGAGCGACTATGACGGGGTAGTGGCCTACGCTCGGGCCAAGCGAGCGCAGGTGGTGTTGGCCGACGCGTGGGCGCATCGCCTGGGCTCTGCCGGAGTCGCCAGCTTCGCCATGCACCCGGGGTGGGTGGACACGCCGGGCTTGCAATCTGGCTTGCCGCGGTTCCGGGCGCTGTGGCGCCCCCTGCTGCGCACCCCGGCCGAGGGTGCCGACACCGTCGTGTGGCTGGCCGCTGGTGGTCCGGCGGTCGAGGCGGCCGCCCTGGGGGTCCCGGCGGCGACCTCGGGATTCTTCCACGATCGGCGAAGCCGCTCCGACCATCGATTCCCGCTCTTGCATCCGACGCGCCCCGGCGACGACGACGCCCTGGTGGCCTGGTGCGCGGACCGCACCGGCATCGAGTTGCCCGTCCCCACGGTGGCGGTGCCATGAGGATCACTCCCCCCACGCCGGTCGTCGACGACGCACTGGGGGCCTCGTCCGGCGACGCTCCCGGTGCGGTGGAGACGTCGGTGCGCCCAGGAGCTGAGAGCGAGCCTTCGGGACCCAAGACGGGCCAAATTGCCATCGCCGGTGCCAGCGGGTATGTGGGCCGGCTCTTGGCCGAGCGACTGGCGCGGACGGGCCACGGCGTGGTGGCCCTGGCTCGACACCCCGCCGGGCTGCCGTCGGGCCCCCGGGTGCGCGCCCTTGGCGTCGATATTTCCGACGTGGACGCCACAGTCGCTGCCCTCGCCGGTGCCGACGCGGCCTTCTACCTGGTTCACGCCATGGCCGGTGGTGAGGGATTTGCCGCCCGCGACCGAGGACTTGCCACGGCCTTCGCTCAGGCGGCCCGAAAATCAGGCGTGCGCCGTATCATCTACCTCGGTGCGTTGGGGCACGACGACCTGTCGCCGCACCTGGCCAGCCGCCAGGAAGTCGGTGTTGTACTGCGGAGCACCGGGATCGACGTGGTCGAGCTTCGGGCCGCGGTGATCCTCGGGGCGGGAAGCATCTCGTTCGAGATGTTGCGCTCGCTCACCGAGCGCCTTCCGGTCATGGTGTGCCCTCGTTGGGTGGGCACCCGCCTTCAGCCCCTGGCGGAGGACGATCTGCTTGCGTACTTAGAGGAGTCGCTGACGGTGCCACCGGGGATCTACGAGGTCGGCACCCCGGATGTCACCGATTACGGCGAGATGATGCGCCTGTATGCCGAGGCCCGCCGGCTGCGGACCCGACGCATCTTCACCATCCCGTTGCTCACCCCGTCTCTCTCGGCCCGATGGGTTGACTTGGTGAGCCCGGTGGACCGCCTGATCAGCCACTCCCTTATCGAGAGCCTGGTCAGCGAGGTAGTCGTGCACGACCCCGAACCAGCGATGAGAGCGTTCGCGGTCCGACCCCAGCCCGTGACCGACGCCATCGTGCGAGCCATCGACGAGGAGACCGAGCGGGTGTCGGATGGCTTCTTCGACCGCCCCGAGGGTCGGGCGGGAGGCGTCTACACCATGCGTTGCGCGACTCCCCTGCCACCCGAGCAGGTGGACGCTGCCCGCACCAACCTGGGTCGGGTCGGAGGCGACTTGGGTTGGTACGGGATGGCGTGGGCCTGGAAGCTACGCCTGCGAGTCGGCAGGATGTTCGGGGAGCGACTCAGCCTGCTGCGGCCCGAGCGGATCGAGCCCGGAGCAAGGACCGACTGGTGGATCGTGACGCGAGCCGACGAGGACCACCTGGTTCTGAGCGCCAAGGACTGGTTCTGTGGGGAAGGCTGGCTCGGCTATCGCGTCGCTTCGTCGCCGCTGCGGCTCGAGCAAGTGGCCGCTTTCCGCCCGAAGGGCCTACTCGGCTTGGCGTACTGGCGGATGCTGTGGCCGGTGCATTGGGTGGTGTTCCGCGCCATGGCCCGGGGACAGGTTCGCCGCGCCCGCGCAGAGTCATCTCGTGCGCATGCCGCGAGGCTTGTCGGATCAAATGGCGGACGTCGCAGTCCGGAGAACTGACGGTGGCTCCGGCCATCTTGTGGTTCCGACGCGACCTCCGTCTCGATGACCTACCCGCCCTAGCTGCGGCGGTCGGCGCCGGTGCCGACGCCGTCGTGCCGTTGTTCGTAATCGACCCGTCGATGCTCAGAGCTGCCGGGCCCAACCGCCGGCGCTTCCTGGCCGAAGCGCTCCGTGCGCTCGATCGAGAGCTAGGCGGCACCCTGGTCCTGCGTTGTGGCGAGCCGCGCCAGGTGGTGCCGGCCGTCGCCTCGGAAGTCGGTGCCTCGGTAGTAGCAGGTACAGCCGACTTCGGCCCCTATGGCGCCGAACGCGACCGCGCCGTGGCCGAGGCCTTGGCCACCGCCGGCCGTGGTCTGCTCACTGTGGACTCGCCCTACGCGGTGGCGCCGGGTACGGTGCGCGCAAAATCCGGCTCGCCGCTCCGCGTGTTCAGCGCCTTCAGGCGAGCCTGGGAGGACCTGGGTTGGGAGCTGCCGACGCCAGCGCCGGTCGCCCACTTCGTGGGTGCGCCGAGCGATGCGATCGCGGATGACATCGAGGCAGGCGTGGCGGTGCCCGGCCAGGGGGGCCTGCCGGCATGGTGGGAGGGCCTCCCGCTCGAGGCGGTCGCCCGTTTGCCGGCGGCCGGTCCCGTCGAGGCTAGGGGCCGGCTCGAACAATTTGCGGCCGGCCCTCTGCAGGCCTACGCCGATGACCGCGACCGCCCCGCGATGGCAGGCACCTCCGGCCTGTCGCCGTACTTGCGCTTCGGGTGCATCCATCCCCGCACGGTGCTCGAGCGGTTGACAACGGGGAGCGGCGCGGACCGGATGCGGAGCGAACTCGCTTGGCGGGAATTCTACGCCGACGTCCTGTGGCATCGGCCCGATTCGGCGCGCCAACCTCTGCAGGCTTTTGGCAACCACCTGCACTGGGACACCGGGGAGCGGGCGCGGGACCGGTTCCGGGCCTGGGCCACCGGTCAGACCGGCTATCCGCTCATCGACGCCGGGATGCGCCAGCTCTTGGCCGAGGGGTGGATGCACAACCGTGTGCGCACGGTCGCGGCGAGCTTCCTCGTGAAGGATCTACACATCGACTGGCGTCTGGGGGCACGATGGTTTATGTGGCACCTGGTCGATGGGGACCTGGCCTCCAACCAGCACAACTGGCAGTGGGTGGCCGGGACCGGGACCGATGCCGCCCCGTTCCACCGGGTGTTCAACCCTCGCATTCAACAAGAGCGCTTCGACCCGGGCGGCGGGTATGTCCGCCGCTACCTCGGGGATTCGACAACCTCCCTTGCTCACGGCATCCAGGATGGTCTGTCCTCGCCCGAGGGTGACTACCCCGAACCTGTCGTTGACCACGCGCACGAGCGGCGCGAAGCACTGGCACGGTACGACGAGGCGCGCCGACTTGCGACCATCGAGAATGGCCGGATCGCACTATGACCGTGGGGGGAATACGCATGTACGACGTCGGACTTGCTGTCGACGACGATGACCGGGGTGGCCGGTGACAGGGTCAGGAGTGGTCGTGGCCGTCTCGATCGCAGTCGGTGTGCCGCGTCCGACGGTATGGGCCGAGTTGGAACGGATTGAGGATCACGTCGAGTGGATGCGCGATGCTGCTGCCATCCGGTTCGTCGGGGATCGGCGGCGAGGGGTCGGCACCACCTTCGAGTGCGACACCAGGGTGGGGCCGATCCGGCTGACCGACGTCATGGAGATCACTGACTGGGAGCCAGGGTCGAGGATGGCGGTGACACACCGGGGACTCGTGGCCGGCTCGGGTCACTTCTACCTGGAGGACGGTCCGGGGACGGCCACGACAATCCGGTGGGAAGAGCGACTTCGTTTCCCCTGGTGGTTGGGACGGACGATCGGCGCCTGGGTGGCACGACCGGTCCTTGCCGCACTCTGGCGAGGCAATCTTCGCCGACTGCGCACACGAGTAGAGGCCTCGGCTGGTGAAGTCCGCATCCCCGAAGACCCCGTTGGGGGTGATTCCGACCCGGGGCAGATCACGAACAAGGTCACGAGCTCGCAGCGACCGCGGCCCGACCCGGTCGGACCCGGCATGGAGTCGGTTTGGGCTTACCCCCGTCCACCACGCCTCGAGCCGGTCCCCCATCGGATCCGGGTGCAGCTTGGTGAGGAGACTATTGCGGACACGACCGGCGCCTTCCGGGTGCTCGAGACGAGCCATCCGCCTAACTACTACCTGCCACCCGATGACATCCAACCAGGCGTCCTGGTGCGCAGCGATCGGCGATCGTTCTGTGAGTGGAAGGGCACTGCCCACTACTTCGATGTGCACGCCGGCGGACGGGTCGAGGCCGACGCCGCCTGGGGCTACGACCACCCGAGCGCCGCCTTCACCCCCATCGCCGGCTACGTGGCCTTCTACGCCGGCCGCATGGACGCATGCTTCGTCGACGACGAGCAGATCGAACCCCAGCCCGGCGGCTTCTACGGCGGGTGGATCACCTCCGACGTGGCGGGTCCGTTCAAGGGCGGCCCCGGCACCGAGAGCTGGTAGTCAACGCTGCCCGTGCCCCGCCGTTTTCCCTGGCGCTCATGGTGATCGATCCCCCGGAGTCGCCCGAAACCACCGTAGGCCCACCCTGTGGGTGTCTAGGGCGCAAACACCTGTGGCTCCTGCTCGCCATCGCAGAGCTTGAAACCCCCCGGTATCAGCGGCGAGTCAACTGACTCCCCAGATCAAGATGGCTCGGTGTGACGACCAACCTCCTTTCCTTGCACGCGCGCTGCCACCGCGAATATCAACATGACGTCTGCACCGATCCGGTGCCGGCAGCACGAAGTGAAGGGTTTGAATAAGGAAACAAACATGCCCGAGCCACGGGACACGAAAAGTGACCTCTGACCAGAGGAAACGTTGTAATTCTGACAACCAGTGGACCCTAGAGGACACTATTCACACCCCTTCACCAGGTGAAATGGCTAATCAGAGCGGTGTCACATGGCCTGATTTGATCAATCCGCGGGTCAGCGAGAATTGTTGATACCGGACGTGACGTGTATCCATCTGGACCGGGCACAAAGTGTAGATATGCCGGTAATCCCTGATGCTTTCCATGGCCTGCCAGACGGGCAGGTCGGAAAGCTGAAAGGAGCC
>Ga0209415_10016400_pt1 | contig 11906 bp, 10 predicted proteins | sample PeaSoiSIISIP2007_FD_187696 | JGI IMG/M metagenome (GOLD analysis project Ga0209415, IMG submission 187696) | Peat soil microbial communities from Weissenstadt, Germany - SII-SIP-2007 (SPAdes) (version 2) | ecosystem: Environmental > Terrestrial > Soil > Wetlands > Peat | place: Germany... | reverse complement strand
AATGCCAGTGAAATCGGTGAAGGCTAAGGGGTGAGAGTCCCCGACGGCAAAGGAGTAGCGACCCCTGCCGTCCTCGAATCTGCCCTATGGCCCGGATGTCGGCGTCCGTCGACTACTTACAGGTGAACGTAACAATGGCGCGGCCGTCCGCCGGAAACTCGTGACCGGTCTCGATGTTTGTGACGTTGATTTGCTTGCCGAGCGCGTCGCACTTCCCATTGGCGTTCTTCATCGCCATTTCCTGTGCCCCGGAGATCCCGCCGCGCACCGGCGGTGCGATGGCCGACACCTGATAGGTGTCGGGGCCCGTCTTCACGACGTCGTACGTCTCCGCGCACCCTGCCACAATCAAAAGCATGACTATTCCAATTACGCGCATTGTCGATCCCTCCATGTGCGAGGTGCACAACGTAGTCGTCTGGCACCGCTGGCGGGTACTCGCGAATGTTGTGGGAGCGTCGAGATATAGTCAGTTGCGCCGTACGGATACAAGCTTGTGAATGGCTCCTCCGACGACGTTTGCATCGAGCTCGCATTCAAAAAGCCAAAATACCGATAATCAATCGGTTCCGACCATTCAACGAGGGGGTCTGTCATGCCAATTGAACTGAGATACCTGACCTACGTGACGCTGCTTACGGGCCTGATGTGGGTGCCGTACATCCTGAACGAGATCGCCGTTTTTGGACTCGTCGACGCCGTCGGCTATCCACGGAATCCGAAGCCGCTCGCCGCGTGGGCCGCTCGCATGAAGAAAGCCCACTACAACGCGGTCGAGAACCTAGTCGTGTTCGCCGCACTTGTGCTGACGGCACACGCCGCGGGCATCAGCAACGCGGCCATAGCGGGGTCCGCGATGGTGTACTTCTGGGCCCGGGTCGTGCACCTGCTGGCTTATACATTCGCGGTGCCCTGGGTCCGCACGGGAGCGTTCGTTCTCGGGGTCGGCTGCCAGCTGTGCATCGCCTGGCACATCCTGTACTGAACTGATCCGGCCGCGGGGGGGTCGCCCCCCGGCCTCGGTCGCCGCCGGCGCCGTTCACGCGGCAGTCAGGCGAGGACCGGAAATCCTTCGCGGCGCGCGGTCTCGGACAAGCGTTCGTCGAGGCACACGAACTCGAGGCTCGACGGCTCGTGCTCCGCGGCGATGAGTGCCGCTGCGAGCTGCAGGCCATCAGCGGCACGCAGGGGATGGACGCGCAGCTATCGCTGGGCGAGACGGCGCACGGCATTGGACGGGACAACTTCGTGCCACGCCACCGAGAGCGCCTGCATGCGCTCGAGGACCGCACCCACCTCCGATGCGCTCCACTCGCCCGCGCGCTCCTGGCGCGCGAATAGAGCGGCACGTCGGGCTCAGCCGATGATGTCGTACGACCGCGCGAACACGGGTCCCGCAACGATGCCGAGGCTGCCATCGCCGTAGTCAACCAGCCAATCGCCGGCGCGCCCTGCGAGGCGCGACACCCCATCCGCGAGCACGACGCCGAACGGGGTGTGCATTTGCAGCGCAAGTACCTTGATCGGGAGACTCTCGTAGCCTCCGGCGCAACCGGCGGTCGTCGGCGGCACGGGACGGTATTTGTGCGGGAAGTGCTTTAGCGAGACGCGCCAGCGCTCGCCCTCGTCCGTCTCGAGGATTGCATCGCCCGGCTGCGCATGCACGACGCCTTCAGGCGTCTCGACAGTGCACGTCTCGCCGGCGAACCGAACGTGAACCCCGCGCCGATGCTTGCGGGCCATGACGCGCTGGGGATTGTCGCGGAGCTCGGCCGCGAAGCCTCGGCGACCGCTCGATAGGAATACCGCGACCGGCTCGGTCGTCATCCGCCGTTGGTAGATCCGCCAGCATCCTGCTGAGCGGCGGCTGCTCGAGCCCGCAGTTCCGCACCGATCAGATCGCGCCATGGCATGACGCTGTGCAGTGCCTGAAGCTGCTGCGGTAGGCCGGCCATCACCGTGGCGGCCTCGTGCAGCAGCGCATCGCGCTGCGCAGGATCGGCGAGCGCCGCGGCGTACAGCACCTGCGCGAGTTCCAGGTGCTGCGTAGCGTCGTCACGGTTGCGAGCCACGAGCGATCGCTGGAAGGTCAGCGCGGGTCCGATGGTGCGCTGTGCCTCCTCGCGATTGCCCTGCCGTGCGAGTGCCAGCGCCAGCAGCATCGACAGCCGGCTCTCCTGGCGTTTGGCGCCAAAGGTCGTCAACGGTTCCGCGTGGCGCAACTCGATCGCGCTTCGCATCGTGCGCTCGACAGCGGGGTAGTCATGCAGCAGATACTCATCGAGCGCCTGAATCTCAGAAATTCCGAGGATGCAGTCGCGCCGCAGGGTCTCGTCCTGGTGGTCGGCCACGGATCTGCTTCGCTCGGTCGCGATCGCTTTGCGCGCCAGATCGCGCGATGCCTCGGGGCCGGCCTTGGCAAATGTAGCACCGGCACGGTTCCAGTTGTCCCAGCAGTCGGTCTCGGCGACCGCAGAAGGGCTCGGCGTGCTGCTCGCAAGGAGCAGGGCCCGATACTGGGTCGCTTGGTTGAACGCCGCTTCACTGGCAGCCGTGTGACCGAGGTCCGCTTCGATTCCCGCGGAGTAGGAAGCAGCACCTCTCACGGTCCACAGCAGGAAGGCTGCGTTCTGACCGATGCGGTGCGGTGGCAACTCCGCGGCCTTATGACCGTAGGTCGCCGCATCCGTTACGCTGCCGAGGCCGTAGGCCGCCTGAGAGGCAGCGAAGCGGGCATTGTTGAGATTGATCCAGGCGGGCGTGTTGGCGGGGTCGAGCCGCGTCAGCTGCAGCCACGCGTCTTCCGCTCGCAGGCTATAGTTCAGCGATTCGCGCATGCGCATTTCGTCGTTCGCGAGCCCGGCGAGGTTGTTGACGATCAGCGCCAGCGAGCGTAGCGCCGCCATGTGACCCGGTCGATGCTCGAGGAGCTTCGAGACAACGGCCTCGCCGTCGGCGCCAGCGCGGCGCGCTTCCTCGCCGCGGCCGAGATTCGCATATGAGTCGACTTGCCAGGCCACCGCCTCGGCGTAACCGGCGGTCGCCGGCAGATCGCTGAGGTCTAGGCCGCCGATGCCGGTGAAGGCCTGCTTGGCGGTTTCGAGCGTCTCGAGACTCTGCGTCCGAGCTTCCTTGCTCTGGCCCCGGCTCTGCTCGATGCCGAGCCTGGTCATCACCTTGCCGTAGGCCCGCCGCGCCGACACCGACGAATCCGGCGCGTCCGCGACCGGCTGCAGCACCTTGACGGCGCGCTCGACCAGCGGCAATGCGGCGGTGATATCGAGGTGACTATCGGCCACCGCGGCCTCCTCGCTGAGGCCGAGAGCGAGCCCGACGCTGGTCCCCTCGGAGGTGTCCCCCGCCGCGCGTAGCTTCTCGAGCGCGGTCACCGCTTCATTGAGTGCGGCTTGCGCCTGATCGAGTCGGGCCTGCACGCGAAGCGCGATGCCGTAGCGCACCGTCGCGAGCGCTTGGCTACGCCGCGCGTCATCATTCTGCAGAGCCGGCGGCAGCGCTTTGTAGTAGTCGATCTCCTTTTTGCAGAGCTCCGTCACGACGCCGAGGCGGCCGACGCCCTCGAGTTCCAGCGCAAAGTCGTCGACCAGGTAACCGATCAGGTGCTCGGCCTCGCCACGGCCGCGCTCTGCGAGCGAACGAGTCTCCACCGCTTGCCGCTCGGCGCGGCGAGCGCGCTCAGTGCTCATGTAGCCGTAGACCGCGGCCGCAATTGCGCAGATGGCGAGCACGCCGCACCCGATCGCAACCTGCCGCGCCCTCACCAGCGCACGACGCGCCGCGAGCTCGCGCGCCCGCTGCTCGGCAAGCAGGCGGTCGGTTGCCTCGCGTGACTCGCGCTCGTGGCGCAGGTCGCGGCTGTGGCGCACGACGTCGCACAGCACGTCGTGCGTCAATTCCACGCGGCGGACGTCGAGCCGCTCCTCGATCCGCAGCAGCCGGCGGTTGACCAGCACCGCGAGCGCATCAGGCGCCGCACCGGCGGCCCCGAAGCTGCGCAGTACACTCTCCTCCGCGACGTTTTCGCGGTAACCGGACTCGGTCAGCAGCTCGTCCTCGATAACCTGCCGCACCGCCTGGGGCTGGTCGGCGAGTACCCGTTCGTAGAACTCGCCGAGAATCCCCGCCTGCGAGCCATCGAGCAGGTCGACCGAGATCTCGCTGCGGCGCTGCTCGATCCGTCTGTCGTTAAGCTCCCGGCAGATGAGGCTCAGGAGCGAGGGCTCGACCTCGGCGTTGGCGAGCTCTGCCCCGCCCGCCACGAACCGCACGATGGCTTCGGCGACCTCCTCCGATACCAGCCGCCCGCCGGGGCCGGTGATCGCCGCGAGCGCTTGCTGGCCAGTCATGCGCGCGAGCCGCATGCGGTTCTGCGTGATGCTCGGCATCACTCCCTTGAGCCCCTCGAGGTGGGCCAGGTAGTCCTCGCGCAGCGCAATCAGCACGCGGTAGTCGCTGCGCGTGAAGTCGAAGCGATCGGCCGCCTGGTCGTCCTCCTCCAGCTTTGCCTCGAGCGCCTTCGGCGGACGGTTCTCGACTAGGTCGGAGAGGTCGGCGACGAACTGCGCGGCGCGCTGCCGGCCGAAGTCGTCGGTCTGCCCGAGCGTGAAGATCTCTTCGAACTGGTCGAAGATCAGCAGCGGCGTCAGCGTCGCGCCCGCCTCGTCGCGGAGCACGTCGCCGCGGTGGTGCAGGAATTCCCACAGCGACTCGCCTTCGACCGCAACGCCTTGCTGGGTCCACTGGCCGGACAGGCGCGCGTACCGGAAGATCGCCTGCTTGATCTGCTCGGACGGCAGCGGCGAGTCGTGGCCGTAGGCGATCCGCACGTAGACCGGGCAATACCCCTGGCTGCGCAGGCGCGGCACGAGCCCGGCGCGCAGGATCGAGGTCTTGCCGAGGCCCGACTGGCCGAACAGCACCGTCAGCAGCTTGCGCTGCACGCGCCGCGCGAGCTCGGCGACCTCGTCCTCGCGGCCGTAGAAGAAGCTGCGGGTCTCCTCGGTGAACGAGGCGAGGCCGAGCCACGGATGCAGCTGGTCGACCTCCGGGCCGGCGTCGGCCGCGGACACCGGAATCTGTGTTGCCGCACTCACGGCCGTTCCCGGGAGGTCATGGTGTGCCCGCCGACATGAAGTTGCGGAGCCGCTCGGCGAACTCGCTCGGGACCTCGCCGCCCGGCAGGCGCGTGAAGTGCAGCGCCTTGAACTTGTCGGGCACGGTCGCATCCGCTGGCATGGTGTCGTCGGTCGTGACCGGCAGGATGAACAGCGCGCCGTCGGCCATGTTGCGCGCCCGGTCGATCGCGTAGCTCCACTCGCGCCGGAAGTAGCCCTCGAGCCGCCGCTCGGTATTGGCGGACACCACCGGGATGAAGTACGAGCAGCGGGAGATGTTGCGCTGGATGTTGCGGTCGTAATCGTCGCCGACCTCAAGCCGGTCGAGGTCGAACCAGGTGGTCACGCCGACCGCCTCGAGTCCGGTCTTGATCTGCTGCACGGCCGCCAGATCCTCGCGCGCGTAACTGATGAACACGGCGTGATCGGGCATTTCCCGGGCCGGCGGCAGGAAGCGCTTTGGACCCGCGGCCGGTGCCGCGGTGGCTCCCGGCTTGCGCCGCGCTTGCCAGCGATCGTACAGCTCGTCCACGAACTTCTCGGCGCCGGTGTAGATGCGGGTGCGGACGCTGACCTGCTGCAGGAACGCCATCAGCCGGTCGTCCTCGCTCGTGTGGTCGTCCGCCATGATCTCGCCGACGTCGCGCGGGTCCGACAGGCGGTGGCGCTTGGCCATGCGCAGGAACAGCCGCGCCAGCCAGTTGCTGAAATTGCTGCCGATGAACAGCAGGTGGTTGTGCTCGAGCTCGTGGAACAGCTTCTCCGGCACCAGGTGCTCACTCTGCAGCGCGCAGATGAACTCGAGGATGTCCTCGTCGGAGATGACGTATGTCGGAGATGCCGACAGCCGTCCGAACAGCTGGTAGACGACGGGCCGCTGTAGTCGGTCGCGCTCCGCGGGGAGGTCCGCTACGCGGTTGGGGGTGTAGGCGATGACGTCGGTCGAGGGAGCGCCGCCGAAGCGCTCGAGATTGACGGCCTGTTCGAGCAGGTTGTCGAACGTCGTCGTCACGAACAGGTCGAAATCGGTAATACATGCCAGGCGCCTGAGCGCGCGCGGCGGCTCGAAGTTCGCATCGCGCAGGATTGCGCGCAGCCGGACGTACGCTTCTTCGCGGCGCCCGCGCGCCGACAGGAACCAGCAGACGACGTCATTGAGCGTGTACGGTCGCGGCAGGAGCGACGTGTCGACGTTCAGCTTCGCGGCGAGCTTCTCGGCGACCCAGTCGTAGAGCAACCGCGGGCCCCGATCGGTCGCGACCTGAAGGAGCTCCGGTCCGAGGATCGGGATGACCCGGCGATCCTCGATGAAGCTCAGCAGGTCCTCCCACGCGTCGTCATCGAGCGTGGCGCCGCGGACGACGCTCAGCACCGGCGTGCTCATCGCGTACCACCACTGCGCGCGCGGCGCCGCCGTGCTGGGCAGCCGGGATGCTCGACGTGGAAGGTGCGATGTATCGATGCGTCCCGGGACAGCCGGTCCGGCAGCGAAACCGCCCGTGACGAGAAGGCCTCATGGAATGGCATTCGACTCCGCCCCCTTTGAACGATGCAGGCGACTTCGCCCGCGCAAAAAACATGTTAGCAGCGATGGCCGGGGATCGTGCAACGCAGGTGTTGCCACGGCCTGCTCCCCGCCTGTGGCCTAGCGTTCGCGAAATGAATCGGAACGCGCCGGCGCGGCAGTCCTGCCGCGGTCCTCGATCCGGCGCTGTGCCAACTCGATGCACGCCGGGCTCGCATGCGCACCCCGCGCGCGCTCGCGGACAGAGTGTCTTGAGTTATAAATATATATCAATCAGCAACATATATAAACTACTTCAAGCAACTCATCATTTGTGCGGGCAACACTCGCCGCACCAATATGTCACGCCGCCCGCCCGCTCCGCACGGATGCGACGGATCGGCAGTGACACCGAGACTCTCGGCAAGACCAGGCACGCTGTTACGGCGTCGACAACCGAGTGGCGCTGAGCAGCCGCGCGACCAATTGCGCAAATTCGCGGGCCTCACCTGCCGCCGCGCCGCCGGTAGCCTGACCCCACGCCCCACGCGATGCCGGCGAGACCCGCGGCGATCGCGGCAGCGAGCGCCGCGAGGCCCCCGAGCGTCGCCCCGGCGGCCACCAGCGCGGCGTGGATCCAGCTCGAGGCCGCATCACTGCCGCGGTACACGACCGTGTCGATCACGTTCTTGACCTTGTACTTGGTCTCCGCGTCGACGACGGTATACAGCATGTCGCGGCTCGGCTTGCCGAGGCCGAACTCCGCCGCCCGGAGTGCGACGTTGACGAAAACCAGCACGCCCGCGACCGGTGCGAGGGCGAGCGCGACGAACGCGAGACTCACGGCCGCGCTCGTGCCGGCGAGCGTCGGGCGCACGCCGAATGCGCCGGTCAGGCGCCCGACGACGAAGAACTGCAGCACGAGGCTCGCGCCGTTGACCCACAAATCGCGCTGCGAGTAGAAGGCCGTGCGTTCGGCTGCCGTCGCATACAGGCTCCCCGCGAGCCGCGCCATCTCGATGTACACGATCATGCCGAGCAGCGAGCCGAGTGCGACGAGCGCCGCGATGCCTAGCAGGAACGGCGATCTGACGAGTCGCGACAGCCCGGCGAGCATCGACCCGCCGATCGCTTCGTCGAGCCTTGGCGCAGCGACGCCGGTGATATCCGCCGCACGTGCCTCGCGTGCCAGCAGCACGATCATCACGACGGTTCCGGCGAGGAGCCCCGCGGCGATGAACGCGACGCCGGAGGTGCCGACCGCGCCAACCAGCGTCCTCGTGAGCAGCGGGCCTGCGAGTCCGCCGAGGCTTCCGCCGGCGGCAATCACCCCGAACAGGCGTCTGCCCTCCTCTTCGCGCCAGATCTCCGCCATGAAGCTCCAGAACACCGACACGACGAACAGGTTGAACACCGTCGCCCACACGTAGAAGACACGCCCGCTCCACTCGTTCTCGGCATCGAGCCCGAACAGGATGCCGAACGCGATCAGGTTGATGACGAAGAATCCGTAGGTCAGCGGCAGCAGCAGTGCGCGTCGCACGCGCGCGACGAGCCAGCCGAAGAGCGGCACGATGGCGAGCATCGCCACGAAGACGGCCGAGGCGAGGTACTTGATCGTGGTCGGGCCGCTGCCGGCGCCGAAGGCGTCGCGCAGCGGGCGGACCATATAGTAGCTCGCGAGCAGCAGCGCGAAGTAGCCGAAGGAGAGCGCGAGGCGGCGGTTCTCGCGCGCGCTGCGCGGCGGGCTTGTTCCGGTGCTCCCGGCCGCCGTCACGGCCGCCGTCGCGATCTCACGGCACCTGCTTGTCGATCAGCAGGTCGACCGGCCTGCCCGCCGCCAGATCGTACGGCACCTCACCATACAGATCGCCGCTCGCGGCGGTCGGCATGCCGGAGGTTGAGTAGCGCGCCACGATGACGAGCTGCTGGGCATTCTTGAGCGTCCGGGTCGGCATCATCGAGTCCTGGTCGGTCAGCACGACGTCCATTGGCAGCGCCGCTTGTGGAAAGCGCTTGGCGGCGAACGGTGGCCCCGGCTGGGTCGGGTCGCGTGCCAGCACGAAGAGGGGCGTGCCGGGCGGCACCCTGGCGGCAAGCGACGGGCTCACCGTGACATGGACGGTGACCGAGCCCGGGCTGCCCGCCGGAGCCGCCACGCTCGCCGGCGCGGCGGCCGGGGCGGCGGCCGGCGTCTCCTCCACCGCAGGCGACGGCGCCGCCTTGGCGAGCATCGCGAGCTCGGGATCGGGCTTGCGGCCGAGCTGCTGGTCGAGCTCGCCGATGCGCTGCGCGACGAGCCCCCGGACATCGTCCGGGAGTTGCTGCTTGACGAGCGTTATCCAGCGCTCGCGCGCGACGTCGAGCCGTCCGGCGGCGGCTGCGGCCAGACCGCCATACCAGAGCGCCTTCGGGTTCGAGGGATCCATCTTCAGTGCATCCTCGAACAACTGTGCGGCCTTGGCGCGCATCGTGCTCTCATCGGAGATGGCGAGCGCCTCGCCATAGCCGATCACCGCCTCGAAGTTCTGCCCGTTCGACGCCCGGTAGGCCTCGCTGAAGGCGGTCGCGGCTCCGGCGAAGTTGTTCATGACGAATCGCGACCGGCCGAGCATCAGCCAGCCCTGCACGTCGTCCGGCTCCCGCTGCAGGCGTGCCTCGAGCTGCGTGACCATCTGCGGCAGCGAGTGCTGACCGCCGGCCGCGGCCTCCATGGCCTTCGGGTCCCAGTTCCAGTTGCTGGCCTTGTGATACAAGAGCGCGGCGGCGACCGGCAGCAGGACCACGACGACGCCGATCGCGAGGAGCGCGCTCCTGCCCTCGCTCGCTCGCGCGCGATAGAGCGGCCAGATCACCAGCCCGAGTGCGATCGCGGCCATGATCGCCGCCAGAACGACGAACGTCGTCAAGCCGGCTCCTCCGGGTCAGGACCGATCGGAGCTTTCGAGCGGCGCAGGATCACGCGCGAGGCGATGCCGACCGTGATCAGCACCAGCAGCGCCGGGGCTGCCCACAGCACATAGGTGCGCGCCCGGAGCGGCGGGTCGTAGAGCACGAAGTCCCCATAGCGGTCGGTCATGTAGCGCTTGATGTCGGCGTCGGACTGGCCGGCGCCGATCATCTCCTTGACCTGGCGCCGCAAGTCCGCCGCGAGGCCGACCGGCGAGTCCGCAATGGACTGGTTCTGACACTGCACGCAGCGCAGCTCCCGGATCATGTGCTCGTAGCGCGCCTGCAGTACGGGATCGGGAAACGCAGCCTCGGTATCGATCGCGAGCGCGCCGGCGGTGAAGAGCGCGAGCGCAACGAGCAGTACCCAGCGGTTCACCGGCCACCTCCGGCCTTCAGGTGCGGCACGAACTTCTCCCGCCAGGCCGCCTCGGTGAGCGGCCCGATGTGCTTGGCAAGGACGGTGCCGGTGTCTGAGATGAGAAAAGTCTCGGGCGCGCCATAGACGCCCCAGTTGATCGCGGCCCGGCCGTCCGCATCCGAGCCCACCTGCTGGTAAGGATTGCCGAGCTCGGCGAGATACTGCACGGCGTCGGCGCGATTATCCCGCCAGTCGATTCCGATCAGCGGCACGCCGCTGGTCCGGGCGATCGTGAGCAGCGACGAGTGTTCCTCACGGCAGCCGCCACACCAGGTACCCCAGACGTTGAGCACGTACGTCTTCCCCGCGAGCGAGCGCGAATCGACGGACTGCGTGGGGTCGGTGACCGAGGGCAACGCGAACGCGGGCGCCGCCTTGCCGATCAGTGGCGACTGGATCTCGTGGACATCGAGCTTGCCCTGGCCGATCCTCAGCAGCGCGAACGCGAACAGGGCTCCGAGCACGAGGAACGCCGCTGCCGGCGCAAAATAACGCCACATGCGGCTACGCCCGCTTGCCGGCGGCGCCGGGCGCGAGCGCCGGCACCTCCGCGGTACGGCGCACGCGATAGCGCCGGTCGAGGATCGCCACCAGTCCGCCGAGCGCCATCACGACGGCCCCGAACCAGATGTAGCGAACCAGTGGCTTGTATTGCAGGCGCATGCTCCATTTCCCGCCGCCGAGGTCATCGCCGAGCGCGACGAACAGGTCGCGGTTCCAGGCGACCGCAATACCCGCGTGCGTCATGGGATTGCGCTGCACGCGGTAGACCCTCTTCTGCGTCGCCAGGTCCGAGACGAGCGAGCCGGCGCGACTGATCACGACCCGGGCCTCGACCGCCTCATAGTTCGGCCCCGCGACCGGCTGCGTGCCGAGGTACTTGAAGTCGTAGCCGGCGATGGTGGTCGATTCGCCCGGCGCGAGGCTGACGTCCTTCTCGACCTTGTAGGACACGACGCCGGTCACGCCGATGACGAACATGCCGACGCCGAAATGAGCGATCGCCATGCCGATTGCGGCACGCGGCAGCTTTTGCCCGCGCCGCCAGGCCTCGACGGGCTCGATTAGCGCCGAGGCCATCACGAAGAACCCGGCGGTCAGGCCGACGACGGTCAGCGGTACCCCGAAACTGCCATAGCCGCCGAGAGCGACGAGCAACGCCACGACGAATGCGGCACCGGCGAGCGTCAGCAGCTGTCGCTTGCGGGTCTGCAGCATCGCGCGTTTCCAGCCGGCGTGCATGCCGACGCCGAGCAGCGCAACCAGCGGCAGCGCGGGCACCAGGAACACCATGTTGAAGTACGGCGGACCGACCGAGATCTTGCCGAGGTCGAAGGTATCCATCAGCAGCGGCCACAGCTCGCCGACCAGGATCAGGCCAGCGGCGGCGATCAGCAGCGCGTTGTTCAGCAACAGGAACGACTCGCGCGAGACGAGCTCAAAGCCGCCCTCGGACTTCAGCGTCGGCGCCCGGATCGCGTACAGCGTCAGCGAGCCGACGATGAAGAACAGCAGCAGCGCCAGGATGAACAGGCCGCGCGACGGGTCTGAGGCGAAGGCGTGCACCGAGACAAGCACGCCGGAACGCACGAGGAACGTCCCGAGCAGGCTCAGCGAGAATGCAAAAATCGCGAGCAGCAGCGTCCAGCTCTTGAACATGCCGCGTTTTTCAGTGACCGCGAGCGAGTGGATCAGCGCGGTGGTCGTGAGCCAGGGCATGAACGAGGCGTTCTCGACCGGATCCCAGAACCACCAGCCGCCCCAGCCGAGGACGTAGTAGGCCCACCAGCTGCCGAGCGCGATGCCGCAGGTCAGGCACATCCACGCGGCGACGGTCCACGGCCGGGTCCAGCGCGCCCACGGCGCGTCGAGCCGGCCCGCCAGCATCGCGGCGACCGCG
>Ga0209415_10016398_pt1 | contig 11908 bp, 11 predicted proteins | sample PeaSoiSIISIP2007_FD_187696 | JGI IMG/M metagenome (GOLD analysis project Ga0209415, IMG submission 187696) | Peat soil microbial communities from Weissenstadt, Germany - SII-SIP-2007 (SPAdes) (version 2) | ecosystem: Environmental > Terrestrial > Soil > Wetlands > Peat | place: Germany... | reverse complement strand
CCCACGCTCGCGCCCGGATCGCAGGACCGGCTCGGCGCGCTGGCCGAGCGGGTGGCGCGTCTCGGCGCCCGCCTGTGCGTCGAGTTCCTGCCGTGGTCGGGCGTGCCGACGCTCGCCGCGGCCTGGGAGCTGGTCGAGCCGCTGGGGGAGGGCGTCGGCATCATCCTCGACACCTGGCACTGGCAACGCCAGCCCGGCGGCGGCGACCTCGACCTGCTGGCGTCGATCCCGAAGGCACGCATCCCGTTCCTCCAGGTCTCCGACGCGCTCCCCGCGCCAGAGGGCGAGCTGATGGACGAGACGATGAACCGCCGCCTCCTGCCCGGCGACGGTGCGATCGACTACCCGCCGGTGCTGGCGCGCCTCGGCGAGCCGTTCACCGCCATCGAGCTGTTCAACCCGTCGATCGTGCGATCGCTCGGCGTGGCCAAGGCCGCGGTGGCGATGCGCGACGCCACGGCCGCGATGCTCGCGACCGCGTGAGCGTCGCCATCGACCACTCGGGTCGGGTCGCACTCGTGACCGGTGCGGGCGCCGGCATCGGCCGCGAGATCGCCCGGTGGATGGCGCGCGCCGGCGCCGCGGTGGCGGTGAACGACCTGCGCGCCGAGCGGGCCGAGGCGGTCGTGGCCGAGATCGCGGCCGAGGGCGGGACGGCCGCGGCCGTGCCCGCGGACTGCCGCGACGACGCACAGGTCGAGGCCATGGTCGCGGCGACTGCCGCCCGCTTCGGCGGCCTCGACATCGCGGTCAACAACATCGGCATGCTGCCGCCCGGCCGCGGCCTCGCGCCCGTCGTCGAGATGGACGGCGGGTACTGGCGCGACCTGCTCGACCAGAACCTCGTCCTCGCCGCCCTCTGCGCCGCCGCCGAGGCCCGCCGGATGCTCGAGCAGGACCGCGGGGGCGTGATCCTGTTCGTCAGCTCGGGCGAGACGACGCGCCCGTCACCCCTCAACGCCGCCTATGCCGCCGCGAAGGCCGGGGTCAACCACCTCACCACGTCGCTCGCGGTCGAGCTCGGCCCGTCGGGGATCCGCGTGCTGGCGATCGCACCCGGCACCACGCTGACCGAGAACGTGCGCCCCGTGTTCGACGAGGCGCACATGGCCCGCATCGTCGAGTCGACGCCGTTGCGCCGGATGGTCGAGCACGACGAGCTGGCCCGGCTGGCGATCTTCCTCGCCAGCGACCTGGCCCGCTGCATCACCGGCCAGCTGATCCTCGCCGACGCCGGCGCGTTCCTCTCACGCACGCGGCCCAGCCTGCCCGAACCGCAACCCGGAGGTGCCCCCCGTGGATGACGTCCTGTTCGAGGAGATCGAGCCCGGCATCGTGCTGCTCACCCTCAACCGGCCCGAGCGCCGCAACGCGCTCAGCTCCCAGTTGCTCGCCGCGCTGCACGCGTCGGTCGACCGCATCGCCGGCGACCCCGCCATACGGGTCGTGATCCTCACGGGCGGGGGAGCGGGCTTCTGCTCGGGCGCCGACATGAAGAGCGACGGCGACATGACCGGCACGGGCGGGACGCCGATGGGTGACCTTCTGTCGCGGGTGCAGGGGAGCGTGACGCGGACGTTCGCCGCCCAGGAGATGATGGCGTCGCTGTTCGAGCGGGTGCACCGCCTGCGCCAGCCGGTGATCGCCGCGGTGCACGGCGCGGCCGTGGGCGGGGGCTTCGCGTTCGCGCTGGCGTGCGACATCCGCTTCGCCGCCCTCGATGCGCAGTTCGGCGCGGTGTTCATCAAGCGGGGAGTGTCGGCGTGCGACATGGGCACGAGCTACCTGCTGCCTCGGCTGGTCGGCGCGTCGCGCGCGGCCGAGCTGATGCTGACCGGCCGCACGTTCGGCGCGGATGAGGCGCGAGCGATGGGGCTGGTGCTGGACGTGACGCCCGACGTCGTCGGTCGTGCGTTGGAGACCGCCCGCCTGATCGCGGCCAACGGCCCGCTGGCGGTGTGGATGACCAAGGAGACGATGTGGCAGACGATCGACGCGCCGAGCTTCCGCCATGCCCTCGACATGGAGAACCGGACGCAGGTGATGTGCACCGCGACCGGTGAGTTGACCGAGGCGTTCGCGGCGTTCCGCGAGGGCCGCGCCGCCCGCTGGCAGCCTCTCTAGGCGGCGGCCTTCTCGAGGATGTGGATCCCGCAGGCCGAGCCGAGACCGATGACGTGCGCCAGGCCGACCTTGGCGCCCTGGATCTGGCGCTCGCCGGCCTCGTTGCGAAGGTGCTGGCAGATCTCCCAGATGTTGGCGATGCCGGTCGCGGCGATGGGGTGGCCCTTGGACTCCAGCCCGCCCGACACGTTGACGGGCATCTTGCCGTCTCGCCAGGTCGCGCCGCTGTTGAAGAAGTCGGCGGCGCCGCCCTGCTCGCAGAGCATCAGGTTGTCGTAGTGGACGAGCTCGGCCGTGGCGAAGCAGTCGTGCAGCTCGACGAGGTCGAGATCCTCCGGGCCCACGCCGGCCGACTCATAGGCCTGCTTGGCGGCGTTGCGCGTGAGGGTGTTGACGTTGGGCAGGACCTGGCACGCCTCCTCCCACGGATCGGTCGTGAGGACCGACGCGCTGATCTTCACCGCACGCCGCTGCTGCTCGAGCGAGAGCGTCCTGAGCCTCGAATCCGACACCACGACGGCGGCGGCCGCCCCGTCGCAGTTGGCCGAGCACATCGGTCGGGTGTTCGGGTAGGCGATCATCACGTCGCCCATGATCTCCTCGAGCGTCATCCGCTTCGTGTACGCGGCGAGCGGGTTCAGGGTGCTGTGGGCGTGGTTCTTCTCGCTGATGCGGGCGAACATCTCGAAGCTCGTCCCCCCGTACCGGTGCCCGTACTCGACGCCGATCTGGGCGAACACCCCCGGCATCGTCTCCGTCCCGATCCGCCCGTCGATCGCCGCGACGGCGCCGTAGCGGCCCGCCGGCGTCCAGGTCTTGTCGTCGGACTTGCGGCTGCCACCGGCGAGCAGGCCGGCGCCGGCCAGCTTCTCGACGCCGACGGCGAGGCCGAAGTCGGATTCGCCGGCCTTGACCGACATCACCGCGGTGCGCAGCGCGGTGGCGCCGGTCGCGCACGCGTTGGCCACGTTGTAGACGGGGATGCCCGTCTGGCCGATCTGCTTCTGCAGGTTCTGGCCGATCCCGCCGGCCCCGCCCATCAGGTTGCCGGCGGCGAGCACGCCCATCTCCTTCATCGTCACCCCGGCGTCGGCGAGGGCGGCGAGGGCGGCCTGCGCGGCGAGGTCGATCGTGTCCTTGTCCGGGTGCTTCCCGAACTTGGTCATGTTGATCCCGAGGATCCAGACGTCTTCAGCCATGATGCGCTCCTCTCGTGTCCGGCGGTCAGGCCGCCGGCTCGAAGCCGAATCCGATTGCCTCGGTACCGGCCTCGTCGGTCCCGATCGGGAAGGTGGTCAGCCGCACCTTGAGCCCGGTGCGGACGTGCTCGGGGTCGGGGTCGATGTTGACCAGGTTGGCCCGCACGCTCGTGCCGTCGCAGTCGACGATGGCCGAGACGAACGGGACGGGGATGCCCGGCGCGGCGAACGACACGATGGTGAAGGCGCGAACCGTGCCCTGGGTCGGGACGTCGACCTTCTTGAACTCCGTCGCGCTGCAGTTGGCGCAGGCGTTGCGCCGGTCGAAGTACCTGGCACCGCACTGGGTGCACTCGCTGGCGACCAGGTGCGGCTCGCCACCGAGTGCGAGGTAGTCAACCAAGGGGACTTGTGCGGCCATCGTCGCTCCCGGGGTCGGTTGGTCGGTGTGGGGGCCCCCGACCAGCGTAATCGGCCCACCTTCCTAGTCGGACGGCCGCGCGCCCACCAATCGGAGGACCGGGACCGGCTCGCCCCCGCCCGGGCGGTCGAAGCCCACCACCATCGACGCCCCGGCGGCCAGCGCGGCCGGATCGGCGTCGACGCGCGCCGTCAGCCACGGCCCTTCGGCGAGCTCGACCACGCCGACGGTGTGCGTGGAGTCGTCGGCCCGCTCATGGATCACCGTCCAGGTCACGAGGGTCCCCGTCCCCTCGGCGGGCGTCCAGTGCAGCGTGTCCGACGCGCACACCGGGCACCGCTCGATCGTCGCCCCCATCCGCAGGTAGGGCGCGAGCCAGTGCCCGCACGCGTCACACCGGCGGATCAGGAGGCGGCCCTCGGCCGCCGCGTCGAAGAACGCCGCGCTGGCCTCGTCCCTGGCGACGGATCCGTCCATCGGCTACCTCGGTTGGCCCGAGAGGATGAGGGTGCCGTGGAAGTCGAGCACGCCACCGTTGCCGCTGACGAGCACCACGTCGTGCGACGGCGCCTGCCGCCGACCGCCCTGGCCGCGGGCCTGGATGACCGCCTCCGACAGGGGTGTGACGCCCCAGAGGTAGTAGCCGGAGAGCTGGCCCCCGCCGGTGTTGGTCGGCAACGCCCCGCCGGGGGCGAGCGCGCCGCTCGCCGCGAACGGCCCGCCCTCGCCCTTGGCGCAGAAGCCGTAGTCCTCGAGGGTGATGAGGACGGTGAAGGTGTAGCAGTCGTACAGCTCGCAGACGTCGATGTCGGCGATCGAGATGCCTGCCATCTTCATGGCCGTCGCGCCCGACATCCCCGCCCCGCTGACGAGCCCGAACTCGCAGCCGCGCTCCATGGAGTAGCCGGGGTGGCCCTGCCCCCAGCCCCAGACGTAGACGGGGGGTTGGGCGAGCGTGCGGGCCCGCTCGGCGCTGGTGACGACGAACGCGATCCCGCCGTTGGACACCAGGCAGCAGTCCAGCAGGCGCAGCGGCTCCGCGATCCACCGCGACGCCTGGTGGTCGGCGAGCGTGATCGGGGTGCGCATCGTGGCCAGCGGGCTGCCGACCGCCCACGCCCGCTGCGCGACGGCGATCGCGCCGAGGTGCTCGGTCGTCGTGCCGTAGCGCTCCATGTGCCGGCGGGCGGCGAGGGCGTACAGCGGGTTGGCACCGCTCAGGCCGTTGGCCCGCGCCACGCCGCGGAACCCCTGCGGCGGGCGGGCCGGCGCGCCGGCGTACGCACCGGCGTAGGCCGCGGCCGAGCTCATCCCCGGCGTGGCGAGGGGGGCGTCGGCGTGCACGTAGACGACCGCGTCGCACATGCCGCTCGTCACCGCCATCGCCGCGTACTGGATGGCCGCGCTCGCGGTCGCTCCCGCCGCGCTGAGCGTCACGTTCAGCCCGAGGTCGCGCATCCCGAGCGTCTCCGGAAGCTGGAAGCTGCCGCCGCCGGTCATGCCATTGCTCGTCAGCAGGCCGTCGATGTCGGAGAGGCGGAGGCCCGCGTCGGCCACGGCGCGCAGTACCGCGTCGGCGGCGAAATCCGCGCTCGTGCGCCCGTACACCTTGCCGATGTCGGTGATGCCGAGGCCGGCGATCGCCGCCGATCCGCTCAGCCCCGGCCCGCTCACCCCCCCGCTCGTCACGCGGGCCGACCCTAGCTGCCGGGTGGCGGTCGTGGGAGCGGTGCTGGAAGCCCGTCGCGTGCCGGCGCGGGTCCTCGTGGAGGACGATCCGAACGTTTCCGAGGTCGTGGCCGCTACCTCGAGCGCGCGGGCTACGAGGTGGAGGCGGTCGCCGACGGGGCGGGGGGTTGCGCCGGGCGCCCTGACGACCCGTGGCCGTATCATGCCTGCACGGGTGACAACGACTGGACCGCGGCCGTGCGCCGTGGCAGAGGCGAACAGAGGCGGGCGCTCGACGCGTTGGCCGACAGCGAGCGGCGCCTGCGCGACATCGAGGCCCTCGCCCACGTCGGCGACTGGTTCGTCGACACGGGCAAGGGAACGGTCGAGTGGTCCGAGGAGCTGTACCGCATCCACGGCGTCGAGCCCGGCCAGTTCGCCGGGACCTACGAGGTCGCGCTCGCGTTCATCCACCCCGACGACCGGCGCGGGGCGGCCGCGCTCCGGCTCGGCGCGGAGCCGGGGATGGGACCGATCGAGGGCGAGCACCGGATCATCCGGCCGGACGGTCAGGTGCGGTGGCTGCGTGTCCGGTCCGAGCAGGTCGTCGACGGGTCCGGCGTGGTCGTAGGCCTGCGTGGCACTTCCCAGGACGTCACCGCCGAGCACGACGCGGCGCAGGCCGTGCGCGCCGCCTACGACCGCGAACGCGACGCGGCCGAGCGGCTGCGGGCCGCCGACCGCGTCAAGGACGACTTCCTCGCGACGGTCTCGCACGAGCTGCGGACACCCCTGACGACGATCCTCGGGTTCGCCCCGTTGCTGCGTGACCCGCGCGACGCAGCCACGGCGGCCGGGGTCGCGGAGCGCATCGAGCGCAACGCCCGCGACATGCTGGCGATGGTCGAGCAGTTGCTCGACATCTCCCGTCTCGCGGCGGGCGCAGTCGAGGTGATGTGCGAGGTCGTGGCCAGCGTCGACGACCTCGTCGCGACCGTGCTGGAGGACGGTGCCGTCGCCGACAGGCGGATCAAGTTCGTCGGCGGATGCGCGGGAGTGTCGGTGCGCACCGATCCGGAGGCCGTGCGGCACATCCTGGGGAACCTGCTCTCGAACGCGGCGAGGTTCTCGCCGCCCGACGGGATCATCGAGGTCGCGACGACGGCCGCAGCCGGCGCGGTCGTGGTGACGGTGGCCGACTCCGGCCCCGGCATCGCCCCGGAGCTGCAGGAACGGGTGTTCGAGCGGTTCTTCCGCGGCCCGGGCCAGCCGCCCGGGGCGCGCGGGACCGGTGTCGGCCTCGCCATCGCCCGCCGCTACGCCGAGCTCCAGGGTGGCCGCATCTGGTGCACGTCCGAGGGGCCGGGCAGCGTGTTCTCCTTCACGGTGCCGGAGGCGCGGCCCCGGCGGCGCAGCGCCTCGCCCGCGCCTCGTCGTAGTGTGCGCAACCCGTGAGCTCTCCCGCGACCCCCACGCCGACTCTGTCGATCCACATCGGCAACTTCGCTGCGACCGATCCGGGCGACTGGAGCCCGCTGCTGCAGCGGGCCCGCGCCGCCGATGCGGCGGGGATCGACAAGCTGGTGGTGTCCGACCACGTCGTGATGGGTGAGCACCTCGACGCCTACGGCGTGCCCGAGCTCGGTGGCGTCTCCGGCGGCAAGCAGCCGACGGGGCCGGACGGGATCTGGCTCGAGCCGCTGACGCTGCTCTCCGTGCTCGCTGGTGTCACCAGCCATGCCCGGCTCGGCACCGGTATCCTGCTCGCGGCGCTCCGGCGCCCGGTCGTGCTGGCCAAGGCCGCCGCCACACTCGACGTGCTCTCGGGCGGGCGGCTCGAGCTCGGCGTCGGTGTCGGTTGGCAGCGCGAGGAGTACCTCGCCGCCGGCCTCGACTTCGGCGAACGGGGGCGGCTCCTCGACCACTCCCTCGCCGTGTGCCAGACGCTCTGGCGCGAGCAGTCGGCCAGCTTCGACGGCGACGGGGTGCGGTTCGAGGGTATCCACTGCATGCCCAAGCCGCTCCAGCCCGGGGGCGTGCCGATCTGGGTGAGCGGCCGCCTGAACGACCGGGTCGTCGAGCGGATCGTGCGCTTCGGGTCGGGATGGATCCCGTGGGGCGACGAGGCGCGTGACCCCGCGGCCAGCCTCGGGCGGATCCGCGACGCGCTCGCGGCGGCGGGTCGCGACCCCGCGGCGTTCCAGGTCGAGGGCCCGCTCCCGCTGGTGCGTGACGGGGCGGGTGCGATCGACGTGGCGGCCACGATGGAGGGCGTCCCCGCTCGCGTCGCGGCCGGCGTCACCGACTTCCGCGCCACCGTGCGCGTGCCCGACGACGCCGCCCAGGCCGCCGATCAGCTCGGCGCGCTGGTGGCGGCGTTCCGCGCCGCGGTCGGCCGCGGCTGACCCCGTCGAGCGCGGCTCACCCCGTCGAGAGCGGCGGACCCCGTCGAGCGCAGCTGAGCTCGGTCAGCCGCGCGCGCAGGACGCGCCGGCCGCCCGGTCCGCCGACGTCCATCCCGGGACCTCGCCCTCGGGCCAGAAGTCGCCGGTGGTCGGGTCCTGGCGGTACGGGTATGGCGGTGGCTCGTCACGCACGATCGCGGCCACCGCGGCGAGGAAGGCGTCGACGTCGGCCCGCGACGTCGACGCGCCGGCGCTGGCGCGGACCGCGCCCGGCACCGAGCGCCGGTCGCGTCGCAGCACCGCGGCGCGGTAGTCGGCGACCTCCCCCGCGTCGAGTCCCAACAGGCGCAGGAGGTACGGGTGGGCGCAGAAGCAGCCGTGCCGCACCCCGATCCCGAACTCCGCGCTCAGCCGCGCCGCGACGAGCGCGTGGTGCATGCCCTCGACCGTGAACGTGGCGACGGGCAGCAATGGCGCGTCGGCCGCGGGCCCGAGCAGCCGCACACGCGGTGTCGCCGCCAACCCCGACCGCAGCTGCCGGGACAGCGCGTCGTCGTGCCCAGTGACGCGGTCCCACCCCGCCCCGGCGAACCACCCCATCGCCGCGTCCAGCGCCACCGCGCCCATCACGTTCGGCGAGCCCGCCTCCTCCCGCTCGGGCGGGTCCGTCCACTGCACCTCATCGAGGTCGACGAGGTCCACCGCCCCGCCGCCGGCGAGGAACGGGTCGCCGTCGGCGAACGCCTGGCGCGGCCCGATCAGCACGCCCGCGCCGAACGGGGCGTACATCTTGTGCCCGCTCCACGCTACGAAGTCCGCGTCCGTCGGCATCGGCCGGTGCGGCGCGAGCTGGGCGCAGTCGACCATCACAGGCACACCCCGGTCGTGGGCGGCGGCGACGATCTCGGCGAGCGGGGGCATCCATCCCGTGACGTTGGACGCCCCGCTGATCGCGAGCAGGCGCGCCCGCGGCGTTCCGTCGAGGGCGGCGACGACCTCGTCGACGGCGAACGTCCCGTCGACGCCGCACTCGACGAACCGCCGGCGGCAGGCGCGAGCCCACGGCAGCAGGTTGGCGTGGTGCTCGATCACGGTGGTGACGACCACGTCGTCGGGCGACAGCCGTAAGCGGTAGGCGAGGTGGTTGATCGCCTCGGTCGTGTTACGGCAGATGATGGCGATGTCGTCGCCGTCGCGCGCCCTCCCGGCGAACTCCAGCGCCGACTCACGAGCCTGTTCGTAGGCATCCGTGGCGCGGCGGGACTTGTAACCGGCGCCGCGGTGCACGCTCGAGTACCAGGGCAGGAAGTCCGCGACCCGCGCCGCGACCTCGGGAAGTGCGTTGGTCGATGCCGCGTTGTCGAGGTTGACGTACGGGCGCGTCGTACCGTCGAGGCACGGCACGTCGAGGCCGTCACCGACGAGGCGGGTGAGCGGGTCAGCCATCGGCGACGGGGAGGACCTTGCCCGGATTGAGGATGCCGGTCGGGTCGAGCGCGGACTTGATCGAGCGCATCATCGCGAGCGTCGCGGCGTCGTGCTCGCCCGCCATGAACTCGAGCTTGCCGCACCCGATCCCGTGCTCGCCCGTGCACGTTCCGCCCATGGCCTGGGCCCGGGCGACCAGCCGCTCGTTCAGGCGGAGCGCGGCGTCGAGCTCGGCTGGGACGTCGGGGTCGAACAGCACCACGACGTGGAAGTTGCCGTCCCCGACGTGGCCGACGATGGGGGCCACGAGACGGGAGGCGTCGATGTCGGCGCGCGTGTCGAGGATGCACTCGGCGAGCCGGGAGATCGGCACGCACACATCGGTCGGGATGGCGAGTGCGCCGGGGCGGAGGGCCTTGCCGGCGTAGTAGGCCTCGTGCCGCGCCGCCCACAGGCGGTCACGCTCGGCCCGGTCCGTCGTCGACTGCCAGCCGGCACCGCCGTGGGCGCGGGCGAGGCCGGCGAACGTCGCGACCTGGTCCTCCACCGCCACGGCCGAGCCGTGGAACTCGACCAGGAGGAGCGGCGCGACCGGCAGCCCGACCCCGCTGAAGCGGTTGCAGGCCTCGACCTGCACCTCGTCGAGCAGCTCGAGGCGGGCCATGCCGATCCCCATCTGGATCGCTTCGATCACCGTGCGCACCGCGCCGGCGAGCGTGGCGAACGAGCACACCGCGCCAGCGATCACCTCCGGCAGGCCGTAGAGGCGCAGCGACACCTCGGTGATCACGCCCAGGGTGCCCTCCGACCCGACGAGCAGGCGGGTCAGGTCGTAGCCGGCTGACGACTTGCGGGCACGCGTGCCGGTGTGCACGACCGAGCCGTCGGCCAGCACGGCGGTGACCCCGAGGACGTTGTCCTTCATCGTCCCGTACCGCACGGCGTTGGTCCCCGACGCGCGGGTGGCCGTCATGCCGCCGAGCGTCGCGTCGGCTCCCGGATCGATCGGGAAGAACAGCCCGTCGCGGGCGAGCACCTTGTTCAGGGCCGAGCGGGTCACACCCGCCTGGACGCGGCAGTCGAGGTCGTCGACGTTGACCTCGAGGACGGCGTCCATCTGCGAGACGTCGATCGTCAGCCCGCCGCGGACCGCGGCGATGTTGCCCTCCAACGACGTCCCGGCGCCGAACGCGATGACTGGCACGCCGTGACACCGGCAGGCGTCGACCGCGGCGGCGACCTCCTCCGTCGACCGGGCGAACACGACCGCCTCCGGTGCCGCCGGTGCATGCCACCCCTCGTCCCTGCCGTGGTGGGCACGGACCGACTCCGCCGTCGAGACCCGGTCGCCCACGAGGGGGCGGAGGGCGTCGACGACGGCTTCGATCATCGAGGAGCACCCTACCGGCGGCGTCCTTCGCAACTTCTCATCAACGCATCAGCGGCCTCACAGCAAGCCGGCGTTCACTCGTCGCGATGCCCTATCACCGTGCTTACGTTCTCGGCCACCCGGGCTTCTGGGGCTGGGTCGGTTGGCTGCTGCCGTTCGTGCTGTTGGCCCTCGTGCTCGCCCTCGCCGCGTTCGCCGTCGTGCGCTATGTGGAGCACGGCGCCCGCCCCGCAGGTCCGCCTCCGCCCCCCCACGGCACAGACGCCGCGCTCAACCAGGTCCGCTACCGCTACGCGTCGGGCCAGTTGTCGCGCGAGGACTACTTCCGGCTGATGACCGACCTCGGCGGCGCGCCGCCCTCGGCCGCCCCGCCCCCGTACGGCGCACCCGCGGCACCCACCGCGCCCGCGGCGCCCACCGCACCCGCGGCGCCCACCGCACCCGCGGCGTCCACCGCACCCGCGGCACCCGCGGCACCCGCCGACTGACCGCCTGGCCGGCCGACGACGTGGTCAGCCCACGGCGGCCGGTGCGGGAACGTCGACCAGGAAGTCGGCGAACCCCGGCGTCGCCGTCATCCGACCCGAGCGCTCGACGAGGAATGCGTGCCCGCCGAGCCGGGCCATCACCGCCGGCGCATCGACTGGCCCGGCGACGAACGCGGCCTTGGTCAGGATCTCCGCCACCCACGCGTCGGGCGCGATGACGGTGACCGAGTCGAGCCCGTTGTCGAGTGACGCACCTGTCCGGGGGTCGAGCAGGTGGTGGCGCGTCGCGCCCTCCACCTCCCACCGCCGGATCAACACCGAGCTGGTCGCGATGCCATGGTCGGTCAGGCCGACGATGGCGAGGAGGCGGTCGGGGTCGTGTGGGTCGCCGAGGCCGACCCGCCACCCGTCCTCGGGCGGCTCGCCGGCCATGCGGCCGTCGCCGCCGAGGTCGACGCACGCGCCGCTCGCGCCCTCCTCCAGGAGCAGGTCGACCACGATGTCGGCGGCCAGGCCCTTGCCGATGCCGCCCGGATCGAAGCCGACGCCGTCAGGCAACGTGACGGCGCGCAGCTGCGGGTCGAGCACGACGGCGCCGCAGCCCGGAGCGGGCCGCCCAGTACCGCTCCCGGCCGCGGGCTCCGCCGCCCCCCTACCCGAACCGTTCTCCCCGGGACGGCCGGCCGCGACCTGTTCGAAGCTGCGGTCGTAGCCCGCGGATTCGAGGGCGTGGAGGACCGTCGGGTCGTAACGACCCGCGGTCGCCCGCCACCCCGCGACGGCGT
>Ga0209415_10016397_pt1 | contig 11909 bp, 10 predicted proteins | sample PeaSoiSIISIP2007_FD_187696 | JGI IMG/M metagenome (GOLD analysis project Ga0209415, IMG submission 187696) | Peat soil microbial communities from Weissenstadt, Germany - SII-SIP-2007 (SPAdes) (version 2) | ecosystem: Environmental > Terrestrial > Soil > Wetlands > Peat | place: Germany... | reverse complement strand
GCGGGGGGATTGACGTCGATGCCGCGCTTCTTTCGGGTGCCGCCGCCGTCGACGCCGTCGAAATCGATCCCGGTCTGATTAAGATCGCGGACCGCTTTAATGCCGCCGACGTTTATGATGATCCTCGTGTCAGGCTCCACATCAACGATGCCCGGGCCTTTTTCCAATCGGCGCACCCCGTGTACGACGCGGTAGTCTTCGGTTTGCTTGACTCGCAGGCCCTATTCAGCTATTCCGCCAACCTACGTCTCGACGGTTTCATTTATACCGTCGAGAGCTTCCGCCGCGCCTATTCACTGCTCAGGCCCGATGGCATCCTTGCGGTCTCTTTCGCCGTCGCGCAGCCATGGATGGTTGACAAACTCCAGGGCATGATCGCGCAAGTCACCGGAAATAGACCGCTCGTTTATCACCATAACGTCAATTTCCTATTCTTCGCCTCGCCAAATCCCGCATTGCTCGCCTCTGCCCCGGCCAATATTGGGGCGTTTTACCGCCTTGATCTACCCCCCGCGCCAATCGATCTTCCCACCGACGACTGGCCTTACCTATACATCTCCCATCACTCCATCCCCAGCGACTATTTGCTGGTCATTGCTTCTCTCGTGATCCTGTCGGTTGGAGCGATCTTTATTATTCGTGGGTCCGGCGGCCCGATCATCGCTCAATTCAATGCTCTGGGCGGCCATTTCTTTTTCCTCGGGCTGGCTTTTCTGCTTCTGGAAACGACTAGCATCAGCAATTGTTCGCTTTACTTCGGCACCACCTGGCTGGTCACCATGATTGTCGTCGCGGGGGTATTGCTTATGGTTCTGGCGGCCAATTTCGTTGCCATGCGGCTGGCCAATTCTCCACGATATCTTTACGTTCTCCTGTTCCTTTCGCTCGCCTTGGTCTATCTACTGCGCCCCGATTTCATCCTCGGCCTCCCATTTGCCGGCCGCTTGGCCTGGGCGCTGCTCGGCATCCCGCTGCCCATTTTTTTCGCGGGGCTGATCTTCTCGACCACCTTCCGACAAACCCACGACCCGTCGCTGTCCTTCTCGGCCAACCTGATCGGAGCGACTTTGGGTGGATTCCTGCAATACCTGGCGATGGCCGTCGGCATGCACATGCTGCTCGTGATCGTGATTGCATCCTACGCCGCGAGCCTGGCATGCAGGGAATTAGCCGGCATCATAGGCCCGCGTGGCTCTCGGTCCGGCCAACGGAACGTCACCCCCCAATCGCCGATAATTGCCCAGGGCTAATCGGCTGATCGCATCTTCGTGGGCAGGCGCAATCCCAACAGCAGACAAGCGCCCGCGTATGTGCCGCCGCCGACCAGGATCAGAATCGCCAATTGTTCGGCGCTGGCGAGGTGGCCGGCGGAGTGCGGATATTGGCGGAGTTGTTGTATTCCCCAACACGCGGCGGCCATGGCGGCGCACGCCAGAAGCATCTTGGCGACGTCCCGCGCGATCGTGCCCAGCCCCAGGCCGCCGACTTTTCGGTCGAGCATGACGAGCATCACGATCGCCTGAATGGCGAAGCTTGCCAGAGTCCCCGCGGCGATGCCGGATTCTCCCAGTTTGCTGAATGCCAGCGGGATTTCCACGGCCGTGTTGACGGCGATGGTCACGATCGACATGACCAGTGGCGTCATCGTGTCGTGCAGGGCGTAGTATCCGCGGTTCAGGACCTGTTGGAGGCTGAACGCCCAGATGGCGGCGGAATAGAAGATCACCGACCGCGCGACCCATTGCGTATCGACCGCCGTGAAGCTGCCGTGCTGGAACACCAGGCGGACCGTGGGATATCGCACCAGGATCAAACCCAGGCTCGCCGCGAGGCCCTCGAAGAGAGTGAACAGGATTCCCTGTCGGAGCACGCGTTTGAATTTTTGTTCGTCCTTGTCGTGGGCGTCGGTGCTGAGGCTGGGAAAGATGGCGGTGGCGACGGCCGTGGCGAAAACACCGAGCGGGAATTGGTAGAGCATTTGCGCCCAGTTGAGCCGCGCAGCCGCGCCGATGGCCAGGGGATAATTCCAGGCGTGGCCGAAAAGTTGCAGTTTTTCGGCCGCGTTCTGGCCGGCGGTCAGGCAGAGCGTGATGGCTTTGTCGAGCAGGACGGAAATTTGCAGGACGCTGGCGCCGAGGGCAACGGGGATGGAAAGCGTCAGCAGCTTACGGATCGCGGGGGTCCACAATTTTCCGATCCACATGAATCGGAAACCGGCGTGGCGAAGGACGGGCAGAAGCATGGTGATCTGCACGACTCCGGCGATGAGCACGAACGCGCAGAGCCAATAAGCCAGCCGGGTCTGCAACACCTGGTCGAGATTGCCCGGCTTGAGCAGGAGCAGGCGCGCTCCGACGACGATGACGGCGATGTGGATGATATTCAGCGGAACCTGCGTCAGGGCCGGGAGTCCGAAGCGTTTGTGGACCTGGAGAATGCCGCTGAGGAACGCGGTGCCGCAGACGAGGATGACATACGGCAACATGACGGCGGTGAATTTGATGACCAGGAGGTTGTCGCTTCGGAGATGAATCAATAGCGCGATGAGCCAGAGGACCAACTCACCGGCGATGGTCAAAACGACGAGAATGGCGGCGAGGAGGTTGAAGCTGGCGGCGGCAAAACGATTGGCCTCTTTTTCGTCGCCAGTTTTCAGGGCCTGGGCGTAAAGGGGAATGAAGGCTGCGGATAGCGCGCCTTCGCCGAGGAGCTTTCGGAAGAGATTGGGAATGGAAAAGGCGACGCTGAAGGCCTGCGCGACGACGGTGGCGCCGAAATAGTTGGCGACGACGCTCTCGCGGGCCATCCCCAGAATGCGGCTGAGGAGCGTCAGAATCGAGATGAGCTTGGCGTGCGCGACAAATCCGGCAGCATGCGTTTCCGACCCGGGGCGCGACGGCTCTGGAGAAAGGGAAATGCGCAGGGCTTGCTGGGACATCCGTGTCCTTTTACCGGGTCAGTCGATTTTTGAGCTCACGTGCCGCGGCGGCCACGTCGTCGGCACCGGTGACGGCGGCGGTGACGGCGACCGCCGAAATCCCCGCCGCCACGACTTTATCGACGTTTTCGGGTCCGATGCCCGAAATGGCGACCTTGGGAACTGCGATCTCGCGTGCCGCGGCGGCAGCATACTCCAATCCGGCCACAAAGTCGCGGGGTTTGGTGTCACTTTTGAAAACCGGGCCGACGCCGATGTAATCGGCGCCGTCGGTCACGGCGCGATGGGCCTGATCGAGATTGTGGGTGCTGACGCCGAGGATCTTGCGGTTTCCGATGATCCGTCGCGCCACCATGGCGGCCAGGTCGTCCTGGCCGAGGTGTACGCCATCGGCGTCGGCGGCAAGGGCGATGTCGCAGCGGTCGTTGATGATGCACAAAACCCCGCTCTTGCGGCAAAGTTGCACTAATTGCACGGCCCGGGCGAGGAGTTGGGAATCGGCCAGTTCTTTTTCGCGGAGTTGCAGGCAATCGGCTCCGCCCTGGATGGCCAGCTCGGCGGTTTGCAGCCAGGGCCGTTTGCAGGCGGATTCGGTAATGAGGACGTAAAGTCTCACCCCGGCGAATCGCTGGCTCGGGCGAAGAGTCAGGGCAATCTGCTGCTCGACAGCGTAAAGGCGATAGCGGAAGGTTTCGGTTTTAGCGGCCTCGGCCGGGCTGTCGATTTTGAGAAACTCTTCGATGGCCCGGAGGGCTTCGCCGGCGCGTTTTCCGGCGGCCGTGACGACATCGGCCAAGTCGCGGCGGGCCTGTTCGGTCGGGGTCTTGATTGCCGTGCCGACGTCGCCGGGCGTGTCGCGATGGACGATGGCTTCGGACAACAGCGTTCGCAAGACGCCCGTCAATTCGTGGCGCAGGTTCTTGATTTCACGGCTGAGCCGCTCGTCATTGAGCGCAAAGCGCGCATAATCCTCCAGGACGCGCAGCGCTTCGCGGCCGCGATTCGCATTGGCGTCGATCAATCGTAAAATCGGTCCGGAAGGAGAACTATCAGCGGCCACGGGCGCGATTATAGACTCATCCGATGAATCGACGAAAAGCCCACAAACTGGCGATCCGGAAGCTTAAAGACATGTCGAGATTTCCCCCAATATTTGGTGGGTCCAAGACGCGGATATACAATAGAAAGCGTATGCATAAGCCAAATCAGATCATTCAAGCGGATTGCATCGGTTTCCTGAACGAAGGGCCCCAGGGGTGGATCGACCTGGTTTTCGCCGATCCGCCGTTCAACATCGGATATCTGTATCACGGCTACGAAGACGAGAGGAAGCAGGAGGACTATCTAAAGTTTTCCGAGGACTGGATGCGCGCCGTGCACCGGGCGCTTCGGCCGGACGGATCGTTTTACCTGGCGATCGGGGATGAATACGCCGCGGACCTGTGCGTGATAGCGCGGCGGAAGATCGGGTTTCATCTGCGGAACTGGATCGTATGGCACTATACATTCGGACAGCAGACCAAGCGCATGTACGCCAAGAGCCATACTCACATTTTGTATTTCACGAAAGACGAAAAGAATTTCACGTTCAATGCGGATGCGGTGCGAGTGGCCAGCGCACGGCAGACGACATACGCGGACGTGCGCGCGAATCCCAAGGGGAAGCTGCCGGACGACGTCTGGTTTCTGCGTCCACAGGAAGCGCCGGGCGATTTTTTCGCCGGGGACGGCGACACCTGGTACGTAAGCCGGGTATGCGGCACGTTCAAGGAGCGCGAGGGTTGGCACGGATGTCAAATGCCGATCGGCGTGCTGGACCGCATTATCCGCGCCAGCAGCAATCCGGGCGACATGGTGGTCGATCCGTTCAACGGAAGCGGAACGACCGTGGTGTCAGCGGCATTGCTGGGCCGGAAATTCATCGGGATCGACCAGAGCGAGCAGTACGTGGCGTTCGCGCGAAAACGGCTGGAGCACGCCCTGAAACAGGCGAAGAATCCGGAGGCGAATCGGGAGGAACTGTTCGCGGCCGATCGGGAAAGCAAGGTGAAGACCGCGACCGATGCGTTTGGCCGGCCGCGGGTTGAGCGGACACATCGCCGGCGCAAAAACCGGGCCACTGTTGAGCAACCGGCCTTGCTCTGATCACACCAGATCGCAGGCGTCGGCCGGCATCCAGTGGGCGGGTTGTCCCTTCCATTTCACGTTGCAACCGAGGGGGTTGCTCTGCTCCGCGGGCGGCTTTTTGCCGGCCAGGAGGGCGTCAACGGCGTCGCGCAGCTCATGGGTCTTGGCCAGGGCCTCCATCTTGGGATTGTCGTCCATGCGGCCCGTATAGCGCAGATTCCTCTGGGCGTCGAAGACGTAAAAGTGCGGGGTCCGCAGTGCGCCGTACGCCAACGCCACTTCCTGCGTTTCATCGCGTAGATAGGGAAAGGGGAACTTTTTCTCCTTGGCGCGGGTGACCATATGCTCGAAAGAGTCGGTGGGATGTTCCACGGTCTCGTTGGAATTGATGGCGACCAATTTCACGCCGCGGGCGGCATAGTCCTTGGCGAAGCGGATGATGCGGTCCTCGCTGCCGACCACGTACGGACAATGGTTGCAGGAAAAGATCACGACGAGCAGCTTGGCGTCCTTGAAGCTGGCCAGGGAATATTTCTTGCCGTCAACGCCGGGAAGATTGAAATCCGGCGCCGGCCGGCCGATCTGAAGGGTGAATGCCATGAATGACCTCGCTTTGAGTGTAAAAACCGGAGCGTATCATAGGCGCTTCAGCGGTCAATGTTCCAGCCGATCAATCTGCCGGGCCATTGCATGGGGAGATCGGGGACGAGAAAGGCGTTAGGCTGGTCGAGGATCGCCTCGGCGGCGAGGTATCCGCTGCGGACGGCGCCTTCCATGGTCGCGGGCCAGCCGGTTTGGGTGTAGTCGCCGGCGAGGAACAGGCCGCCAATGCCGTTGGGCGGCGGAGATTGTGCGGGGCGGAAACGGTCGATCCCGGGGGCCGGAGAAAAGGTGGCGCGTTTTTCGATGATGATCGAACTGCGAAGGAGTTTGGTGTTGCCGGCGTCGGGGAACGTCCGGCGGATTTGCCGGGTGAAAAGATCGAGCAATTCTTCGTTGTCTTGCTGGAGCCAATCGCGCGCGGCGCTGATGACGCCGAGCACGGCGCTGCCGTCGGTTTCGGGTTTCCGGAAGAGCCATTGCAACGGGCCGCCCAGGAGGGCGGCGTGCGGCGATGAAATCACCGGGCGGTCGAACCAAAGATGCGCGCCGAGGATGGGAACGCTCTGCAAGCGGCTCAATCCGGAGAATCGGCCGTCGCGGGCCGCCAATTCGGGGGGAATCCATTTTTCCAGTGCAGGGTAATTCACAGCCAGGATGACGGCGTCGGCGGGAAGGAATTCGCCAGCCAATTCGATGCCCAGGGCGCGCAACCCGTCGAAACGGATGGCGGTCATTCGAGCCGCCAGGCGGACGTCTTGGCATGGGATCCGGCCGTACAACTTGCCGAGTGGACAATTCGGCGTGCCCATGCGATAGGCGGATCGGTGGCTCAGCATTCCTTCCTGGAACACCTGGATCGCGTATGCGGCGCTGGCGTCGCGGCAGCGTTCGTTGAGGGCGCTGACGAGAATCAGTTCATAGAATTTGTCGATGAGGCTGTCGGGCTGGCGGTGATCGGCGAGCCATTGCCCGAAGGAAACGTCGCCGAGCTTGGCGCGGCTCGCGGCGCCGAGGCGCAGCATCGCCAGCATCGCACGGCCAAGGGCCAGGCGTTCGGCCACGGTCAGCGCGCCGAACAAGGCGCCGGCGGCGGCGAGATGGAGCGGGGCCGGGAATCCTTGCATCGCCCACAGGCGATGCTGGCGTCCGTGGGAATCGAAAAAGTGAATGGTGTCGTCCCAGCGGATGAGGTCCAAGACTCCGATGCGGCGATAGAAATCGAGGAGGTTCGTGCAGCAGCCGAGCAGGACGTGCTGGCAGTTGTCGAGGAACTCGCCATTTTTGGGGTCCTCGAATGAGCCGGCGCGTCCGCCGAGGGTTTTGCGGGCTTCGACGAGAGTGACGTGATTGCCGGCGGATTCGAGCGCGACGGCGGCCGCCATACCCGCCAGCCCGCCTCCCACGACGACGATGCGTTTGGGCATCGGTCACCTCGAACTCGGGATATTCACCGCAGAGAACGCGGAGAACGCAGAGAAGATAAAACCACGGATAGCACGGATAATACGAATGAAATTGATTCCTATCCGTGCCCATCCGTGCAATCCGTGGTTCATTTTGTCTTCTCTGCGTTCTGGGGAATTCATCTGAACAATTCTGGGTTAGGCAGGCGTGCCGCCACGCGATCGGGAGGCGCGCCAGGCAATGCGAAGCTTGGTCATGGCGGAGAGCGAGATGCGTTGGCGGAGCACGCAGGCCGGATCGGCGGCCATTTTTTCCAGAATGCCGTGGTAGATATCGGTCATGGCGGCGAGTGTGGGCCGGCAGTCGGCGCTGATGAGCGATTCCAGGGCGGCGGAGCGTTGATAGAAATCGCGGGCGCGGGCGATTTGCGTCCGCATCATGGGCTCGAAGCCGTTGCTGGCGACGGCGGAGCGGAGTTGGTCTTCGCCTACGCCGGCCGCCTGGAGTTCGTCGCGGGGGATGTAAAACCGGCCGCGATCGCAGTCTTCGCGCAGATCGCGCAGGACGTTGGTCAGTTGAAAGGCGATGCCGCGGTCGATGGCGATGGATTCGGTTTCCGCCCCGCCCTGGAAACCCCAGATATAGATGCTGGCGATGCCGACGACGCCGGCGACGCGATAACAATATCCGCGCAGGTCTTCGAAGGTTTGGAAGACGGGCGACTGAAGGTCCTGGCGCTGGCCGGCGATGACGTCCTGAAAGACGTGATGCGGCACGTTATGTTCGTGAACCATGCCGGCGAAGGCGGGCCAGACCGGGTGGCCGTCGCGCGGGGTCTGGCCGGCGAGGGCGGATTGCGTGGCCTCGTTCCAGGCGTCCAGCGCTTGCGAGCGTTGGGAAAGGCTTTGTCCGTCCTGCCCATCGGCGATGTCGTCGACGAGGCGCATGTAGGCGTAGAGGGCGAACATGGCGCCGCGTTTGCGCTGGGGGAGCAGTTTCAGGCCGTAATAGAAATTTCGCGCTTCGCGTTTGGTGAGGGCGGCGCAGTAATCCCGGGATTCGGCGAGGGAAGCGCCGGGGAGTCCGGGGGCGAGACTCATCGGCGACCTCCACCACGGAGGGCGAGCCCTTCGCTGCGCAGGGCAAGCCCTCCGCTCAACAGGCGGCCGGCGAAAGCGGCGAGCGTGGAAAACACCAATTCGCCCTTTTGCCATTTCGAGAGCCGAGGCCTTCGCGAAAGCGTGTCGTAATTCTGCCGGCGAATGGCCGACAGGACCGCCCTGCCGCCCTTGCCGAAGAGCGCGACCTGCATGCGGACGGAGGGCCTGAGCAGCGGGAGCAGGGCCGCGCCGCGGTCGAACAACTCGGCGGTGCGATCGACTTCGAAGCGGAGCAGGGCGCGGAAATGGTCGTCGCATTCGCCGCGGAGGATTTGATCCTCGGTGACGCCGAAACGATCCATAGATTCTCGCGGAAGATAAATGCGGCCGCGGTCCAGGACGTCGCGGCGCACGTCCTGCCAGAAATTCGCCAGTTGCAGGGCGGTGCAGGTCTGGTCGGACAATTTCTGGCGTTGTTCGTCGCGATATCCACATAGATGCAGAACGAGCCGGCCCACGGGATTGGCGCTGCGGCGGCAATAGTCCAGAAGCTGTTCGTAAGTTTGATATCGCAGGACGCGCTGATCCTGCTCAAAGGCGTCGATGAGATCGAGAAACGGTTGCGGCGGCAATTGGTGGCGAGCGATGGTCTGGGCCAATGCGACGAATACCGGGGTTTTGGCGCGGCCGGCGAAACATTCCAGGGTCTGAGCGCGGAAATCGGCCAGAAGACGCAGGGATTCGGCCGGGTCGCCGGTTTCGTCGCCGAGATCGTCGGCCACCCGGCAGAAGGCGTAGACGTTGCTGAAATCCTGGCGTAGATGTCGCGGAAGCAGCAGGGAAACAACCGAGAAGTTCTCGTAGTGGGTTTGGGCCAGGCGGCGGGTCAGACCCTGCGCGTTGGCCAGATCGTCGTCGGCCGCGGCCGCCATGTGGATAGTAGATGCGCTCACGAACTTCGCATTTTCGCTGTTTTTGCGGAATTTGCAAAGGGAAAGAATAGTTGCGAGTTGCGGGTTGCGAGTTTCGAGCAAATGCAAATGCCCGCAACCCGCAACTCGTAACTCGCAACTCGCATTCTGCTTCAATCCCAATCGAAATCGGCTATAAAGACGCCATGGCCATGAAGATCCTCTATATCGGCGGGACGGGCGAAGTTTCCTACGGCTGCATCCAGGCCGGGTTGAAATTGGGGCACGAGATCAGCGTTTACAACCGCGGCACCAGCGGCGTGCCCCTGCCCAAGGGGGCGGCGCATATTCAGGGGGACTTGGCCGATGAATCGAAATATCAATCCGTGGGCGCGCAGAAATGGGACGCGGTTTGCCAATTCCGAAGCTTCGGCCTGGACCAGTGCGAGCGCGACATCCGGGCGTTTGCCGGGAACGTGGGACAATTTGTCTTCATCTCGACGGCGATGGTGTATCAGCGGCCGCCGGAAAAATTGCCGATCACGGAATCGTCCGCCCGGGGCAACCCGTATTCGGCGGAGTATGCGCAGAAGAAAATTGCCATCGAGGATCGGCTGATGGAATTGCACCGATCCGGGAAGATGCCGGTGACGGTGGTCAGGCCGAGCCATACGATTCGCACGCGTCTGCCGGGGACGTTCGTCAACGATGACGACATCGCCTGGCGGATGTTGCACGGCAAGCCGGTGATCGTGCACGGCGACGGATCGAGTTTGTGGGCGCTGACCCGCTCGGAGGATTTCGGCCGGGCGTTTGCCAAATTGCTGGGCAATCCGAAAGCCATGGGCGAGGCGTTTCATATCACGACCGACGAGGTGCATCCGTGGGATGCGATCTATCGCGAGATGGCCGCGGCCCTGGGCGCGCCGGAGCCGAAATTGGTTCACGTGGCCAGCGATACGCTGGTGCGCTATGAGCCGAAGTGGGCCGGATCGCTGCTTGGGGACAAGACTTGGAGCTGCGTGTTCGACAACACCAAGGTGAGACAAGCCGTCGGCGGCCGATGGAAATGCCGGCACGATCTGAAAGAAACATTGGCGATGTCGGCAAAGCATGCGCTGGCGAGGCAGAAGACTTTTTCGCCGGATGCGGAGGCGGCGAAACTGGTGGACCGGATTATCGAAGACCAATCGCGCCTCGGCGACGGTTTGGGCAGCCCGTGATCTTCGCCCGTCGAAGATGTAATCGTTTTACGAGCCGAGCCCCGGCATACGGCCGATGGCCATCGTTGTCGTAGAGCACGATCTATCCTATAATAACCCGCCGGCAGGAGCGCAAACATGCGGGTTCCAACGCTTAAGATTGATCGCCGGGAATACGTGCTGGTTCCCAAATCCCAATACCGAAAATGGCAAGAACAACCTCGGCCAGCTTCGGTCCGTGGAAAGACAAAGAAGTCCCCGGCTGTTGCCACCGAGCTCTATACCGATCAGCGGGTCGCCGAATTCCTGTTGACCAATTCCGTTAGCGCTGCGGATTACGCCCGCGCTTGCCAACTTGTGCGCGATATGGGCTTGGACCCCGCCAAGATTCAGCATGACAAGCCCGTTGGGGTTGAGTGATGGACCGCGTCTTTCTTGATGCGAACGTCCTCTTCTCCGCTGCCTACGATCCACGTTGCCGAATCCTTCAACTTTGGCGGTTGACCGGGGTGAAGTTGGTTGTCAGCCGCTTTGTTTCCAGCGAGGCCCTCCGCAATCTGCAAACCAAGCGCCGCGCCCAATTGAAATTGCTGCGGCGTTTGCTGAAGCAATGTCAACTCGTGGATGAAGCGCCAAACCGCTTGATTCCCGCGGGCGTTGAATTGCCCGAAAAAGACCGCCCCGTCTTGGCGGCGGCCATCGCGGGCCGGGCCAATTACCTCCTCACCGGCGACACCCATTTCCGCCCATGGTTCGGACGCGTGATTGGCGGCACGACGATCATGCGCCCAGGCGACTATTTAATCATGCGCGGCCATTGAACCTTCGGCGGACTACTCAATACGACGACCGCAAGGCGGTTTCTTTGCCTCATGCCGTCGACACCACATATCCCCGATCTGCTCAATCTCGCGCGTCGCAAAAATGGGGCAATTTTTCCGGCTTTGCGTCTGAAATTTTCCCGCTCGTCCCCGATATGTCCCATTACCCCCCCCCACCCCCCGCTGCGCGAGACAGGGGAGCAGGAGACAGGAGAGCAGGTGAAGGGGAGGGGAATCCGCATCGTTGGCGGCAACGGCGAATTTGTTGGGTGATCGGTCATCATAAGACTACTGCTGCAGAATTGGCGTTGGGGTGGTGTCTACAAAACCCCGTTTTCGACAGCGCCGCGGGGGGTTTTGTTGACGTTGACGGGGGACCATAGTTGGGAAAGCACTCCATCGGTCATTTTGTCGCGGTTTGAGTTGGGCCGGGATGACGGCCGGATCGGCGATGAAAAATCACCGCCCTCTACATCTATAGCCGGAAGGTGAAAGTTTAGGGCGGGTTTTCCGCAAATCGACCAATTTTTTGTTTCGAACGTGAATTTTTAACCGCGGAGATCGCGGAGAAGAAAAAGGAGAATAATCGCCACAGATGAAAATCAGCAGCATCATTTGTCCTCTAAAGCATTACTCACTTCTGCATTCGCAAAATCAGGGAATTTAGCATAATCCAATGGTGTGTGCCCGCGTTGATCCTTTGCATTTTTGTCAGCACCGGCAGCCAAGAGCATCCGAACGAGTTCGGGATTCTCATTCATCACTGCAAAATGGAGAGCTGTTTGTCCTCCACTATCTTCGCT
>Ga0209415_10016396_pt1 | contig 11909 bp, 8 predicted proteins | sample PeaSoiSIISIP2007_FD_187696 | JGI IMG/M metagenome (GOLD analysis project Ga0209415, IMG submission 187696) | Peat soil microbial communities from Weissenstadt, Germany - SII-SIP-2007 (SPAdes) (version 2) | ecosystem: Environmental > Terrestrial > Soil > Wetlands > Peat | place: Germany... | reverse complement strand
GGCCGCCCACGCGCAGCGGCCCGGCGGGCGGCGCCTGCCGGTCGCCGTCAACGGCGGGCGGGTCAAGACCATCGACGTCCATGCCCACTGCAATTTTCGCGACGCCGCGTCGCTGCTCGGCGCCGAGGCTTCGACCCTCACCCCGGCCGTCAACGGCGCGAAGGACACCTTCATCGAGATCGAGAGCCGCCTCGCGGCGATGGACGCGCAGGCCGTCGACATGGAGGTCCTGTCGATCAACCCGTTCTGGTACGGCAAGGACCGCGAGCTCGCCGGCCAGATCGTGAAGATCCAGAACGAAAAGCTGGCGGAGCTCTGCGCCGCCGCGCCGGATCGCTTCGCTGCGTTCGCGTCGCTCACCTTGCAGGCGCCGGACCTCGCCGTGCAGGAGCTCGACACCGCGATCAGGAAGCAAGGACTGCGCGGCGCCGCCATCGGCGGCATCGTCAACGGCTTGGAATTCTCCGACCCGAGGTTCTTTCCCGTCTGGGCCAAGGCGGAAGAGCTCGGCGCCGTCCTGTTCATCCATCCCCAGGGGGTGCCGGAGCTTTCAAGCCGCCTCGCCGGCAACGGCTGGCTCCGCAACACCATCGCCTATCCGCTGGAAACCACCATCGCGCTCTCGCACCTGATCTTCGAGGGCACGCTGGACCGCTTCCCGGGCCTGAAGATCATCGCCGCCCACGGCGGCGGCTATCTGCCGTCCTACGCTGAGCGCTCCGATCACCCCTGCCTGGTCTCGCCCGCCGGCTGCAGTCCCGACATCGTGCTGAAGAAGAAGCCCACCGAATACCTGAAGCAGCTCTATTTCGACTCGCTGATCTTCTCTCCCGAAGCGATCCGCCATCTTGCCGCCCAGGTCGGCGTCAGCCAGATCGTCATGGGCAGCGATCATCCCTATCCCTGGCAGCCGCACCCGGTGGACCATATCCTCGCCTGCACGTCCCTGAGCGAGGAGGACCAGGTCGCCATCCTCGGCACCACTGCGGCCCGACTGCTGGACATCGCGACATAAGCGTTGGGGGTTGATTTGTGTTCTGCGTCACCGCAGCTTCATCTGGCCGCATCCGAGCAACGAACTCGGCGTCCTCCCTCTCCCCTGCGGAGAGGGAGCCGCGCCGTGCCGGGGCGCTCGCGTCCCATATCTTCGAGGCCGGGCATGACGACGGAACTCATCCGAACATGCTCCGGCCCACAGCGGCACGCGCGACGAGTTATTTGGAGGCCTGCTCGGGGTTGAAGACCGCGCGGCACGCCGCGCTCAGCCGCGGCTTTTCCCGCTTCATGCAGGCGACGATGCGGTCGACGTTCGGGATCTCCGAGCTGCACAGCCGGAACACGTCCGGGGTACAGGCGGCCCGTTCCTCGGCCGAACCAATCGCGAAGCTCTGGCTGGCGAACGAGGTCGTTGCCGCCAGCAGCACGATCGCGAACGACAATCTCAACCCGGAGGTCTTTCCAACGGTCTGCATGTCAATCCCCATGTCTGCGGCGACCACGTCGCCTGTCATCGATGGGGAGACGGTACCTGGCAGGGATATCCGGTTCTGTGACCGAGGTCACGCCGGCGATCGGAGGTCGGTCGGAGCACGGGCCGGCGCCGAAAATGGCGCCGGCCCGCTGGTCAGACGGCGTCTTGCCGGCGGATCAAGGCTTCAACGCGCCTCGCGCGCTCGTGTAGCACGCATAGAGCGACGTCGAGCCGCAGATATACAGCCGATTCCGCTGCTGGCCGCCGAAGGTCAGATTGGCGACGGTCTCCGGCACGTGGATCTTGCCGATCATGGTCCCGTCCGGGGCATAGCAGCGAACCCCGTCCTCCTTCGGGTCGGCCCAACCCATGGAGCACCAGACATTGCCGTCGGTGTCGCAGCGCATTCCGTCGGTGAAGCCGGGTGCGAAATTGTCGGCGAACACCTTGCCGTTCGACACCTTGCCGGAGTCGATATCGACGTCGAACGAGCGGATATGCGCCGGGTTGTTCGGCCCTTCGGTGAGGCCGGTATCGATGACATAGAGCTTCTTCTCATCGGGCGAGAACGTGATGCCGTTGGGCATCACGAAGTCGTCGACCACCACCTTGATGTCGCCGGTCTTCGGATCGACCCGGTAGACGTTGCGCTTTTCCTGCTCGAACGGCTCCATGACGCCTTCGTAGTCGCCCTTGATGCCGTAGCCCGGATCGGTGAACCAGATCGAGCCGTTGGCGGCGACGACGACGTCGTTCGGCGCGTTCAGCTTCTTGCCGTTGTACTTGTCGGCGATGATCGTGATCGAGCCGTCGAGCTCGGTACGGGTGACCCGCCGGCCGCCGTGCTCACAGGTCACCAGGCGTCCTTCGCGATCGATGGTGTTGCCGTTGGAGTTCATCGACGGCTGGCGGAACACGCTCAGGTGATTGTCGTCCTCCGACAGCCGCATGATGCGGTTGTTGGGAATGTCGCTCCACAGCAGGTAGCGGCCGGCCGGGAAATATGCGGGACCTTCCGCCCAGCGGAATCCGGTGGCGATCCGCTCGACGGATCCGGTGCCCGGGCTGCCTTTGAAACGCTTGTCGAGAGATTCGATGTGCGGATCCGGATAGCGCGAGCCGGGCAGCGGACCCAGAGGCAGCGGGTCGGTGGCTCGAACCGGAACGCCCGTCACGCCAAGCGGTCGCTCGGTCAGCGCATTGGCGGCTTTCAGAGTTGCGGCAGTCGCTGCAGCCGCCGTCGCGAGCAGGAATGAGCGTCTGTACATTCGTTTCCTCCACGATTGATTATGCATCCGTGAACGTCGGGCCAGATGGCGCGACGCTCCCAGAATCTGGTCTGCCGACTACCGCACGACGCCATGCGGCAGGTCCCGGTCAGTGGATTGAGTGGTCGGCCGGCGGGTGCTGCAGATGGCGACGTTCGGAGGCGGCAGCCAGGAGGCTAGCACGTGCAGGGATCGGCTGCCAGTGACGGTACGTCGTTGCTTCAGCCGCGATTTGTTGGGATCAGTCCTCGATTCGGACGATGGCGCTTGCGGCGCCCACCGCGACCGGGACTGCGAGGCTCATCGTGCCCAGCTGAGCTCGGGACCGAGCGGCACGATGGCGGTCGGGTTCAGCGCTCCGATCGAATAGTAGCCGCGCTTGATGTGGTCGATGCTCAGCGTCTCCGCCACGCCCGGGATCGCCAGGATGCGCCGCAGGTAGGCCGTGAGGTTCGGGTAGTCGGCGAGCCGGCGCAGGTTGCATTTGAACAGGCCGTGATAGGCCGCGTCGAAGCGGACCAGGGTCACGAACAGCCGGATGTCGGTTTCGGTCAGGCGATCGCCGAGCAGGAACGGCCGGCCGTCGAGGCGCTGCTCCAGCTCGTCGAGCATGTCGAACACGTCGCGAAACGCATCCTCGTAGGCCTGCTGCGTGGTCGCGAAGCCGGCCCGATAGACGCCGTTGTTCAGCTTGCGGTAGATCGGCTCGTTGAGCGCATCGATCTCGTGGCGCAGACTGGGCGGGTAGAGATCGATGGCGTTGCCGACGAAAGCCGCGAACGCATCGTTGAGCATCCGGACGATATCGGCGGATTCGTTGTTGACGATGGTTTGCCGCTGCTTGTCCCACAGCACCGGCACGGTGGCGCGGCCGCTGCAGGCGGGGTCGGCGCGCGTGTAGATCTGGTGCAGCCAGGTCGCGCCGTTGAGCGGGTCGTGGTTGGCGCCGGGGAAGTCGCCGAAGCGCCAGCCCTGGTCGCCGAGGCACGGCTCGACGACCGAGACCGAGATCGCGCCCTCGAGTCCCTTGAGCTTGCGCACCAGCAGCGTCCGCGACGCCCACGGACAGATCAGCGCGACGTAGAGGTGATAACGCCCCGGTTCGGCGCGGAAGCCGCCGTCACCGGTTGGCCCCGCCGCGCCGTCGCGGGTGATCCAGTTGCGGAACTGCGATGTCTGCCGCACGAAGCCGCCGCCGGCATCCCGCGCCTGCACCGGATGCCACTCGGCGGTCCATTTGCCGTTCACCAGCACGGGGTTAGCCTTCAGGCCGCATGGATCACCGGAGGCGGCGCCGTCCGGCGCCGTCCCGCGAGCCCGATCAACCGCCGCAGGGAACCGGGCAGGGCCGGCCGCACCATGACCGGCCTGGGCCGGGCGATGGGCGGGACGCGATCCGCCGCCGCACGGATGAAGCTCGCGATGCGCGGCGCGATCTCGCCGTGAAAGCGGGAGCCGTTGAACACGCCGTAATGGCCGACGTCGGCCTGCAGATAGTGAGACTTCGCCGCGTCAGGAATTCCTGTGCACAGCCGATGCGCGGATTCGGTCTGGCCACGGCCCGTGATGTCATCCTCCGCCCCCTCGATGGTCAGAAGCGCCGCTCGCCTGATGCGGCCCGGCTCGACCAGGACGCCGCGATGCACCATGGTGCCGGTGGCGAGCCTCTGCTCGATGAAGATCGTCTGCACGGTCTGCAGGAAGAATTCGGCGGTGAGGTCCATCACCGCCAGGTACTCGTCGTAGAACGCGCGGTGCCGCTCGGCCGATTCACCGTCGCCGCGCACCAGGTGCATGAACATCTCGCGATGGGCCGACACATGGCGGTCGAGGTTCATCGACATGAACCCGCCGAGCTGCAGGAAGCCCGGATAGACTTGGCGCAGCGCGCCCGGATGCAGCAGCGGCACCGTGTGGATGACGTGGCGGCGGAACCAGTCGATGTCCTTGCCCTCGGCAAAGCGGTTGACCGCGGTGGGGCTCTGCCGGGTATCGATCGGCCCGGCGAGCAGCGTCAGGGACAGCGGCGCGTGCGGATCGTTGCGCGCCTCCATCAGGGAGACGGCGGCGAGCACCGGGACGCCGGGCTGACACACGGCGACGACATGCGTGTCGGCGCCGAGCGCCTGCAGCATGGCGATCACATAATCGATGTAGTCGTCGAGATCGAAACCGCCTTGCGTTACCGGCACCATGCGGGCATCGACCCAGTCGGTGATGTAGACGTCGTGGCCGGGCAGCAGGGCCTCGACGGTCCCGCGCAGCAGCGTCGCATGGTGGCCCGACATCGGCGCCACCAGCAGGAGTTTCGGCAGCGCCGCGCCCGGGTGCCGGGTGGCGCGCGCGAAGTGGACGAGGCGGCAGAACGGACGCTGCCACACCACGCAGGGCTCGATCGCAACCTCGCCGCCGGGACCCTGCGTCGAGACGATGTCCCAGGCCGGCTTGCCGTAGCGTCGGGTCGTCCGCTCGAGCATCTCGCAAGCCGCGGCCGCAGACCGTGCCCACGGGGTGAAGCTCAATGGACTGAACGGATTGCCCAGCAGGCTCCGGGTGGCCTCGAGGGCGAAGCGGATGGGCTGCATCCCGGCGTGTTGCAACTCGTGCCAGGCATAGATCGGAATAGCCGATGCGACCGTCATCCTGCACCTCGCGACCGGACCCTGGGGTTGCCGGGCCGACTTGTGCGGCGCAGTCAGACTGGTCCAACCAAACAACTCGATTATCAAGTGTTTGGTTCCATGTAACTATTTTGCGAGGCATGGAACCAATTCGATCGCCGTGCGTTGAGGCTCGGATTAACCACGACCGTGCCACGAGCAGACGAGCAGCGTCGCGGTGAGCGCGGCGAGCGGCTCCCGCGCCAGATAGACCCCAGATCTCGGCAAGCCCGCCCGGGTTCAATGGCCGAGACGCCGCAACAGCGCCTGGGCGAGCCGCCCGGTCACCACGACACTCGCCACGGTGCCGACGACGATGGCGAGCGAGATCGGTGCCCAGTCGCGCGCCAGCAACGGCAGATAGAGCATCATCGATGGTGTGACTCTGGGGCCGCAACGCCACGGAGAAGCGGACGCCGCCGATCAGCCCTTGCCCGGCATCTCGATGTGGCGGCCCGCGGCCTCGGGGCGGGGCAGCATGGCGTGGGCGGCCTTCATGTGGGCGAGCCGGCCGGCGACGTCATCGGAGAACGGCGCCGACTTCTTGGTCACCAGGTCGACGTGCAGGGCGAGGTTCTCGGATGTGGCCGACATCCAGCCGTCGGTGGCGTGGAACAGCTGCTCGAAGAAATGCAGGCGTTTGCTGTCGTAGTCGATGAGCTGAATGGTGACGCGGACGGGATCCCCGGCATGCAGCTCGCGGAGATAGCGCAGGTGCACCTCCGCGGTGAAGAACGAGCGCCGGCGCGTCTCCACATAGGTCGGCCCGATCCCGACGAGCTCGAAGGCCTCGTCGAGCGCACGGTCGAACAGCACGTTGTAATAGGCCATGTTGAGGTGGCCGTTGTAGTCGATCCAGGCGGGATCGACCCGCATCACCGAGGAGACGAACGGGGCGAAGAAGACGGGCTCCAGATCGGTACGATCGAGCATGCTGGTGCTCCGCGGGACCTGATCCGACAGGTTGTGGCGGAGTTTGGCGGATTTTGCTGCAGATGTCGCGTTTTATTTGAGGGGTTGCGCGTCTGCGGTGCTTTGCCGCCGCCATTGTGGATCTGTTAACGACATCCGGGCGCAAAGAATGGTACATCGTAGCCCGATCAATCGGCGTTCACGGGCGTCTTGGTGCGTGCCAAAAAGGGCGTTCACGCCCGTCTTGTCGCGAACCAAAGGGCAGTGGAATGTGGGAACGCCTCCTGCACGCCGCGCCCGGACTGCGGGTCCTGGAGATCACCGGATGTCTACGGCAATGCAACAAAAGCCCGGGCCGGCCGCGCGCCGCGATCCGGCGGCGGTCGCGTCCGCCGTCGAGGCGCTCGCGGCGCGATTCGGCAACCGCCTCGTCACCTCGCTGGCGGTGCGCCAGCAGCACGCCAACACGACCACCTGGCTCGCCAACGAGCCGCCGGACGCGGTCGTCTTCGCCCACTCGACAGAGGACGTCCAGGCGATCGTCGGGATCTGCGCTGCTCGGCGCGTGCCGCTCATCTGCTTCGGCACCGGCACCTCGCTCGAAGGCCACGTCAACGCCCCGTTCGGAGGGGTGTCGATCGACCTCAGCGAGATGAGGCGGGTGATCGCCGTCAACCCCGAGGATCTCGACTGCGTGGTCGAGCCCGGCGTCACCCGCAAGCAGCTCAACGAGTACCTGCGCGACCAGGGCCTGTTCTTTCCGATCGATCCGGGCGCCGACGCCTCGCTCGGCGGCATGACGGCGACCCGCGCCTCGGGCACCAACGCGGTGCGCTACGGCACCATGATGGACAACGTGAGGGCGCTCACCGTGGTGCTGGCCAACGGCGAGGTCATCCGCACGGCGAGCCGGGCCAAGAAGAGCTCGGCCGGCTACGACCTGACCCGCCTGTTCGTCGGCTCGGAGGGCACGCTCGGCGTCATCACGGAGATTACGCTCAAGCTGCATGGGATCCCCGAGGCGATCTCCGGCGGCGTCTGTCCGTTCCCGACCGTCGAGGCGGCCTGCAACGCCACGATCGCGACCATCCAGTCGGGCATTCCGGTCGCCCGCATCGAGTTGCTCGATGCCCTGATGGTCAAGGCGACCAATGCGTATTCCAAGCTGAGCCTGCCGGAGATGCCGGTCCTGTTCGTGGAGTTTCACGGCAGCGCGGCCGGCGTCGCCGAGCAGTCGGAGCGCTTCGGCGAGATCGCGCGCGAGCTCGGCGGCGGGCCGTTCGAATGGGCCACCAAGGCGGAGGATCGCAGCCGCCTGTGGCAGGCGCGCCACGACGCCTATTGGGCCGGCCGCGCGCTGCGTCCCAATACCGAGGCGCTCGCAACCGACGTCTGCGTGCCGATCTCGCGGCTCGCCGAATGCGTGGTCGAGACCCAGCGCGACATCGCAGCCAGTGGGCTGATTTGTCCGATTGTGGGCCACGTCGGCGATGGTAATTTTCATTGTGCGCCGGTGATCGACGTCGGCGATCCGGCGGAGGTGGCGGCGGTCCAAGCCTTCATGGAGCGGCTGGTCCGGCGCGCGCTCGCGATGGACGGGACCTCGACGGGGGAGCACGGCGTCGGCCAGGGCAAGATGAAGTATCTCCTGGCCGAGCACGGCGCCGCAGCGCTCGACGTGATGCGAGCGGTGAAGCGGGCGCTCGATCCGCACGACATCATGAATCCCGGCAAGATCGTCGCCTTGGATGGTGTAATGTAAGCACCCCGTCCGGGCGGGCGCCGGTTCGGCCCGGCAGCGCGCCGACAATGGAAGGGCCCGGAGCACGTCGTGCAGACGACCCTGCTCGCATTGAGCATCGCGATCATCCTGGCGCTCGTCGCGGCGCTGGCAGGTCCGTATTTTGTCGACTGGAGGCAGTATCACGAGATCTTCGAGGCCCAGGCGACGCAAATCGCCGGCATGCCGGTGCGCATCACCGGCGCCATCGACGCGCGCATTCTGCCGACCCCGTCGCTGACGCTCCACGGCATCGAGGCAGGCCCGGCGGGCGGCGAGCCCCGCCTGAAGGCGCGCGAGCTCGCCATCGAGCTCCGGCTCGGCCCGCTCCTGCGCGGGAAATTGAGCGCCGCCGAGATGCGGCTGGTCGGGCCGGACATCAAGGTTGGCCTCGACGCCGCCGGTCGCATCGACTGGCCGGCGGAGCTGTCCGGCCTCGATCCCGATCTTCTGTCGATCGACGGCCTGTCCGTCGAGGACGGACGGGCGACGCTCACCGAGGCAGGCTCCGGCGCGCGGCTGGTGCTCGACGGGCTGTGGTTCCGCGGCGAGGTTCGCTCGCTCCTCGGCCCGGTCAAGGGCGAGGGCGGGTTTCTGGTCGATGACGAGCGTTTCGGGTACCGGTTGGCGGTGGGGCGCCCCGCCGACGAGGCCGGCGTCAGGATGCGGCTCGCGATCGATCCGTCCGACCGGCCGCTCACCGTCGAGGCCGACGGCGCGCTGCGGATCGAGCGCGGCACGCCGCGGTTCGACGGCGCGCTCACCCTGGCGCGGCCGGCCGGCGTCACGGCGTCGAGCCCGCACGAGGCCACGAGCGTGCCGTGGCACGCCGCGGCCAAGGTCAAGGCGAGCGCCGCCGGCGCGCTGTTCGAGCAGGTCGATCTGCAATACGGCCCGGACGAGCGCGCGCTCAAGCTGAGCGGCGCGGTCGAGGTCAAGCTCGGCCGCAAGCCGCACTTCGAGGGGGTGCTGTCGGCCCGCCAGATTGACCTCGACGGCGTGCTGGAGCTGCCCGACTCCGAGCGCCGGCTGCCGCTGGTCGTGATCAAGCGGCTCGCCGAGGGCCTCGCCGGCCGGTTCGATCCACCGATTCCCGGGCGGCTGGGCATCGGGATCGATACGCTGACGCTCGCCGGCGGCCAGATTCAGGCGGTGCGCGGCGACCTCAAGACCGATGCGGCCGGATGGGATCTCGAGACGCTGGAGTTTCGCGCGCCGGGTTCCGCCCAGACGCGCGTCAGCGGGCGGATCGGCCTGACCCCGCAGGGGCTGTCGTTCAACGGCCCGGCCGCGGTCGAGGCCGGCGACGCCAGGACGCTGCTCGCCTGGCTGGAGGGCGGCCCCGACGGCGCCCGACAGGTCGGATCGCTGCGGGTGAGCGGCGACGTGCAGTTCGAGCCCGGCCGGGTCGCGATCGAGCGGCTCAAGGCTGACGTCGACCGCCACGCGGTGACGGGCCGCCTCGCCTACTCGTTCGCGGCGCAGCGCCCGACGCGGCTCGAGGCTGCTCTCAAGGCGGCCGAGCTCGACATCGACGGCGTGCTGGCGCTGGCTCGCGCGAGCGCAGGGGGCAGCACCATCGCGCTGCCGGCCGAGCTCGCGCTGGCGCTCGACGTCGACGCCGCGACGCTGGCGGGCGTCATCGCCAGGAGCACGACCATCAGGCTCACGTCGGATGCCGCCGGTCTGGTCCTGGAGAAGTTCCTGATCGCGGATCTCGGCGGCGCGGCGATCGACCTCAGCGGCCGCATCGAGCAGCCCACGACGAGCTCGCCGCACGGCGCCCTGACGCTGAACCTCGATGCGCGCAGTCTCGACGGGACCTTGGCGCTGCTTTCGCGCGTGGCGCCCCGGCTGACCGATAGGCTGCGGCCGGTGCTGACCCGCCTGTTGCCGTTGAAAACCCGGACGACGCTCACCGTCTCGGCCGGCGCCTTGCGCGGCAGCACCGCGAAGCTCGTGCTGGAGGGCGCCGCCGGACCTGTTCGTCTGGTTCTCACCGGGGACTCGACCGGCGGCCTGCTCGCTCCCGACCAGTTCACCGTCGCCGGCCGGGCCGCGGCCGACGACGGCGGCGCCCTCGTTGCCCTGCTCGGGCTCGATCGGGTGGTCGCGGTCGACAAGTCGCCCGGATCCCTCACTCTGACGCTGCATGGCACGCCGAAGGAGGATCTCCGCGTCGACGCCAAGCTGTCCGCCGGCGGCCTCGCCGCCACCGCCGGCGGAAAGCTGCACCCCGGCGGAGATGACGGAGTGACCGGCGGGCTCGATTTGGTGGTGACGGCCGCCAGCGCGTCCTGGCCCCGTCCCGACGGAGCGCCGCCGGCGCCGACGCTTCCCGTCGCACTCAGGGCGCGCCTCAACGCGGCCGGCAATGCATTCGCGTTCGACAATCTGTCCGGGACGATCGCCGGCACGCCGGTGCGTGGCCGGCTCGATGTTGCGCTGGGTGCGGTCCCGCGCGTCGAGGGCCGTCTCGATGCCGATGCGGTCGATGCGGGAAACGCCATCGCGCTGGCGATCGGGATACCGGCGCGAAAGCCCGGCGACGCGACGCCATGGCCATCGGAGCAGTTCGGTCCCGGCGTTCTGGAGGGTATCAGCGGACGCATCGAGTTCCATGTGCCGCGCGCCGTCCTCACCGCCGCCCTGGTGGCGCGGTCGATGCACGGGACCTTGCGGTTCGGCAGCGGCGAGGTCGCGTTCGAGGACCTCGACGCACAGCTGGCGGCGGGGAGGCTGAAGGGCCAGCTCGTCTTCAGCCGGATCGCGGACGGGATCTCCGCGCACGTGCGGCTCGACCTCACCGACGCCGACGCGACCGCCCTCGTGCGCGGCGGCGCGCGCCCGCCCGTCGTCGGGCGCCTCAGCCTCCAGCTCGAAGGCGACGGCAACGGATTCAGCCCGGCGACCCTCATCGGATCCTTGAGCGGTTCCGGCGTCGTCACCCTGGATCGCGGGCAATTCGCGGCTCTCGATCCACGCGTGTTCGAGGCGGTGACCCGGGCGGTCGATCAGGGGCTGGCAGTCGATCCGGCACGAATCGGCACGGTGGTCGCCACCGCGTTGGACGGCGGGGACCTCAGGGTGTCGCGGGCTGACGGCGCTGTGACGGTGGCGTCAGGTCAGATGCGCATCGCCAACGTGATCGCCCACGCCGACCATGCCGACCTGACGATCGGCGGCAACCTCGATCTCGCCGAGGGCACTCTCGATGCCCGCCTGGTCTTGAGCGGACCGCCGGATCGCGACACCGGCAATGCGCGCCCCGACGTTTTCATCGCGCTCAAGGGGCCGGTGGCAGCGCCGAAGCGGACGATCGACGTGTCGGCGCTCGCCGGCTGGCTGACCTTGCGGGCGGTGGATCGGGAAACCAGGCGCATCGAAGCCCTCGAAGCGGAGCGGCGCGAATCCGCGCTGCGACCGACTGCTCCGCCGCCGGCGCCCGAGAAGCAGGCGGTGCCGGCAAACGCGAACCCGCCCCAGGCTCCGCCTCCGCCGCCGCAACCGGCTGCACCCGCGCAGCCGCAAAAATCGGCTCCGCCGGAGGCGGCCGTCGCGGCGCCAGCCGAGGCCGCACCAGCGCTGCCGCCGCCGATCGACGTTCGCCCGGCGCCCGGCGCAAGGCTGCCGCACGGGCCGCGCGCCCGCTCCGATGTGCCGACGACCCCGGCGCGTCGATGGTCGCGATGACCTACTACGACCCGTTTCTCGGTCTCGTCGTCGACCCCGGAGGCAGCGCCGCCAGCGCATCGGCGGCCAGCTCGCTCCTCGCCGTCACCGCCCTCAACAGCCAGCTCCGGCTGCTCTACGAGCAC
>Ga0209415_10016395_pt1 | contig 11910 bp, 5 predicted proteins | sample PeaSoiSIISIP2007_FD_187696 | JGI IMG/M metagenome (GOLD analysis project Ga0209415, IMG submission 187696) | Peat soil microbial communities from Weissenstadt, Germany - SII-SIP-2007 (SPAdes) (version 2) | ecosystem: Environmental > Terrestrial > Soil > Wetlands > Peat | place: Germany... | reverse complement strand
CTGCTGATCGACAAGGCGCAACTGTTGACGCTGACAGCGCCTGAGATGACGGTTCTCGTCGGTGGCCTGCGCGTCCTGGGTGCAAATGTCGGGAAGTCCACACACGGCGTCTTCACCAAACGTCCGGAGACGCTGACGAACGACTTCTTTGTCAACCTGCTCGACATGAATACGCAATGGCAGCCGCCCGCTGGCTCGGAAGGCGTGTACGAGGGGCGCGATCGCGTGACGGGCAAAATTAAGTGGACCGGCACGCGTGTCGACCTGGTCTTCGGTTCGAACTCCGAGCTGCGCGCTCTCGCGGAAGTCTACGCATGCGCGGACTCTCAGGAGAAGTTCGTGAAGGACTTCGTGGCTGCGTGGAGCAAGGTGATGAACCTTGATCGCTACGATTTGGCCTGAGATCTTCGGAAGAGGAAAGCTGCCGACTCGGCACTAACCCCCGATCCTCTTGTCTCGTAGGCACCTGGCTTGGCGCCGATAGGGAGCGGCATGTCAGTGTAGGAAACGAGTTTATTCAGCCAGAATGACGCCAGCGCCTGAACAACGAGCAAACCGAAACCTTATAGATTCGTCCGTCGGATTAGCCCCGAGAAACTGCCGTTATATCGACTGGTTTGGCCCACCTCCGGGTGCTCGACTACCCGGAAACTATCCAGAAAGGGGTTTGCAGGTAGTAAAGAACGAGGTCTTGGGCGGATGGCCGGCCACTCGGGAACCGGCTCACCGCCCGGCTCGCGTGTAGGTTGACGCGATTTGCCGCTCCCCCTAGGATGTACGTTCTACCTGCCACATGGGCTCTCCTTCTGCCAATTCGCTCGCGGACCAATTCGGCCGGCCGCTGCGCTCGCTGCGGATATCGGTTACGGATCGTTGCAACCTGCGCTGCCGCTACTGCATGCCGCTGGAGGAGTACGCCTGGCTGCCGCGAGAGGCGTTGCTGAGCTTCGAGGAGATCGCGCGCCTTGCGGGCATTTTTACCGAGCTTGGAGTGGAGGACATCCGACTCACTGGCGGGGAGCCGTTGCTCCGGCGCGAGCTGCCGAAACTCGTTCAAATGCTCGCCGCGAACTCGCGCGTTCGCGATCTGGCGATGACCACGAACGGCGTGCTGCTCGCGGAGAACGCACAGGCGCTGGCGGAGGCGGGATTGGGGCGTGTGACCGTCAGCTTGGACACCCTGCGCGCGGAGCGATTTCAGCAGCTCACGCGGCGCGACGCGCACGCCGAAGTTCTGGGAGGGATCGAAGCGGCGCGGCGCGCAGGGCTTGGGGGGACGAAGCTGGATACGGTGATCGTGCGCGGCGTGAACGACGATGAACTGCCGGATCTCATCGAATTCGGCAAGCGCGCGTCCGCGGAGGTGCGCTTCATCGAGTATATGGATGTGGGCGGCGCGATCGAGTGGGCGATGGATCTGGTCGTCACGCGCGCGGAAATGCTGGAGAAACTTTCGCGGCGGTATGGCGCCGTCGCACATCTTGAGGAGAATGGGTCGGCGCCGTCGCGGCGATTCCGTCTTCCGGACGGCACGGTGTTCGGCATCATCGCCTCGACGACGACTCCGTTTTGCCGCCGTTGCGACCGCAGCCGATTGACCGCCGATGGCCTATGGTATCTTTGCCTCTACGCCGCCAGCGGAATCGATTTGCGAACGCCTTTGCGCGGCGGCGCCTCGGACGCGGACCTTGCCGAACTGATTTCCTCGACTTGGCGCGGCCGCTCGGATCGCGGCGCGGAATCGCGGCTCTCCGAGCGGCATCGTGGCGTGTTCGTTCCGCTCGAGCAATTGCGTCGCGACACACACCTCGAGATGCACACGCGCGGCGGCTAAGCGAGACCGGCATTCCGAATCGTTTTCCATGGCTACACCACTCACTCCTGAACAGCAGCGGCTGCATGCGCCGGATAACGGCCCGGTGCGGGCGTGGGCCAAGTGGGGGCCGTACGTCAGCGAGCGCGCATGGGGCACGGTTCGTGAGGACTACAGCGCGAACGGCGATGCCTGGAATTTCTTGCCGCACGATCTGGCGCGCAGCAAAGCCTATCGTTGGGGCGAAGACGGCATCGCGGGAATCTGCGACCGCTACCAGATTCTCGTCTTCGCGCTGGCGCTTTGGAACGGCCGCGACCCGATCCTCAAGGAACGCCTCTTCGGTCTGAACTCCAACGAAGGAAATCACGGCGAGGACGTCAAGGAATACTATTTCTATCTCGATTCGACGCCGACGCACAGTTACATGCGGATGCTGTACAAATACCCGCAGGCCGAATTTCCTTACGCGCGGCTGGTCGAAGAAAACGCGCGGCGCGGCGGCAGCGGCTTCGAGTTCGAGTTGCTGGACACGGGCACCTTTGACGACGACCGTTATTTCGACGTGGTGGTGGAGTACGCGAAATTCTCGCCCGAAGACCTCGCGATTCGCATCGAGGCGTTCAATCGCGGCCCCGAAGATGCTGTGCTGCATTTCTTGCCGCATCTTTGGTTCCGCAATACGTGGAGCTGGACGAATCCACCCGGCCCTGAGCCGGTGATCACACTGGGCCCTAAAAGTCGGATGTTCTTGAGCCTTGCTGCGGACGATTCTTCGGCGCGTCCCCCGCAGAATCTTCCGTTTGAATATCGCCTCGGCTCGCGCAATCTCTACGCGCCCTCCGGCGGCAAATTGCTCTTCACCAACAACGAGACGCACGGCGAACGCGTCTTCGGACCGGAACATGCGAGCCGGACGCCGTTCGTGAAGGACGCGTTTCACCGCCACATCGTTCACGGTGAGCCGTGCGTCAATCCCCGCCAGCGCGGCACGAAGGCCTGCGCGCATTACGCGCTCACGATTCCCGCACGGGGCTCCAAGACCTTGCGTTTGCGCTTGACGCCGGACAAGTTGGAAGAGCCGCTCTTGGGAGTGGACGCGATCGTCGTGAAGCGGCGCGCGGAGGCGGATGAGTTTTATGAGGGGATTCACCCGTACCGCGCAACGCGGGACGAGCGTTTGATCGAGCGTCAGGCGCTCGCAGGAATGTTCTGGTCGAAGCAGATTTATCTTTACGACGTCGCGCAGTGGCTCGACGGCGACGAACCCAAATGGCCGCCGCCGGATTCGCGCCGCTCCATTCGCAATTCGCACTGGCGCCACTTGAACTCGATGCGCGTGATGCTCATGCCGGACAAGTGGGAGTACCCGTGGTTTGCGGCGTGGGATCTGGCGTTTCATTGCGTCACGGCGGCGCTCGCCGATCCCGCGACGGCCAAGGAAAATCTCTGGCTGCTGCTATTCGAGCAATTCCAGCACCCGAACGGGCAGATTCCCGCGTATGAATGGGAGTTTTCGGATTTGAATCCGCCCGTGCAGGCGTGGGCCTGCTGGCGCGTCTATGAGATCGAGCGGCGCGCTGCGGGCCGCGGCGATTTGGATTTTCTCGAGCGCTGCTTTCATAAACTACTCATCAATTTCGCCTGGTGGGTCAATAAAGTCGATAGCCAGGGATTGAATGTGTTCGAGGGCGGCTTTCTCGGCCTTGACAACATCACGGTGGTGGATCGCAGCGAGAAATTGCCCGGCGGCGCGATTCTGGAGCAGTCCGACGCGACCGGCTGGATGGGATTTTTCTGCCTCTCCATGATGCGCATCGCGCTCGAACTCGCGAAGCGCAATGCGGTGTACGAGGGCCTCGCAATTAAGTTTTTCGAGCACTTCATTTACATCGGCGGCGCGATGAAGCGCATGGGCGGCCGCGAATATCAGCTCTGGGACGAGAAGGCGGGGTTTTTCTACGACGTGCTGCGCTATCCCAACGGCGAATTCCACCATTTTCGCGTACGCTCGCTCGTGGGATTGATTCCACTCTACGCCGTCGAGGTGTTGCGCGAGGACGCGCTGCAGCAGCATCCCCATTTTCTCGCCAGCGTTGCTTGGTTCATTCGCAACCGGCCTGATTTAGTGGGCAGCGCGTGCTATTCCGAGAAGCGCGACGGCGTCCAGTGCCACGTGCTTTCCATCGTGGACCGGCACCAGCTGAGCCGCATTCTCGAGCGCGTATTCGACCCGGAAGAATTTCTCTCGCCGTTCGGGGTGCGCAGCCTCTCGAAATATCACGAGCATCACCCCTTCCGATTTGGCGGACGCGAGGTGCGCTATGAGCCGGCCGAAGCGGAATTGAAATTGAAGGGCGGCAACTCGAACTGGCGCGGGCCAATCTGGTTTCCCACTTCGTTTTTGCTGCTGGAGGCGCTCGGCAAATTCACGGACGCGTTTGGGCCGGCATTTCGCGTCACAGCGCCAGGGACGAATGGCCGCGCGCTGACGCCGCGCGAGATGGCGGCTGAATTGGCGGAGCGCATGATAGCGATGTTCCGCCGCAGCGCCGACGGGCGGCGCCCGATTTATGGCGGCACGCGGAAGTTCCAGGAAGATCCGCACTGGCGCGATTTGCTGCTGTTCAACGAATATTTTCACGGCGATAACGGCGCGGGGCTCGGGGCCAGCCACCAAACGGGTTGGACCGGCCTCGTGGCAAATTTGATTGACGAGTGGCGGCGGTAGACCTGCGAGCGATTCGCGCCCGGCGAGGAGAGAAACAAAATGGATCAGTTCGATTTGGTGGTGATCGGTTCGGGGCCGGCCGGCGAGAAAGCCGCGGCGCAGGCCGCCTATTTCGGCAAGAAGGTCGCGCTCGTCGAACGCGGCGCGAATCTGGGCGGCGCTTGCATCAACACCGGCACAGTGCCGAGCAAGACCCTGCGCGAATCCGCGCTTTATTTTTCCGGCTTACGGCAGCGCGGCCTGCACGGCATTGACTATTCGCTGCGCGAAGGGCTCACCGTCAGTGACTTCATGCACCACAAAGATGAAGTCGTCGCGGCGGAGCGTGCGAAAATCGCCCGCAATCTCGAGCTGCATCACGTCGAGCTGATTCGCGGCACGGCCGGCTTCGAGGACGCGCGCACGATCGTCGTGCGCGGCGCGGACGGCGTGTCGCGTAAGCTCGCAGCGCAGGTGATTCTCATCGCGACGGGCTCGAAGCCGCATCGCCCGCCGGACATTCCCTTCGACGACAAATTTATTTTTGATTCGGATTCCATTCTCGCGATGGATCGCATCCCGAAGAGCATGGTCGTGGTGGGCGGCGGCGTGATTGGCTGCGAATATGCGTCGATTTTCACCGCGCTGGGCGTGCAGGTGGCGCTGGTGGATGGCCGCGACCGCATGTTGCCGTTTCTCGACGCTGAAATTTCGAAGTGTCTGCTGGATCGCTTGACGGGACTCGGCTTGGAATTTCTTCCGCAGGAACGACTGAAAAAATTGGAGCGGATGCCGGGCGGAGTTCGCATCACGCTCGAATCGGGCAAGACGCTGGAGCGCGAGACGGCGATCTTTGCCGCGGGGCGCCGCGGCGCCGTCGAGGAACTCGCGCTCGATAGGGCCGGTCTCGCGCTCAACAAGCGCGGTTACATCGAAGTGAATGCCTCGTACCAAAGCGCCGTGCCGAATATCTACGCGGCGGGCGATGTCATCGGTTTTCCCGCGCTTGCTTCCACTTCGATGGAGCAGGGCCGCGTCGCCGTCTGCTACGCCTTCAACTTCCCCTACAAGCAGCGCCTGGCTTCCATGCTGCCGATGGGCATTTACACGATTCCGGAGATTTCGGCAGCGGGAGAATCGGAAGAGAGTTGCCGCGAGAAGGGAATTGACTGCGTGGCGGGTCGCGCTCGCTACGCCAACAACGCGCGCGGGCAGATCGTGGGCGATTTGAGTGGCATGCTGAAATTGATCTTTCGCCGCGACAATAAGCTATTGCTCGGGGTTCACATCATCGGCGAGAGTGCCACCGAGCTGATTCATCTTGGCGCCGCCGTGCTCGAGGCGGGCGGCGCGATCGACACGTTCATCGATTTGGTCTTCAACTATCCGACGCTCTCCGAAATGTACAAGTACGCCGCCTACGATGGCCTCGGCAATCTCGCCGGCCATAAATTGCGCGAAGGCTAACGCGCATTTATCGCCCCGCTTGAGTGTCCGGTGTTTCTCTGCGTGCCTCAGCGCTCTCTGCGCCTCTGCGTTGTCCTTCTTCCTCTGCCGTTGTGCCTTTCAAGAAAAAGATAACGCAGAGGCGCGGAGTACGCAGAGTTTCACGGAGAATAACGCCATCGTTCGGATCAAGTTGCGCAACATGGAGAGGACTCCGGCTTAATCCGTAGGATCGCGTGGGAAAAGCAAGTAGGGAAGCGTGACGCCGTCGATCGAAATTTGATCCGCTCGGATAGCGGCCGGCGCCTCGAATCCAGCCGCGCCGCCCGCCGTCACGTAATCGTCCTGGTCCACGCCGTCGCCGCTGACGCCCAGCCCGCCCACCAGCACACCATTGCGATAGAGCGGTTCGGAACCGGGGAAGAAAACGACGCCGCTTTGATTCGCTCCCGCCGCCTCGAAACCTTGCGTGCAGGGATGCGCGGTGTCCTGCTGATAGAGATTGAAAAATGGGCCGGGCTGGCTGCCGTCGATGCCGGGCGGGAAGAGCGGTTGTGCCCCGTAGCCGATGGTGCGATTCGTCACCGCGGTGCCGGCGGGCACGCCACTTAGATCCTGCGCCATGCGCGCGGCGCTGTTGAAGTAAGCCATGTTGCGCGCTTTCGTCGCGGCAACGTCGATGCTGAAGACGGTGGAGTCGGTCATGCGGTAGAGGCCGATGATGGTGCCGTCGAGATCGGCAACGGCGATTACCATTTCGGTGCGCGAGCCGATGGGCAGGCGAATCACGGCGCGCGTCACGCTGGCCGTCGCAATCGCGTTGCTGATGATGGAACTGACGTCGCTGGCCGAGAGTCCGCCGAGTGGGCCGGCATTCGGGCCGACAAGGTAACCTTCCGGCGGCTGCCCCGGGCTCGCGACAGGGCCGATGGTGTACGCGCCATCGGCCGCTCCGGCGGTCGTGCCGCTGGGAGCCGTGGTTTGATTCACGAAAGGCAGCGCGATGCCGTTGATTTCGACTACGCCCGGCGCCGCCGGAGTGGGGCCGAAATTTCCGGACGTCGCGGCCACGTAGGCGCTGTACTCGGCGATGTCCGGCGAAACGCCCGCGACTCCGATGCCGCCGATGACGTAACCGTTTTCAAAGATCGGCACGCCGCCCGGGTTTACAGCGTTGGGATCGCTATCGTCGATGTCGGCTTTGCCGGTGGCGACGCCGAGTCCTGGCGAAATGCCGTCGAGCGCGGTGGCGGGCGCTATGGATTGGCCGGCGAGAAAATTAGTCGAGAGCGAGCAGCCGCGATTGCTGTTTTCGATGCCGTAGAGCGGAGCATTCGACGCGTCCGTGACGCCCGGCGGGAAATGAATTCCGCTGATGAATCGCACGGTGCGCGAAGAAAGCGGCGCCTGGTCATTGCTGAAAAATGCCGCGGTGCGCGCCAGCGAGACGGCGAGTTCGTTCACGTCCACCGTGGCCCCGAAATTTCCGGTGGCCGTCGCGGGGGCGCTGGGTTTTCGGTAGAGCGCGAGCAGGCGGCCGGAACGATCGGAAACGGCGATGACCATGGTTTCCGAATTAGCCGCCGTGGCCGCGGCCGTCACGAGATTCGCGACGTCCGTGGCGGAAAGATTCGGCGCGGAGGCCACCGGGGGAGGAGGCGTGCTTACGGCCGAGGTGAGCGTCCCGCCGCCGCACGCGAAGAGAAGCGCGCCAATCGCCGGCGCGGAAAGCAGCGCGGCGGCTCGCCGGAGCGACGCAATTTTCGGGCGCATGTTCACATGTCCATTCGATTTCGTATCACATCGCCGGGACGCGCTCAAGGCGCCCGCGCCTCCCGTGCACCAAAGAATCATAAATTGCCTCTCGCGGCACCCTGCGCGACGTTTCGTTTCCAATTTTGATTGGCGGCGAGCAAAATCCTCTTTGGCTCGTGAAGGGCCGTTCAGGGGTTCGCGAGCCGGACGCGCGAGGGGCATCGGGGCGAATCGGATGCGAGGAGCATCCCTGCGGCAAATCCTCATTATTATTCTTGCGATGGTGGCGCTGCCATTGGTGTCGGCGGGCGCGACGCCTGCCCGCGCTCGCTCGGGCCGCATGACTGCGCACTCGCGCCGCGCCGCATCGTTCAACCGTCATTCGAGAAGTCATTCGCACTCGCATCGCCGCGCCGCGCAACCCGCGCAGAGATCGCAAACTCCCGCGCCGGTTGCGCCGGGCCAGCGCCTGCCGCGGCAGACGCCTGTGACGACAGCCGCGATCGAAGGTGAAGTTCATGACGCCGACGGGCGGCCTGTTCCCGGCGCTACTGTGCGCGTTGACGGCGCGGTCGTTGCGACGACCGACGAAGGCGTGTTTCGCGTGCGCGACCTGGCTGCCGGCGACTATTCAATTGAGATTGACAGCCCGGGGTTCGACAAGCTCGTGCGCTCGGATGTTTCCCTGCACGCGGGTGATGTGTTCGTCGTCGAACTGACGCTCCAGCCTTCCGCCGTTGCGGCCATGCCGCGTTCGCGATTGCCACGCCAACCGGATCTTGGCCCGCCGGGCCCCGCGGTGGAAGTCGCGATGCTCGAGCCGTATCACACGATCACGCGACGCCCGGACGCCGATCCCAATTGGAGCGTGCCGCAGCCCGAATCGCTTCCCCCGGCCGGGCAAGTTTTCATGGCCACGGCGGATCGCTGGGAAATCGCCATGCCGGATTGGGCGCGCTATGGAGATGGCGGCGAGTATCCGTACGTTCACCGGCACTGGTACGACCCCTTCGATCGCAACAAGTGGAAAGGCGATCAGCCAATCTTCGGCCAGCAGACGTTCCTGAACATCACCGCCACGAGCGTGACGTCCGCTGACGGCCGCTGCTTGCCGACTCCGACCAGCGTCAGCCCCGCGCATCCCGGCAGCAGCCAATTCTTCGGCGACTGCAATCAATTCGGGCTGAGCCAGACGTTTCGTTTCTCGTTCGATCTGTTTCACGGCGACGCGTCGTTTCGCCCATTGGATTGGCGCATCCGCATAACACCCGCGATCAATGTGAATTACCTCAAGGTGGGAGAACTCGGCGTGGTCAATGTGGACCCGCGTGCCGGAACCACGCGCCTCGATTCGCACATTGGATTGCAGGAGGCGTTCGTCGAGGTGAAGCTGCACGATCTGAGCCCGAACTACGATTTCATTTCCCTGCGCGCGGGGATTCAGGATTTTTCCAGCGATTTTCGCGGTTTTATTTTCACGGACGAGCAGCCGGGCGTGCGCATATTCGGCAACTTAAAGTCCGACCGCTGGGAGTACAACGCCGCGTATTTCGAGATGCTCGAGAAAAATACGAACAGCGACCTGAATTCGTTCGGCCTGCGGCACCAACAGGTCCTCGTCGGAAATCTCTATATGCAGGATTTCATCCGGCCGGGTTACACGACGGAATTCAGCATTCACTACAATAAAGACGACGCCAGCCTGCATTACGACGACAACGGCTTTCTGGTGCGCCCCGCGGATATTGGATCGGAGCGGTTGCACGACGTGCGCGCGGTGTATCTGGGCTGGGCGGGGAGCGGGCATTTCGGCTGGCTCAACGTCAACCACGCGTTTTACCAGGCGCTGGGCCGCGACGATTTCAATCCCATCGCCGGGCGCAGCGTCACCATCAACGCGCAGATGGCCGCGCTCGAGCTTTCCGTGGATCGCGACTGGATGCGTTTTCGCGTGTCGAGTTTCTACGCTTCGGGCGACGCGAATCCCCGCGATGGGCGCGCTCGCGGCTTTGACGCGATTGTGGACGACCCCAATTTCGCCGGCGGAATCTTCAGCCTATGGCAGCGCGAGGGAATTCGGCTGACCGGTTCGGGCGTACTACTCACTTCACCGGACAGCCTGCTGCCGAGCATGCGCTCGAGCAAGTTCGAGGGGCAGGCGAATTTTGTGAATCCGGGAATTTTCATTGCCAACGGCGGCGCGGATTTCAATGTTACGCCCAAGCTCAAAGGCGTGCTGAATTTCAATTTCCTGCAATTTGAAGACACCGAGCCGTTGCAATTGGTCTTGTTCCAATCGCCAATCGCCCGCACGATTGGTGAAGATTTCGACGTGGGTGTCGTCTACCGTCCGCCGCTGACGGAAAATATCACGCTCACGGGCGGAGCGTCAGCGCTCGACCCTGGACAAGGTTTTCGAGATATTTATGCCGGCCATCTGCTTTTCTCGTTGTTTGGGAATGTTCGTGTTCAATTCTGATCGCAAAAATCGAGCGGCTCGCGCGCGCCGTTCACGGAGAACGTTCTCGGTGAACCGCGCGTTTCCTGCGGCCGCGTTGGTGGCGGCGCTCGCTCTATCCGTCGTCGGCGTGCGCATGGCGTCTTCGGCGCCGCGGCAATCGGAAGGCGGGGCGCCGTCGCTCCTCCTGCAGCAAAGCGATGCCGACGTGGCGCGCAAGAATGCCGGTTGCATTGCATGCCACACCAGCACGGACGAGCCCACGATGCACCCGACGGGCACGGTGCGGCTCGCATGTACCGATTGCCACGGCGGAAATTCCGAAGTGCAACCTCCGGCCGGCGCGGCGATGGGTTCGGCGGAGTACAACGACGCCAAGCATCGCGCGCACGTCGCGCCGCACGATGCGGCGCTCACCGATCGCTCGGCAAATCCCGTGCGCGCGTACGCGGCGTGGCTCAAGGAGAGCGCCGAATACGTTCGCTTCGTGAATCCGGGCGATCTGCGCGTGGCGCCGGAAACGTGCGGCCAAGCGGGATGCCACGCCGCGGTCGTGCGCAATGTTTCGACGAGCATGATGACCGTCGGTGGAATTCTCTGGGGCACCGCGCTCTACAACAACGGCGGCTATCCCTACAAAGACACGCGCTTCGGAGAAAGTTACACACGAGACGGCCTGCCGCAGACCGTACATACGATTCCCGCGCCTACTCCGGATGAGACGCGGCGAAAGGGAATTCTGCCCGAAGTGACGCCGCTCGAACGCTGGGAGATTTCGCAGCCGGGCAACGTGCTGCGCGTCTTCGAGCGCGGCGGCGAGAAAAAAGGCGAGGTGGGGCAGCCGTCGCTCGAAGAAGAACCCGGCAAGCCCGACGACAAACTCAGCACGCGTGGGTTCGGCACGCAATTGCGCACCGATCCCGTTTTTCTCGGGTTGCAAAAAACGCGCTTGGTCGATCCGTTGCTCTCGCTTCCCGGCACGAACGATCAGCCGGGCGATTATCGCGCCAGCGGCTGCACGGCGTGCCACGTCGTTTACGCGAACGATCGCTCGCCGGAACATTCCGCGCAATACGCGCGCTTCGGCAACCTCGGTTTCACCGCGACCGACGATCCGACGATTCCACACAACGAATCGGGGCATCCGATCCGCCACGTTTTCACGCGCTCGATTCCGTCGAGCCAGTGCATGACCTGCCACATTCATCCCGGCACGAACATGGTCGCCACCTATTTCGGCTACACCTGGTGGGACAACGAATCCGACGGCGCGGCAATGTATCCGCCGGAGCAGCGCCATCCCAGCGAAGCCGAACGCTACGACGTTTCGCAGCGCAATCCGGAAGGCGCGGCCGTGCGCGGAATGTGGTCCGACGTGAGTTTTCTTTCGCATACCGGAAGCCCGGAATTCAACGCGAAACTGAAGCAGACGCAATTTGCCGATTTCCATGGGCACGGTTGGCTGTATCGCGCGGTTTACGCGCGCGATCGGAAAGGGAATTTGCTCGACGCGGACGGCGGGATCGTGCCGTTCGACGACCCCGATAAATTCGGCAAGGCCGTGCATCTCGAGGACATTCACCTCGAGAAGGGAATGCAGTGCGTGGATTGCCATTTCGAGCAGGACGCGCACGGCTCGGGAAGATTGTTTGGCGAACCGCGCGCCGCGATCGAGCTCGATTGCGTGGATTGCCACGGCACGATCGAGCAGCACGCGACGCTGCTCAC
>Ga0209415_10016394_pt1 | contig 11911 bp, 11 predicted proteins | sample PeaSoiSIISIP2007_FD_187696 | JGI IMG/M metagenome (GOLD analysis project Ga0209415, IMG submission 187696) | Peat soil microbial communities from Weissenstadt, Germany - SII-SIP-2007 (SPAdes) (version 2) | ecosystem: Environmental > Terrestrial > Soil > Wetlands > Peat | place: Germany... | reverse complement strand
AGTGGCGGGGTGGAACACCGAATATCTCGCCGAAATCCTCGGCGTAAATCCGCGTTAACCTGGATTCGTTGCCCTGTAGGACATTGGCCGTCAATACATATGCTGACCGCCGTTGATCGACAGGGTCGTTCCGGTGATGAAGTCCGCCTGATCCGCCACCAGGAACAACACCCCCCGTGCGATATCCTCCGATCGTCCAAGACGACCGGCAGGAATTCGGGCGATGATTTTTTCCAGCACGGCATGCGGGACCGACCGCACCATGTCGGTATCGACATATCCCGGCGCAATGGCGTTGACCGTGATGCCTTTGGCCGCGCCCTCCTGGGCCAAGGCCTTGGTAAAACCATGAATGCCCGACTTGGCCGCGGCATAATTGACCTGACCATATTGACCGGCTTGCCCGTTGATCGAACCGATATTGACGATCCGGCCGAATCCTCGATCGCGCATCGATTCGATGACGGTCCGAGCCAAGTTGAAGCAAGAGGTGAGATTGGTGTGGATCACCTCCTCCCACTGGTCGTAGGTCATCCGATGGATGGTCGAATCACGCGTGATGCCGGCATTGTTGATCAGAATTTCGATCGGACCGATCTCATCGACGATCTTCCGGACCGCGACCTCACATTCGGGAAAACTGGATACATCGAAACGATCGGCGCGAATTCCCGTTTCACGGGTGAATTGCTCGGCAGCCTCAACATTACCAAAATAGTTGGCAACGACACGATAACCGGCATCCTTCAAGGCGACGGAAATCGCTCGACCGATGCCGCGGGTTCCCCCCGTCACGAGTGCAATGCGCCCCATATTTCACTCCCACTATTCTCTCCGCCTTCCTTGAGCGGCATGGTTATTGGAGATCGGCCAACATGATAAATCATCAGGCGAACAATCGGCCAGAAAAAAAACTTTTACGCGAACGCGCAAAACCCCTCTTCCCTACCTAATATTTGCAGGGGCAAGAAGGTGTTCAAGTCTGGTTTTCACTTTTGTCGGGATCGAACATCCACAAAAAGGGACGCCTCAGAAAACAAACCACATCAACAATCCAAAAACGATAACGGCTTGATTGCCCATCAATAATTCTAGTCGGCACAACGCGAAACGGCAATTTCACTATATACTATAGATTCGATGTCAGAGAAACATCTACTAGGATCAGCCAAACAAATTTAGCCATTTTGTAATATAAGCATATACATTTGTCTTGGACCTCGCCCCCGTCATCATTCCGATATGCCCCATAGGCACCAACCGATGTCGGCCATTCGGCATAGATGCCGCCAAAGCCAGCGCCGACTCAGGGGGAACGATACGGTCATGTGCCGGAATCACCGCGAGACAGGGTTTGATAAATGCCTTTGGAACAATCAACTGACCCGAGACACGCCACAAACCCAACCCGGGGCGATTGCCCACATACCAGTCAAACAGGCATTCCCGCGCCACGGAGTTGACCAACGGCACGCCGTCATTGAGCCAATCCTCAAGGGCGACAAAGTCCCGCGCCTTGACACTTCTCGCCTTCAAATGACCGAAGGCGATGAATTTTCCCGCGACGTTTCCAGACCCAATCGCCGAAAACAGTAACTGGAGAAGATCGGTCGGCAATTCACCAAACAAGGCAATGGCGTCTTCGAGCGGCTGGCGCATCTTGTCGACCAACTGAGCCTGAGCCGGCGACGGCGCATGAAAATCCCATGGCGTCGCCAAGAGCCCCAAGCCGCGCACGTCATCTTGACGAAGAGTCCCGAGTGCCAGCGCCAGCAGCCCCCCCATGCAATAACCGACAATCACGGGGCGCGGCCCTCTCGCCAGGAGCGCGTCGAGGATCCGGCCCAATCGTCCGACCACATAATCGTCCAGACCGAACATCGCCTCTTGTGGCCCCGGCGCGCCCCAGTCGACCAAATAAGGGTGAAACCCTTTGGCCGCCAGATAACGCATGAAACTGCGCTTCGCCGTCAGATCGAGGATATAGGCCCGATTGATCAGCGAAGGAATGACCAACACCGGCAGCCCCGCAGCGCCAGGTTCGCCATAATCGAGCAGACGGGTTGTTCCGTCCTGCCAGATCATTGAGGGTTCGGGCAGAGTGCGGCAATAGGGATGCCGACGATAGGCCTCGATGCCTGTCACGAAGCCGTCAATTCGCCGATAGCTTTCCACCGTCAACGCCTGTTGAAAGGCGTGAGCGTCAACAGTTTCAAGAAGCCGCCGGATCTCCTCCGCCGCTTGTGCCAAGTGCGGCTTCCAAGCGATGCACCCGCTCCTCCAAAGCGGCAACACGAGTTGCGAGGTCAGAAGAGTCGTCGCTTGGCTCGCCAGAAGCGGCGGCAACGGACGCGGACCAAGACGCCGTGGTCGACGGCTTTGAGGGGGCCGCGGCTCGGTCGTCGGTGGAATTTGCACCCCCCTTTTTGTTCGGTGACCCAGACCCGACTGTCGCAACGCAGGCGGCAAGTCCCTTGCTCGCCATGGCATAGGCTTGCCCTATCGCCCCAGCCAGTTCCGGGTCGTTGACCAACGCCGCCGCCTGGTCCTGCCAAAGATCGAGATAGCGGCGCGCAAGCTGTTCGATATCCGGCCCATCTGTCATGGGACGACTATACGCCAATCACCGCGCTCATGACCAGCGACGGCAAAAACTGCGATCACCGACAAAAATTTATCGCCGCAAAGCATTATAATCTTAGAAAAATCTGTTACAGTGCGATCAGGTCGCAGCAGGGAAAATCATTCCAATGACGAGCACCGCCACGCCAATCACGATCAAGAAATATGCCAACCGCCGCTTATACAATACGGCGACAAGCAGTTACGTGACGCTGGACCATCTGTGCCAGATGGTAAAAGACAACGCCGATTTCGTTGTTTACGACGCCAAAAGCGGCGAAGACATCACGCGCTCGGTATTAACTCAGATCATCGTTGAGGAAGAAAGCAAAGGGGGGCAAAATCTTTTGCCTATTCCTTTTCTTCGTCAGCTCATTGGCTTCTACGGCGATTCATTAGGCGGCTTGGTTCCCAATTACCTTGAATACAGTATGCAGGCCTTTCTGCGAAATGAGGCGCAGATGCGCCAATATATGGAACAAACCCTGGGCGGCTTGTTTCCTTTCAATCCCATCGAAGAAATGAATAAGCAGAATGCCTCGCTGTTCGAAAGCGCCATCAAGATGTTCGCCCCCTTCTACACGGCACCGGGCGGAACGGGCGGCAGCACGGCGCACCCTTCGGAAGCGGCTGTCAGCGACCTGCAAAATCGTCTCAATATGATGCAGCAGCAGCTGAATGAAGTCACCAAAACCAAGAAGTAGCCGGTAACCGACACCGTCAACCACCGGTTCCCATGATGGCGACCGTCCCCTCCCCTCGTGGGCGGGGACGTGGCGTTTCTTCGTCGAGAACCGCCAACTGACCAGCTTGAGATATATCGATGGGTAGGCTAGAGTTAATAAAATATTAACTCTTTACCCAAGGACCGCTGTCCGTGGCAACCGTCGCTTCCGTCTCCACGACCGGCACGGCAGATCAGCGCGTAACAGCCTCATCGCCGGTTGCGACCGGTTCTTTTCTCACCAATCTACAATCTCGCAGTTCCGCCGCTTGGGCGGCTCCTGCGGAAAATTCGTCGCCAACCACCCCACGATCCACTCTCGGCACGCCGAACAACGGCGCCTCCAGCGGACCTGCGGCACTGTCTCCGTCCGCGCCGTTGTTCAGCACCCTGATTGCCGCAGCCTTGCGTCAGGACCAAGAGGTTCAGGGATTTGTTCAAGCGGCGCAAACCGGCGCCGCAGCGACTAAGGCCTACTTGGCAACCGGTGATCGCAACCGAACTGAAACGGCGAGGACCACCAACCTTGCCGAGATCCTCTCCCCTGGTATGCCGCCCCCGCAGGCATCGGGACGCCTTCTCGACGTGGTCGCCTAGCCCTCTCCGATATATGCCTGAAGTCATATTACTTTCGTATAGATGCGCTCCCATTCGTCTCGGCGCGAGCAATAACCTGAGGGTGACCTTCAGAAAACCACACCCCACGCATAAGTCGAGAAACCCTCATGCTTGGGCGTACCCCAAGCTTTGCCGCCGACTCCGCCCTTCGACGCACGCTCGATGGAATGGCAATTGATTTTCTTTCGCAAGAGTTGCACCATTGATAACCAACTTATTTTATGCACATTTGATTAAAATTCGTGTGAGAACAATTGGGCAACAAAAAATAATCTATTGCCTGCCGCGCGAATTCCGCATAATCAATTTAAAGCACTTCGTGAAAACAAACTCAGCCGCCATTAGTGCTGGGGCTGAACAGATATAAGTTAAGGATCATGCCGACAAACAACGAGACGAAGCCGACGAAGGCGCCAAATAGAGCGAACGACACAGATCGTTTTGTTGGCGCGCGTATCAGAGAACGCCGGGTCATGCTCGGTCTTTCGCAGCAACAGATGGCGGATCTGATTGGTGTAACTTATCAGCAAGCCCATAAATACGAACGGGGTATCAATCGGATTTCAGCGGGACGGCTCCACGAAATCGCTCAGGTATTGGGCATCCCCGTCGGATATTTCTTTGAAGGCCTGGAAAGCCAACGCGCTTCGGACCTGACGGCACGGCAGCGCATGTGCCTGGAATTAGCCCGCAATTTCTCCAGTATCGTCAACGAACGCCACCAGGAAGCGCTGAGCCAGTTGGCGCGGGTTTTGGCTGCCGAAGCAACGACGCTGGCCTGACGGATTTGGAACCCTGCTGCGTAGGCGCACCCCTCCGCTCCTGACACCCAAGCGGCGGAGGGGTTGGAATTGTCCGTTTCTCATACCAATTTTCGGTAATCGCAACCGATCACCGAACCCTCAATCGCCGGGCGGCGGACATCCGTCCTCCTTGGCTCCCGCGCAACGATGCGCGCGGCTGCCTTGCAGCCGACCATGTCATAGTGAGTCGACCTCACCGCAACATGGTATCAGTCTTCCAATGTAATTTTCCGACGAACCACGAAGAGCACGCAAACGGCGGCGCAGCAGGCCACCGTCGCCGTCACGAACAGAGCCGGCACGAACGATCCGGCCTCATGCGCAACATAGGCTGTGACGGTGGGCGCCATCGCGCCGCCGAGATAACCGCCGAAGTTCTGGATGCTTCCCATCGTCGCCACCGAATTCTGCGGCGCCAGCGCGCTGGGCATCGACCAGATCCCGGCCACACAGGTATAGGCGAACGTCATCGCTCCTGAGATGAAGGCAATGCAAAGAGCCACGGAATCGGCCGTCGCGCCGCCGACCGTGCAGAACGCCGCCCCCAGCAACCCAAGAATGATGGGAACCTTACGGGCATTGATCGGCGACATGCCGCGCTCGGCGCAATAGTCGGACAAGGCCCCGCCCGCCAATGAACCGAACAGACCGCATAAAAAGGGAATCGAGGCGACGAAGCCCGTCGTCTTGATGCTTAAGTGACGCTCCATTTCCAGGTAGCCCGGCAGCCATGTGATGAAGGTCCAGGTTAAATAGCTCGACCCCATTTGCCCGAACAGCATGCCCCAAACGCAAGGAAATCGGAAAAGCCGCGCCCAATTGCGAAGGGCCGACCCCTTGACCTCGGGATTGGCTTCCGTGGCGAGATATGCGTAGTCGGACGCAGGAAGGTTCATCTCACGCGGTTCGCGGTAGAACATGTACCAGACAAACGACATGCCGATACCCAACAAGCCCATGATGGCGAACATCCATCGCCACCCGCAGGCCAGCATCAGCCCTGTCAGGAGCAGAGGCGACAAAGCCGATCCGATCATCGATGCTGTGTTGAAAACGCCGGTCGGCAGGCCGCGATCCCGTTGTTTGAACCAATTCGCCGTCACCCGCGCCGCCGTAGGATATTGGGGAGACTCCGTCGCCCCCAAAAACATCCGCGCCATGATGAATTGCGGAAAACTGGTGATAAAGCCACACAGCGTCTGCGCGATCGACCAGGCGGCGATCCCGATGGACAACACCCGGCGAGGCCCAAAACGGTCGATCAACAAACCGATCGGCAATTGGGCAAAGGCGTAGGGCAGGGCGAAGGCGGAAAGCAGAAGACCCATTTCCTTGGTCGAGAACCCCATTTCCTGGCGAATCACGACATTGGCGACGGACAAGGTTCCACGATCCAGATAATTGATGGTGCCGCTGACGACGAGAATAGTCAGCGCGGTCCACCGATATTTCTGCATTTTCTTGGAAACGGGACGCTGATTGCTCCCCGTATGACTTTGGGCTGCGTCAACCTGAGGCATATCTCGGCCTTTCCTCTTAATTTTATCCATGGCGGATCTTGATGCCCGGCCATTTAGCGTGATTCATCTTGATGTCTGAATCGCCCTCTCGTTTTTTGAACAGAGGCCGATGAAGACTTTTAGCTGTAACGCATGGCGATCCCATCAAAAGTCGTCCAGCGCCAGTCAACCACCACTGTGCGCAATCGTGCCGAAAGACAAATGGACAGCTTTTGTCAGATCCGCAGCGATTCGGTTCATCCGGGGAAGCACCTCCGCGACGAAGATGTCGAGCGGCATGCGTTCGGCCCGGATGGTCGCGCTCACCCCGGCCACCGGCTGCCCATTGTCGTCAAGAATCGGTGTGGCGACGGTCCGCAGACCAAAGGCGTTTTCGCCATCGGAAACCGCATAACCTTGGCCTCGAACCTGACGCAGGCGATCAATCAACGCATCAAGATCGATCAGTGTTCGTTCCGACAACTTGACCCGCTCGCCGCGCGATAGCAGCTCGCGTTGCCGCTCTTCCGGCAGATAGGCCAGCATCGCGTGACCGAGCGCGGCCGCATAGGCCCCGGTACGACTGCCGACACGCCGATCGAAGGTTTGCGGATAATCCCCCTGAAACCGTTCCATATAAACGACGGATTCGCCGTCGAGCATACCGAGCGATGCGGCGTCGGCAACGTCGGGCACCAGTTCTCGCAGCAGGGGCCTCGAGAGCACTTTCAGATCGGCTCGCGCCAACGGCGTGTACCCAAGCTCCAGGCATTTGAGCGTCAGGCGAAAACGACGGCTATGCGCCACCGAAGCCACATAGCCCAAATGGCAGAGCGTATGGATGAATCGAAATGCCGTTCCGCGATCCACGGCGGCTCTGGCCGCCACCTCGGAGATGGTCAATTCCGGCAGATCGGCATCGAACGCCCGCAGAACGGCGAAGGCTTTTGCCACCGACTGCACGACATTCTTCGGATTGTCCGTCGCCACCTGACCCTCCACGAATGATCGGAATACGAACAATTGTTCAATGGAATGGCATTACACGTCGAAGGCCCGATGCCGTCAAGACGAAAATCGGCAAGACCGAGATCAACGCCATCCGGGAGGATTATGAATGCCGCCCGATGTTCTTGAGCAGCGTGTCGAGGACCCGCGACAGAAGATCGAAGGCGCGATCGCCGCCACCGAGACAAGCCCCCCCCTGCGCGAGACAGATGAAACCGTGTGCCGTGGCAATCAATTGATCAGCCAAGTCCGTCGCGTCGTCATCGAGATGACGTTTCTCCAGAAATTCGCTGGCAGCCCTTATCAGGACGGGTGGCGCGATGCCCTCCGACGACGATGCGCGATGCGCGACGAGTCCATCCAGACCGAACATGACCGCGTAGAGCTCCCGATTCGACAGCGAGAACATCCAGAGCGCCTTGATCATCGCGCGCAACTTCTTCGCCGTTCCGGATCGACTGGCGGCAGCCTCCTCAAGGGCCATAGCCAGTAAGACATGACCGTCCGCCGCAAGAGCATCGAGGACGGCATCCTTGTCGCGAAAATACTGATAGATGGCGGGAGCGCTGCAGCCGATCCGGCCCGCCACGGCGCGAACCGTGACCGCCGCCCATCCCTGCTCGGCGGCAATCGCCCGGGCGGTATCGACGATTTCCCGTCGACGCGCCGGACGTCCTTGCAATGGTCTCGCCTGTTCACTCATGGAAGAATGCTAACACGCAAAAACCGGCGCGTCTTCCGTCGCGCCGCCATTCCCAGGGCAATCGCTTGAAGGCGATTGCCCTGCCGCCATTCCGCAAGCGCCTCTCCGTCGGTCTCGACCTTCCCGTAACGCTCGCCCAAATCGCTGAATGCCGAGCCGGGCAGCAATTGGCGCAAAGCCCAGATCGCAGCGACGCGGACCAAAGCGGAGGGCTCGTCCAACATCGTCCGCGCGACGGAGACATAAGCGGGCTCGCCGCTATTTCCCATGGCGATCAAAACATTCCGGAGCAGCCGGTCCCGTCCGATCCGCTTGACCGGAGAGCCTGCGAACACGGCCCGAAATTCGCTGTCATCGAGACCGGCCAGATCGGCAAGCCGGGGCGCCAACAATTCGGCGTGCGGCAAATAGCCGGGTTCGCTTGTCGGCGACATGAATTTGTTCCACGGACAGACCGCCAGACAATCATCGCATCCATAAATGCGATTCCCCAACAAGGACCGCAATTCGACGGGAATATGGCCTTTGTTTTCGATGGTCAGGTAGGAAATGCAGCGGCGCGGATCGATGCGTCCATCGGACAAAGCGCCGGTCGGACAAGAGGTCTCGCAGGTTCGGCAGCGGCCGCAATGGTCGCCTTCCGGCGCGTCGGGGACCAAGTCCAAGGTGGTGAAGATTTCACCCAGAAACAGCCAGGATCCGAAGCGGCGCGAAACCAGATTGGTATGCCGCCCTTGCCAGCCGAGCCCGGCACGGGCGGCCAGGGGCTTCTCCATCACCGGCGCCGTATCGGTGAAAACCTTGACCTCTCCGCCATGGCGTTCGATCAACCATCGCGCCAAGGCCTTCAGACGCTTCTTCAAGACGTCGTGGTAATCGCGTCCCCGCGCATAAACGCTCACATGACCGCGATCGGAATGGTGCAGGATGGCCAGGGGATCGCCGCCGGGACCGTAATTCTCGCCCAGCACGATGACGCTTCTGGCCGCGGGCCACAGAACGTGCGGCGATACACGGCGGTCCGCCGTCTCAGCCATCCACCCCATATCGGCTTGGCATCCCGCCGCCAGATAGCCTGTCAATCCTTCCGCCGCGCCCGGCACCGGCGCCGGCGTGGTAAACCGCGCCTCGGCGAATCCCAACTCCAGAGCCTTGGCGCGAATGGCTTCCTTCATCGGAAGCTTAACCCCTACCCACGCCCGCGATAGGGAGCCACCCCTTGATCTGGAAGCCACAAGCCGTCCGGCGGCGCGTCGGTCTGCCAGAACACGTCAATGGGTATGCCGCCGCGCGGAAACCAATAGCCGCCGATCCTCAGCCAAAGCGGCGACAGAGCATCGACGAGGCGTTTGCCGATTCCCACGGTACAATCCTCATGGAACGCACCATGATTACGGAAGCTGGACAAAAACAATTTCAGAGACTTGCTCTCGACCAGCAACTCGTCCGGTACATAATCGATGACCAAATGGGCGAAGTCGGGCTGGCCGGTGATCGGGCAGAGCGACGTGAACTCCGGCGCGGCGAACCGCACCAGATAAAGCGTCCCCAGATGCGGGTTGCGAACCGTCTCCAGCACCGCCTGATCGGGCGTTGCCGGAATCGTCGCAGACGTGCCCAATTGCGTCAGATTATCGTAGATCGTTTCAGCCATGATCGGTCCCCGTCAAAGCGGCGCGATATCGCCCAAAGCCTGCTGGGCGGCGAAATCGGCGGCGTGGTGGGCAAGGCGGCCTTCGGCAATGGCGCCGCGCAAGTCACGCATCAGATCCTGATAGTAATGCAAATTATGCCATGTCATCAGCATCAACCCCAAGACTTCCTCGGACTTGGCCAGATGATGCAGATAGGCGCGGCTGTAATGACGGCAGGCCGGACAGCCGCAAGCCTCGTCAAGCGGCCTGGGGTCGTCCTGATGGCGGGCGTTGCGGATATTGACCGTGCCGCGTCTCGTGAAGGCCTGGCCGGTTCGTCCCGAGCGGGTCGGCATGACACAGTCGAACATGTCGATCCCGCGCATCACCGCACCAACGATATCGGCCGGCTTGCCCACGCCCATCAAATATCGCGGACGATCGGTCGGCATAAGCGGTGTGGTCACCGAGAGAATGCGGAACATCTCGTCCTGCCCCTCGCCCACCGCCAAGCCTCCCACCGCATAGCCATCGAAACCGATCGCCGTGAGCGCCTCGACCGATTCGGCTCGAAGATCGGGATATACACTGCCTTGAACGATGCCGAACAGTCCGTAGCCCGGCCGTTCGACAAAGGCTTCGCGGGATCGCTTCGCCCAGCGCATCGACAGACGCATGGAATGGGCGGCGACCTCTTGGCTGACGGGAAAAGCGGTGCATTCGTCGAACGACATGGTGATGTCGGAATCGAGCAGCCGCTGGATTTCCATCGAGCGTTCGGGGGTCAGGGTATGGCTGCTGCCGTCGAGATGCGACTGGAAGGTCACCCCGTCCTCGGTCATGGTCCTGAGTTTGGAGAGGCTCATGACCTGAAATCCACCGGAATCGGTGAGAATCGGCCCCGGCCAATTCATGAAACGATGCAATCCGCCGAACCGATCGATCCGCTCGGCCCCCGGGCGCAGCATCAGATGATAGGTGTTGCCCAGGATGATCTCGGCTCCGGTGGAGGCGACCGAGTCCGGCATCATCGCCTTGACCGTGCCAACGGTTCCCACCGGCATGAAGGCCGGCGTCTGGATGTCGCCATGCGCGGTCCGCACTTGGCCGAGACGCGCGTCACCATCTTGACCCAACAAGCGAAAACCGAAAGCGCTCACGGATTGATCTCCTGACGTCGCAACAAGGACGTATCTCCATAGGAATAGAAGCGATAGCCGCTGGCCAAGGCATGCGCGTAAGCGGCCTTCATGCGATCCAATCCGGCAAACGCCGCGACCAACATGAATAAGGTCGAGCGCGGCAAGTGAAAATTGGTCATCAACACATCCACCATGCGAAAGCGATAGCCGGGCGTGATGAAGATATCCGTCGCCCCATCGAAAGGCTCCAGCAACCCCTCTTCGCTCGAAGCGCTTTCCAACAGGCGAAGCGCCGTGGTGCCGACGGCCACGATCCGACCGCCGTCCGCTCTCGCCCGATTGATCCGCAGGGCCGCCGCGGCCGAGATATGGCCTCTCTCACTATGCATTTTGTGATCGCGAGTGTCGTCGACCTTGACCGGCAGGAAGGTTCCCGCACCAACATGCAAGGTCAGGGTCTCCCGCCCGATGCCACGTCTGTCGAGCGCCGCCAGCAACGCCTCGGTGAAATGCAATCCGGCGGTGGGCGCCGCCACGGCGCCCGGTTCGCGGGCGTAAACCGTCTGATAATCGTCGCGATCCCGCGCGTCGGCGCCATGCGGCCGCTTGATGTAAGGCGGCAGCGGCATTTCGCCGTGATCGGCCAGCGCCCCCATCAGAGCGACGCCACCGCGATCGAACCGCAAGGTCACCTCGCCGGCGTCGCCCTTGCCGATCACATCGGCCGCGAAGTCTTCGGTGAACCGCAAAAGATCGCCGACCGAGAGTTTCTTGGCGGGACGCGCGAACGCCCGCCAGCAGTCGGCCTCGACCTGCTGGTGCAACGTGACCTCGATCCCGGCCGTCCCGCGCCGCCCTTTCAGTCGCGCCGGAATCACGCGGGTGTCGTTGAACACCATAAGATCGCCGGGTTCGAGCAAGGCCGGCAGATCGCGCACGACATGGTCGACCAGCCGCGCGCGCTCGACATGCAACAGCCGGGCGGCATCCCGCGGACATGCCGGCCGCTCGGCGATCGCCTCGCGCGGCAACAGGAAATCAAAATCATCGACGTTCATAGGGGCGGGGTTTGACAGCTTTTGCCGACGCCCGTCAACCGAGAAAGCGACCGGACGCGATCACGAAACCCATCGCCCCCAACCGTTCGGACAGATCCGT
>Ga0209415_10016393_pt1 | contig 11911 bp, 12 predicted proteins | sample PeaSoiSIISIP2007_FD_187696 | JGI IMG/M metagenome (GOLD analysis project Ga0209415, IMG submission 187696) | Peat soil microbial communities from Weissenstadt, Germany - SII-SIP-2007 (SPAdes) (version 2) | ecosystem: Environmental > Terrestrial > Soil > Wetlands > Peat | place: Germany... | reverse complement strand
GAGCATGGCAAAGAAACGAACCAAACTTGACAGGTCACAGCGCCAATCCAAGCGATTGGAAAACAGGCTAGATGACACCCGCCGCGAATCTGCCAAAAAGAAAGCCCGCGAGGACGTGAACCAAGCTGTTGAGCGGATAGCGAAACAATAGTTGCCATGACCACCGGTAAAGGCAAGCGCCCACGCGATCCTTACACGGCAGCGGTAGAGGTGAGATCGCCTCCGGTGCCTACCGCCCGTGCGCCTACAGGGCGGGTAATCTCACCTGACACTACCCGGTAAGATTAGGCCAGCGGTAAAGTAAGAATTACAGGCACGTTTCGTGACGCGGGGTTCGTCATGAAGACCTATGAGCATGAGCTAGCCCACCTCTACGAGCACCGCAAGAATGTCTTCAGATTTGCTTCGGCGTCTCTCTTCCAATCTCTAATCACCGCAAGCGTGATAGGCGCTGTGGTTGCGCTCATTGGAGTCGCGCTGAATGCGGTGCGGTGGCAAGGAAACGCTTCGTGGTATGTAAGCGCAACTACCGGAGCTGTGGTGGAAGCGGTTATCGTTACCGCCCTAGTGACGATCGTTATCGAGCAGCGACGCAAGCGAGCGATCCGACGAACTCTGGAGCTCGCCTTCCTGAATCACCACATTCGCAACGCCATTACCCAGATGGGTATGGCGCAGTACATCGCCGATCCACAGCAGCACGAACGCTTGGTGCGGGAAGCAGTCGGCCGGATTTCCGAAGCCCTGTTCCGAATTGCCAACAGCGCGGACCTGACCGGGCTGTCTCTCGAAGTTGATCTCAAGGGCATAGAACTAACCCATGAGGGAGAAGCGCGCGAGCAGGAGGAGAAGAAGGCGAGTTAGAGGCGAAAGTGATTCGGAAAACGGGCAAGGCACGAAGTTGAACTTGGCGCTTCTGGGGCGTGAAACGAAAAGCCCCGTGGTGATGGGACCACGGGGCAGAAGATCCACGCTGCTTTATCAGGCGGCCAGCGCCTCCACGAAGTGCTCGCAGAGCGTGGTCTCAACGTTGTACCACTTCACCGTGACCGGGGTGGTCAGGTAGGGTTTCAGGATGTCATAGAGCTTAGGGTAAGTCTCCTTCTCATACTTCTCGGCATCCAGCTTGGTGGCCCAGCAGCTGATCGTGATCACCTTCTCCTCTGTTTTCTCCGGGAAGAAGGGCAGAATCTCCAAAAAGCCAACTTGCTTGCGGAGGATGGGGAGGACTTCGTTCTTCATGACCTTGACGAAATCCTGCTTCTTCTCCAGCTTCACGTCGAAATTGAGAATACGCGCAAACATAAAAGTTACTCCTCTCTTTTGGTGAAATTCGAGCGCTTGAACGGGGTTGAAGGCAGGGAGAGTTCAGAGAACTCCGAGTGCAGGACTCCGCCCCTCCAATGTACCGGCCCTGGTTTCACAAATGCAGTGACGGATGACTGCCAGTCTGGTGATTGACCTCACAAAGTGAAATTACCGCACTCACGCTTAGAATGTCGGTCAGATCCTCACCCGCATTGCAGAGGAATTTGGTCAGGGCCAACCCAACGGAGGTAAGGCCAGCCCCGGACTCAGAGGCCACGGTCATCGCCCTGATCTTCGCCACGGTTTGGCCAGATAACACTGCCGGAACTTTCATCAATCTGCAAACCAAAGCCTGCCGTGGTAGGCAGGCTTGGAGGAGAAGGCAGACGCGGGTTGCGCGAAGGCTTCGTACGAGCGAGCGACCATCGCCTGCGAGTGCTCGCTGGCTGCGTCGCTGCTGCCAGCAACCTCACTCTTAGGTTTGCCATTTGCCTCTCCTCTCTACATCAATACTGTCCGGACGAGGAGAGTCTCCCAAATTGTAAAGGCTAGTTGTAAAGTCTTTGGTACCCACACAGAAACTACAGGGGTTAAGGGAATCTGGCGGAGAGGGGGGGATTCGAACCCCCGGTAGAGGTGTTAGCCCCTACAACGGTTTAGCAAACCGCCGCCTTCAGCCACTCGGCCACCTCTCCGGCGATTTCCAACAGTTTAACATGGTTGCGCTGGTTCATCGGCTGAGCTCGATCCAGAGCGCCTAGTTGCTTAATCCGCATTCGTCTATCGCGGCAGGTTTCACCCATCTCGCCGCGCAAGGCGGCCCTCAGCTATTTCTTTGGACGGGACTCTGGCGGCACCAGCCCGGCTACCCGGTAATAGACGGCGAGTTGGCCGTAGTGCTCTCCCGAGTGCTCGATGAAGCCGTAGGCCTCGTCGTATATACGCGTCTGCTGATGGCTGTCCGGGTCGGTGATCAGGTCGTTCATGCCTTTATCGCCTTTGGCTTTGATGGCGGCGGCACCGTCGGCATACGACTTTTTCACGAAGGCAACGACGTCTGCCTTGGTTTTGTACTGGTCGCGCTTGGGGTCTTCTTCGGCGGGCGGCTTTTGACCGAGAGTGAGATTGGTAAAGAAGTAGTTCGCTCCGGCAGCGTGGAGGAGTTGCTCGGCGAAGCTGCGCTGCGCTGGAGTGGGTTTGAAGTCGTACTTTTCCTCGGGAAAGTCTTCCGCCATGGCGATCAGTTTTCGTGCGATGTCGTTCCACGAATCAAGCACCGCCTGCGACGGGCTGAGCGCTGGCTTGGGTGCGGCATCTTTCTTGGCCATTTCCTGTGCATTAGCCGGAAGAGCTAAAACAGCGACAGCCAGAATTAGTGCGGCCATCCAACATACTCTTCTCATCGCATCTTCCTCCGTTGCTCCGTTGATTGGAACGGGTTTATCTTAGTCCACTTTCTACGCAATGAAAATAAATTGTCGAAGCGATCTGAGACTCACACAGAGAGCTTCGCGGTTCCAAAAAGGATACCCACACAGCTAGCGCACGCAAGGATCAGCTATGATGTCGAAGCCGAAATTTTTTCCGAGCCATGTGGCAGGGGAGTGAAATCGCAATCGATGCGATACGGATTTGTCATCGACCAGGACCGGTGTATCGGGTGTCACGCCTGCACGGTCGCGTGCAAAGAGGAACACCAGGTGCCGGTTGGTGTCTTTCGCACCTGGGTAAAGCATATCGAAAAGGGCGAGTTCCCCCACACCTCCCGCCACTTCGGGGTGATGCGGTGCAACCACTGTGATAACTCGCCGTGCACGGAAATCTGTCCCACCAGCGCGCTCTACCGGCGTTCTGATGGAATCGTTGATTTCGACAACCGGCGCTGCATCGGTTGCAAGGCTTGCATGCAGGCTTGTCCCTACGATGCTCTCTACATCGATCCCAACAACAACACCGCGGCCAAGTGCAACTTCTGCGCCCATCGGGTGGAGATGAGCCTCGAACCGGCATGCGTGATCGTCTGTCCCACGCAGGCTATTCTCGCCGGAGATCTAGACAACCCCGGCAGTAAAGTCAGCCGCACTGTGGCAAACGAGAAAGTGTCGGTGCGCAAGCCGCAAAAAGGCACGCAGCCTAAGCTGTTCTATGTTGGCATCGAAGGGGATTTGCTCGAGCCTACCCGAATCTCGCGGACAGATACGTACTTCGCTTCAGACTGGCGGGATGGAACCGCCCAAGCGAACGCTAGCGACGCAGGCAATCTTGCAGTTGCCCTGGCCCGCGAAGTCTACGATGTGCCCCACCCTGCACCCTGGGGTTGGAAGATCGCCGCCTATCTTTGGACCAAGGCGGTTGCGGCGGGAGTGCTGCTGGTTGCGGCGATTCTACTAGCTCTGACCGGTGGGTTCGCCGGCACGTTGCTCAATATCGTTTGTCCCGCCATAGCCCTGGTCGGCCTCGCGGTAACTTCTGCCCTGCTCGTTTTCGACCTGAAGCGTCCCGACCGGTTTTTCTACCTTATTACTAAGCCCAATTTCCGCTCGTGGCTGGTCATTGGAACTTACTTCTTAATTGGCTATGGTGTGCTTGCCGGAGGATGGTTGCTGTGCGGTATTTTCGCAAGCTCCGTTCCCAGCGCGCTGCGATGGTTCGCTGCCGCCTTCGCAATAGCCAGCGCGTGCTATTCCGCATTTCTTTTCGCCCAGGCGAAGGGCCGTGACTTATGGCAAAGCCCGCTTTTTTTGTGGCATTTGTTGGTACAGGCTTTGGTTGCTGGATCAGCCACGATATTGATCGCGGGCATCCTGATGGACGCACCTCCGGGAATTCTCAAGCTCGCAGTGCTGATCCTCCTAATTTCGTTGATCGTCAGCCTGGCAATGAACATGGGAGAAATTGCGCTGCCGCATGTCAGCGAGGACGTGAGAATAGCCACGCAAGCGCTAATCAATGGACGACTGAGCAGACGATTTTGGGGGCTAGTCATCTGTACAGGACTGATTGCTCCAATTATTCTCGCTTCGCTGGTGTTGGCATCTTTACTTCCCAGCGCTTCTGCATTTGCCATGGTTGCCGCGGTTCTGGCGCTTGCGGGCCTGTGGTGGTTTGAGGAGCTATGGGTAAAGGCGGGGCAAGCCGCTCCACTCAGTTGACGAAATCACTTATGAAAGACCATCTACCTCTGAATCCGCAAGCGTTAGATCTTGACGAGCCCGCAGGAGGACTCTCGAGCTATCCTCCATCCGATCGTTGGGATGATTGGACCGAATACGATCCCACGCAGTGGCCTAAGAAGGTCGAGAAGCATTACTCCTTGATCCCGACCATCTGCTTCAATTGCGAGGCAGCCTGCGGATTGTTAGCCTACGTAGACAAGGAAAAGATGCGGGTGCAAAAGTTCGAAGGCAATCCCGCTCACCCGGGCAGCCGCGGCCGCAACTGCGCGAAAGGTCCGGCGACCCTCAATCAAATAACCGATCCCGAGCGCATCCTGTATCCCATGCGGCGAACCGGCAAGCGAGGAGAAGGCAAGTGGGAGCGCGTAACCTGGGATGAAGTTCTGGACGACCTGGCCTCGCGGATTCGCCTTGCCCTGCAGGAGGGACGCAAGAACGAAATCATGTATCACGTCGGCCGGCCGGGGCATGAACTGATTTACAACCAGCGCGTGCTGCACGCCTGGGGCATCGACGGACACAACAGCCACACCAATGTCTGCTCGGCTGGCGCCCGTACTGGATACGCCTTCTGGCACGGCTTCGACCGCCCATCGCCCGATCACTCCAAGGCTCGCTTCATTCTCCTGCTGAGTTCGCATCTCGAAGCGGGACACTATTTCAATCCACACGCGCAGCGAATCATCGATGGCAAGATGGACGGCGCGAAGGTGTGCGTCATCGATACTCGTCTTTCGAACACCGCGTCCAAGGCCGATTACTGGCTGTCAACCTGGCCGGGGAGTGAGTCGGCCGTGCTGTTGGCGATGGCCAACGTGCTGCTTCAGGAAAACCTTTTTGATCGCGAGTTTGTTCAGAGATGGGTGAATTGGGAAGAGTATCTGCGCGAAGAACATCCCGCCAAGCCGCAAACCTTCGAGACATTTCTGGAGATCCTCAAGCAAACTTACGGGCAATACACTCCGGAATTCGCGGCGCAAGAATCCGGAGCGGATCCTCGCATGATCGTCGAAGTCGCGCGGGAAGTAGGCCGCGCTGGGTCCGCGCTGAGCACGCACGTGTGGCGAAACGCCGCCGCGGGCAATCTCGGCGGATGGCAGGTGGCGCGAGCGTTGGAGTTCCTCGCCGTGCTGGTGGGGGCCGTGGGAACTCCGGGCGGAACCGCTCCCAGCGCCTGGAACAAATACATTCCGACGCCTCCCATGATGCCGCCACCACCCAACGCGTGGAACGAATTGATGTGGGCGCGCGAGTATCCGCTGGCATTCTTCGAGATGAGTTTCCTGCTGCCGCACTTCCTGAAGGAAGGCCGGGGCAAACTCGCGGTATATTTTTCCCGCGTCTATAACCCGGTGTGGACTAATCCCGACGGTCTCAGTTGGATTGAGGCGCTGACCGACGAGAGCAAAGTTGGGCGGCATGCTTGTCTCACTCCAACCTGGAGCGAAACTGCCTGGTTCGCCGATTATGTTTTGCCCATGGGCCATGCTTCCGAGCGTCACGACCTGATGAGCCAGGAAACGCATGCAGCACGCTGGATCGGTTTTCGCCAGCCGGTGCTGCGTCTGGCGTTAGAGAGGCAGGGCAAGAAATTCAACTTCACGTATGAAGCGCACCGCGAGGCCGGATTGGGCGAGGTGTGGGAAGAAGACGAATTCTGGATTGAGCTGTCGTGGCGGGTCGATCCGGATGGATCGATGGGAATCCGTCGCTACTTTGAATCGCCTTACCGTCCCGGAGAGAAGCTCAGAATCGACGAGTACTACCGCTGGATTTTTGAGAACAGCGTTCCGGGTCTGCCTCAGGCAGCCGCGAGCGAAGGACTCACGCCGCTCGATTACATGCGGAAATACGGCGCTTTCCTGGTTGAAAACAACGTCTACGAATTGCACCGCAAGGTTTTGAAGCCAGAAGAAGTGCAAGGGAGCACGGTTGATCCGTTGACCCACGTAGTGAAAAAGAACGGATCGTCAATCGGGGTCGAGATCGATGGCAAAGCTGTCGCCGGTTTTCCAACGCCATCGCGTAAACTCGAATTTTATTCAAAGACGCTGAAAGACTGGCACTGGCCGGAGTATTCGATCCCCGGCTACATCAAGAGCCACGTCCATCGCGATAACATCAACGCCGCGAAAGGCGAGATGCTTCTACTTCCGACCTTCCGTTTGCCAACGCTCATTCATACCCGGTCGGGCAACGCGAAGTGGCTTTACGAGATCTCGCACAAGAATCCGGTCTGGATGCATCGTGAAGACGCCGGGCGCTTAGGAGTTGTCACTGGCGACTTAGTACGTGTGCAAACCGCCATCGGGTATTTTGTGGACAGAGTCTGGGCAACAGAGGGCATGCGTCCTGGAGTCATTGCATGCTCGCATCATCTCGGACGCTGGCGTCTGAAAGAAGATTTTGGCGGGGAACGCTGGTCGACGGCGCTGGTCGACCTGAAGCAGGTCGAGCCCGGGAAGTGGATGATGCGCACCATCCACGGCATTCAGCCCTTCGAAAGCAGCGATCCCGACTCATCGCGTATCCACTGGGAAGATGCGGGCGTCCATCAGAACTTGACCTTCCCCGTCCAGCCGGACCCGATTAGTGGGCAGCATTGCTGGCATCAAAAAGTTACGGTGAGCAAAGCGGGCGCGGACGATCGCTATGGAGATGTTTTCGTGGACACCAATCGGGCGCACGAAGAATATCAGCGCTGGCTGCATATGAGTCGTGGTGCTCCCGGCCCCGGCAACTTGCGCCGTCCCTTGTGGATGATTCGCGTGTATCGGCCCGCGCCCGAAGCCTTCTACCTCAAGGGTGAGCCACCTCGGGGATAGAGATGTCATGCTGAGCGAAGCGAAGCATCCCTATCATCACCCCGATTCGTGGCGGGAATAGGGATCCCTCGCTCCGCTCGGGATGACGCGTGCGTTTCGTCCATACCATATCCGTAACGACCTTCACTTCGTGTAGTCTCATTCGTAAATTTAGGCGAGTTCATTTTTATGGACGAAGCCGGTGCCTGATACGAGAAGGGACTTCGCAAGCAAGGCTATGCTAAGCAACGCAAAGCAAAGCCGGCAAAGCAAGACCGCGGCAGCCGTAAGTAAGGCTGGCCTGCTTTCTTTCGTGTTCGTGATGTATTCGTACACCACGGCGGGGCCGTTCGGGTTGGAAGATCAGGTGACGACCTCGGGGCCGGGGATGACGCTCATCTACCATCTCGTCCTCCCGTTCTTCTGGTGCATTCCGATTTCACTCGTGGCTGCTGAGTTAACGACTGCAATGCCGGTGCAGGGAGGTTTCTACCGTTGGACGCGCGCCGCCTTCGGCGATTTCTGGGGCTTCCTGGCGGGCTGGTGGAACTGGTGCGCGTCGTTCTTGCTGGGCAGTGCCTACGCAGTGCTGTTCACTGACTACGTCAGTTTTTTCTTTCCGTGGATCACCGGCTGGAAACACTACCTGGGCGCAGTTTCCATGATCGGAGTTATCGCCTACATCAATGTTCGCGGCATCAAGACGGTGGGCAAGGTCGCGACACTGCTTGAAACCCTCATCTTTTTGCCGGTGGCGGCCATGTGCGTGATGAGCGTGCGCATGTGGCATCACAACCCGTTCGTACCGTTAGTTCCGCCGCATCAGCCCGTGTTCCAGGTTTTCGGTGTGGGCCTGGCATTGGGATTGTGGCTCTACTCAGGTTACGAACAGCTCTCGACCGTAGCCGAAGAAGTTGAGGAGCCGCAAAAAAGCTATCCACGAGCGCTGGCCTGGGTGGTGCCGCTTTCGATGGCGACGTATTTCGTCCCTACGGCATGCGCCCTGGCGGCACTGGGAAACTGGCAGGACTGGCACACGCGCTACTTTTCCGATGCCGCGCAGTTGATCGGCGGGCCTTGGCTCGGCTTCGCCATGACCATGGCGGCAGCCATTACTTTCATTTCCATTCTCAACAGCACCGTGCTTTCGTCGACGCGCATGCCATTCGCCATGGCTGAAGACGGATATCTGTCGCCCTTCCTTACGCGCCTCCATCCCAAGTTCGGCACGCCATGGGTGGCCATCTTGATCTCCGCTGTGATTTACTCGGTGTTCGCATGGAACACTCTTACGCAGCTGATCTCTGTTTACATCTGGCTTCGGATTGCAACCTCGGTGTTGACCGTACTTTCTGCATGGCAACTGCGACGCAAGCGACCTGATCTGGAGCGCGCCTTTCGCATCCCCTGGGGAAGCACGGGCCTGGCGTACGCAGTGATTGCTCCTCTAATCATGAGTGGGGTCGCGCTGATTGCCAGTGACAAGTTTGGGCTCACGTATGGGCCACTGGTGCTGCTCTTGGGACCTTTGGCTTATTTCTTTTTCCGAAGACGTTTATCGACGTGACCCAATGTGTTTCAGCTGATCCAGTCGAGAATCTTGTAGTAGGCGCCGGCGAAGGGCAGGAACCATGGGCGTCCGTTGTAAAGACCAAGAGGCGCTCCGGGGAATGGAACCTTGGCGTACGGATTTTCTTCCGTGCCGCCGCTAATCTGTTCGGCGATTTTCGCGCCCAGATAAGTTGCCATCGCCACGCCATGTCCCGCATATCCGACCGCGTAGTACATTCCATCCATGCGGCCCGCGTGGGGCATGGTATCGAAGCAGAAATCCAGCGTCCCACCCCAGGCGTATTCCACTCTCACATCGCGCAATTGGGAATACACGCCAATCATTCCGCGTCGCAGGATTTCAGCGCTGCGCCGGATCGTGTTGCTGGTTTCCGGAAAGAACGCTGCACGTCCACCGAACAGCATGCGATTGTCCGGCGTGAGGCGATAGTAGTAGAGATAATGCTTGGAATCGAAAATCATGCGATTGCACGGGCTGAGTTCGTACGCAAGAGCTTCCGGCAGCCGTTCCGTGGCAATAATAAAGGAACCGATAGGAATGATTTTCTTTTGCAGCGCTGGCGTAGTCTTTGAGGTGTAGCCGCTGGTTGCGATGAACACGTCCGTCGCAAACACCTGTCCGCGAGGTGTGACTAGCTGGAACCCCAAGCCGCCCTTGCGGGAAGCGCGCTCAATGCGCTCCACGCGTGTGTTTTCGAAAACATAAGCTCCTGCATTGAGCGCCGCGCGGCCAAGCCCGGCCACGTAGCGCGCAGGGTTCAATCCGGCGCTGACGTCATCGACCATGCCTCCATAGTAGATACCCGATCCGATCTCACTGCGGAGGTCGTTTTTCGCCACAATGCGAAGTCGGTGATTGAATTCCCGCGCGATAACTTCTACCGAGCGAGCGTAAGTATTGAAATGCGATTGCTTGCAGGCAACCTCGAGGTGACCGCAGCGCGAGAAATTGCAATCGATCTTCTCTTCGCCAATAATTTGCTCGACCACATCGATAGAGGCCAGGGAAGCGGCATACATTCGCCTGGTCGCGTCCATGCCATAACGACCGGCGAGCGTCTCGACTCCAAGCTTCATGCCAGTAAGCACCATGCCGCCATTGCGCGAGCTGGCGCCCCAGCCGATAGTATTGGTTTCAAGAACTGCGACCCTGGCCCCCCGTTTTGCCAGGGTTCGAGCCGCGGATAGGCCGGTGAAACCTGCGCCGACAATGGCGACATCCACGCGCTCCGGCAATTCACTCGGAGTGCCGCCAGGCATCTGGACCGTCTCCAGCCAGTAGTTCGACGGATTGAAGTTCGTGATCACCAGACCACCTATTCTACGGAGTTAGCTGCAATTTGGTCACGAATTCCGCCGAGCTTTGCCCCGCGCCCCGGACGGGAGCGTCCGGGGCTACGTGTCGCGTACTACTTATGGTCGCGGTCCTTGTGTCAGGCTTGCCAAGGTGATCCGTGCCCGGTCCGAGCCCACAGTGTTTAACTCGGCTGATTTCTGCAGGTAATTTTCTGCAGCCGCTTTGTCTCCGGACTTCAGCGCGATCTCTCCGGCGTGGCGAAACATCTTTGCGTCTCGAACCCCCACCGCCAGCGCGATTTCGATCTGCTTCCGCGCCTCTCCATATTGGCCGTTTTCGTACAGAGCCCAAGCGTAGGAGTCGAGTGTGAAGACATCTTGCCGGCGTGCGATTTCTCGCTGCGCCACTTCCAGCGCTTTCTCCGGCTGCTTGGCATAGTCCGCGTAGTAGAAGATCAACTCGTGATTGGAATTGTCGCCACGATTGCTTTCGAGCAACGATTTCTGTTCGAACTCGGCAAAAGCCTTGTTCGCATCATCTGTCTTCCCGGCCAGCTGCAACGCCTGTGCCAAGTCGTACAGATTCTCCGCATGAGGAGCTGTGTGATAACGCTGCGTCAGCAAATCCACCGCATCGTCATATCGCTTCTGCTGAATTCTGACTTTTGCCAGATTCCCGAGGGCATAGTGATATCCCGGAAACATGGCCAGGGCCTGTTGCGACAGCCTCTCAGATTCATCGATCTTTCCGATTGCCAGGTTCAGGTGCGCCATTTGGGTCACGATCCAGGCTCCATCTTCGACTTCACCCGGCGGCGTTGATTGGTATGCCATGTTCATCAGTTCCAGCGAACCTTCGATGTCGCCATACAATTCGCGGAGGTACGCAGCCCGCGTCAGGCCAGGGATATTTCCTGGCTTCAGATCGAGCATCCACTGCGCCGCCTTCTCAGCGTCGTTGTAATTTCCGAGCTCCACATTGGCGTCGGCGAGAAAGCCGTAGAGCATCACGTCGTCGGGCATTCTCTGGTTCAGCTTTTTCGCTGCATCAAGCGCCGCGGCGAACTCATGTTTGCCCAGCAGAAGCCAAACGTGAATCCTCTGGCCATCAAAATTATCGGGGGCGATGTCGAACGATTTCTGTAACGTCTCCTCAGCCAGCGCATAGAACTTAACGTCGGATGTCTCGCGCGCCCGCCGTGAGAGTGCCAGAGCCAGTGCGTTGTATGCCTCGAAATCTTTCGGGTTTTTGTCGATTAGCTTTCTCGCCTGTGCCATACTGCGCTCGGCAGGAGAGAGCTGGGTTTCAGCAGGGGTGTTCGGGCTTTGTGCAAATCCGGCAACCGTGCCCAGAAACAACAGTAGAAGAGCAGCAATTCGTTTCATGACATTCCTCTCTTGAGTCTTAGAATCGTTGGGGAAAATCCGTGGCCGCCGTTACTCCTCAGCGGCCACGAAGCCGGCTTACTTCACCGGGCAAATATCATTGGCTTGGCCGGAGCAACCTCGCTGTCCGGGGCCAATGTGGTGGCTGTCACGCCCGCTGTGAGCCGGTTTCACCCACGGGAACGTGGTGCCGTAACCGACGTCGTTGAGTTGCACGCCGTCACCGATGCGCGTGCCGTATTTCGTGGCGTTGACCAGGATGCCACCCACTGCGCGAGCGGCGATATCAACAACGTCGTCGATCGGTCGCCTGCCGTCCGGAAATCCAGCCAGATCTCCCACCAGAAACCCGAGACGCTTTTGCCTGCC
>Ga0209415_10016392_pt1 | contig 11913 bp, 12 predicted proteins | sample PeaSoiSIISIP2007_FD_187696 | JGI IMG/M metagenome (GOLD analysis project Ga0209415, IMG submission 187696) | Peat soil microbial communities from Weissenstadt, Germany - SII-SIP-2007 (SPAdes) (version 2) | ecosystem: Environmental > Terrestrial > Soil > Wetlands > Peat | place: Germany... | reverse complement strand
CGGCCCGGGCGAGTGGCCAGCCGCCGGAGATCCCGAACATCACCGTCCATCTGCCGCTCTTCGGTTGGTACCACGACGTCACCGGCCGCCACGAGCTGCGCTACTGGGACGGCAAGCACTGGAGCGACCTCGTCGCCGACCAAGGCGTACGGACGAGCGATCCGCTCGACACCCCGCACCCACCACCGGCAGGACCACCGCCCTCCGCCTAGGTCAGCGCTCGCTCGGGTGGCGCCGCCGGCGCCGGCTCGGGGCGGACATCAAAGTGAAACCGCCGGGGCCCTTCAGAGATCCTTTTCGGGGAGCGCCTCGACGTTCACGTCGCGGAAGGTGACGACTTTCACCGAGGAGACGAAGCGGGCGGGACGGTACATGTCCCACACCCACGCGTCACCGAGCTCGACCTCGAAGTACGTCGTCTCGGCGTCCCGCTGCGGAGTGACCTTCACCTCGTTCGCGAGGTAGAAGCGGCGCTCGGTCTCGACGACGTATCGGAACATCGGGAGCACCGCCCGGTACTCCTGGTAGAGCGCCAGCTCGATCTCGGCCTCGAACTGCTCGAGATCCTCCTCCGCGCTCACCCTCGCTCCTCCATCGGAGACCTCCGCTCGAACAATCAGCGCGCCTGACGGCGCTCTTTGATCTTCGCGGCCTTACCCACGCGGTCGCGAAGGTAGTAGAGCTTGGCGCGCCGCACGTCCCCGAGCGTGACGACCTCGATCTTGGAGATGATCGGCGAGTGGACCGGGAAGGTCCGCTCGACCCCCACCCCGAAGCTCACCTTGCGCACGCTGAAGGTCTCACGTGCCCCCGAGCCCTGGCGGCGGATCACCGCTCCCTGGAAGACCTGGATGCGCTCGCGGTTGCCCTCGACGACGCGCACGTGCACGCGGAGGGTGTCGCCCGGCCGGAACGAGGGAATGTCATCGCGAAGAGCGGCGCGGTCAACGAGATCGGTCGGGTTCATCGCGGGCTCCTCAGGTGGCACTCGGACCGAATTGGCGCCTCGGCGCCGGTCAGCAGGCGCTAGAGAGGATAGCCGTGCTCGGCGAGGAGCCGCACCTCGGCCTCGCTCAGGCCCCCGCGGCGCGCGATCAGGTCGGGCCGGCGCTCGAGCGTGCGGTGGAGCGCCTCCGCGTGGCGCCACCGCGCGACGCGCTGGTGGTCGCCGCTGCGGAGGACCTCAGGGACCTCGAGTCCCCGGAAATCCGCCGGTCGGGTGTACTGCGGGTACTCGAGGAGCCCGTCGGAGAAGCTCTCCTCCTCGACCGACGCCTCGTTGCCGAGCGCCCCGGGCACGAGCCGGCACACCGCCTCGATGACGACGAGGGCCGCGAGCTCACCGCCGGAGAGCACGTAGTCCCCGATCGACAGCTCCCCATCGACGAGATGTGACGCGACCCGATCGTCCACACCCTCGTAACGGCCGCAGAGCAGCGAGAACGCCGGCATCGACGCGAGCTCTCGGGCGCGCCGTTGGTCGAACGGCACGCCAGATGGGCTCATGAGCAGGAGCGGCCGCGGCGGGTCCGCCCGCTCGACCGCGTTGAAGACCGGCTCGGGGGCGAGCACCATGCCCGCCCCTCCCCCGAACGGCGAATCGTCGACCGAGCGCCGCGCGTCGTCGGCGCCCGCCCGCAGGTCGTGAACGGTCACCTCGAACACGCCGTCGCGTTGCGCCCGGCCGACGATGCTCTCGCGGCAGTAGGTCTCGATCGTCTCGGGGAAGATCGAGAACACCGCGACCCGGAGCGCGGGCCCGCTCATTGCGAGCGCCGAGTCATTGGGAACGTCGAGTCATTGCGAACGTCGGGTCATTGGGAACGTCGGGTCATTGCGAGCGCCGAGTCATTGCGAAGTCAATCGAAGAGTCCCTCGGGGACCTCGACGCGGATCTCCGAGCCCGACACCTCGAGGACGAACCGGACGGGCACGAGTTGCCCGTCGTCGAGCACGAGGAGGTCGCTCGCGGGATTGTCCTGGACGGAGGTGACGAGCCCGCGGACCGTCCCGTCTTGATCGAGGACGGTCTTCCCGATGAGGTCGTGGACGAAGAAGGCACCGGGGTCCTCCACCGCCGGGGCGAGGAGCAGGCCGTTGCGCAACCCCTCCGCGGCGTCCACGCCGTCGACGCCGACGAATCGCACGAGATAACGCCGACTGTGGGGATGGGCGGACTCGACGACGACCGGGCGTTCGCCGTTGCCGCCCGCGGCGGCGAGCACGAGCTCGGTGCCCGGAGCGAGACGCTCCAGGCGGTTCGTGACGAGCTCGACCACGACCTCCCCCCGGAGGCCGTGCGGTCGGACGACCCGCCCGATCTCGAGGAGGCCCACGGGGGTGCGCTCAGTCGACGATGTCGACCGTGGCGTCGGTTCCGTCTCGCGCCGCCGCGGCCCTCACCAGGGATCGGAGCGCTTGGGCCACCCGACCGCGGCGGCCGATGATGCGACCCATGTCCGGGGGGGAGACATGCAGCGACAGCCGGACCCCGGAGCGGTCCTGGGAGACGTCGACGACGACGGCGTCGGGGTCGTCGACGATCGAACGGGCGACGTGTTCGAGCACGGCGCGGGCGGTTCCGCCGCTCAGGCGGTTGACCCCGTCGTCCGCGCCACGCTCCTCGGGAAGGTCCTCGTCTGTGTCGTCGTCGTCCTCGTCGTCGTCGTCCTCGACGAGGTCCTCGTCGTCGTCGGAAAGGTCGTCGTCATCCGCGTCGGAGAACGTCGGTGCCTCGAAAGGGGAGGAGTCGCTCATCTCGTCACTCCGCCGGCGCGGCCGGCGTCGCGGCGACGGGTGCGACCGGTGCCGGTGCGCCCGAGTACGTCGCCCAGGCCCCGGAGACCACGAGCAGCTTGCGGACCGTGTCGGTCGGCTGGGCACCCTTGCGCAGCCACGCCACCGCCTTGTCGTTGTCGACCTTGATGGCGGACGGCTCCTCGCGCGGCGCGTAGGTGCCGACGATCTCGATGAACCGCCCGTCGCGCGGCGAATGGCTGTCCGCCGCGACGATCCGGTACGTCGGCTGCTTCTTCTTCCCCATCCGCATCAAGCGGAGCTTTACGGCCACGTCGGTCCTCTCTCGTTCTCTCTCGTGATTCCTGGCGATCTTGCAGGACTAGCGCGCGGAGCGCGCCCCGCGCAGCGGCGGTGTCACCCGTCCGCCCTTGACCTTCTGCTTGCGGTTCGCCGAGCGGGCCATCCCGCCGACGATGCCGGAGGAGCGCATCATGCGTTGCATCTCCTTGAACTGGCGTAGCAGGTTATTCACGTCCGAGGTGGACGTGCCGCTCCCGTTCGCGATACGGAGCCGGCGCGAGCCGTCGATGACGGCCGGGTCCTCCCGCTCGTCCGCGGTCATCGACCTGATGATGGCCTCCACGCGGGCGACGTCGCGGTCCTCGATCGAGACGTTCCGCATCTCCTTCGGCAGCCCCGGCATCATCCCGAGCAGGCCCTGCAGCGGACCCATCTTCTTCACCTGCTGCAGCTGGTCGTGGAAGTCCTCGAGGGTGAACCGCCCCGAGCGCAGCCGCGCCAATGCCTGCTCGGCCACGCCCTCGTCGTATTCGCGCTCCGCGCGCTCGATGAGCCCGAGCATGTCGCCCATGCCGAGGATCCGGCTCGCCATGCGGTCGGGGTGGAACGGCTCGAAGTCCTCGACGCGCTCCCCCGTCGACGCGTAGGCGATCGGCTTGCCGACCACCTCGCGGACCGAGAGCGCCGCGCCGCCGCGGGCGTCGCCGTCGAGCTTGGTGAGGATCACCGCGTCGAGGCCGAGCGCCTCGTTGAACGCCCGGGCCGATCGCACCGCGTCCTGGCCGGTCATCGCGTCGACGACGAGGAAGCTGTAGGTCGGTGAGACCGCGGCTGACACGCGCCGCACCTCGTCCATCAGCTCCTCGTCGATCGCGAGACGCCCCGCGGTGTCGACGATGACGACGTCACGGCCGACGCGGATCGCCTCCGCGACCCCGCCCCGGGCGACCGCGACGGGGTCGCTGTCCTCGGAGAAGACCGCCGCGCCGACCTCCCGGCCGAGCACGCGCAGCTGTTCGACCGCGGCGGGACGCTGCAGGTCGGCCGCGACGAGGAGCGGGTGGCGACCCTGCTGGCGGAGCAGCCGGGCGAGTTTCGCGGCCGCGGTCGTCTTGCCCGAGCCCTGCAGCCCCGCGAGCAGGATCACCGTCGGCGGCCGGGACGCGAACTGGAGGCGGAAGCCCTCACCCCCGAGCGTCGCCGTCAGCTCCTCGTTCACGATCTTGATGACCTGCTGGGCCGGTGAGAGGCTGCGGGACAGCTCCGCCCCGCGGCAGCGCTCGCGGATCGCGTCGGCGAGGCCGGTTACGACCTCGAGCGCGACGTCACCTTCGAGGAGGGCGACGCGGATCTCCCGGAGGACTTCCTCGATCTCGGCGTCGCCGAGGCGCCCCTTGCCGCGCAGCTTGGTGAAGATCGCGTCGAAGCGATCGGTGAGCGTCTCGAACACGGAAGTGAAAGGTTACCTGGCCATCCGGCCGCTCCCTCCGCGTCCGGCCCTGCGCCGCGCGGTGGCGGGCACGCGCGGGCCACGGGGTCAGCCGATCAGCGCCTCGGCGAATTCCGCCGGGTCGAAAATCACGAGATCGTGCTCGCCCTCGCCGAGGCCGACGAGCTTGATCGGCAGGCCGAGGTCCGCCCGGATCGCGAGCACGATCCCGCCCTTGGCGGTGCCGTCGAGCTTGGTGAGGACGATCCCGGTCACCCCGACCGCCTCGGCGAACTGTCGCGCCTGGACGAGCCCGTTCTGACCCGTCGTGGCGTCGATGACGAGGAGGACCTCGGTGACGTGCCCCGGGTCTCGGTCCGCGACCCGGCGGATCTTCTCGAGCTCGACCATGAGGTTGGTCTTGGTGTGCAGGCGGCCCGCGGTGTCGGCGAGTACGAGGTCCGCGTTCTTGGCCGCGGCGTGGCGGATCGCGTCGTAGACGACCGAGGAGGGGTCCGCGCCGTCCGCACCCTCGACGAGGTCGGTCCCGGTCCGCGCCGCCCACGCGGCGAGCTGCTCCCCTGCCGCGGCGCGGAAGGTGTCGCCCGCGGCGATGACGATCTTCCGGCCCCGGTCGGACTCGCGCCTCGCGAGCTTGCCGATGCTCGTCGTCTTCCCGACGCCGTTCACACCGACGAAGAGCCAGACGCTCGGTGCCTCCTCGCCGATCACGAGCTCGGTCTCGTCGCCCGCGAAGAACGAGACGATCGCCGTGCGCAGGGCTTCGATGAGCTCGTCGGGGGCCTTCCCCCGGGCCTCGGATCGCAGCTCAGCCATCAGCTTCGTCGTCGTCGGGAGGCCGACGTCGGCGAGGATGAGGGCCTCCTCGAGCTCGTCGAGGACCGCGTCGTCGACCCGGCCCCGCGAACGGATGGCCGCGAACGGGGCCGCGAGCGCCCGCCGGGCCCGCCCGAGCCGTCCCGGCATCGAGGGTGTCTCGTCCTCGTCGGCCCCGGCTTCGGGCGGAGCCGGCGCAGCACCTCCCGCACCGCTGCCGTCGTCGGACCCGGTGGCCAGAGCCTCGTCGGGCGGTGGCCCCTCGGACTCGATGACCGCGTCGCGCCCGGTTGAGCCTTGCGGACCGGGCGCTTGGTCGCTCTCGGCGACCTCGTCGGGGCCGAGGTCCTCAGTCGCCTCGTCGGGCGCGACGTCGCCTCGTTGCCGCCTCCGGAACACGGGCCGAGACTACCGGCGGCGGTCGGGGAGCTCTTTCAGCCGACGTGCGCGGGCGAGCGCTCGACAGGCTCCGCGCCGTCGCCGAGCGGGGGTGCGCTGACGGCGCGTACAGCCTTCGGACGCTCGCTCACGACCTTCGACGCGCCACCGGGTTGCATCGACACCCCGTACAGCGCGTCGGCGATCTCCATCGTGCGCTTCTGGTGGCTCACGATGAGCAGCTGGGCCTCGCGGCGGAACTCGGCCACGAGGCTGAGGAACCTCCCGAGGTTGACGTCGTCGAGCGCCGCTTCCACCTCGTCCATCACATAGAAGGGCGAGGGTCGGCTGCGGAACACCGAGAACAAGAACGCGGTCGCGACGAGCGAGCGCTCGCCACCGGACAACAGCGACAGCCTCCGCACGGTGCGGCCGGCCGGCCGGGCCTCGATCTCCACCCCGGTCTCGAGGAGGTCGTCGGGGGCGGTCAGGCTGAGCTGGCCCGACCCGCCCGGGAACAGCGTCGAGATGAGGTGCTCGAAGTTCATCTCGACATCCGCGAACGCCTCGGAGAAGATCGACACGATCTCCTGGTCGATGGCACGGATGACCTGGTTCAGCTCGCGCCGGGCGCTTCGTGCGTCCTCGATCTGGCCTTCGAGGAACTGGCTTCGCTCGATCAGCTCGGCGAGCTCCTCCTTGGCGAGCAGGTTCACCGGCCCGAGCTCGCGGAGCTCTCGCTCGAGCGCCCGGCGGCGCGAGGCGAGATCCGCACCCTCCTGGCTCGGCGGACGGGGGGCCGCGAGCGCCTCGGCCACGGTGACGTCGAGCTCGCGACGGACGACGTCCGCGAGGGTCTCGTGGCGGACCCTCGCCTCCGCGAGCTCGATCTCGACCCGCTGGTGGCGCTCGCGGCACCTCTCGGTCGCGCGCTCCACGTCGTCGCGCTCGCGGCGAAGCGCCGTGAGGCGTTCCAGTCGCTGCTCGGAGCGGGCGTGGCGTTGGCGTCGCTCGGAGTCGAGGTCGCGGCGCACCGCCTCGACACGGCCCTGCGCGGCGGCGAGCTCGGCCTCGAGCGCGGTGAGCGCCGCGGTGGTCGAGCGCAGGCCCGCGCGGCGGTCCGAGGCGTCGCTCTCGGTGGCCCGGCGGGCCGCGATCTGCCGCTCGGTCTCCTCCACCCGGGAGCCGAGGAACGAACGCTGCTCGGCGACCGCCGCGGCCGCGACGTCGAGGTCGTGGCGCTGTTCGGCGAGCGTGCGGGACCGCTCGTCGAGTTCGCGTCGCGCCGCCTCGGCGAGGAGCGCGGACTCGCGCTCGCGCTCGGCCTGCGCCTCGATCGCGCGAAGCGTCTGCTCGGACTGCGCGACGAGGGCTCCGATCTCCTCTGCCCGGCGGCGCGCGCCCTCGGCTTCTTGCTCGGCCTGGGTGAGCTCGGGTCCGAGGTGGTCGAGCACGGCCGCGCACTCCGACAGGGTCTGCTCGGACCTCGCGGCGTCGTTCGTCAGCCGGGAGAGCTGCTCGAGGGTCCGCGCGAGCTCCGCCTCGGCACCGGCGAGATCCCGCACCAGCGCGGCCCGGGTGACCTCGAGGCCCGAGATGCGGCCTTCGAGGGAGGCGAGCGCGCCCCGTGCGGCGTCGAGGGCAGCCCGCGTCGCGCCCGAGCGCGCCGCGCCGATGCGCCATCCCCCCGGCGAGAACCGGTCCCCCTCCGCCGACACGACGACGTGCCCCGGGGCCGACAGCGCGAGTTCGAGCGCGTCCGCGAACCCGCCCCGGGCGAGCACGATCCCCCCGAGCAGGTCCTCGAGGAGACCGCTCACCGAGGGGTCGACGGCCCGCACATGGGAGAGCAGCCACTCACCGCCCGCGGGCGGCGCGCCGCGGTCACGGCGGTACGGCGCCGTCGCCGCGAAGAGCACGTGTCCGGCGCCGGAGGAATCACGCAGCCGCCGCAGCGCCGACGCCGCGGCCTGCGCGCCGTCGACCACGATCGCGTCGAGCGCGTCGCCGGCCGCGGCCGCGAACGCCGTCGCGGCCTGCTCGTCGACCTCCACGAGCTCGGCGAACGGGCCGAGCACGCCCGCGACGCCGGCGAGGCGTTCGGCGCCGGCCCGCTCGCGGATCTCCTCGAGCGCGATCGAGAGGGCCTCTTCCCGGCCGAGCAGTCCGAGCCGCTCCTCGTTGAGGGCCGACAGCTCGTCTTCGGTGGAACGAAGCGCGCCACGGGCCCGCGCCACCCGGCCCTCGCCGACGAGACGGGGGCCCGCCAGGGCCTCCGCACGTGCCGTCGCGTCCGCCAGTGCGACGCTGGCCGCGTCGTGCTCCGCGGTGATCTCGTCCCGGCGCGCCCCGAGCGAGCGCCGGCGCTCGAGCGCGGCCGCGGCGTGGGTCGTCGCGACCGAGAGGGCGTCGCGTCGCTCCGCGAGCGCCGCGCGCTCGAGGGCGGCATCCTGTGAGGCCGTCTGGTCCGCCGAGCCGAAGCGCTCCCCGTAGGCGGACTCGGCGAGCGCGAGCGACGCCTCTTCCCGGGCGAGCTCCTCGGCCTTCGCCTCGTGCGCCGCGGCGGTGGCCGCGGCCTCGGCGAGGGCCGTCCGCAGACTCTGGGCGAGGTCCTCCAGGTCCGCGCCCGCGGCCGCTTCGTCGAGGGCGGCGATGAGCGAGGACGCGGCACGGCGGCGCTGCAGCATCAGCGCCGCGAGCCCCTTTGACCGCTCCTCCAGGCGCTCCAGCCGGGAGATCGTGACGCTGAGCGCCTCGGTCGGGTCCGAGCCGAGCTCGTCCTCGGCGAGATTGATCGCGACGCCGAGCTCCTCGCGCCGGCGAACGAGGCGCTCCGCCTCGGCCTCGCCCTCCACCGAGCGGCGCTCGCCGTCGGCGATCTTCGCCGACAGCTCGGCGAGCTCCCTGCCCGACAGGTAGAGCGAGACGGCCCGCAGCTCGGCCTCGAGGGCGTCGTGGCGCGCGGCCGACTCGGCCTGGCGCTCGAGCGGGCGCAACTGACGGCGCACCTCCCGCAGCAGATCGCCGAGCCGGACGAGGCTCTCCTCGGCGGCCTCCAGCCGCCGCACGGCCCGCTCGCGGCGGCGGCGGAACTTGAGGATGCCGGCCGCCTCCTCGATGATCATGCGCCGATCCTCGGGGCGAGCCTGCAGCACGCTGTCGAGCTGGCCCTGGCCGATCAGGCTGTGCTGCTGGCGCCCGACTCCGGAGTCCGACAGGAGCTCTTGGATGTCGAGCAGCCGGCACTCCACCCCGTTCAGGGCGTACTCGCTGTCGCCCGAGCGGAACAGCGTCCGGGAGATCGTCACCTCGTTCAGGTCGACCGGCAGCCGCCGCGACGCGTTGTCGAGGACGAGGGTGACCTCCGCCCGCCCGAGCGCCGAGCGCTTCGCGGTGCCCGCGAAGATGACGTCGTCCATCTTCTGGGAGCGCACGACGCTCGGTCCCTGCGCGCCGAGCACCCAGGCGATCGCGTCGACGACGTTGGACTTGCCCGAGCCGTTCGGGCCGACGACGACGGTCACGCCGGGACCGAACTCGAGCGTCGTCGGATCAGCGAAGGACTTGAAGCCCTTCATGGTGAGCGACTTCAAGAACACCCGCGCAGGCTACCCGGACCGCCCGCCGATTCCTGGGATGCCTGGGCGGTTTTTTCGGTTTTTCACCTCGGGAGAGCCCGCCGCCGGACCACTTCTGCGTGACGACTTCTCGCGTGACGACTTCTGCGCGCGCGACTACTTCTGGCAGTGCGGGCAGAAGTGCGCCGAGCGGCCCCCGACGCTCGAGCGCACGACGGGCCGCCGGCATCGCAGGCACGGCGAACCCGTCCTCCCGTAGACCGCATGCAGGCTCTGGTAGCTGCCGAGGTCGCCGAGCAGACCCCGGTAGCGCTCGTCGGCAAGCGACGAGCCGCCGTGTTCGACGGCGTCGCCGAGGACGGCGGCGATCGCCGCCGCGAGCCGGCCGATGTCGCGCCGGGTGAGGGTGTCGGTGCGGCGCTCGGGCGACAGTCGGGCCGCGAAGCAGATCTCGTCCGCGTACACGCTCCCGATCCCGCAGATCCCGCTCTGATCGAGGAGGAAGGCCTTGAGCGGACGCCGGCGTCCGGCGAGCAGCGTCTCGAGTACCCGCGCGCCGACGCCGTCGACGAGCGGGTCGACGCCGATCCCCGACAGCACGCTCGGCACGCCGCGCTTGTCGAGGTCGCGGGTGACGAAGAGCTCGCCGAAGGTGCGCGGATCGATGAAGCGGAGCTCGCTTTCGTCCTCGAAGCCGATCACCGCGTGCGTGTGGCGCTCGTGCTCGGGGAGCGGCGGCGCGAAGTAGCGCAGCTGGCCGCTCATCCGCAGGTGCCCGACGAGGACGGCGCCGTCGTCGAGGGCGACGAGGAGGTATTTGCCCCGGCGCCCCGCGCCGACGAGCGCCCGTCCCCGCAGCGCCCCGGTGAACTCCTCCGGGCTCTGGCGCCGCACCGTGCGCCTGCCGAGCACGGCGACCTCGGTGACGGTCTTTCCGATCACCGCACGCTCGAGGCCCGCGCGGACGGTCTCGACCTCGGGGAGCTCAGGCACCGTGCGGGCCGACCGGAGCGCCCCCGTCGGGCGCGCCGGGCTCGAGCTTGCGAAGCGCGTCCTCGGCCGCGAGACGCTCCGCCCGCTTCTTCGAGCGGCCGTCGCCCTGCCCCGTCACCCCCGCGGCGGCGACGAGCGCCCGGAAGAACCGCTCGTGGTCCGGCCCACCGGCCTCGACGCGGTAGCTCGGGGGGCCGGCGCCGAGGTGCGCGGCGAGCTCCTGGAGCCGGTTCTTCGGGTCGCCGAGCACGGCCCGGGCCGCTTCCTCCTCGATCGTCTCGGCACACAGATCGAGCACCATCGTCCGCCCGGCGTCGAGGCCGCCGCCGAGGAAGCACGCGCCGATGAGCGCTTCGAGCGCGTCCGCGAGGAGGGAGGCCTTCTGGCGGCCTCCCGAGCTCGACTCGCCGCGCCCGAGCAGGAGCGCGTCGCCGACGCCGAGCGCGGCTGCGACCGGGGCGAGGGCGTCGGTGCTCACGACCGCGGCGCGGATGCGAGCCAGGTCCCCTTCGGGCATCTCGGGGAAGCGTGCGAAGAGCTCCTCGGTGACGACGAGGCCGAGGACCGCGTCGCCGAGGAACTCGAGCCGTTCGTTCGATTCCGCACCGGCGTGCTCGGCCACGTACGAGCGGTGCACGAGCGCGTGGCGGAGCAATTCGTCGGAGAATGACCAACCGAGGCGCTCTCCGAGCTGGCGGCGCGCCGCGTCGCCCTCCTCGGGCGGGGTCGCGGGTGCGGATGCCTGCTCGACGCCCCGGAGACGTCCGGACCGGGTCAGGCGGCCTCGAGCCTCGCGGTCACGTAGTCGACGGCGTCTCGCACGGTGCGAAGGTCCTCGAGGTCGTCGTCGTCGATGCGGAAGTCCGCCATCTCGTCGCGCAGCTCGTCCTCGAGCGCCTCGACGAGCTCGATGAGCGCGAGGGAGTCCGCGTTCAGGTCCTCGGAGAACGAGGACGACTCGCTGATCGAGCCGGGGTCGATCTCGAGGATCTCCGACAGCTGCGTGCGGACGAGTTCGAGCACGTCGTCACGATCCATCGCGCTGGCCTTTCTCGTCCGGCGGGGCGCTTCAAGCGCCCCGATCGTCGAGAGGATGCTAACGGCTCTCCGGGCGGGAGACGGCATCCCGAACGCGCCCGACAAGGTCCCTCTCGGCCATGTCGTGCGCGCCGCGCACGGCGTTGGTGATCGCCTTTCGCGACGAGGAGCCGTGGCTGATGACGCACACGCCCTGCACGCCGAGCAGCATCGCCCCGCCGGTCTCCTCGGGGTCGACGTTCGCCGCGTACGGCACGAGGGCCGGGAGCAGGACATCGCCCGCCGCCCGGGTCTCGGGGCTCGTCGCGATGGCCGAGGAGAGGATGCCGAGGAAGACCTGCAGCGCCCCCTCGAGCGCCTTCAGCGCGACGTTGCCGGTGAAGCCGTCGGTGACCACGACGTCCGCGCACCCCGTCAGCAGATCGCGGCCCTCGACGTTGCCGATGAAGCGGACCCCGGCCCCGGCCTTCAGCCGCTCGTGGACCTCCTTCACGAGCGGACTGCCCTTGGACTCCTCCTCGCCGTTCGACAACAGCGCCACGGAGGGCTCCGCGATGCCGTAGCGGGCGGTCGCGTACGCGGACGCCATCTGGCCGAACTGCACCAGCCAGTCGGCCTGGC
>Ga0209415_10016390_pt1 | contig 11914 bp, 16 predicted proteins | sample PeaSoiSIISIP2007_FD_187696 | JGI IMG/M metagenome (GOLD analysis project Ga0209415, IMG submission 187696) | Peat soil microbial communities from Weissenstadt, Germany - SII-SIP-2007 (SPAdes) (version 2) | ecosystem: Environmental > Terrestrial > Soil > Wetlands > Peat | place: Germany... | reverse complement strand
ACGAACTGCTGCACGGTGAGCACGCCGATCTGGGAGAAGTACGACATGGCCGTCTCGCCGCCGTAGTTCTGCCAGTTGGTGTTGGTCAGGAACGACACCGCCGTGTTGAAGCTCAGCGCCGGCGGCACCGCCCCGAAGTGCTGCGGGTTGAGCGGCAGCGACCCCTGGATCCTGAGCATCAGATAGCCGACGGCGACGAACGTGGCGGAGAAGATGACCAGTGACCCGGCATAGCGCTTCCAGGACTGCTCGTGCTCGGCGTCGGGGCCGGTGTTGAGCAGCCGGTAGAACGGCCGCTCGGCCCAGGCGAGGTAGTGCACCCGGCCCTCGAAGACGGCGGCCATGTACGAGCCCAGGTACCGCCACGTGATCCCCAGGGCGACCACCAGGACGACGATGGTCCAGAAGAAGCCCATCAGAACCACTCAGGCTTGAAGAGAGCCACCCCCAGGTAGATGAACATGATGATGGCGACGGCGAGGAGAATGCCCTGCACGACAGTCATACGTGCTCCAAGCCCCAGATCAGCCCGAGCATCACCAGCGCGAAGGCGATGATGCCGAGCACTGCCAAGAAGTCACCCATGGGGCCAGCTTGAACCGGCCCCGCATGAACGCGCCGTGAACACGACCGCCCGGGCGTGAATAAACCGTGAATGCACCTCGGGCGCACGCGGACCGCCCGCCGTGCCCGGCACGACGACGTGGCTGGTCCTGGGGCTAGTGCGTCGACTTCCGGGCGCGGCCCGTGCCGCTCGACGGGGCCGGCCCGCCCGTGGGTCGGCCGCCCGCGGCCCGCGGCGTCGTCGACCTTGTGCCCCGCCCGGCCAGGGTGAGCAGCTCCCCGGCGGGCCGGCGGCGGCGGGTGCGCCCGAGCGTGCTCGACCGGGAGGCGATCTCCACCACGTTGGTCATCACCTCGCCGAAGGTGTCGGGATCGGCGATGAGCCAGGCGTGCGACCCCTCCACCGTGACGGCGTGGGGTCCACCGAGCGTTTCGCACATCTCCTCGAAGGCCTGACGGGTCACGATGCGGTCCCGGTTGCCCCACAGCACCACGACCGGGAGCCGGCGGGCCTTCAATTCCTGGAGCTCGGTCGTCAGGTCGGCGCTGCGGGCCAGTCCCGCCACCCGCAGAAAGGCCCGGGGATCGCGCAGCACGTCGGGGGCCGCCTCGGCCAGGATCACGGGCAGGACCCGGCGCGCCTGGGCGAGCGGCCACAGGTCGCCGGGGAAGTGCAGGCCCCAGTCCCACAACGGACGCTGGGCCATGGTCCGGAGCCGCGTGCCGCGCTGGGCCCACGCCGAGGCCCCGATGGAGTTGACGAGCACGAGGCCGCGCACCCGCCGGGGGTGTTCGTGGGCGAGCACGATCCCCACCCCGCCCCCGAAGGAGTGGCCCACGACGACCGCCGGCTCCGTGGTCCCCACGGCGTCGAGGAAGGAGGCGACCCAGGCCGCGAATCCCGGCAGCGTCCAGGCGTCGGCCTCGAGGCCGGCCGTGCCGCCGAAGCCGGGGAGCGCCGGGGCGAGCACCCGCACGCCCCCGGCGGCGAGCCGGGCCAGGCTCCGCTTGTAGACACGGTGGTTGAGCCCCCAGCCGTGGAGGAACACCACCGGCGGGCCCGAGCCGGCCTCGCCGTAGGCGGCCGGGCGGCCGGCCACCTCGATCTCCTTCCACTCCAGCCAGAACGTGCGGTCCGGGGACGGTCGGGACGCCCCGCGCCTCTGCTCGGCGACCTGGGTGGGAACACCCTCCATCCCCCTCATACGTCCACCCTGGAACCCGTTCGGGACCGCGCCCAGGGTCCAAGGTCCCGGGGAGGGGTCGCGCCCGGAATTTCCTCGACCCGGAATGGGACGAAGATCCGTTCATCGTGCATTCACGGCCCCGTGGTTGCCTTCCTGGGAATCAGCTGAAACAATTTCCCGCCGGCGACGACGAACGCACACCAACCCGGCGATCCATCCGGAGGACGGCCTGTGGACCCATCGCGCGCACCCTCTCCGCCGTCGCTGGCCGAGGAGCAGCAGCAGCTCACGCGCAACCGCATCAAACGCGCCGCCATGGCGGTCGTCGGCCACCATGGCTTCGCTGCCACCGTCGACGAGATCGCGCAGCTGTCGGGGGTGAGCCCGCGCACGATCTTCCGGCACTACGCCAGCCACGACAACCTGATCGTGGCCACCGTCAAGGACATGTTCAAGGCCTGCGGACGTCGACCGATCGCCGGGCTCGTCCAAGCCGAGGACGACCTCGACGCCTGGATCGACGGTCTGGCGCTGGCCGTCCACACCCGTAACGCGGAGATCCTGGGGGAGGCGTTCTGGGACATCCACGCCCCCCAGCGCGAGGCCTCCGAGTCGCTCGCCGAAGTGGCCGAGCTCCGGCGCCAGTGGAGGGTTCGGGGGGTCCGCCGCCTGGCCAAGATCGCCTGGGAGTGCGCGGGCGGCACCGGTCCACCACCGCACCAGCTCGACATGGCCTTCGCCCTGAACTTCTCGGCCTTCACCACGCAGGCGCTCATGATCGACTTCGACCAGACACCCGAACAGATCGCGGCGCTGACGGCTGACATCGTGAAACTGGCGATCCGGCGGGCGGTGACCACGTAGCACCGGCCGTCCCGCGGATGGTGCGTCGGGGACTTCCGGTAGCGTTGAGGTACGAGCCGGGAGCGTCACCATGAAGCCGTTACTGCAGCCATTCGGCCCCGCCGGCCAAAAGGGAACCGAGCCGACCGGTCCCGGCGGCCGCGACCCCGGGACGGTCGGCGGGTCGGTCATGCCCGACGGCGTGCACGTCGCTCCGACGCCGATGGCTCCGGTGCCCGTGCCCCCGCCCCCGACGCCGCACGTGGCGCCGAGCCTCCTGCTGCTGCTGTAGCCGAGGGCGCCCGCATGGCCGGAGGGGGGTTCGGACCGTGACAGGCTGGGAGTACGCGCACCTCACCGCCGGGTTCGACGTCGCCTCTCAGCAGTGGACGCTCACCCTTCGGCTGCCTGGCCGTGATATCGAGCGGACCGTTGTGACGGGCATCATGTGGGTGAGCGACGTGCTAAACGATCTCGGCAAGGACGGTTGGGAGCTGGTCGACCGCAGCGCCACGGGGACAGGCGGCAACGCCTTCGTGACCGGGTGGCAGTTCATCTTGAAGAGGCCGACCGCCTGAGGACCGGCGCGTGGCGCGAGGCCGTCCCCACGTCGCAGTCGGTCCGACGATCACATGACGCCCACCAGCTCCTGCAGCGCCGCCATCTGCTCGACGTAGTGCGCCCGCGAGTGGTGGCGGAAGCGGAGGCTGAACCCGGTGGCGCCCAGATCGACGAGCGTCCGCAACGCCTCCACCGTCCCGACGGGGTCGGCGGAGGGGTCGAGCGGCGGCTCCGGAGCGAAGATCATCTGCAACGGGACCGGGCGCGCCTCGATGAGATCGCGGATCTCGGGATCGGCGAGCAGCGCCCGGAAGTCGTCGGCCAGGAGCCGGAACGGGATCCAGGCGTCACCCAGAGCGATGGCCCGCCGCAGCGAGCGCCTGGTCCGACCCCCGACCCAGATCTCGAGCGGCCGCGGCAGGCCCGAAGGGTCGACGACGAAGTCGGAGAAGCGGAAATGCGTCCCCTCGTAGGTGGGTTCGAGCTCGCCCCACGCCGCCCGGATGGCGCGCAGGGAGTCGTCGGCACGCTCCCCACGCCCTTCGAAGGGGTGCCCGAGCAGCTCGAATTCGGGCTGCAACGAACCCACGCCCACTCCCAGGATGACCCGGCCGTGGCTGATGACGTCGAGCGTGCCCCACCGCTTCACGATCTCGAGCGGGTGGTGGTAGCTGAGGACCACGACGTGGCCCAACAGCGACACCCGCTCGGTGTGGGCGGCAACATGGCTGAGCGTGGCGATGGGGTCCCAGTACCGGGGCCCGCGCACGCCGGTGGCTTCCCGGGGGATGGCGATGTGCTCCGACGCCGCCACCCAGTCGTAGCCCAGACGCTCGGCTTGCTTCGTCACGAAGACGATGTCGTCGATGCTCCCCGTCGACTCCCACGAGGGAGGATCGAAGCGGGGGTTGATGTGCACCACCGGGGTGACGATGCCAAGGCGTAGCTTCATGTCGGCCTCCCGTCAGGATCGACGACTGCGGTCATGGTGGAGACACGGCGGATGCCGCAGGCCGCGTCGAGTAGGGTGTGGTCGCGTCCGGGCAGGCTCGACGGCACCCGCCGCCCTTCAGCCCCGCCTCTCCCCGTGCCGATGCCCTTTCCATGTGCCCGGAGCAACCGGACCGCCCCGACGATCCCGACCCGAGGGGCGACGAGCCCGGACGCTCCCCCACCGTGGCGTCCGGAGGTGGGGGGTCGCCGACACCGGGGATGGGCCCGAACGAGGCGCCGGTGCGAGATCGGGGCGGGGACGGCCGGATCTCGGCGGCCCACGCCGTCGCCTCGTTTCTCGAGGTCCGGGAGACCGTGGTCATGAGAGAGGCCCGGGAGCGGGCCCGGGAGCGGGCCCGGGCCATACGGCGCCGGGAAGTGGAGCAGGCGGCCGTCGCCACGTGGCTGCGCGACCGCCAGGCGTGACCCACGAGCCGGGAGCACCACACCGCACCGTGCACACCCCGGCGGCGGTGACCGCTCGCCGGCCGGGAGCCGTCTAGCGCGGGTCGCGCCACATCGCCCACAGCATCGGGCCCCGGGGGACCTGCATCTCCTCGGTCACCACGAATCCGTGGCGCGCGTAGTAGGCGATGTTCTGCTCCTTGGACGCCTCCAGGTAGACCCGCTCGCCGGTCCGGTCGCACCGGTCGAGCACCTGGGTGAGCAGCGCCGTGCCCACTCCCTTCCCCTGGCATTCGGGCTCGGTCCCCAACATCTGGAGGTACCAGTGGGGCTCGCGGGGATGGTGGCGGTCGAAGTACATGAGCCCCGAGGCGCACACCGCCAGCCGGCGCCGGAGCAGGCGCGCCATCGTGAACCCCATCTGGGTGTTCACCCACCAGCCCAGGGGGAAGGTTCCCGGGGGGTTCCAGAAGGCGGCACCTTGGAGGTCGTCCGTGGTGTACACCTCGTCCAGGGCCAGCGCGGGTCGGAGGAGCGCCGTGAACAGGCCCGCCAACCGCTCGGGGCGGCCGGCCGGCCGGGGGAACATCCACGTCATGAGGGGGTCGTCGTCGAATGCCCGGGCCAGCATCCCGGCCAGCGCGGCCACGTCGGTCCGGTCGGCCTTGCGCACCTGGATTCCCGCCCCCGCCTCCGGCTGCATCGGTCGGCGATCCTACGCCTCACGGCGTCGGAAGGAGCTCCTGGTGCCACGTGGCGCCCTCAGCCCGGGCGGCGGCTCAGACCACCCGACGCAGGGCGTTGTGATCGGTGTGCGCGAACGGCTCGGAGAACTCGTTCATCCGGAGCATCGTGGTCTCGTCGTAGGACCAGGTGCCTTCGCCGACGGTGATGGTGACCTCGTAGCTCAACGTGCTGGCGTTGCCCGCCAGGTACCGGTTCTCGCCGATGGTGTAGCCCGCCTCGCCCTGGGCGGCTGCGAGCGTGAAGCTCGAGGCATCGGGGGCTGCGGTGCCCCCGGCGAGCACCGTGATCCCGCGCGGGACCACGAAGCAACGAGTCACCTCGCTCGTTGCCGCGTCCCACAGCCAGTAACCGACCTCGGTGTGAAAGGGGTTGTCCTCGTCGCCCCGCCACATGGCCGTGCGGTAGTCGAGGCCGTACAGGTGTTGGGAGCCGTTGTCGACCGGCCCGAACGGCTTCAACGAGCATTTCTCACGGTACGGGGTCCCGAGCACCTCGCCCCGGGCGTGGGAGAAAGCGGCGTCGAGACCGCCGTCGCCCTCCCAGTCACCGGCCAGCGGCCCGAGAGGACCCCATGCATTCGTCATGGCTCAGACACTACCTACGAGACAGGAGAGGAAAGAAAATCGTCACCCTCGGGTCGTCGAACCGAGTTGGCGACGATCGAGGGCGATGGTGAACAGGGGGAGCTCACGCTCGCCCGTGCTGTGCTCCCACTCGCAGGACTCCAGGGCATCGAGTGGTTCCGGTGCATCTTCGTCCGGCGTGGTCCTGAGGGACTCGGTTCCGCACCAGCATCGGTACCGTTGGCAGAAGACCGGCTCGCCGAATGTACTGACGACGTAGAACAGGTCGCCTCCGGCCAGCCGGCCGAGCACCGCCGCCATCGGCCACCGGTCCGGTGCGCCCGGCTTCGGCGCCGTGCCGATCCCGGTGATGTGCCGGTGCCCCCAGTTTGTCTGCGACCGCTCTGCACACACGACCTGAAACGCTTCAGGCATGGCTACTGCCTTCCCGGGCATCTCCCTGGGAATCCCCGCTCAATCACGCATAAGCACATGGTACGACGGCTGCGGCTTCTTGGCATCGGTGGGGGCCGCGTGGAGGGACAACTTCGGCACAACAGTACCCGCCGAGGCACGAACGCCGAGCTGTCCTCTGCAGACTTCAACCGGCGGAGTCCACTGCAACTTCGAGCGCAGTACACACTTCGCTCATTCGTGCGTCGCTGAGCCGCCCGAGGCGTTCGACGAGTACCGCAACGGAGACACTCTCAACGGCGTCGAGGTTTGTAGCGCATCGTCGTGGAACCGGATCGTCTCCGGGCTCGAGCACGACTTCGCTCAGGAGACCGCGAATCGTCGTCGTGCACGGGGCAACGAGGGCTCGGTGAAGCCTCGGGATGGCGACGTCGCGGGACAGGACGACAACCGGGCGGCGCCCGATGTCCGGAAGCTCGCACCACCACACTTCCCCTCGAACGGGTTGGGGCATCATGACGCAGCGGCAGAGTCACGGAACGAAGCCAAGTCACCCCACTCGTCGGGTTCGTCGAGCGGGTGTCGCTCGTAGACGCTGTAGGCCGCATCGATCTCAGTGGCTCTGTGCCGTGCCACCAGCGCCCGCAGTGCTTCATCCAACAGCGCTGCGTCGGTGAGCTGCGAACGCAGCCGCCTCGCGGTCCCCAGGAGATCCTCGTCGACGGTCGTGCTGACTCTCACGCGGGTCATGCCATCATCATGCCACAACAATGCCACCCGAAAGGGACACCGACCGGCCACCGCCTGGTTTCGATCGGTCCCTCCACCGGTCATCCCGTCTGCTCACACAATGTTCGCGAATCGTTCACAAAGGCGCGTGGCACATATCGACAGTTTGCTTGTACGGTGCCACCCGCCGGTCGAAGCTGGGTGCATCGCAGATTGCGTGACCCTCAAGGTCACGGACCGTGGCCCCACGTAGTTCCTGTTCGTCGTGCGACACGGCCCAGCAAAGGAGGCTTACGCAGTGAAGTCGACTCGCTCGTGGCGCGTGGGACGCCCACGTCCCGCTGTTCCCATGATGGTGACGATCGCCATGTTCTTCCTGGCGACCGGCGGTTCGTTGGTGGCGTTGAGCACAACGTCGAGCTCCATAGCCGCTGCCGCGGGGCCGGCGGTGGTTCTCGGAGCAGGCCCCTACACCAATGGTGAGACCATCACCGTCTCCGGGACGGGCTTCCCAACCCGGGCCCAAGACCCGACGGGTCTCTCGATCATCGAATGCGCCGATTCGGGGGGCACCACACCCAACCTTCCGAGTGACGACACCACGTGCGACGCCTCAACGGCCAACCCGCTCCCCGTCCTCACCAACTCGAGCGGAGCGTTCTCGACGTCCTACACGATGACGACGTTGTCGACGACCTCCGGCTCGAACATCAACTGCGACGCGACCCACGACTGCGTCCTGTGGGTCGGCGAGGACTACGTCAACAGCTTCCTGTCGAATTTCGCCTTCTCTGCCGCGTTCGAGATCAGCTCGAGTGGCACGACCACCACCACGGTCGCCCCCACCACGACCACCACCTCGGGAACCACCACGACGACGAGCAGCACGACCACGACGACGGAGACCCCCACCACCACCACCAGCAGCTCCACGACCACCACGGTCGCCCCCACCACGACCACCACCTCGGGAACCACCACGACGACGGGAGCGACGACAACCACGGTCGCCCCCACGACAACCACGAGTGGCACGTCGTCATCGGCCACCCCGACCAATTTGAGGTCGTCACTGCTGGGTGATGGGGAGACGGGTGGGACGATCGTCGTCCCGTCGGAGACAGCAGTGACCGACCAAGCCACCCTGACAGGGGACAACGCGGCGAGTGCGGGTGGAACGGTCAGCTACAACGTCTACTCGCTCACCTTCTCGTTCTTCGGACTCTTTCCCTTCGACGGGGCATCGGGAGGGAACTGGTGGTGGGAGCCGGTCGCCGACGGTGGCCAGGTCACCGTGACGTCGGGCTCCGTGCCAGCCTCGAACCCGATAACGCTCGGTAAGGGGGTCTACTTCTGGCAGGCGCTGTACTCGGGCGACGCTCTCAACGATCCCTCACCGTCCACCGACGGTGTAGCAACGGAGATCGTCCTGCCTCCGCCCAACTGCCCCATCGGGTTCGGCTGGTTCTCGGTGCGTTGCTTCGCCAACGGCGAGGGCTACACCACCGGGCACGGCTACGGCAACGGCTACGGCAACGGCGGGGGCTACGGCAACGGCAACGGCGGTGGCTACGGCAACGGCGGTGGCTACGGCAATGGACGTGGCAACGGCAACGGCAACGGCGGTGGCTACGGTGACGGCCGTAACGGCGGTGGCTACGGCAACGGGGGCGGGCACGACAACTACGGTGGCAACAGCGGCGGGTGGGGCGGCCACGGCTGACGTGGGTCCATCGGCCGCCGTGGCGATGCCAGCCGGGGCTGGACGGGTGGGCAGCTCGGTTGGCTCTGGGCCGGGAAGAAACCAACGGCACTTCCCCGGATGGCCTGGTGACGGGTTAGGTAGCTCCGTGGTGCATCAGTGGTCGATGCCCTCGCACATATTCCCAGCCTGTCGGGGTAACTGAGACAAACCGACCAAGTCCGGCCTGGTGATGACTCGCCACGAATCCTCGGTCGTTGGCGTCCTCCCATACGGGCAAACGAGGACATGACGTCCGCCACGCATCCAGTACCTCGACGTACGGTCGGCCGCTCGGGCCTATCCATTCCAACAGGTCGAGGATCAGCGATTCGATGGAGTCGGTCATGGCTGCCCCCGTGGGAGGTGATGGTCAGAAGATTACCTTGGGTGTCATCGACGAATAGAGTCGGTGCCGATTCGGGAGCGTTGGATCAGGCACACACCGGATGATGCCGAAGGAAGACCATGGCCGCCTCCCATCGCAGGCAGTATGGAGCATGATCCTTGAACATGCTTGTCTCGATGTCATAGACGGGGAGGAGCGCGCCTTCGAGGAGGCGTTCGACCGGGCCAAGCGCATCATCGCCTCGATGCCTGGATTCAATGCATTGCGCCTGGACCGGTGCCTGGAGACCCCGTCGCGTTACCTGCTCTTGGTCGAGTGGGACCGGTTGGAGGATCACACCGAAGGATTTCGAGGCTCGGCCGAGTATCAGGAATGGCGACAACTCCTGCATCATTTCTACAACCCATTCCCGGTGGTGGAGCACTACGAGCCACTTGTCCGCCTTTGACCATGGTGTGGCCAGTCGCCTGCTTCGACACGTTGTGCATCGAGGTCGTGACAGTCGCACCTGCCATTGCGGCAGACCATTAGGACTCCCACGTGAGAGTCACCCGCGATCGTCACAATTGACGAGTCGCCAGGCGGGACATGAGCATTAACCTGCGTGACGCATCACGCACAGGACCGCCGCAGGAAGCTGAACGCGTCCGGCGCCCGGTTTCTGCTCTCGTTCATCTCGTGAGCACAGGATGCGTTCCGGCTGGTCTAAGGAGAGGGGCAGGACGATGTCGAAGGTTTCTGTGGGTCGCAAGATCGTGATCGCTGCGATCACATCGTCCACTTTCGTGACGACCGGGCTCGTGATGTCACCGTCGGCAGTCGCCAAGGTCCACGCCACGCACGAGAGCAAGAACCGCGACCCAGTGATCTACGACAGCACGGTTTCCCCGCTCCCCGGCAGCCTGGAAAGCACAGCCTTCGAGGCTACCGAGACCTCCGAATACGGCAACCAGATCACCTTCGGCGGAACGGCACGGGTTTTGGACAACGTCGTCGTGACCATGGACAGCTTCGCTTGTCAGAGCGGGGGTTCCTTTACTGTTGCCTGTTCCACAACGCCCGGCGCGACATTTTCCGAACCGATTACGTTGAATCTGTACAACGTGGGTGCCAACAACAGTGTCGGGAGTCTGGTGGCGACGGACCGCCAGACATTCAACATCCCCTATCAACCATCTGCTGACCCAAATTACGCTTCTGACTGCAGTGCTCAGGCGGCCCAGTCCGGTCTCAGCATCAGTAACTTTGCAGGGTCTTGGTTCGATACGAACATAGATCCGGTGACTGGTCTGCCCATTGGTTGTTTGGTTGGGTATGCTGCCAATGTCACCTTCAACTTCGGACACGTGACTGTCCCCAACAGCATCGTCTACGGCATCGCCTACAACACCAGTGACTTCGGCTTCCAACCTTGGGGCGACAACACCCCGTGTCACTCATCGTCGGGCGGCTGTGGATACGACGGCCTCAACGTAGCGAATTCGGTGTCGCCACCCGAACCGACAGTGGGTAGCGATCCCAACCTTGGTACAGCCTACTTGGACACCGAAAACGGGCCGTTCTACTGCGACGGCGGGGCAGGAGGGACGGGCACGTTCCGAATCGACGGACGACCCGACACGCAGAACTGCACCGGCACAGGTGCTGCGTTCAACGTGGGCTACAGCTACTCTCTGGCGCAAGGTCTGTGCCCGGGGCAGATCACAGGTGGCAATTTCAATAGTGACCCGGTGTCCACCCCAGGTTTGATCACTGGAACACCACCGTGCACGGTCTCTCCGTACATCGTGCCCGCTGTGCAGTTCAACGCGGTTACAAGCCCCCATGCTGTCATCACCAGCGCCAACAACGCCAGCGTCACCGCGGGCGTACCATTCTCCTTTACGGTGAATACAACAGGGTTCCCCATTCCCCGCTTGACCGAGGTGCACAAGCTTCCCCTTGGCCTCACGTTCACCGACAATGCCGATGGCACGGCGACGATCGCCGGGACGGCCCTGACGAGCGACCGGAACAAGGTCTACAGGGTGATCCTGCGCGCCAACAACCTGCCGGCCGGCGGTCGGAACAGGCAGACGTTCACCCTGACCTTGACCGGAGGGCGCAGCAGGTAGCCATCCCACGCCGCGAACCCTGACCCGAGGCGGCGTAAGATGGCGACTTCCCGATCGTCTCAACGCGGACCTGACGCCCGCCCAGTCGCTCTGCCCTCTTACCCATTCGCCGATGGCGGAGAGCTGTCAGCCGATGGCGATGAGGATCGACGACGTCAACGCCATCTAGGGTTCACGTGCAGGTCACGACGGATGCACAGGAGGACGGGCCATGTCCGGCGGCGTAGCGATCTCACTCATGCTGGCGGTGCCAGACGCTTCTGCAGCCGCCGCCTGGTATGCGGATGCGCTCGGTGCGAACGAGCTGTGGAACCTAGGCTCAGTCATCGGTCTGGAGGTCGAGGGCGCCCCGTTCTTCCTGGCTGAGCCGGAGGGCAACGGATGGAGCAGCCCATCGGACGTTGGCACGACGACTGTTCGAGTCGAAGTGTTCGTCGACGACCCTGACAGTCTGGTTGCCCGCGCAGTAGCGGCGGGCGCAGACGGAAGTCGTGACGCCGTGTGTGATCATGAGACGCTGTGGGGCACGCACAGGCAGGGTGGCTTCTTCGATCCTTTCGGGCACCTGTGGCTCGTAGGCGACAAGTCCCCGCTCAGGCGTTTTCCAACATAAGTCCGGGGGCGCGAGCCCTCGGCGACGGCAAGCGTTGCCGGTCACGGCACGAGACCGTAGCTAGAACTAGCTGGCTAGCTAGAACTACTAG
>Ga0209415_10016389_pt1 | contig 11914 bp, 11 predicted proteins | sample PeaSoiSIISIP2007_FD_187696 | JGI IMG/M metagenome (GOLD analysis project Ga0209415, IMG submission 187696) | Peat soil microbial communities from Weissenstadt, Germany - SII-SIP-2007 (SPAdes) (version 2) | ecosystem: Environmental > Terrestrial > Soil > Wetlands > Peat | place: Germany... | reverse complement strand
GGCGCCGGCTCCTTGACCGCATTGCCGGTCATCGAGACCCAGGCGGGCGATGTTGCCGCCTACATCCCAACCAATGTCATCTCGATTACCGACGGGCAGATCTTTCTCGAGACCGATCTGTTCTATCGCGGCATCCGCCCGGCCATCAATGTCGGCCTCTCGGTCAGCCGCGTCGGCTCGGCGGCGCAGATCCGGGCGATGAAGCAGGTCGCCGGGCGCATCAAGCTGGAGCTCGCGCAATACCGCGAGATGGCGGCGTTTTCGCAATTTGCTTCCGACCTCGACGCGGCGACGCAGCGCTTGCTCGCACGCGGCTCGCGCTTGACCGAGCTCCTGAAGCAGGCGCAATTCTCGCCGGTGCCGGTCGAGGAGCAGGTGGTGGGGATCTTTGCCGGCACCCGCGGCTATCTCGACCGGGTCGGTGTCGACGATGTCGGCCGCTTCGAAGCGCTGATGCTGGGCGATCTTCGCGCCAAACATCCCGAGCTTCTGGACGCGATCCGCAATGAGAGCGAGATCTCGGCGGTGACCGAAAAGGGCCTCTCCGAGTTCTTCGACGGCTTCGCCCGGACCTTTGCCTAGATGCCCACGCTGAAAGAGCTGCGGGTCCGCATCCGCAGCGTCCGCTCAACGCAAAAGATCACCGCGGCGATGAAGATGGTCGCCGCCTCGCGCCTGCGCCGCGCCCAGGAGCAGGCCGAGGCCGCGCGGCCCTATGCCCAGCGCATGGAGCGGGTGCTTGCGTCGCTCGCCGCCGGGATGGCCGGGCAGCCGGGCGCCCCGCCGCTCCTCGCCGGCACCGGCAGGGACGATGTCCATCTCGTCGTCGTCGCCACCTCCGACCGCGGCCTCGCCGGCGGCTTCAACACTTCGATCCTGCGCGAGGCGCGGCGCCAGGTCCGCGAGCTCGACAATGCCGGCAAGACCGTCAAGATCCTGACCATCGGGCGCAAGGGGCGCGACAGCCTGCGCCGCGACTATGGGCGCCTCATTCACGACAGCCTGACCGAAATCGGCCGCCGTCGGGTGTCCTATGAGGAGGCGCGCGACGTCTCGGAGCGGCTTCTCGCGCTCTACCAGGCGGGCGAATTCGATGTCTGCACGATCGTCTTCAACCGCTTCCGCTCGGCGATGACCCAGATCGTCACGGTGCAGCAGCTGATCCCGTTCTCACCACCCTCGGGCGCGGCCGACACCGCGGCAACCGCGCTCGCCGGCGCGGTTTACGAATTCGAACCCTCGGAAGAGGAGATCCTGGCCGAGCTCTTACCGAACAACCTTGCGGTGCAGATCTATACCGCGCTCCTGGAAAACGCCGCCAGCGAGCAGGGCGCGCGGATGACCGCGATGGACAATGCGACGCGCAACGCCGGCGAGATGATCGACCGGCTGACGATGAACTATAACCGCACCCGCCAGGCGGTCATCACCAAGGAACTGATCGAGATCATCTCCGGCGCCGAGGCGCTATGATGATCGGGATGCACCGCCGCCAACATCCGTTCGTGGCCGGACTTGGTCCGGCCATCCACGAGATGCTGGCAGCGGGGCTCGCTTTCTCGTGGATACCCGGGCCAAGCCCGGGCAAGACGATTGTATTGAGAGTTTGGATTTAGTCGGGCGCTGAGGCGTCCGCGGCAACAGGGCGAGAACATGGCAACCAGCATGACACGAAACAATGTCGGGACGATCGCCCAGATCATCGGCGCGGTCGTCGATGTCCGCTTCGAGGGCGAATTGCCGCCGATCCTGACCGCGCTCCATGTCGATCACGCCGGGCGCACGCTGGTCCTCGAAGTCGCCCAGCATTTGGGCGAGAACATCGTGCGCACGGTGGCGATGGATACAACGGACGGCCTGGTGCGCGGCGCCGCGGTCGTCGATTCCGGCAGCCCGATCATGATGCCGGTCGGCCCGGAGACCCTGGGGCGGATCCTTAACGTCGTCGGCGAGCCGGTCGACGAGCGCGGCCCCGTCAACACCAACCGCCGCATGCCGATCCATCGCGCGGCGCCCGAATTCATCGAGCAGTCGACCGAAGCGGAGATCCTCGTCACCGGGATCAAGGTCGTCGATCTGTTGGCGCCCTACGCCAAGGGCGGCAAGGTGGGCCTCTTCGGCGGCGCCGGGGTCGGCAAGACCGTCATCATCATGGAGCTGATCAACAACATCGCCAAGGCGCACGGCGGCTATTCGGTATTCGCCGGGGTCGGCGAGCGCACCCGCGAGGGCAACGACCTCTATCACGAGATGATGGAATCCGGGGTCATCGTGGCCGACGGCCCGGGGTCCAAGGCGGCGCTGGTCTACGGCCAGATGAATGAGCCGCCCGGCGCGCGTGCCCGGGTCGGGCTCTCGGGCCTGACCTTGGCCGAATATTTTCGCGACGAAGAGGGGCAAGACGTCCTCTTCTTTGTCGACAACATCTTCCGCTTCACCCAGGCGGGCTCGGAAGTCTCCGCCCTCCTCGGGCGCATCCCCTCGGCGGTCGGCTATCAGCCGACCTTGGCGACCGACATGGGCGCGCTGCAGGAGCGCATCACCACGACGAAGAAGGGTTCGATCACCTCGGTCCAGGCGATCTATGTGCCGGCCGACGATCTGACCGACCCGGCGCCGGCGACCTCGTTCGCCCATCTCGACGCGACGACGGTCCTCTCGCGCCAGATTGCCGAGCTCGGCATCTATCCCGCGGTCGATCCGCTCGATTCAACCTCGCGCATGCTTGATCCGAGGGTCGTCGGCGACGAGCATTACCAGATCGCCCGCGACGTCCAGCGCGTCCTGCAGACCTATAAATCTTTGCAGGACATCATCGCGATCCTCGGCATGGACGAACTCTCGGAAGACGACAAATTGACCGTCGCGCGGGCGCGAAAAATCCAGCGATTTCTGTCGCAGCCCTTTCACGTCGCCGAAGTCTTCACCGGGACCCCGGGCGTTTTCGTCAACCTCGAAGACACGATCAAGGGCTTCAAGGGGATCGTCGCCGGCGACTATGACGAGATGCCCGAAGCCTCCTTCTACATGGTCGGCACGATCGAGGAGGCCGTCGACAAGGCGAAGAAGATGGCCGCGGAAGCGGCGTGATGCCCGCGCTTTTGACTGTGTCCCCGGCGCAGGCCGGGGCCTATCGTCCCGCCAATTCGAACGCGGCGGGATGGATCCCGGCCTGCGCCGGGATCGCGACACTTTTTGGGTGAAACATGGCCGATCGCATCCCGTTCGAACTGGTGACGCCGGAGCGCCTGATCCTCTCGATCGAGGTCGAGATGGTGGTGGTGCCGGGAAGCGAAGGAAATTTCGGCGTCCTGCCCGGCCACGCGCCGCTGATTTCGACGATCCGCCCGGGCACGGTCGACATCTATGAGGGCCGCGCGGTGACCGATCGCATCTTCGTCGTCGGCGGCATTGCCGAGGTGACGCCGGAGCGCTGCACCGTCCTCGCCGACGAGGCGATGGCGCCCGATTCGCTCGACCGCTCCGCGCTCGACCATGAACTGACCGAAGTCGAAGGCAACCTGCCGAGCTTGCGCGAACAGGTTGCGCGCGCCACCGGCACCGAGCGCGAGCGCCTCCTCATTGAACTGCGCCGCCTCGAACGCCAGCAAACCGTCGCCCGCGCCAAGCTCCAGGCCCTCGTCGAAATTTCGCATTGAACTCCGCCCGGTCATTGCCCATGAAGCGACGCAAACCCACTGAGATTGCTTCGATCCGCTCGCGATGACATAAAGTCGCCCGGCATCGCCGGAGGGGCGGCATTGGGCTCGTGGACGCTCGACGATATTCCCTGGGACCGCTTTGATAGGGCGAAGCTCGATCCCGAGATCGTCCGCATCGTCAAGGCGGCGGCGCTGGTCGAGCACAACGGCGCGGCCTATGCCCATCATCTCGCGCGGATTTTCGCCGACGATCCGGAATTCCAGGAAACCGCGCGGCGCTGGGGCGAGGAAGAGACCCAGCACGGTCGGGCGCTGGCGCGCTGGGCCCGGCTCGCCGACCCGGAGTTCGATTTCGATCGGGCGCTTGCCCGATTTGCCGCCGGTTACCGGGTCGATTTCGACACCGCCCGCTCGCGCCGCGGCTCGCGCGCCGGCGAGATGGTGGCGCGCTGCATCGTCGAGATTGGCACCAGCGCCTATTATACGGCGCTGCGTGAGGCCGCGCAGGAGCCGGTTTTGCGGGAAATCTGCCGTCATATCGCCGCCGACGAATTGCGCCACTACCGCCTCTTCTACAAGAACCTCGACCGCTGCCTAGTGGTGGAGCGGCTCGGGCGCCTGGCACGGCTGCACATCGCGCTCGGCCGGGTTGCCGAGGCGCGCGACGACGAACTGGCTTATGCCTATTACGCCGCCAATGAAAACGAGCGTTCTTATGACCGGCGGCGCAACACCCGGGCCTATGCGCGGCGCGCCTTTGCGCTCTACCGGCCGCACCATGTCGAGCGGGGCGTGGCGATGCTGTTGAAGGCGGCCGGGCTGACGCCGAACGGGCGGCTCGGCCGCCTCGCCAGCCGCCTTGCCTGGCGGGCGATCAGCTATCGCGCCGCGCGGCTGGCCAAGACCGCGGCCTGAGCCCGGGCGCTCCGGGTGTGATGGCGACGACCGCCTCACCGATTGCCGGGTTCCTGCTGCTGCTCGGTCTCGGATTTTTCTTCGGTCTCGCCTTCGAGGAGTTCCACGCCCAGGGCGGGCAGGCGCGGCCGGGCGGCGTGCGCAGCTTCCCGCTGTTGGCGCTGGCGGGAGCGCTCCTCTATCGGCTCGACACCACGCATCTCTTGCCGCTCAGCGTCGGCCTCCTCGTGCTCGGGGCGTGGCTGACCTGTTATTACTGGCAGCACGTCGAGGAGATCGACCCGGAAGGCCGCCCGAATGTCGGGCTGATGGTGCCGATCTGCAACGTCCTGGCCTATCTCCTGGGGCCGATTGCGCTGGCCGAGCCGCCGTGGATGTCGATCGGCGTCGCGGTCGCGGCGGTGCTGCTCTTGACCGCCCGCGACAAGCTGCACCGCTTGGCGCGCGGCATCGAGGTCGGTGAATTCGTCACCGCCGGGAAGTTCCTGATCCTCACCGGGCTGGTGCTGCCGTTTCTGCCAAACGAGCCGGTGACGCGCCTGACCGAGATCACGCCGCACCAGGTGTGGCTGGCGGTCCTTGCGGTGACCACGGTTTCCTATGCGAGCTACCTCTTGCAGCGCTATGTCGCGCCGCCGGGCGCCGGCCTCTGGGTCGCGGTGCTCGGCGGACTCTACTCCTCGACCGCGACGACGGTGATCCTGGCGAAGCGCGCCCGCGCCGAACCGGCGATGCTGCGCCAGGCGCAAACCGGCATCATGCTGGCGACATCGGTCATGTATGTGCGGCTCTTGATCATCGTCGCGGTGTTCGACCTGCCGCTCGCCCGCGCCCTGGCGCCGACGCTGTTGGCGCTGGCGGTCGTCGGCCTGGCGCTGGCCGGGCTGTGGTACTGGTTGCGTCCCGCGCCGCCCGCAACCCAGGCGACCGTGGAAGCGCCCGCCAACCCACTGGAACTCAGCGCCGCGTTCGTCTTCGCCGCGCTCTTTGTGGTGATCTCGCTCGCCGCTTCCTGGGTGCGCAGCCAGTTCGGCGAAGGCGGCCTCTTCGGGTTGGCGGCGATCGTCGGGTTTGCCGATATCGATCCGTTCGTGCTCAGCATCGCGGCCGGTGGCGCGGCGCCGTTGGCCGGCGGCACGGCGACGCTGTCGGCCGCCGCCGGAGCCGCCGCCATCCTGATCGCCGCGGCGTCGAACAATGTGCTGAAGGCCGCCTACGCCGGGGCGTTCGCCGGCGGGCGCGTCGCCGCCGCGCCGGCCGCGGTGCTCGCTCTCCTGGCGCTCGGCGGCCTCGGCGCGGCGTGGTGGATCGCAACCGGCATCGCCGGTTAGCCGAACCCGCCCGATCAGCCGGCCAGAGACCCGTCATCGAGCCGGGATTCGTCAAAGGCAAAGACGATCGCCGGGTCAAAAACCAGGAGGTCCGCCTCCTTCTTCCGGTACTGGAGGTGCGCCAAGAGGTGGCGGATCAGGTTCAGGCGCGCCCGATGCTTGTCGCCCGCCCGGACGATATGCCAGGGCGCATGGGGGGAATGGGTGCGGCGCAGCATCTCGTCGCGAGCCCGCGTGTAGTCGTCCCAATGCTTCAGCGCCACCTTGTCGATGGGGCTGGTCTTCCACTGGGTCAAGGGGTCGTGCCGGCGTTCCTTCAGGCGCCGTGCCTGCTCCTCCCGGTCGATGTCGAGATAGTATTTGAACAACTGGATCCCGGAATTGACCAGCATCCGCTCGAAGATCGGCGCGTCGGCGAGAAAGATCTCGGTTTCCGCCGCGCTGCAAAACCCCATCACCCGCTCGACCCCGGCCCGGTTGTACCAGGAGCGGTTGAACAGCACGAACTCCGCGGCGGCCGGCAGATGGGCGACGTAGCGCTGGTAATACCACAATGTCTGTTGCCGGCTGGTCGGGGCCGGCAGGGCGACGATGCGGGTTTCGCGGGGGCTGAGATGTTCGGCGATATGCTTGATCACCCCATCCTTGCCCGCGGCGTCGCGGCCCTCGATCACCACCGCGATGCGCTCGCCGCGGTCGATCAGGTGACGCTGGAACTTGACCAGTTCGACCTGCAGGTCGTGCAGGCTCCGGCGGTAGCTATGCTCGGCCTCTTCGCCGTCCGAGCCGGTCTTGCTCATGCCTTCTCCCTACGTGTGGCGCGACGGGGCCGCTCGAAGACCGGATAGATATATCAAGAAGAGCCCCTATGTTCGCGCTCATGGATGCGCGACGCGGGCTCTTTGACGAATTCGCCATCGCCACTGCGCTTCTGACCCGCCTGCCGGTCGGCGTGGCGGTGCCCGCCGACGGAGCGATCGCCGCTTCGGGCTGGGCGTTTCCGCTGGTCGGCGCCGGCATCGGCGCGCTCGCCGCGCTCGCCTTTCTCGCCGCCGAGTTGTTGGGTTGCGCCGCAGCGCCGGCGGCGCTGATCGGGGTTGCCGCCGGCCTTGGCGTCACCGGCGCCTTTCATGAGGATGGTCTCGCCGATACCGCCGACGGCTTTGGCGGCGGCAGCACCCGCGAGGACAAGCTCAGGGTCATGCGCGACAGCCGGCACGGCACCTTCGGCGTCATTGCGCTGGTCCTCAGCATCGGGCTGCGCGCCGCCGCGCTCGGCACGATCGGCGAGCCGATCCACGCCGGCCTTGCGCTCGTCGCCGCGCATGCCGCCTCGCGCGGGGCGCTGCCGGCGCTGATGCGAACGCTCGCCCCGGCGCGCGCCGACGGGCTCGGCGCCACTGCCGGCCGGCCGAGCCTTGCCGTCGCGATCATCGCCGCCGGGTTCGGCGGCACGATCGCGCTCGCGCTCTTGGGACCGGGAACGGGTGCGATCGCGCTCGCTTTGAGCGGCGGCGCCCTCGTGCTCGCCGCGATGCTTGCGCGACATCAGATCGGCGGCTACACCGGCGATGTTCTCGGCTTTTTTCAGCAGATCGGAGAAATCGTCATGCTGCTTGCGGCGGCCGCGCGATGAGCCAAGCTTCGCCCTTCGGCGCCGGGATGATCGGCACCGGCAATACCGGAGCGGCCGCGACAACGACGCGCTTCTGGTGGGTGCGGCACGCGCCCGTAGACCATGACGGGCGCATCTACGGCCAGAAGGACATGCCGTGCGACTGTACCGACAGCGCGGTTTTCGCCGGCCTCGCGCGGCAATTGCCGCGTAATGCGGCGTGGGTGACGAGCGACCTGCGCCGCACCCACGAAACCGCGCAGGCGATCGTGCGCGCCGGACTGACCGGTCCCGACCCGATCCCCGGCCCCGACGCGCCCGCCATTCACGATCTGGCCGAGCAGAATTTCGGCGAGTGGCAGGGGCTGACCTATGAGGAGCTGCACCGCTCGCGCGGCGGCGTCTTTCATCGCTTCTGGCATGCCCCGGCGCACGAGCGGGTCCCCGGCGGCGAGAGCTTCATCGATGTGATGGAGCGCGTCGCGCGCGCGATCCACCAGGTACTCGACGTCAATCGCGGCCGCGACATCATCGCCGTCGCGCATGGTGGGACGATCCGCGCCGCATTAGGCCTCGCCCTCGGCCTCGACCCCGAGGCCTGCCTCGCCTTCACGATGGAAAATTGTTCGATTACCCGCATCGACCACGTCGACGGCCCCGGCCTGGGGCACGGCTGGCGCGTCGTCACCGTCAACCGCCCCCCGCGGTGAAACGGGCACGCTAAGACGGGCACACTGGCGATCCTGCCCTCGCCATGCTAGCCTCGCCCCGCGATGCGACAGGGAAGTCCGGTGCAAGACCGGCGCTGCCCCCGCAACTGTTAGCGGCGAGCCCGCGGCATAGTCCACTGGCCCCATCCCTGGGGCCGGGAAGGCGCCGCCGGGCGATGACCCCGAGCCAGGAGACCTCCGCACCGCGCCCTCTGAAGTGAGGGAATAACCGGCACGATTCCTCGGGCGGAGGAGGAGCCTTTGTCGTCATCCCCTGCGGGGCAGCTGCCCCGGCTCACCCTCATCCTCGGCGGCGCGCGCTCGGGCAAGAGCCGCTATGCCGAGGCGCTGATCGAACGGGCGGCATGCGGCGCCACCTATTGCGCAACCGCCGAGCCGGGAGACGCCGAGATGGCGGCCCGCATCGCCGCGCATCGCGCGCGACGGGAGGGTGGCGGGCGCGGCCAATTCTGGCGCACGGTCGAGGCGCCGCTCGCTCTCGCCGAGGCGATTGCCGCCGAATCCAACCCGACGCGGCCGATGCTGATCGACTGCCTGACCCTGTGGCTGTCGAACCTGATGCTGGCCGAGGCGCCGATCGACGATGCAGTCGCAACCTTGCGCATGGCGCTGCGCGATGCGGCAGGCCCCGTAGTCCTGGTCGCCAACGAAGTCGGGCTCGGCCTCGTACCCGAAACCCCGCTCGGCCGCCAGTTCCGCGACGCCGCCGGCCTTCTCAACCAGGAAATGGCCGCGCTCGCCGACCGCGTGGTGTTTGTCGCGGCGGGGCTGCCGCTGGTGCTGAAAGGGAATTGAGGCATGCGCCGCATCCCCGCAACGATCGTCACCGGCTTTCTCGGCGCCGGCAAGACCAGCCTGGTGCGGCATCTGCTCGCCGGCGCTTCCGGCCATCGCCTGGCGATCATCGTCAACGAGTTCGGCGAACTCGGGATCGACCGCGAACTCTTGCTCGGCTGCGGCGACGAAGCATGCCGGGACGAGGACATCGTCGAACTGGCCAATGGCTGCCTCTGCTGCACCGTCGCCGACGATTTTGTGCCGACCCTCAACGCTCTGATCGAGCGTGCCGCGCCGCCCGACCACATTGTCGTCGAAACCTCGGGCCTCGCCCTGCCGAAGCCGCTGGTGCAGGCCTTTGCCTGGCCCGAGATCCGCACCCGCCTGACCGTCGACGGCGTGGTGACGCTGATCGACGCGGCGGCCGCCGCCGCCGGCCGCTTCGCCAGCGACCCGCAAGCGGTCGCCAAGCAGCGCGAGGCTGACCCGGCGGTCGACCACGACAACCCGCTCGAAGAAGTGTTCGGCGATCAGCTCGCCTGCGCCGATCTGGTCATCCTCAACAAGACCGATCTGGTCGCGCCCGACCGGCTCTCGGCGCTGCGCTGCGACCTCATGGCGAAGCTGCGCCCTGGGGTCAAGCTGGTGGATGCCGAGCAGGGGAGGGTAGCGCCCGCGGTTGCGCTCGGACTTGCCGCCTCGGCCGAAGACGACCTCGCCGCCCGCCCGTCCTGCCACGATCTCGACGCGCTACACGACCACGACGATTTTATGAGCTTCGTCGTCGAGCGCGGGCCGGTCAGCGATGGCGCCGGGTTCCGCTCCCGCCTTCTGGCGCTGATCCGCGCCCACGACGTGCTTCGGGTCAAGGGCTTTCTCGACGTGCCAGGGCGCGACCGCCGCCTGGTCGTGCAGGCGGTCGGCGACCGCATCGAGCAGCATTTCGATCGCCCGTGGCTCTCCGGCGAACCTCGGACGAGCCGGCTGGTCGTCATCGGCCGCAAGGGCATCGACCGCGCCGCGATCCAAACCGCGCTCGCGGCGGGGTGACATGCATCTCCTCGCCACCGAACCGGGGATCATCGCCGACGGGTCGGCCGCCATCGACCTCGCCCAGACCCCGGGCGACATCATCGTCTTGACCAGTGCCGACACCGAGATCGCGCTGTTGGCGGCGGCGCAGGCGCGCCGGCTCGCCGCGGACCCGGCAGCGCCCAGCCTGCGCCTCGCGCCGGTCATGCGGCTCGGCCACAATTTCTCGGTCGATCTCTATATGGCTGTGGTCGCGCAGGCCCGCCTCGTCGTTGCCCGGCTGCTCGGCGGCAGCGCCTATTGGCCGTACGGGGTCGAGCGCCTGGTCGCGACCTGCGCCGATCACGCCGTCCCGCTCGCGCTCGTGTCCGGCGACGATAGGCAGGATGCCGAACTGGCGCGGGCCTCGACCGTGCCGCCTGCCGCCTGCCGGCGCCTATGGCGCTATCTCGCCGAGGGCGGGCCCGGCAACGCCGACAATTTCCTGCGCTATGCGGCGAGCCTCATCGGCAGGGGCTGCGAATGGGCCGAGCCGGCGCCGCTCCTGCGCGCCGGGTTCTACTGGCCGGGGCGCGCGCTCCCGAGCCTCGACGACATCGCCGCCGAGTGGCGCGGAGATGAGGGCGTCGTGCCGATCGTCTTCTATCGCGCGCTCGTGCAATCCGGCAATACCGCGCCCGTCGATGCGCTGGTCGAGGCGTTAGGATCACGCCGGCTGCGCCCGCTGCCGGTCTTTGTCCACAGTTTGAAGGAACCGCAAGCAGCTACGCTGCTGACGCAAGCTTTTGCCGCTCATCCCCCCGATGTGATCCTCAACGCGACCGGGTTTTCGGTGGCCGCGGCGGGCGGCGCCGACCCGCTACAGGCCGATTGCCCGGTGTTGCAGGTCGTCTTTTCCGGCGGCGACGCGGAAGCCTGGCGCGCCGGCACGCGGGGGCTGGGGCCCCGCGACCTGGCGATGAACGTAAGCTTGCCCGAGATCGACGGCCGCATCCTCTCGCGCGCGGTGTCGTTCAAGGAGCCGCTGGGCCGCGACCCCCTGACCGAGGCCGACCTCGTCGGTTATCGGCCGGTCGTCGACCGCGTCGCCTTCGTCGCCGACCTCGCGCGCAACTGGGCGCGGCTCCGTCGGAAACCGCCCGCCGAGCGGCGGATCGCGATCATCCTCGCCAATTACCCCAATCGCGACGGCCGCATCGGCAACGGGGTTGGGCTCGACACGCCGCAATCGGCGATCGTGGTCCTGCGCGCGCTCGGCGCGGCGGGGTACCTTACCGGCGAGGTGCCGCGGGATGCGGCCGCACTGATGGAGCGCCTCCTCGCCGGGCCCAGCAACGCCCGGCCCGACGCCCCCGCCGAGGAAGACCTCCCCTTCCCCGACTACTCGGCCTTTTACGACAGCCTGCCCGCCGCGGTGCGGCAGGGGGTCGAAGCACAATGGGGCGCGGCCGAGCAGGACCCGTTCTTCCGTCCCGGCCGGCTCGATTGCGGCCGCTTCGCGATCCCCGGCTTCTGGGAGGGCAATGTCGCGGTGCTGATCCAGCCGGCGCGCGGCTACAACCTCGATCCGCAGGCGACTTATCACGACCCGGCTCTGGTGCCGCCGCATTCCTATTTCGCGGCCTATGCCTGGCTCCGGGAAACTTTCCGCGCCGATGCCGTCATCGACCTCGGCAAGCACGGGACCCTCGAATGGCTGCCCGGCAAGGCGCTGGCGCTGTCGGCGGAATGTTATCCCGAAGCGGTGCTGGGGCCGCTGCCGCATCTCTACCCGTTTATCGTCAACGATCCCGGCGAAGGCAGCCAGGCCAAGCGGCGCGCGCAGGCGGTCATCATCGACCATCTGACCCC
>Ga0209415_10016388_pt1 | contig 11915 bp, 7 predicted proteins | sample PeaSoiSIISIP2007_FD_187696 | JGI IMG/M metagenome (GOLD analysis project Ga0209415, IMG submission 187696) | Peat soil microbial communities from Weissenstadt, Germany - SII-SIP-2007 (SPAdes) (version 2) | ecosystem: Environmental > Terrestrial > Soil > Wetlands > Peat | place: Germany... | reverse complement strand
GCCTGCGTCTGCGTGCTCTTCACCATGTTCTGCACGTTCACGCTCATTTCGTGCATGGTGCTGGTCACTTCATCGATCGCCGAGGAAGTCTGCAGGCTGTTGCGCGCCGACTGGTCGGAAGAACTGGCCACTTGGCTGGAAGAACTGGCCACCTGGGTCGCGGCATCGCGCACGTTGCGCACCAGTCCGCGCAGGCCTTCCACCATGCGCGTGAAGGCGTTCGCCAGCGTGTCGTTGGCCGAACGCGGATGCACGTCCACTGCCAGGTTGCCCCCGGCGATGGCTTCGGAAACCGCCGCCATTTCCTTCAGGTACTTCACCATCGAGTCGAAAGTCCTGGCCAGTTGCCCGATCTCGTCTTTGCCCTGAATGTCGATGTTGTGCTCCAGATCGCCGGACTGGCCGATCTGCTCGGCCACGTGCATCAGCCGGGTCAGCGGTTGCGTGATTCCGCTGGCTGTCCGATAGGCAATGACGATACCCAATGCCAGAGCGATCATGGAACTGAACACCGCAGCCAGAATCGTCCACGTCGCTGCCGATTCGTCCGAATGACGCCTCACGTCCAGCAATTGACGGTTCTCTCGATCGACCTCGTCCAGAACATCGCTCGACCGCGTAACCCAGGAGTTCGGCCCCTTTTGCAGATAGAAAATCTGCAGTTCCGCCACCGTCGCGTTGCCGCTGTCGACCGCCCGGCGCTTGTCCACCAAGGGGTCGGCAAACTCGTTGCCCCAAGCCTGCTCCAGGCCCTGCACTTTTTCCAGACTGCTGCGCTGCTGCGGAGAATTCGCCAACTCCTGGGCATGGTGCAGGGCTTCACTCAACTGGTGTTCCCCGTCCGTCATTTTTTCCACGTCCCGGGTGTCCCCGCTCAGCAGGTAGTTCTGCAGGTGAAGGCGGTTCTGCATCATCTGGAAGCGCACCGACGATGTCGCCTCGGTCATGTCGATCGTGCGCTGTGCCGCCGCCTTGGTTTCATGTTCGCGTTGCACCGCGATCAGGTTGATTGCCAGCAGCACCAGAACCGTGGCCAGAATGACGCCGAAACTTAAATAGAGTTTTTTGCCGATCTTCATACTCCAACCTTCCTCAGCGCGTTTCGGATCCCGCTTACCCTCTCACTGCTTCGGATCAAAACGGAACTCCACAATCCCCGTTGAGTCCTCGGGTCCCGTCTCGAACCGCCACTTCTTGACCGCATCCAGAGCGGCGCTGGCCAGCACGGGATGACCGCCCACCAGCTTTGCGTTCTTGATCGAACCGTTGGGCGCGACCGTGACTTGGACCTTCACCACGCCGGTGATATTCATTCGCCTCGCCAGTTCCGGATACACCGGCGCCACCTTGAGTTTGGCTTTTCGATTGACCTCTTCTTGTCCCCACGCCAAGGGCGCATTAGTCGCGGCCCATCCGCCTAGCAGCAGCAGACCTACCGCGAACATACGATTCAGGGTTCGAAAAGACACAGGACCTCTCCTTGCTGGACGATTGTTCCTATCTTCGTGCACGCAGCACAGCAACGCATACCAAAAGTTCTTTCTTTGCATTACTTTCGTGATCGATGAATCATCGGGCCATCGGGTGATCTGAAACCCGCAGCCCAAGGGCTCTTGCTTTTCGATCGCCGATGACCCGATCAGCCAATAGTCCGATTCAGAATGAGACGCCCGTGTCACTTTGGTGCCGTTTCACAACTCGGCACTACCCGCTTGTATTCCCTTGACTCAATTTGAGAATCAAGCGTAGGTTTTATATGTAATTCAATTGTTTTCAATCGCTTAGCCGAAGATTGGTGAACCGCTGACACCTCCCACGGGAAATTCGGGTCCCGGCGACGCGTCTCAGTCTGACGAGGCGTTCCAGAAGCTTCTCTTGGAGCTTTCACGGACCGCTTTTCAAAACAGCGATGCCGCCCAGCTCATCCGCTCTTTTTGTGCCCTCACTCGTGCGTACTTCCGTGCCAGCGGCGCTTATTACTGGAATCTTTCCTCCGACGGCGATCTCGTCGGAGCCGAGGCTGACGCCGATCAACCCACATCCTTTCGTGGCAGCCGCATACGCGCCGCCGATACCTTCCTCCCCATCGATGCGCTGCAAAAGCATCGCTCTTTTTTCGTCAATCAAATCGATGTCAGCCGTTTTCCCTGCTTCGCCGCCACCCACGCGCACGCGGCTCTGGCCGCCCCGGTGCTGGTTGCTGGAGAAGTCATCGGCGCCATCGCTTTCCTGCGGAGCGCTCCCCATGCCGGCTTCGACGATGACGCGGTGGCCAAAGTCACGATTTTGGCGGCGCAACTCGGCACGACGCTCGAAGCCCTCCGCTTACACCAGCTCTCCCGCGAAGAGCACCACCGCGCCAGCATTCTGGTCGAAGTCGCTACCGCCCTGCATGGTTTGCCCGACACCGCCGCCGTGATGGAGAGCATTGCCGACCGGCTCCGCGTGCTGCTGCATTCCCCCGCTGTGCTCGTCGTCGTTCGCCAAGAGGTTCGAAAAGAAGTTCGAAAAGAGGTGCAAGGAGAAGTTCGAGGAGACGTTCGCGGAGAGGTTCGGCCAGAGGCCCAGCAAGAAAATCGACGGGAGAAGCTTCAACCAGAGAAACTGTTCCACTTGCAGGCCGTGTCGACCGAGTCGCCGCGGCTCGCGCTCGCGGTTCGCCAGCGCTTCCAGCAGAACGAGCTGCGCTCTGCGCTCGAGATCGCCAGCCGCGCCATCGCCGCCGGCGAGCGCATTACCGTGAGCATCGACGGCGCTTCTCACTTTGGAGACGATTCACCGCCCGGAGTGCTCATCGCAGCGCCTTTCCGCACCTCGCGCTCGCACGGTGCGATTCTGGTTTACCCCCGCGCCGCCACACCATTTACTCAGGAAGACAAGACCCTGGTCTCCGCCCTCGCCGGTTTTGGCGCGGTCGCCGTTGCCAACGCCGAGCTCTACGGCATGGCCCGTGCCCAGGCTCACGAACTGCACGAAATCCTCGAGATCTCTTTCGAACTTGGTTCGGCCGGAAAACTCGACCAGTTCATGCAGACTTCGGCCGTCCGTGCCGCCAGTTTCCTCGGCTTCAAGCGCTGCTTCATCGGACTGCTCGAAGAATCCACTTTCCACGTTCGCTGGCAAGTGGAAAACGGCGCCGCCCGTCCCGTCGATATTCCGCTCTACGAGGGCGCCGCCACCCACGCCTTGAAGAAGAAAAATGTGTTCGTGACCGAAGACGCCGCGAAGACTCCCAACGCGAATTTGGATTTCGTGGCTGCGTTCCAGATCCGCCAACTCTTAGCCGTTCCCCTGCTCGGCTCGAACGGCGACGTGCTCGGAATGTTCGGGGTGCTCGATCGCATCGAGCCCGGCCCGATCGACGACGAAGACGTCCGTCGCGCCCGCGCTTTGGCGGCGCAAGTCGCCATCGCTCTCGAACTGACCCGCAACCTGCATCAGTCCGAAGAACACCGCCGCCGCGCCGAGGCCCTGGTCACCATTGCACTCGAACTGAACACGGTACTGCATCTTCCCGAGTTCATGCGCAGCTTCGCTCGCCGCGCCGCCGGCCTGTTCGACAGTCGTTCCGCCGCCCTGTGTCTTTTCCAGACCTCGGAGCCGGATACGGTCCTGATCTGCGGCAATTCTGAGATTAACGACAAGCCCTTGCTCGGCCAATTCAGTGAGGCGCTCCGCGCCGCCCTGCCGAAACACCACACTGAGGTCGCCTTCACCAGCGCCGGCGACATTCTGGGAACCGCCCTCGCCTCCACTCTGGGATGGACCGATTGCACCCTGGTCCGGCTGGCTGGATCCTCGGGCGATCTCATTGGCGTGCTTTGTCTCGCCGACCGCGGCGCACCGCCCGCCACTGAAGATCACCAGTTGCTTCGCGCCATCGCCGGACACGCCAGCATTGCGCTCGAAAATGCCTTCCTCTTCACCCGCGTGCAGCACGCCAACCGCCACTGGCTCGAGGTCTTCGACGCCATCACCGATTTCATCGTTGTCCACGACGAGCAGCACAACATTCTCCGCGTCAATCGCTCCCTGGCCGATTTCATCGGCATCGCTCCCGACCAGTTGATCGGTCTCAACATGCGCGCCCTCGACGCCCTGTCTACAGCCGCTTCGCCGCACTCCTGTCCCTTCTGCCGCACCGGCGAGGGGCTGGATGAATACGTTCACCGCGTCCTCGAGCGCACTTACCTGATTTCGACTTCGCGCATTCATGCCGCCAGCAGTGCCCAGTTGCAAACCGTGCACGTCCTCAAGGACATTACCGACCGCCGCGAAGCCGAGCGCCGCTATCGCGAACTCTTCGACAATATTCAGGAAGGAATCTACGTCTCCACGCCCCAGGGCCGTTTCGTCGAAGTCAACGATGCCCTGGTACGCATCCTCGGCTACAGCAGCCGCGACGAGGTTCTCCAGCTCGACATTCCTACCCAGGTTTATTTTTCTCCCGAACGCCGCCGCGAACTCGCTGATCAACTCGACCGCAGCGGTGAAATGCGCAATCACGAAGAAGTCCTGCGCCGCAAAGATGGCACGCCCGTCCACGTCTACATGAACTGTTATGCGATGCGCGATCAGGATGGCAAAGTCCTGCAGCATCGCGGCCTCATGCTCGATGTCTCCGGCCTCCACCAATCGCAAACCGAGCTGCAGAAGGAGCGTGATTTCTCCCGCAAAATTCTCAGCCATACCCAGAGCCTGATCCTGGTCACCGACACCGAAGGCATCATCAGTTATGCCAACCGGCGCTGGAGCGGACTTGGCTTTCAGCAGAACCAGATACTGGCGCATCCCTTGCCTGACCTCTGCGCGCCCGCCCGCCGCACCGCGCTCCGCGAAGCGCTTGCCGCCGTGGCGCGCGGCCAGCAGGTTGATAACTTTGATTTGCCCCTGGTTCGCGGCGATGGTGTCAGCGCCCAGTTCTCCGCCAACTTGAGCCCGATCAGCGGCGAAGACGGCCGCGTGAGCAGCATCGTAGTGGTGATGTCCGATGTGACCGACTCCGCCATGCTGCGCGCCAAGCTGATGCACGCCGAGAAAATGGCCGCCGTCGGACAACTGGTGTCCGGCGTCGCCCACGAGGTCAACAATCCCCTCACCGCCATCCTCGGATTCACCGACCTGTTGATGGAAAATCCCGAACTCCCGGAAAGCGCCCGCCGCGATCTGCGCGTGATTTTGCAGGAGGCGCAGCGCACCAAGCAGATCGTGCAGAACCTGCTCAGCTTCGCCCGTCAGGTGCCGCCGCAGCGCCAGCCCGTGCAGCTCAATTCCATCCTGCAGCGCACCGTGCACCTGCGCTCATACGACTTCATCAGTCATGGCATTCAGGTCATCGAACGCCTCGATGAGTCCCTGCCCCACGTCATCGGAGATTCCCACCAATTGCAGCAGGTCTTTCTCAACATCCTGAACAACGCCTACGACGCCGTCCGTGAAACCGCCCGGCCCGCTCGCATTGAGATCACCAGCGCCCGCGCCAACGCTTTCGTCGAAGTTTCTTTCCGCGACAACGGTCCCGGCATCCCCGATCCCGGAATCATTTTTGATCCCTTCTTTACCACCAAAGACGTCGGCAAAGGCACGGGTTTAGGCCTCAGTATTTGCTATGGCATTGTCCGCGAACATGGCGGCGAAATTGTCTGTCACAACAATCCGGACTCTGAAGGAGCGACCTTTGTCGTTCGCCTTCCCGTCGCATCCGAGGGCGCATCTTTTGGAGCCGTCGCAGGAGTGCATCCCCAATGACCCAGTCAGGAACCAACACAGGAACTCAACCCGCCCGTGCGCCGGTGCTTCTGATTGAAGACGAGCCGGCCGTCATGGCCCTGGTGCGCGCCGTTCTCGAGGGCCACGGCTACGCCGTCGTCTCCACTGAATCCGGAGCCGACGCTCTCCGCCTGCTGGCCGAGAGCGATTTTCACGGCGTGGTTTCCGACATGCGCACTCCTGGAGGTGTCGATGGCGCTCAAGTCTATGCCTGGATCGCCACGCATCGTCCCGAACTCGCCTCCCGCCTGGTTTTTATCACCGGCGATATCGCCAACGAGGAAACCGCGGCCACGCTCCGGCGCACCGGCGCACCCTGCGTGGAAAAGCCGTTCCGGGTGCACGATTTCATCACCGTGGTCGAGCAGACCATGGGTAAGGCCGCGTGATGACTCAGAATTTGACGAATCAGAATTCGATGAAAGATGATCCGGCGAAAAACGACTTCCGTGTCCGCTTGTTGATTGTCGATGACGAGCAGACCATCCGCCGTCTCTGCATCACCGTCGGCGAGTCGTTAGGCTTCCTTTGCCTCGAAGCCGAAAGCGGTGAGGCCGCCCTCGCCCTGCTCGAAGAACAGCCCGTGCACATGGTGCTCACCGACATGGTCATGCCCCGCATGTCTGGCATCGAATTCCTGGAGCAGGTCAAGCGCCTCTACCCGCGTATCGAAGTCGCCGTCATGACTGGCCACGGATCGGTCGAAACCGCCGTGCAGGCGATGAAACTCGGCGCCTATGACTACATTTCCAAGCCCTTCAACCCGCTCGACGAACTGCGCCTGTTCCTGCGCCGCATGGCCGATAAAGTCCGCCTCGTCGAAGAAAATCTCTACCTCCGCGAACGCTCCGAAACCGAGACCGCCGTCCACGGCATCATCGGCAATTCCGCCGGCATTCAGAACGTCCTGCGCCTTATTTCCCGTCTCAAAGACACGCGCACCCCCGTCCTGGTTTCCGGCGAAAGTGGAACCGGCAAGGAACTGGTAGCCCGTGCCCTGCACTTTCGCGGAACCATGGCCAGCCGCCCGTTTGTCGCCGTAGACTGCGGCTCGCTAGTCCCCACCCTCATCGAAAGCGAACTTTTCGGCTACGAGAAGGGAGCTTTCACCGGCGCCCTGCGCTCCAAGCAGGGACTGCTGCAATCGGCCGATACCGGAACCATTTTTTTCGACGAGGTCGGCGAACTTCCCCTCGAAATGCAAGCCAAGCTCCTGCGCTTTCTCCAGGAAAAAGAAGTTCGCCCCGTAGGCAGCAATCAAAAAGTGAAAGTGGATGTCCGCATCATGGCCGCCACCAATCGCGATCTCGATGCCGAATACAAGAAAGGAACCTTCCGCAAGGATCTATTTTTCCGCCTCAACGTCGTCACCATTTCCTTGCCTCCCTTGCGCGAGCGCCGTTCCGATATCCCCATCCTCGCGGCCTGGTTCCTCGATCGCCTCGCGCCCGGACGCGGCGTCCACGTCTCCGGCAACGCCATGAAGGCCCTGCTCGATTACGACTGGCCTGGTAATGTCCGGGAACTCGAAAATTGTCTGGAGCGCGCCGTCGCTCTAGGCGATCAAACCGTAATCGAAGTCAGCGATCTGCCGCCCGCCATCTCGAACGCGGGAATCCATACCGAAACGCGCGACTCGCGAGAGGTTTCCGGCACTGATCTCGAAGACATCGAGCGCGCCACCATCAAGCGCGTATTCTCCCAGGTCAAGGGAGACAAAGCTCTAGCCGGCAAAATGTTAGGGATAAGCCGAGCCACCCTCTACCGCAAACTGAAGCGCTACAACATAGGAGCCCGCGACGACCCAACGCAATCAACCACACTGCAATAGGTTCCAGGGTTCGTGTGGTGACGGGGTTCCGCCCCGTCCAAGGTCTGCGGAATGGGCGCCCTCGCGAGCCTGCCCTGAGCGGAGCCGAAGGGGTCCAAGCCGAGCATAGCTCGGCCTCTCCGCGAAATCCGCAGCCTCCACGGTAGCCGCGAAATGAGACGTTTGTGTCATTTTGATACATGCTAGCCGCAAACCCCGAAAAACGAGCGTCTTCCGCCTTCGCGCTTATCCGCTAACTGCTTCTCATTCCCGGACTTGTTCTTAGGTGCATGCCCCTCGAGTTTTTGGCGTCCCCCGTGCACTAAAGAATGCCGATAAAGCAGAATGAGTCTCCTAGCAGCTCTTCCCAACCAGGAAGAAGGGAGATTCGCCTGCTCCAACTCCCCCGGGATTGAGGTTTCAAGTGCCCAACCAGGCAGCCGCTCGCGCGCTCGAATCGGAAATCGTAAGTCGCTTGGCGAGATTTTTCCCCGAAGCCACCCCGGTACGAATCCCCATCAAACTCAGCCGCACAAATAGCCATGCCGACGACAATGGCAATGGCAACGGAAACGGCAACGGCAACGCCAGCGACCACGAAAACGAAAACGTCTTTTTCCAAAACACCGTCATCGAGTTCGGCACCCCGCGCGAAGTTCTGTTCGTGGTCGACCACCCGCTGGAATTCGCCGATCGTGTCCTCGTCGAAAGCAATGACGGCTCGCTGCACGCCGAGGCCTCGGTGGTTGCGGTTCAGTATCATCCGGATCGGACCGTGGTCGCGGCCCGCTTCCTCCAAAACGTTCCCAATTGGATTGTGAAATCATGACTGCATTGAACCCATCTCAGCCTTTTTTCCCGCCTTCCACTGAAGATCAGGGTGTCACACTCGGCGCCCTGCAGCCCGTCTACTCCGCCCTCGTGCGCGAATTTGTGGTTGAAATTCCCGCCTGCCCCATCGACGAGGGCTTTTCGCTGTCGCCGGACTCGGTCGAGCAAGCCGCTGCCTGGTTCCAGCAGGTGGATGCGCAGATCCAGGTGCACCAGTTGCGCCAGTTTTTGCAGACCACGCCCCTGGCCAGCGAAGCCGTGCTGCGCCATCTTCTCGTGCATCACATGCAGAAGACCGAGAAGTCCTCGAGCGACCGCGACAAAACCGACTTTCTGCTGGTGCAGTATTTCTCGCTGTGCGCGCCCTCGGGCCTGGAAGACGCCGATGTGGATCTCGATTACGTCGCCCAGGTGCTCGAGCCCGTGCTTGGGCCGCAACAGCCGGAGATCCCCGCCTGGTTGACTTCGCTCGAAACTATTATGCAGTCGGCCGCGCATTGCCGCCGCCTCAGCGAGTTGCTGCACAGCGGCGCGCTCGAACAAGGGCGCAAACTCAAGACACAGAACGCAGCCCGCTATTTCGAGCCCTCGGCCATGGTGGCCTTTGCCCGCTTCAGTTTCATGATCCGGAGGATTTTCTTCCGCCTCATGCACGACGACTTGAACGCCATCCAGGACGGCCTGCGAGAACTGGAACGCCGCGGCGTCGCCACTGTCGATTGCCGCCGCGCCCAATTCTCCGCCGAGGAACCGACCATGCGTCTGCGCATGATCTGCCAGTCCTGGAAAGTAATGTTCCACGCCGAATACTCTTCAGGCCAGCCCTTGCGCATGTTGGTCGATCTAAGAGCGGCTGTCGACGACGCCCTCCAGAACGACGCACAAAGAAACGAGCGCGGTGCGCGCGCCGCCGCCGCTTCCGGAAAATCTGCAGGAGGAACGCAATAGTAATTTCCCGTAGAGACGGGGTTTGCCCCGTCTCCGCTGCAAGCGCCATTGGCCAAGCCAGAAAGTGGAAAGCAGGAAGGCAGAAAGAAATGAGAGCATGAAGCGCCCAACCGTCCTCATCCTGGCCAGCGATCCTGCCTTCTCGCGCGAGATTACGGCGAATTGGCCCCGGACCCCAGATCCCCGGACCAAAGATCCCGACTCCGGCCCTGGTTGCGATGTGGAATTCACCGTTCTCGACCAGAATTTTTCAAGCGACCTGGCTGGCAGCCCCTACGACCTCGCGATCGCCGATGCCTCTTCGGTCGAACTGAAAAAAGGCAAGCGCAAGGCTCAACACCCGCGCCCGGATCTCAAGACGGCGCTAGTTGCCGCTGGCAAGCCCGCCATCATCATTCACTCCGGCCGCGCGCGCGATTTCTACACAATCCACGGCCACGTTCTCGAATTGCGTCGCGAACCCGGAATCTGGCCGGCGCTAACCGCCCTCATCGGACGCGAAATCCTTTCCCGCCGTCAAGCCGAGTCTCGCACCCAGGAAGCCGAAAAGATCCGCGCCGCCGCCCAAGCCGAGGCCACTCTCGGGCGCTACATGCTCGAAATGCGCACGAACGTCAACAACGCCCTGACCACCGTGCTCGGCAACGCCGAACTTCTGGTGCACGAGCCCGGACTGCCCGCCACCGTCGTAGCCCAAGCCGATGCCCTCCGCAACATGGCGTTGCGCCTTCACGAAGTATTCCAGCGTTTCTCTTCGCTGGAAAAAGAACTCACCGTCGCCGCCCGCGAGCCGGGCAAGAAAGCCGCTGCCGCTGCCGCTGGTAGCTAGCAAACTCAGGTCTTAACACGAACTTGCTCCTGCTACTCCCGGTTCAATCGAACCGCCGCAATCAGCGGTTCGTCCAACTCATCGAATAACAGTGGGACCATCCTCGACCGGACCAGCCGCGCCGAGCGAAGAGGGAAGTAGACGGCACCGAGAGCGGCGGCGCTGGCCAGCAGGACAAACGGCCGAAGCCGAGCTTCGAAATAAGTGATCGTTGGTATGAGGGCCGCGAAGAGCAGCAGATAGCTTCCGATGGTCTGCCATAAGTTGCGACGCCCTGGCACATAAGAGCAAGTAAAGGGAATCTTATGCCATTCGTACAACCGCATTTCAATTAACAAAAGCATCAAAATGCCCGCCAGCGCCAGGTGAGCAATCGCCAAGCCCCACCCGAGAAGGAGCACCAGGATCGGAGCCGTGAGCAGCAGCACGGGCACGACGCCGCTCAGAATCAGCAAATCTTCCACGCTATCGAGCAGTTCTCGCCGACCCGTACTCTCGGCAATACGGAACACCCACCCCGCGTGCACTTCCGACGGCAGTTGGAAGACATAACAGAGCGCGGAAATAAGAACCGCACTCATCACTAGCGGAATTGCCAGAATGGATTCCAGCTCCCCAGCGCCCCAACTCCCGCCGGAGCGAACATGGGCGACACTGCTGGGACCGGCCGTTTGCAACGTGAACATGAGGGCAATAGCGATGGAGAAGCCAAGCACGAATTTGTGACGTCTGCTTCTGCGCAAGGTTAGGAGTGCGAACACAAATGCCGCCCGCTCAGGCACATGTTTCAAGAACATTCCCAACCGTGCAGCCGCAAACCTCTCAAGAAGCGACGCTCTGCGCGACCGCGGCAACGCTTGTTCGAGCACGCGACTGGTATGCCGCCGATAGCAAAAAAAATAAGCAGTCAGCGCAACAAACAGGGCGAGAGCGAGTCCCATCACTGCCGTTTCGCACAATCGCACAAAGTAGTTGTCCCGTGCTCCTAGCAAAGTCTCGTACAGCCCCAAAAACCACGCAGGAGGAAATAACGTCACCCACCGTGGACGCGCCGCAATGAGTTCATGCCAGTCCGGTATCTGGAGAACATACGGCGCCGCCGCCACAAACACAGTAGCAAGCAGCGCCTGGATCACCACCGAAGCGCGCTCGAATGCGCGTGGCGGCAGAACATTCATGAGCAAGCCCTGCAGACCACAGATTGTGAAGAACGCGAACAACCCGGCGCAGAAAGTCGCGCTCGCGTGCGCCAGCATATATCGAATGCCAAACGATGGGGATTGCCATCGACCAGAGGTCAGGAAGGGAAACAAAACGCTGGTCGCCAGGTTCAAATCGGCAATAACGACCGACACGATGAGAAAACAAGACAAGAATCGCGCGACAAAAACCTGGTACAGACGGACCGGCAATGGTCTTAGCGCCAGGTAATCACGCCGGCTGGGGAACAGGCCGTGCCATTGGAGAACGGTCACCAGCCCAGCCACCATCATCGACAGTGAAATGAAGAAAAGCCGGTCCGCGCGAACTGCCGCGACATACAAGTCTCCAGTATCGAGATTTTGGAGATAGCCGTACTTCGGAACATAGAGCCGAACGATCAGAGGACCGATACATCCGACGACAGCCAGCACGGTGATAACGAACCGGCGGACTTGGTCCGAACCAATCAGGTCATTGGCCAGTAACTCAGATAGAAAGTGGCGCACTAGCTCGAACTGCGAGCCG
>Ga0209415_10016387_pt1 | contig 11915 bp, 9 predicted proteins | sample PeaSoiSIISIP2007_FD_187696 | JGI IMG/M metagenome (GOLD analysis project Ga0209415, IMG submission 187696) | Peat soil microbial communities from Weissenstadt, Germany - SII-SIP-2007 (SPAdes) (version 2) | ecosystem: Environmental > Terrestrial > Soil > Wetlands > Peat | place: Germany... | reverse complement strand
GGCGTCGCTCAAGACTGCATTCCAATCGACTCCGTCGATCAATTTCCTAAGATCCGCCGGACTCATCCCCGTCGCGTAAAACCCTCCCACAAGCCCACCCATGCTGGTTCCTGCGACGTAGTCCACAGGAATGTGGTGCTCCTCAAACCATTCGAGCACGCCAATGTGCGCCAATCCCAGCGCGCCGCCCCCCTCCAGCGCCACCCCAATGCGCAATCGCCCTTTCGGCCGCTCTTGCCCGCGATCCGTCCGAACATCGCTAGACGTGCCTGTCCCCCGCATCAGGCTTGCAGTGCGCATTTCGTCCGCTTTTGCCGGCGCGGTCTTCTGCGCCGCAGCGGCACACGGAATCAACAACAAAACCAAAAAGGCGAGGATACGCGGCATGAAGGCCTCCTCGGCCAGAGTAAGGCCGTTGCAGTGCAGGGACAAGCGGACAGGTGACGAGTTTGCGCGTGGGGTACCTTGGTTCTCTTGGCGCAACCATTGGCGAACTCTAGGGTTAAAGGATAGAGGGGAGAAGTGTCTCACCGCACTTCATCAAGCGGCCCAGTTCCGATGGCTGGTCGCTGAAAACACGAAACTTAGTTGCCGACGCGTACATCCAACGATAGGGGCAGAAGAGCAAGGAGCAAGTCATGCCAACAATCGCCAACCCTTCCGGCGGCCCGTCTCCGGCGCAAACGCCTCCCTCGAACATCAGTGCGCTCATGCTGATCTTCCGCATCGTTCGCTGGACGGTCTACGCCTGTGCCCTTATCTTGTTGATTCTATTACTGCATAAGTCTGCTCCGCCGGCTGTCTCCACCACTCCCGAAGCCGCCGCCCGCGCCGAACAAAAGTTCCAGGATGCGCAGCAAGCCGTTGCGCAAGGCCAGCCCGCTACGCTCCGTATGGATGAGACCGAGCTGAACTCCTACTTGGCCTCCCACCTGGTTCTTCCCGGAAACAAATCCGCGAACGCCGCTCCGGCTGCTTCTCCGACCGACTCACCCAATGCCGTGCCGAGCGCCGAGCAGCCCACCATGGAAGACGTCGAGCAAATGCGCTCGAATGTGAAAGACGTCAAAGTCCAGTTGATTGACGACCGCGTCCGCGCCTACGTCGTCTTCGATGTTCACGGAAAAGAGATGACTCTCCAACTCGAAGGCAAGCTGGGCGCCGAGAATGGCTTCCTGCGCTTCGAGCCGGTCAGCGGTCAGATCGGCGCGCTGCCCATCCCGCAGGCCACCCTTGAGGCCGCCGTGCGCCGCATGATGGAGTCTCCAGAAAATCGCGAAAAGCTGAAGCTTCCCTCCGACATCTCGGACTTAAAGATTGAAAACGGGGAAGTCGTCGCCAAATATCAGTAACTCCGAACCTTTTTCCGTCTAGTTTTTTTCCCACAGGCTCTTGCGTCTGCCACTAGACAGCATTCATTCGTGCCGCAGCGCCACCATCGGATCGACTCTCATGGCCCGCCGCGCTGGAATGTACCCGGCCATCGCCGCCACGAGCGCCAAAGTTGCCGCCACAGTCCCCAGCGTAGCGGGGTCGTTCGCCGAAACGTTGTAAAGCATGTGCCCCAGCAGATGAGAGGCGCCGAGCGCCGCCGGCAATCCCAGCGCGAGCCCCACAGACGTCAAAACAAGCGTCTCGCGAAAAACCATGCGCAGAATCGACCAGCGCGAAGCTCCCAGCGCTACGCGGATTCCGATTTCGTTGGTCCTTCGCGATACCGAATACGAAATCACTCCGAAAATTCCCGTCGCCGCCAGCGCCAATGCCATCGCCGCGAATAGTCCCAGCAAGAACGTCCGAAACTTCGGCTGTGCCAGGGACCCCTCAACGCTGTTCGTCATCATCGCGACATCCGTTACTGGCAGATCCTTGTCCATCTGCTGCACGTTCCGGCGAATCGCCGCGGCCACGCTCGCGGAGCTCAAACCGCTCCTTACCACCACATTCGCGCCCCAAAAGGGTGACTGCGCATAAGGAACGTACATCATCGCGCCCGGTTCTTGTCCCAACGCCACGTCGCGCACATCCCCAACAATTCCGACGATTTCCCGCGGGGCTCCGCTATCCGGCGGGAACGCAAAGCTGATGTGTTTTCCCAGAGGATTCTGATTCGGGAAGTACTGCCGGGCCATGGCTGCGCTGATCAGCGAAACGCGCGGTGCGGAAGCAACGTCGTGCTTGTCGATGAGCCGCCCGGCCACGAGCGGAATCTTCATCACCCGAAAATAATCCGGACTTACGGAAACATAGTTTGCGGTCCGGGAAGCGCTCGAGGACGCAGCCGGGCTCCCCTCAATATCGAATCCCAGATTGATGAATCCGTCGGTGATCGGCCTGGGGACCACAACCGCGGAATCGCCCATGCCAGGTTCGGACTGAAGCCGCGTCAACAATTCGTTGGAGAAGGCCGTCCACTGCTGCGGCGTGGAATACTGAAACTGCGGCAACGAGATGTCCGCCTGCACGATATTTTGCGTGTCAAATCCCGGACTGACCGCCATGAGTTTGGAAAAGCTGCGCAGCAGCAAACCTGCCGCGACCAGCAACACCATCGCGAGCGCGATTTCTCCCGCCGCCAGGAAGCCCCGGACCCTGCGGCGATGGACGCTTTCGCCCGAGCGCGCCCCGCCTTCCCGCAGACTCGATTGCAAATTGGAATTCGCCGCAAATAGCGCGGGAGCCAGGCCAAACGCGCAACTTGCCAAAGCGGAAAGCAGCAACGCGAAGCCCAAAACAAAATGATCCACGCGAATCGCGTTTACTTGCGGCAAATCCTGCGGCAAGAGCGACGTCAGCCCTTGCACGCCGGCATACGCCAGGGCGATGCCGGCCAGCCCTCCCAGCATCCCGAGCACGAACGTCTCACTCAGCAATTGGCGAACGATTCTCGACCGCCCCGCGCCCAGCGTCGTGCGCACGGCAATTTCGCGAGCGCGAGACGTTGCCCGCGTCAGCAGCAAGTTGGCAATATTGGCGCAAGCAATCAGCAGCACCAATCCAACCGCGCCCAGCAGCACGAGAAGCCCGGACTTCACGCCCCCGACGAACAGTTCCTGCAACGGCACAAAGCGAATCGTCCACCCGCTGTTCTCCGCGGGAAATTCCTTGGCGAGCCGCTCGCTGAACGCATCCAGCTCCGCTTGCGCCTGCTTTACCGAAATGCCCGGCTTCAGCCGCCCCGTCACTTGCAGCCAATGGCCTCCTCTTCCGCTCATCCAACTGCTGAACACCGGATCTTGCACGAGAGGAATCCAGACCTGATCGCCCTCCCGAAGAACAGGAAAACGAAACACTGCCGGCATGACTCCGACGATGGTGAACGATCGCTTGTCCAAATCGATCGAGTTTCCAAGGATTTTGGGATCCGCCCCAAATGTGCCTCGCCACAAATTCTCGCTGAGAATCACCACGGGCGCCGCCCCACGCTTCCCGTCTTCGGACAAAAACGCGCGTCCCAAGAGCGGAGTCTGGCCCAGCAGAGAGAAAATCTCCGGCGTTATAACCGATGTGTTGACCACGGTCGGCTCGCCGCGGCCCGTCAGCGTAAGCTGGTGGTTCTGGCTGCCCGCCATTTCGCTGAAAACATGATTCTGCTCGCGCAGTTCGGCAAAATTTGCATACGACCAGCCCGTGCCTCCCACGCCCGCTTGTGGCTGCGCCTGAAACACGTTGAAAAGCTGCTCCGGCTGGGAGTAGGGCAGTGGCTTCAACAGCATCGCGTAAACCACGCTGAAAATAGCCGTGTTTGCCCCAATGCCCAGCGCCAACGTCAGCACGGCGACTGCCGTGAATCCCGGATTCTTTCTCAGCGTGCGCACCGCAAACCGCGCGTCCTGGAAAAAAGTTTCCAGTAGCGGCAGGCCGCGCAGTTCTCGGTTGGTTTCTTTCAGTTGTGTCTGGCCTCCCAGCCGTATCCGCGCCGCGCGCTTGGCTTCTTCCGGCGGCATCCCTCTCCGCACATTTTCCTCCGTCAACAATTCAATATGTGTAGCAAGCTCGCGTTCGAACTCTCGCTCAACCGCTCCGGGTGAGAACCAAGTGCGAGTCCTGGAAGCCAGCGCTCTTATCCACGCAATCATTTCTTTAACTCCTCTCCGCGATGCGCAGCACGCGGCCAATCACGCCCGAGATGCGCTGCCAGTTTTGCGCTTCGGTATGCAGTTGCTTCCGTCCCGCTTTGCTGATGGTATAAAACTTGGCTTTTCGGTTGTTCTCCGACGTTCCCCACGACCCCGAAATCCAGCCCTTGTGCATCAAGCGCACCAGCGAAGCGTAGATCGTCCCTTGATTGATTTGCAGCGCCTCTTCGCTGATTTGTTCGATGCGCCGCGCGATTCCGTAGCCGTGCAGCGGCCCCATCGCGTCCAGCGTCTTCAGCACCATCAAATCCAGCGTGCCTTGCAGAATTTCTGATTTGTCGCCGCCCATGCACCCGCCCTGTGGTGTGTCCACAGGAGTATCCTTCTGCTCCTGTGGCATGTCAACAGGAAACTGTCGTTCGGCGGCTATCCGCTTGGAGGCATGGGTGAGCAATGAGGAGCCGTACGAGCGACTCCGGACAAGGAGTCTATGAAGTCGCTGCCAAGAGCGCAGGAATGCCAAACGTTCCGTCGACGATTTCCACAAAATTCCGCTCTTCCCGAAGAATAAATCGTTTCGCCTGCGCTGCGGCAAAGTTTTCCCGGCCTTCGGAGTCTGACTTGAGGCGAGCCTTATATGCCTCATATGAGGCCAGGCTGTCGAACGCGATCAACCCCCACGCGACATCATTCGTCCCCTCATGCGGGAGAAAATAGCCGACCAGGTGTCCTCCGCACCGGGGAATGACCCTGCCCCAATTCTCGGCATATTTCCTAAAAGCATCTCGCTGAAATGGATCAATCTGATAGCGGATGACGCACACGATGCTCACGGAAATTCCTTTCGTCGCTGGAACGGGAAGCCCTTCACCGCTGATGGTAAGAAATGCAGCCGCCGCCGCGACGCTTCCAATGGCATCGCGGCGGCTGACCTGCTTCCTTGCGGGGTGGTCGGACTGTGGTTTTGTTGCTCGCACCTGCGGCAGTCTGCCCGTTGTGCCGCAGCAACACTTCGTTTACCATCAAAGTGTGATTGCAGACATCGACACCGACCGCGCCGTCTCCAAAATTGCCGCAGCCTTCGGTGAGCCGGCGCGCGCTCGCATGCTCTTTTGTCTTGTCGACGGTCGCGCCCGCACCAGCACGGAGCTGGCCATCGTCGCCGAGGTTGCTCCCTCCACCGCCAGCGTGCACTTGCAGCGATTAACGGCGCTGCGCCTGGTGCGCGTCATGCCTCAAGGAAAGCATCGCTATTACAGCTTGGAAAGCGCCAACGTTGCCGTGGCTCTGGAAGCCTTGAGCGTTCTTGCCGGCGGGTCGCGCCAGCCGTTTCAGCCCAGCACTCCCAACCGCTTACGCACCGCACGCACTTGCTACGATCACATCGCCGGCGCTCTAGGCGTCGCGTTGCACGACCGCATCAAAGCCATGGGCTGGCTTTCTGAGGCGACGGGGAGGGATAGTGATTACGCGTTGACTCGCAGCGGAACGCAAGCCTTCGCAAATCTCGGCATCGATGTCGAGTCTACTCGCGCCCTGCGGCGCCGCTTCGCCTACCCCTGCGTCGATTGGAGTGAGCGGCGTCCGCATATCGGCGGCGCGCTTGGCGCCGCGTTGCTGCATATAGCGATGAAGCGAAAATGGGTCGTTCAGGATCTCGACAGTCGCGCACTGGCCATCACCGCCGTTGGCCGCCGCGAAATGCGCCTTCGCTTTGGACTTCCCGATCCATCTGCCGCTCTCTAGCTCTAATGTACGTAAAACCCGTTCTTCGAGAGCACCACGTAGTCTTTCCCTTTTTTTCCGTAGGACGACGCTAGCCGCACATCCAATTTGTGCGGCTTCCCCAGCGCCGCGGACGCGTTTGTGTAGTATCCCAGGGTGTAGCGCGTCTTGATCCGCTGAATCAGCGCGCGAAACTCCGCGTCCAGTTGCGCCACATCCTTCACGTCAAAAAGTTCGCCGCCCGTCGCGTCCATCACTTTGCGGATATTTACCAGGCCGGGAATCATGCTCGCGTACATGAGAGTTTGCGGCGGGTTGTACCCGGGAATTTTCAGGTTATAGACCACCGCATCGGCGGCGATTGCCTCCGTCACGATGTCTCGCGTTCCCTGGCCGCCCGCGTCCGTACCCACGTCATCGCTGATGAGAATAATCACGCGCCGCCCCTTGGGCGGCAGCTTCAGCAAATACTGCGAAGCAAGAAAAATTCCGTCATTGATATTCGTCGCGCCGCCGGCCTGAAACGAATTGATCTGCTTGGCGATTTCCCGCTTGTCTTTGGTGAAGGGCACGCGCAGTTGCGCTTCCGTGGAGAACGTAAACAGCGCGGCTTCATCATCAGGCTTGAGCGCGGCCAGAGCGGTGTTCGCCGCGTCGCGCAGCGGTTCCAGAAACGGGCCGATCGAATCGCTCAAATCCAGCACCAGCGCCACATTGATCGGCAATTCGTCCCGGCTGAACACGTCCAGTTTTTGGACCGCGCCATCTTCGCGAACTTCGAAGTCCTCTTTTTTCAGATCGGCCATGATCTGCCCGGTCTTGGTCTTCACGGTGGCGTCCAGCAGCACCAGGTTTACGCCGACACGGATCACGCCCTGCCCGGGTTCTTGCCCTAGCGCAGGGATCACCAAGACGAGTGCCAGGAAAAATACGAAACCCCGGAAACGCAGTGCGCTCCCCAAGACTCTTGTTTTTGTCATGGATCTATTCTACGTCAGGCGAGCCGCCTTTTAGCTCCAGGCGATGGAGAGTTCAGAATACCCTTTACCTTCTTCAATTGGTGTCGAAAAATAGATAGCCACATCTTTGGCGCCGGAGATTTCCAGCGCCTTTTTGAAGAATCCAACAATCGCGAACCCGATGATCCGGTGCTGTTTTTCAAAGCCAGTGTATTTGACGACCGCCCTGTCTTTTCCCTGCATCGTCACTTCGATGGGCACTCCCTGAAAATAAGTGGCGTGGACGGCGGCGATCCTCTTGATCACAAATTCAGGCGAGCCCAGCTTGATGAACGCCTTGTAGATTCCGCGAAGCTGCCTTTCAATGACTAACTCGGAACCCCGGGTGATAACCTCCTCGTTTCCGTTGGCTAGAACACGAATTTCGATCTCCAGGAAGTTCGCGAACCGATCTAGCGAATACCAGGTCGAGGAAAAGATCTCGCCCTGGCAGATTTTTCGTGTTTCTTCGTCCACCAGTCCAAGAATCTTCTGCAGCGCATCCTGCCCGGCGCGCATTTTGATCTGCTCGATGGTTTCCTTTATCACAGATCCTTTGATTTGCACCATGCATCCACTCCTCGGAAGAAAGGCCGGCCGCTGCTCTCTTGACCATACTATGTTTCCCGACGGTCCCCTCGGCGCTTGTCCTAGTGACAACGGTAGTTAGCTCCTGCGCAAGTACATCCTGACCCTCTCGCGCTGCCAGGCGAACTATCCCCTTCGTCAACCTGGACGCGTCCAGATAATTCTCCCTGATTTAGTTCCAGATGTTTAGGAAGCTCGTGATGTCATCCGGTAAGCGACGCCGCATCTATACTGCTTGTCTTTCACGATTTCGACGACCCAGGCAATTCGCGCTGGCACAAAAATCGCGTTGCCGCCCGGCGAATAGGGCACTGCCACCTCGATCTCCGTTCCCGGGTAATACTGTCTGCGGCTCTTGAAGCTGAGGCCCCCTTTGGACATATCCTCGCAGGTGACCACGTCTTCATTAAGGCCGGAACGGCGGATGCACGCTTTGTAGCTGACTTTGGTGCGTGGGTGTTTGCGCCGGTTGTCCAGTGGCACGGCCGGCTTGCGGTCACTAGGTGAAGCATAGGCGGAGGCAACTGGCGTGCTTACCGTAAGTTGCGAGACTGGAGGCGCTTGCGTGGCCGGCGCAGGTGGAGTTGCTGCAGCGGAGGAAACCTCGGCGGCTCCTCCAGCGGCCACCAGGACTGGCTGCTCTTCGGTGACTTCCGAAGCACGCTTCCACAGCGTCGAATCCGAGCATGCTTTGCAGTAACGGACGATGCCGTCGTTGATCAGGAATACGTCGGACTCCACTTCGCTATGCTCTACCGTCTCACGCGCTTTACAGTTGCCGCATTCCAGCAACATGCGGCGAGATTCCTTCTCCCGCTCCGAGACAGGGGCAAAGTCGATGCCCCAAAAGTCGATGGTATTGGGATCCGCGAACGCCACGCCGTAGGTGTAAATCTCGCCTTCCGAACCGATCCGGCCGACGACTCGAACCAGCGCCTCTTTGTTGGTATCCAGATAGCGGATGATAATTTCCTGCTCGGCGGAGAGTTTGTAGGTGGAAAGGATGCCCGCGCCATGACGGCTCAGCAGCACCGTCTTGGTCATTTCCGAGAACCCTTTGCCGTCCATGTCGCTTCCAGTCAAAAGGATAGCGATCTCTTTAGGAATGCGGCTGCTGCGGCGCAGGTGTTCGTAGGACACGATGTGCACTCATTGAGGGAAGCAGTGCTAAAGGCAAGGTTAACCGGAAGTTCGCCGGGCCGGCGGGGAATCTGGAAAAATGGTTCCACCGTCGCAATGGGGAAGGGCGGCGGGCCCTGGAGACGGTGTGACGGGTGCCACGCTGAGGGGTAACGGAGGTCACAGATTTGGGGGGCATAGGAGGGCTAAAAGGGAATTGTAGTAGGAAGTAGATTGCGAACGGAAGCGAGCTGCCAAAGCTGGGAGCAAGCGGACAGACGGAGGGCTCAGCAGCTCCACCTACAAAGTGGTCTGGAGGAAGTTCTGGTAGGGCAGACCTTCGCAAGTGTAATTTCCTGCTGCCGGGGCGGCAAATGGACACCAGGCGAATAAAGCGCGCCTGTGGTTGCGACGCACCGGCCGTACACGGCCGGAAAAGCCGAAGATTCATTTGCCGCCTCTGACCTCGTAAATTTAATATTCCAAGGTAAATGAATGTGACTGAGGAGGCGTGAGATGACAAACCTAATCGTACGTGACAATTTGTTTGAGGACCTGTTCGATGTTCGCCGCGAATTCGACAAGATTTTCAACAGGATGCTGACCGTGAAGCCGTGGGAAAAGGAAGAGGTTTCCGGGCTGACGGAGTTCAATTTCCTGCCCGCGGTCGAGACCCACTTGGATAAAGTAGCCAAGAAGTATGTTTGCAGGGTTTCTCTGCCCGGTATCGATCCGAAGAACGTGCAGATCAACGTGCAAGGAAATATTTTGACGATCACCGGCGAGCGGAAAGAAGAAAAGAAGGAGAAGGAAGCGGAGTATTACCATGAGGAGTTCAGCTACGGGGAGTTCGAGAGGACGCTGGAGCTACCCGAGGGCGTGACAACGGAAAAGATGACCGCCGAGTTTGTGAATGGCGTGCTGGAAATTACGGCGCCAGTAGCGGCAGTGGCACTACCAAGGAAGATTGAAATCAAGACGACTGTGCCGCTAACCAGGCAAATGGCGGCGTAAAGCGAGTGGAGTGAAAAGGCCCGGTCCGAGAAGTCGGATCGGGCCTTTTGCATTTTCAGCAAGCCATGTCAGCGGCATGGGACTGGCGCCGACGGTTACTCGTGGCGCAGAGCGACGAGGGGATCGATGCGCGTGGCGCGGTGCGCGGGGATCCAGCAGGCGAAGAGGGCAACCGCCGTGAGCGAAAGGACCACGACAGCAAAGGTGAGCGGGTCACTTGCTTTTACGCCCACGATGAGGCTGCCCATCAACTGTGTGCCAGCCAGGGCAATCACCACTCCCAGAGCCAGGCCAATCCCGACCACAGCTAGTCCTTGGCGCAAGACCATTCTCAAGATGTCACGAGTGGTGGCGCCCATGGCGACGCGAATGCCAATCTCTTGTGTGCGCTGAGCGGCTGCGTAAGAGACTACGCTATAGATTCCGACGACGGCGAGGATCAGGCCGAGAAGTCCCATGACGGCAGTGATTTGCGCGCCAAAGCGGAAGAAGAAAAAGCCGTTCGCGCCTTGCAGGGATTGCGTCATCGTTTGCACTTGAGTGACAGGAACGTCCGGTGCGAGTTCGTGGATCTGCGACTCAATCTGCAAGGCCAGCGTCTCGGGAGGCGCGGATGTGCGGACGTGTATAGTGCGGATAGACATGTAGGTCTGCTCGAAAGGCACATAGAAGTAGGGCTGCGGATCCTCGGTGACGTCCTGGTATTTGCCGTCTTGGACGATACCGACGATTTCAATGAAGGGGCCTTGCGGGCCCTTGAGGCTGAAGCGCCGGCCGAGAGCATCCTCGTTGGGCCAGAACTTCTTTGCCATATATTGATTAACGACGGCGACCAACGGAGCTTTTTCTCTGTCGGTGTCCACGAACTTGCGGCCGCGCAACAAGGGAATCTGGAGAGTGTCGAAATATCCGGCAGTCACCATGTTGTAGTTCACGTCGGGCGGCTGTTGGCCGGGTTCGAGAGGATGGTTTTCAATGGTAAGCCGATCGCCCGTGCTAATGAGACTCATAGGAGTCGTGAAGCCTTGTGCCACAGACTCAACGCCGGGCAAAGCGCGAATCCGGCTCTCCATGTCGCGGTAAACGACCCGGCCGCGGGGTTCCTTGTAGCCGATCTGCGCGACGTCCACGGAGAGATTGAGAACATGATCGGGATTGAAGCCGAGATTAATCTTCTGGGCCTTATCCAGACTGCGGGTGAACAGACCAGCGACTATGAGTAGCACCAGCGAACCCGCCACTTGTGCTACCACCAAAGCATTTCTTGCCAGTTGACGGCGGGGACCAGACGAGGAGCCGCGGCCTCCTTCGTGGAGCACCGTGATTACGTTGGTGCGAGCGGCCCGCAAGGCCGGCAAGATGCCGACGATCAGACCGGTCAGCAGCACGGCTGCAAGTGCAAACAGATAGACGGTGGCGTCCGGATGAAAATCAAACGTAATGGGGAGTTCAGAGCCAAGACGGAGCGAGCCCAGGATTCCCGCCGCCCAAGAGCCAAGTAGCAGACCTGCCCCGCCACCAAGCAGGGCCAGCAGAAGACTTTCGGTGAGGTATTGCCGGACGAGACGGGCGTGGCCAGCGCCAAGAGCTGCGCGAATCGCCATTTCGCGCTGGCGCACGGTAGCTCGAACCAGGAGAACATTGGCGATATTGAAACACGCAACTAGCATGACAAGCCCTGCTAAAGCCATGAAGGCAATGGCGGCAGCAGGAATGGGGTTCTGTGGATCGGGTTCCGGCCTGGCAAGTTTTTCCGGATAAAGCTGTACGGTGATGCCTTTCTCCGTGTCCGGATGCTGCTCTGAAATTCGATGGGCCAAAACATTGAGTGAGGCCTGAGCCTGTTTGATCGTGACGCCGGGCTTCAGCCGGCCCATAAGCGTGAGGCTACGAGAGACTCTGCTCGTCCAGGACTTTTCCACGGGATTGTCTGGATCCTCGGCCATTTCCGCGCTGAAAGGAACAAAAGCGTCCATATCGAGGGCCGTGTAGGTTCCCTTAAACTCGCTGGGAGCAACGCCGATGATGGTGAAGGGATGTTGATTGATCTCGACTTTTTTGCCGACGACATCCGGGTCGCCAGCGAATCTCCTGCGCCAGTAGGAATATCCCAGAACCATAATGGGGTCAGCGCCGGGAGTACGGCCTTCGGTCGGAAGAATGAAGCGTCCGTAGGCCGGCTTAACTCCAAGAGAAGAAAAGTAGTTGCTGGAGACGCGGCTCATTACGCAGTGGTCGGCTCTTTGGTCCACGGCGAGTTCGGCGAGTGATACGCGAAAAGCGAGAATATCGCTGAAGGAGTCAGCGTGGTCGCGCAGGTCTTCGAAGTCGGGGTAGGAGAAATGGCGATTTCCGGGAAGCGAGGCTTGCTGCAGAGCAAGAACGGTGATCT